>Ga0247727_10004565_pt1 | contig 29208 bp, 17 predicted proteins | sample WisWelCaveWW1625_FD_202498 | JGI IMG/M metagenome (GOLD analysis project Ga0247727, IMG submission 202498) | Biofilm microbial communities from Wishing Well Cave, Virginia, United States - WW16-25 | ecosystem: Environmental > Aquatic > Deep subsurface > Groundwater > Cave microbial mat | place...
CCGCCCCGCCTCGGAGTCAAGGCACTTTGTTCTTATCTTGTTCTTATCTAACTAACTAACTAACCGCCGTGCATTCGCGGGCGCGGGGCGTGTTTTCGGCGGCCAGGAACTCCTCGGAAGTTGCGGCCAGCACCAGGGTGCTCCCGGCTCCTTACTCCCGCCTCGCCAGACAGCCGGCGTAGGCAGATAGGTCCAGGGCCGGGGCAGTGCCCATCTCTTGCAGGCGATGGAAGAGGCGGAGCATGAAGAAAATGAGGGATTGATCGGCATTGCTGAAACGCATGCGGGGTGCACCGTCGGAGCGCACGAACTCGAAGGCGCCGTGGAGCAGGACGCAGCCCAGGTCGACCTGCTGCTCGGGAGCCAGCGAGCGGAGGATTTCCTCGATGTGGCGCGTCAACGAGCCGCGCCAGAAGCTGTCGCGCGCCAGAAACCCCGCCAGGATCGGCGGAGGCGGCAGTGCCGGACGAAGACTCCCGGTCGAGCGAACGGCTGTGGACGTGCGCCGGAGGCGCCGGACGGAGGCCGCTTTTTCCGCAGCGTCCAGCAGAAGCTGCCGCGTGGCTGTCTGCTTCACCTCGAACACTGCGTACACGGATTCGGCGGGCACATGCAACCCGCCCGAGTCCTGGTGGAACAGCAACGGCGAGTAGAAGTGGTCGTAGATGGCGATGTCGATCTGGCGGCTCCTGCGCCCGTCGGCGTCCACCACGAACGCGGCCGAGGCCCGGTACCGCTGCGGCAGATACTGATTGAAAAGATCCAGCCACTGTTGTTCGGTGGCCGCGCCGCACGTGCTGGGATGCTCCAACACGTCGCTAATAGAGAGCCGGGCGAGCATCTGTCGCTGGACGTGAATGAAGACGCGCGCCAGGTCCACGCGACCGCTGTCCTTCGGCTTGCCCATGTTGGTGGTTTCCCGAGTGAGCGAGAAAACGTCCCTGCTTCCAGCATAACGCCTGAGGTAGAGAATAATAGGGCCCCGCTAGATCCAAGTAAGTGAAAGGAAAGGGGATAAAAAGTGAGATCCGCCGAACTCGTTTTCCAGCGCAGAGAGAAAGCTCCTCACACGTCCAGGTTCTTGTCCGTGTTCCTCCCTCGCGCTCAAGTGTACCGCGCCCAGGGCGGAGGCTCAAGTAAAGGGAATCCCCGCGATCGAACACCTCGACGCCGAGCGTGTACTCCTGCTCGACGGTGAAGCGCAGGAAGCGGCTCAGCCGCTGGGCGCGGGCGAACCGTCGCTGGCCAGGATGTTTCGAGCTTGTCCTGTGCCAGGAGCGCGGTTGTGGTAGGATGGCGGTGAGGCAGTATGGCTGCGAAGAACAATGACCAGCCGGTAACGCGCCGCGAGCTTCAGGAGGCGCTCCACGGGCTGGAGGCGCGGCTGGACGCCAAGCTGGAGGCTCTCGAAGCCAGGCTGGACGCCAAGCTGGAGGCTCTCGAAGCCAGGATCGACGCCAAGCTGGACGCCCTCGAAGCCAGGATCGACGCCAAGCTGGACGCCAAGCTGGACGCCCTGAAGGATTCGTTACAGGAGGCGATAAGGGACGCCCAGACGGAGATGTTGCGGGGGTTCGCCGCGTACGCGGAAGCCAACCAGATCCGCGTGCGCCAACTGGAGATCGGCCAGTCGGCAGTCAACCTGCGGATGGACGTCATGGAGCGCCGGCTGTTGGAGATTGAGAAGCGGCTGATGATGAACCCGCCCGAGCTTCAGAAGTAACCTGCAGGGGAACTGGCGGGCGCAGAAGTTCGTCCGCCGGTAGGGAGCTACTGCCTGGCCCCGATAGGTACGGTGACCCGGTTGCTGGTCAGCCCGTTGACGGTAATCTCGAGCGGCTGCGACCCGGTGGGAAGGTCGTCGGGTACCTGCACGTTGACCTGATACAGCGCCACGAAGCCCGGGGCCACCCCGGCGAAGGTCACCTTGGCCGGACGGTCGGCGATCCGCACTTCGACTTCCTCGATCGCTTCCGGCGGCGGACTCGGCGGCCGGTTTCCGGTCGGGACATGCTCCTTCAGGCGCCCCAACCCGGTGCAAAAGATGGCCAGGTAGCCGCCGGGCCGCGCGGGCAGGGCGTTGGTCGCCTGGCGAAAATCCGTGGCGTGCACGATGACCCCGGCGCCGGTACCCTGACGGTTGGTGGTGAACAGCCCCGGCGCCGCAGCGACGACATTCACCTCGCGCGCCGCGCTGATGGTCTCGCCTCGGCGGACCTGCACCATGGCAGTCCCAAGCGGGATCTCGTAGGGTATCTGCGCGTTCACCTGGGTCCGGGACACGAAGAACAGCGGCGCCTGGATTCCGTTGAAGGTCACGCTGGTATCCAGGATCCTGCCAGGCAGGGGCAGGCCCACCCCGATCTGAGTGGCGCTGGCCAGGTCGGTTCCGAAGATGGCCACGATGCTGCCCGGGGCCACCGGCGTGTTCTGAGCGAAGCTGGCCCCGTTGAGCACGGGATTGGCCGGCAGCGCAGCGTCGCCCAGCTCGTCCACAATCTTGGACACGAAGGCCACCGCGGGTCCGCCGCCGGTGTAGGTCCTCTGCAGGGCCTGCACGACAGGAAAGTTGGTTGACAGGGTGTTTCCGGTCACCCAGGCGTTGCCGGTAGAATCGACGGCCAGGCCACGCCCCAAGTCGGCCAGGGTCCCGCCCAGGTAGGTCGAGAAGATCGGGAAGCCTGTGGGGGTCAGCTTCACGATTACCAGGTCGCGCGTCCCGCCGCGGTTGGTCGCCTGAAAGGGGGCGGCGGTGGGGAAGTTGGTCGAGTTCGTCGAGCCCATCAGGTAGATGTTGTCGTGGGAATCGAGCTTCACGCGCGGGATCTCGTCGACGAGGCTGCCGCCGAAATAAGTCGAGAAGATCACTTCATCGCCTTCCGGATCCATCTTCAGGATAAAGAAGTCCCTCGTGCCGCCGCCGTGAGTCGCCTGGATGGCGTTGACGCGGCGAAAGAAATTCGTGGACTGGGTGGCGCCGACCCACACCGCGTTGCCTTGGGAATCGATGGCTACGGCGTTGCCTTCATCGAAGCTGGTCCCGCCCAGGTAGGTCGAATAGATGAACGCCGTGCCCGAGGCGTTCAGTTTGGAAACGAACGCGTCGCGCACGCCGCCGGCGTAGGTCGTCTGCAGGTTGTAGTGCGTGGGGAAGAATTCGGGCGAGGTGCTGAAGCCGGTGACGTGAGCCTGGCCCTGGGCGTCGACCGCGATGCCGTTGCCTTCCTCGATCAGGGCCGCCCCCAGGTAGGTCGAGTAGACGACCGCGTTGCCCGCCGGATTCAGTTTGAAGACGAATGCGTCCCGCGTGCCGCCGCCGTACTCGGCCTGCAGCGCATTGACCAGCGGGAAGTCCTGCGAAACAGTGTAGCCGGTAATGTAGGCGCTGCCGGCGGAGTCTACGGCGATCGAGCGGGCGATCTCGTCGTCGGTTCCTCCCAGAAACGTCGAATACAGGATGGCCGAGCCGGCCGGATTCAGCTTGGTCACGAAGACGTCCCCGCCGGTGCCGGTGATTCCGCCGGCGTAGACCTTTTGCGCCGCGTTGAGGGTGGGGAAGTCGGGCGAGCTGGTCGAGCCGGTCAGATAGATGTTGCCGGCGGCGTCCAGGGCCATCCCGAAGGCGATGTCGTGCCCGCGGCTGCCCAGGAAGGTGGAGAAGATGATCTGGGCGCCGTCCGGGCTCAGCTTGGTCAGGAAAACATCGTTGCTGCCCTGGAAGATGCTCTGCATCGCGCTGGCGGTGGGGAAGTTGTTCGAGCCCGTCGCCCCGGTTACGTAAATGTTGCCGGCGTCGTCGACAGCGATTGCCTCCCCGGCCGATCCCCCGCTCGCGCCCAGGTAGCTCGAGTAGCTCAGGACGGGATCGATGACCAGGGGCTGGCCGGGGTCGTAGTCGCCGAGAACGAAGCTCACCTGGCCCTCGTCGTCGAGCCGGAAGCCGGCGGCCACCTCGCGCCGGGCGCCGCCGGTCTGCTGGTAAGCCACCGGCTGGCGCAGTCGAACCTCGCCGCCCGGATTCTCGAGGACCAGGTCGCCTCCGGCGCTGAGAGCCGGGTGAGCGCCGTCGAATCGCAGGCGAATCCGGCTCGGGTCGGCGCCGGGCGCGACCACAAAGTCGTATTCGAGCTGCCCCTGGCTGCCGTAATACACCAGGTCGACGCCGGGATACACGGCCTGGTATCGCACCCGGCCGTAGTGGGGCACGTCGGTTCGCCAGCGGGTCGGATCGCTGCCGAGGAAGTAGTGGCTGCGTCCCGGCAACGGCTGCTCAGGCCTGGCCTTCGGCGACGAGGCGGCGCCCACCAGCTTCATTCGGACCGCGGTCTCGGGCAGGCTAACCACCAGTTCGCCGGAGGCGAGAAAGAGACCGCTCGCGCCCGCCCGCGACAGGAACTGGGCCTGCGGGTCCGCCTGGCCCCGGTTCGGCTCGAAGGCCAGCGGCAGCCGGAGGTGGCGTAACGCGCCCGGCGCCGGGTCCGCGAGCGGCCGGGCGAGAAGAAGCAGGAAAACGATAGCGAATGGGGCGCGCACTACCAGTAGATCTTGAGAGCGAGTTGCACCACGCGGCCGGGTCCGTTGTTCTCTCGCCACAGCTTGCCGAAGTTCTGGTTGTAGTTGTTCGCCAGGATGTTTTCCCGCGTGCCGACCGGAAAATCGCGGTTCGTCAGACCCCACAAGTAGGGGATCGGACCAGCCAGGGAGAGGCCTGTGCGGCTGGTGGGGACCCCGGTTCCGAACAGGTTCCTCCCGTTAGGGTTGGTCATGAACGTGGCGTGGTTCAACATGTTGAAGAATTCGGCGCGGAACTGGAAGTAACGGCGTTGATTCTCGAAGGGCCGGAAATCCCGGAAGAGGGAAGTGTTCAGGTTAAAGCGCCACGGAGTGCGGGCCCAGTCCAGGGTTCGCGGCGCGTCGCCGAGTTGCCCGTAGGGCTGGCGCCAGAAGGCCTCCGGATTGAAGTACGGCACGTCGTTGGCGACGTTCTTCGACCAGCGCGGGTTGATTATCGGAACGCCGGGTAACAGATCGGGACGGATGCGCTGCGAGGCTGCGGTCCCGCCAGGCAGGCCATTGGCGTCGCCCAAAAACGGGGTGAATGGATAGCCACTGACATAGGATCCGAGGGCGTTGAGCATCCAATTGCTCACCAGGGTCCTGGTTAGTCTCCCTGCGTCGTTCAAGAACTTCCGGCGACCCCCCACGGGCAGTTCCCAGTTCAGCGTCCAGTTCAGACGGTGACGGGAGTCGAAGATCGACACGGAGCGATTGTTGGCCAAATCCAGCGCATTCTGCACCAGGCCGTTGCCCCAGCTATACACCGCGCCCCCGGCCAGGCTGCTGTCGGAACTGGTATCGAGCGACTTGCCCCAGGTGTAATTGAACCGAAAGCCCAGTCCCCGCTGATAGCGCTTCTCCACAGAGACGGTTCCCGCATTGTATATGGAATTGCTGTTGGTTACTCCGGCCAGGTTGATATCCCCGGCGGTGGGGAACGGCCTCAACAGGTCCCGGCGGTTGACGTTGCGGACGTTGCCGGCGTCGTCGACGCGGCCGAAGGGATCCGGCACCAGCTCGTTGGGATCCCCTCCCTCGTTGAGCAGCTCCTCGAACAGGAGCGGGTCGGCATTGTTGATCGGAATCAGCGGCGAGTACAGGTGCGTTCCCTTGGTCCCCAGGTAGCCCACTGACAGGATGGTGGACTTGGCTTTCGGCAGCGGCATCTCCAGCGTCAGACTCCAGGTCTGCACATAAGGATTGTTGTTGGTTGGGGAGAACAGGAGCAAGGCGCCGCTGGGCAGGCGCTGATCCCTGGGCGGGCAGGCGTCGCAAAGAATCCCGTTGGGCGGAATCTCCAGCACGGCGGGATTGACCCGCACCAGCGGCGCGTTCTTGCCCAGGCTGATCAGGTACTGCGGCTGCAGCGATTGGGTGATCGGCATTCGTCCGGCGCCGCTCCAGCGCGTGTAGCCCCAGCTTCCGCTGGACCCAGTCCCAAAATCCGGGATCGGGTCGCGTCCGCGTCCCGTGCTGGGAAGGTGGCTGATTCCGTAACCGCCCCGCAGGACAACACCTCTGCGTTTTGCCCACTCGTAGCCGGGTTGCCAGGCGAATCCGAACCGCGGCTCGAAAGTCCTCTTGTGAACGGGTTCCAGATAGCGCGAGCGGCCGAACCCCGTATAGACGTAGTTGAACGTGTAAGCGCTCAGTTCTCCCCTGGCGTTCTGGAGCTCCACCGGATGGTCGAGGTCGACCGTCGCCTGCCGATGAAATTTCTCCGCCCGCGGGCTGTTGTACTGCCAGCGCACCCCGAGATTCAGGGTCAGGTTCCGCTTCAGCCTGAAGTCGTCCTGGAAGAAGGCCGAGCCCACCCGCCAGCGGTAATAGTAGGGGATGATAACGCCCCGCAGGTTGATTCCGTTGGGCACTCCCATCAGGAAGGATGCAAACTGGAGGCCGCCCGTGCCGCCCGGCGTGTTGGCGTTGCCCGAGTTCGTCTGGGCGGCCGCGAAGTTATACTCACCGCAGCAGACCTGGCGCAGGGCCGAAGACTTCGCATTGTGCTGCGCAAACCGCCAGTCGCTTCCCACGGTGATGGTGTGCCGTCCGAGCGTCATGCTTAGGTCGTCGGAGAACTGAAACTGGTGCTCGACAAACTGGCCCAGCGCGCTTCCTTGCATCCCATAGGTGCCCCAGCCGCTGTTGAACTGCGGATAACCCCACTCGGTCTGGTTGGGCAGCCCGAACACATCCTTGGTGAAGTTGACGGTGGCCAGGTCGCCGGGGGGCACCCGGCTGTAATCGGAGAAGGTGTAGGTTCCGCGGAACTCGTTCACCACGCGGGACGAGAAGATATGGGTGTCGACGAGCTGCAGGTTCTTGGTCGTGCTGCGGTCCGACGCCAGGGCAAAAAAGTAGTTCTCCGGGTTGACGCGATACCGGTCCGCCACGTTGGGTACATGGGTGTACCGGCCGGTGAGACGGTTCGCCTTGTGGAAGTTGTGGTCGATCTTGAGGTTCCAGCGGTTGTCGGCGCCGTTCACCCCGCGGGCGCCGAGGTAGTTCCGGCCGGCCGAATCGTAAGGGATGTTGGGCAGGGGAACTCCCTCGAGAAGCATCAACGCCGTCTTATCCAGGTAAGCCTTGGGGATGACGCGCCCGCGTTTGCTCGGATCCGGGTCACTGGCACTCCACAGCGGGTATTCGGCCGTGCCGGAGGGACGATGGATCGGCACGAGCTGCTGGCAATCCAGCTCCGAGGGTAGGCATTGGATCTGCTGGTAAAGCAACGGCCGGGTTTGTCCGGGCTGCACCCACATGTTCCGAAAATCGCCCTGGCGCTCCGCGGCGGTGGGAAACCGATCGTAGATCTCCACTGTATCGAACCACCGCCGGGGCTCGACGGCCACGAAGAAGTATGTGTTGCGCTTCCTTCCATCGTAGAGCTTGGGGATCAGGAGGGGACCCCCCAAGGTCATCCCGACTTCGTTCCGGCGCTGGGCGGGCGGAATCGGCCGATTGAACTGCCGCGAGTGGATAGCCGGATTCCGGTGGTACCAGAAGGCGTTGCCGCGGATATCCTTGGAGCCGCCGCGCGTCGACTTCAGAATGATCCCGCTGCCGGTCACGCCATACTGGGCCGAAAACGTCGAAGTGATGACCTTGAACTCCTGAATCGTGTCCGGCGAGAAGCTCATCGTGGCGCGACCGATGCCGACCGAGGTGGCGTTGGAGCCGTCGGCCAGAATGGCGACCGAGCTCGGACGTCCGCCGCTGATACTGAGCCCGGCCCCGGCGGTCGGGACGTCCTGGAACACCCCGCCCTCATCGGCGCCCACTTCCCCGCCCACTCCGGGCATGGTCAATGCCAACTCCAGCACATTGCGGTTGGAGGTGGGCAGCGCGTCGATTTCCTGGGCCGTCAGGGTCCGGCCCACCATACCGGTCGTGGTCTCGAGCGGCGGCGGCTCGGCCACCACGTCTATGACCTGCCTGGAATCCGCCGGCGCCAGCACCAGGTCGAGCCGGGCCCCCGACGCCAGATCCACCTTCACCACTCGCGAGGCCTTCTTGAATCCCGGGAACTCCGCCGTTACGGTATAGTTCATAGGCGGCAGCCCCTGGATCTGGAAGAAGCCTTCTCCGTCCGTGGTTGCCCGGCGCTGGCTCCCGGCTTCCTTCGCGGTCGCCACGATCTCGGCGTTGGGGACCGGCAGCTTGGTCTGGTCGGTGACGTGACCGCTGATGCTGGAACCGCTTTGGGCGAACAGGGAGATAGCGGCCAGGGCCGCACACAGCACACACAGCCGCCACTTCATGGACAACTCAAGCCGGACGGACCGGAATTACAGCATCCATGATACGGTAGATTCGTCACCCGCGCAATCAGGATCTATCGTTTTTCCACCAACTTAGAGGGCTCTCGCCTGTGTGGCCCAGGTCTAGAACTACCAAGATCTCAGCCCCCTCTCAACTTCGCGGACCCCGCCGGGCCACTCTTGCCCGAACCATGATCGGCGTCCCGGTGAAATCAAACTTGCGACGCAACTGATTGATCACAAAGCGCTCCACCGAGAAGTGCAGCTTCTCGGTCCGCCGCGTGAACAGGACAAACGTGGGGGGCGCCACCGACGCCTGCGTCAGGTACAAGACCTTGACGGGCTTCCCGCCGGGCGCAGGGGCTCGTTCGAGATCCAGGGTCGCGAAGAACCGGTTCAACTCGGCGGTCGGGACCCGCCGCTTGGCGGCCTCTCGAACGCGGCAAATCAGCGGGAACAGGCTGTTCACCTGCGATCCGGTCAGCGCCGAGACTAAGACCACCGGGGCGTAGTCCAGAAACTTCATCTCTCCCCGCAGGTCGGCCGTAAACTCCTGCGCGCTGGTCCGCTTCCCCGCCAAATCCCACTTGTTCACCACGATTACGGCCGCCCTGCCGCTGTGGTGCGCATAGCCGGCAATGGTGGCGTCCAGGGCCGCCAAACCCTCCACCGGGTCGATCAGGGTCAAGACGACCTCCGCCAGCCGGATGTGCCGCCGAGCCATCACGACGCTCAGTTTCTCGGCCATCAGCCGGGTCTTGCCCTTGCGCCGGATCCCCGCCGTGTCCACGAACCGGAAGGCCTGCCCGTGACGGATGACCTCGGCGTCCACCGCGTCCCGCGTCGTGCCTGGAACCGCCGAGACGATCGCCCGTTCCGATCCGACCAGCCGATTCAGCAGCGTGGACTTGCCTGTGTTGGGCCGGCCGATAATCGCTACCTCGATGGGTCGGTGCGGCGCGGCCTCTACCGCCTCTTCCTCCTTCGCGAAGCCCTCGGTCACCTCATCCAACAGCTCCGCTACTCCCCTCCCGTGCTCGGACGAGATCGGCGCCATCCGCAGGATCCCCAGCGAGTAGAAGTCCGCTACCAGGTCCTCTCGGACCGCGCTGTCGATCTTGTTTACCGCCAGGATCAATGGCTTTCCGGTCTTGCGGAGCAACTGCGCCAACTCCCGGTCCGCCGCGGTGATCTCTTCGCGACCGTCGACCAGGAGGATCACTTGAGCCGCTCCATCAATGGCGGCCCGGGCCTGCTTCAGGATCTGAACCGGTATCTCGGCCTCCTCGCCAACCAGGATCCCGCCGGTGTCGATCAATTCGAACGGCCGGCCCTGCCACTCGGCGGCCAGGTGGATGCGATCGCGGGTTATGCCTGGTTCATCACCCACGATCGCCCGGCGGCCACCGGTGATCCTGTTGAAGAGCGTGGACTTACCGACATTCGGCCGTCCGACGATCACCACCCGGGGTAGCGAGGCTGCGCTCATTCGGCTTCATGGTAGCATCGGAAGGGTTCACCGAGATGAGGCTTCGGGCAGCCAAAGGCAAGCTGAAGGTCGAGCACAGCATTCTCGGCGGCCTTCGCCCCGTACTGGAGCGACTACTGGCCAACTCTCCTCAGATTCGATCGGTTATTCCCGGCGTGATCCGCCCGGTGCGCAGCGCTCGCGGCGATCAAGTCCGGTTGCGCATCACCACCCCGACGCCAACTGGGTGGAAGGCCCTGGCTTTTGCGTCGGGTGCTCGCCAAGAGTTATTCGTCAACGCTTCGATGACCCGCGACGAGTTGGAGGCCGCGCTGGCCACGGCCCAGGGTCTCCAGAATCCACAAGGTAATTGTTGATTCAAAAGCAGTTATAATTCTTCCAAAAAGCTTGGCTTGCACTCGTTGTTGTGCTATAGTCCGGTTTCACAACCAAGGCTGGCTCCTCTGTCCAGCAGAACGTAAGCGGTATTACATCTCAATCGTTTACATGGATTGTGCAGCTAGGTAGGGCTGGCCACAGGGCTCCCGCGAGCTGCCCGTGGATGGACCGAAGCTGCCCGGCAGTTCCGGCTGAGGTGAGCTAACCGCGGGAAGCCTCGATGAACGCGTGGGAGCAAATCCTTCGACAACTTGAGCCGCAGGTGAGCCAAGAGAGTTTCCACAATTGGCTGGAACCGGTGCGGTTCAGCCACGTCCACGACCAGTCCTTGTTCGTCTTTGTCCCCACGACGTCGGCCAAGCAGTGGCTGGAGGCCGAGTACACCAGGCAGATCTTGGAGGCCGCGGGTCGTCTGGAAATGGCCTTCGAGCGCGTGGTGTTCCTCACGCAGGAGGGCCTGCCCCCTTGCCCCTCGCCGGTCCTGGCCCCCACGCAGACCCAGTTCAATTTCGACTCGGCGGCCGTTCTATTCAATCCGAAGTACACCTTCGACAGCTTCGTGGTGGGAAGCTGCAACCAGTTCGCCCATGCGGCGGCCCGAGCCGTAGCTACAAACCCCGCGCGTATGTACAACCCGCTGTACCTGTACGGCGGAGTTGGCATGGGCAAGACACACCTGCTGCAGGCCATTGGCCGCGAGCTGAAGCACAACTACAAGGAGCTCAAGATCATCTACATCTCCGGCGAGCAGTTCGTGAACGAGATGATCAGCTCGATGCGTTATGACCGCATGACCTCGTTTCACGAGCGCTTCCGCTCCGTCGATGCCCTGCTGGTTGATGACATCCAGGTCTTTAGCAAGAAGGAACGCACCCAGGAGGAGTTCTTCCACACCTTCAACACGCTCTACGAGACCGGCCGGCAGCTTGTCCTCTCCAGCGACTGCCCGCCCAAGGAACTCCCCAGCCTGGTGGACCGGCTGCGCTCCCGCTTCGAGTGGGGCCTCATCGCCGATATTCAGCCACCCGACCTGGAAACCAAGATGGCTATCCTGGACCGGAGAGCCGAAGAGGAAGGCATCCAGTTGCCAGAGGACGTCCGGTCCTTCATGGCCACGAAAATGAGATCCAACATCCGCGAGTTGGAAGGCGCCTTCATCCGCCTGATGGCTCTATCCTCGCTGACCGGCGGCGAGATCAATACCGCTCTGGCTCATCAGGCCCTTAAGTCCATCGTCACCATGGGGGAGCGGAAAATCACCATCGACATGATCCAGAAGACGGTCAGCGAGCATTTCGGGCTCAAGCAGAGCCAGTTGAAGGAGAAGACCAACGCCAAGTCGATCTCCTATCCGCGGCAGATAGCGATGTACTTGGCCAAGGAACTGACTGATTCCTCGCTGCCCGAGATCGGAAGGGCGTTCAGCGGCAAGCACCACACTACCGTGCTCCATGCGGTGAAGAAGATCGATGGTCTGCGCCGAACCAAGGACGATTTGAACAGGCTGATCCACAAGCTAACTGACTCATTCCACTAGGAATACAGCGTCTTTAACAGGATGTCCTCTACAACCAAGCCACAACCTGTGGACCAAGCCGCCAACTTTCCAGGCGTCCTCAGCCGTCGCTCAGCCATCCACAGGGCGGTTATTTGCCAATGGCTTGACAACGGGCAGGTTACATGAGGTTTCCACAGATCCACAGGGCCTATGAATCTTATAGTATTGATAGTTGTATAATGAGGGGAGAACCCTTAGATTGCGAGGGCTCATGGAGTTTACCGTCAACAAGATAGAACTTGTACGGGAGCTCGGCTTGACGCAAGGGGTGGTGGAGAAAAAGACCACGATCCCGGTGCTGTCGAATGTTCTTCTCGAGGCTCGGGATGATCAAGTAACCCTGACCGCGACCGATCTAGAACTGGGCGTACGATCTACGTGCAAAGCCGCGGTCGCCCGGCCTGGGGCAACCACGCTGCCTTCCCGGAAGCTGCTCGACTACACACGGCTGCTGCCAGACGCGGATCTCCACATCAAGGTTGGGGAGAACCACTCGGCCATGATCGTGTGTGGCCGGTCCAAGACGCGGATAGCCGGCATGTCTCGGGAGAACTTCCCGGAGTTGCCCCGGATGCCGGCGCCAGTCGCGCAGATCCCGTCGAAGCTGCTGTCGGGCCTGATCAGCAAGACCGTCTTTGCGATTTCGACCGAGGCTTCACGGTATACGCTGAATGGAGCGCTGCTGTTGTTAAAGCCGGACTCGATTACCATGGTGGCCACGGACGGTCATCGGCTCGCTTTCATCGAGGCGGGTTGCGCGCTGGAAGGCATTAGCGGGCAGTTGCGGGCGCTGGTACCCAAGAAGGGCATGACGGAGATCCAAGGGCTGGCCGAGGAAGCGGGCGAAAGCGCAGCGGTGGCCGTATCGAGCGACGACAATCACCTGTTCTTCCAGATTGGCAAGCGCCTGCTGATCGCCCGAAAGCTGACCGGTCAATTCCCGGATTACGAGCGGGTGTTGCCGCGGGACAACGATCGGGTTCTAGTGCTGAACCGGGAGGAGGCGGCCGCGGCCATCCGTCGGGTCGCGCAGTTCGCCGACGAGCGCTCCCACGCCATACGCGTGGTGTTGACCCCAGGGGAGATCAAACTGGCCGCCTCCGGCTCCGAGTCGGGAGAGAGCGAGGAAACGTTGCCAGCCGACGGTGTGACGGCGGAAATGCAGATTGGCTTCAACGCCCAGTATTTGCTGGACTTCCTGGGCGCGATTTCAACCGAAACCGTCCACTTGGATCTGAAGGATGAGCAGAGCGCCGGGCAACTCAGGCCCGGCGGCAACGGGGACCATAACTATCGGTACGTCATCATGCCGATGAGGATCTGATGCCAGAGGAAGAACTGTCGGGGAATGCCAGCTACGACGCCAGCAGCATCAAGGTGCTGGAAGGCCTGGAGGCCGTGCGTCTGCGCCCGGCCATGTACATAGGCTCCACAGGAGAGCTCGGTCTGCACCACCTGGTCTACGAGGTCGTGGACAACGCAGTCGATGAGGCGCTGGCCGGGTGTTGCGACCAGATTGAGGTCACCATCCACATCGACAACTCGATCACGGTGGTCGATAACGGCCGCGGCATCCCGGTCAAGCTCCACGAGGAGGGGGTTTCGGCGGCGGAAGTGGTGATGACCAAGCTCCACGCCGGCGGCAAGTTCGACTCGAACTCCTACAAGGTTTCGGGCGGCTTGCACGGGGTGGGGGTCAGTTGCGTCAATGCCTTGTCGGAGACGCTCGAGCTGGAGGTCTGGCGGGATGGCTACACCTGGGAGCAGGAGTACAAGGCCGGCCAGCCACAGTACCCGCTGCGGCAGGCGGGCAAGTGCGGGAAAAAGACCGGAACACGGGTTACCTTCAAGCCGGACTCCTCCATCATGACCAGCCTCGAGTTTCACTACGACACGCTTGCCCAGCGGCTCCGCGAGTTGGCCTTCCTGACCAAGGGCCTGAAGATCACACTCAGCGACGAGCGCAGCGAGAAGCCGGTCCAGGTATTCCAGTACAACGGCGGGGTGGCCGAGTTCATCAAGCACCTGAACCGCGGCAAGTCGACCATCCACGAGAAGCCCATCCATTTTGAGGCGGACAAGGAGCTGCCGACGGGCGGGGTGTTGCAGATGGAGGTGGCGCTGCAGTACAACGACGGCTACGCGGAGAACGTCTTCAGCTTCGCCAACAACATCAACACGGTCGACGGAGGAAGTCACCTGAGCGGCTTTCGCTCGGCCCTCACCCGCACGATCAACTTCCACGGGCAGCAGGCCGGCCTGTTCAGGGACGTGAAGGAGAATCTGACCGGGGACGATGTGCGGGAAGGCCTCACCGCCGTGGTCAGCGTCAAGCTTCCCCAGCCCCAGTTCGAAGGCCAGACCAAGGGCAAGCTGAACAGCGACATCCAGGGGCTGGTGGTCGCCTTTGTCAACGACCGGCTGGGGGAATACTTGGAGAAGAACCCGGCGGTGGCCCGCAAGATTGTGGGCAAGGCCATCGACGCGGCCCGGGCCCGCGAGGCGGCCCGCAAGGCCCGCGACCTGACGCGCCGCAAAGGAGCCCTGGATTCGGGCGGCCTGCCCGGCAAGCTGGCCGACTGCCAGGAGCGCGACCCGCAGCGGTGCGAGCTGTTCCTGGTGGAGGGCGAAAGCGCCGGCGGCACCGCCAAGCAGGGACGCGACCGGCGCTATCAGGCCATTCTGCCGCTCAAGGGCAAGATCCTGAACGTGGAAAAGGCGCGCTACGACAAGATGCTCAGCCACGAGGAGATCCGGGCCATGATCACCGCCCTGGGGACCGGCATCGGGGTTCAGGATTTCGACGCCAGCAAGCTTCGCTACGGCAAGGTCATTATCATGACCGACGCCGACGTCGACGGCTCGCACATCCGCACCCTGCTGCTGACTTTCTTCTTCCGCCAGATGCGCGAGCTGATCTCCCGAGGCCACATCTTCATCGCCCAGCCGCCGCTCTATCGGATCAAGAAGGGCAAGACCGAGAAATACATCAAGGACGAGAAGGAGTTCACCCGCGAGGTGATCCGGCGGGCCACCGACGACATCCAGATCGAGCTGGGCTCGAACGGCTCGGCCCAGTCGGTGGAGGGCAACGAGCTGCGGGTCTTTCTGCTGGCCCTGGACGAGTACTACGCGATGTACAGCAAGGTCGAGCGGCGGCTCCGGGACTCCCGGGTGGCCGACGCGCTGAGCAACGTCGGGTTGGCCCTAGACAGCAAGCAGCATTTCAGCGAGCCCTCCGAGTTGACCAAGCTGGTCCAGGACCTGGCCAAGGCGGGGCTGGCCGCCGAGCTGGTCTCCGACGAGGAGCATTCGGCCTGGATGGTGACCTACAAAGACTCGACCGGCGGCGAGCGGCGGGTCAACAGCACCCTGGTAGCGCTGCCCGAGTACCGCCGATTCCGCGCCCTGGCCCGCCAGATCGCCCGCTTCAACAAGCCCCCCTTCACGGTGGTCAAAGACGGCGGCGCCCGCGAGCGGCACGCCAGTTGCCTGGATCTGCTCAGGTTCGTCAAGAGCGAGGGCAAGAAGGAGGCCTCCGTGCAGCGCTACAAAGGGCTGGGGGAGATGAACGCCGACCAGCTTTGGTCGACCACCATGAACGCGGAAACGCGCACGCTGCTGCAAGTCCGCATGGACGACGCGGTGGAAAGCGAGCATATCTTCTCCACGTTAATGGGGGAGGACGTGGAGGCCCGCCGCAAGTTCATCGAGGAAAACGCGCTGTACGTGAAGAATCTGGACGTGTAGAGGGCCTTCTGAGCCTTTACGGCCAAGGGATGTAACGGCTCGCCTGAGCAGTGAACATGTGCCAGATGCTGAAGGCGACGCCACAGAGATGGAGCAGGGCGAAGAGCCGCAGCTCAAGGACATAGCCGGCTACCGAGGAGCCCCAGTGGAGAGCCCCCGTAGCCCCAGGATTTGGCACGCCTTCGCAAGAAGATGCATACTGGGACCGGCGGTACCGTCTAGGTACTGCTCTCTTCCCAGTCGAGGCTCTTAATGAGCCAGCAGTTAAGCCCAAACGGATAACTCCGCAACAGCTCAACCTTTTCGACGCCCTTCAGGCACTATCGAACAACCACCTTGTGGTGAAGATCGTCAACAAGCGGAGCGATTCACTGAAGCTGGCAGTGGAGATAAGATTTGCGAGTTGAATCCTCCGCCTCTGCGCCTATCCCCGTACTACCCCTCCAACCTCCCCGAACCCTCCGTCTTCCGCCGCAACGTGTAGGGAAGCGCCCTGCCCACAGAAACCATAACGGCGGCCCGACGGGAGGCAACTGAACGGGAAAGTGGCGGTGGTGACCGGCGCCGGACGTGGCAAGCGGCTGGCGATCGCCTTCGCCGCGGAGGGAGCGCCCGTCGGGTTTGGTGGCCCCAACGCTGGCCGAGTTGCACCTTGCGAACCTGGAAATCGGCCACGCCGTCGACGCGATCCGGCACCGGTTCGGCGGGATCGACATGCTGGTGAAGGCGGCCGGGATCGTCGAGCGCCGCGAGGATCTGGCCCGCGCCCTGGAGGGCGTCGAGGCCGTGGTTCACCTGCTGCCTACCAGGACCACATTCCGGACTTCAGCACCTTCCTCCACGTGAAGGCAGAGAGCACAACGCTGGAGAGCTGAGCGGGGCGGGCGCGGGTGGGATACAATGGGGCCTGGAACCTGCTGCGGCATGATTTCTGTACGCTTCGCGATTGGCGCTCTATTGGCCGCGCTGGCCATGATTCCCCCAGGCGGGGCGCAGGAGTGTCGCCTCACGGCCATCACGCCCGCTCAGCCGGCCCCCAAGGTCGAGGAGGGCGAGCGGGCGCTGGAATCACAAACCTTTCAAACTACCGTGTTCGCGTTGTCGCCGGCCGGCGGCGTCCACTTCTTGGATACGGCCAACCGCCTCCGGCGGATTGAGGCGAGCGGCCGCATGAGGACGGTGGCGGGCAACGGGAATCGGGCGGAGGCTGTTGTTCCCGGTCCGGCGCTGGAGACGCCGCTGCCGGCGGTCAGCCAGATGGTGTTCTCGCCCGAAGGCGTCCTGCACTTTACCGCCGTCGGCCGGGTGCATCGATTGGTGAACGAGGTCCTGGAAGTGGTCGCCGGTTCGGGCCGGCCTGGATTCAACGGCGAGGCCGGTCCGGCGGCGGAGATGAATTTGGGCGGGATCGTCAACGTCGCTTTCCATCCGTCGGGCGCGCTGCTCATTTTGGACGGCTACAACCGGGTGCGCAGGCTGGACAGCGACGGCATGCTGCGCACGATCGCCGGATCGGCGCGCGCCGCGGCGAGCGCGGGATTCACCGGAGACAACGGTCCGGCGACGGCGGCCGCGCTCTCCAGCCCGCGGCAGATCGTGCCGCTGGGCGACGGGTCGTTGTGGATCCGGGACCTCTCGGGGCGGCACCTGCGGCAGGTCGCGCCCGACGGAGTGATTCGGACGATCAACGCGAACTTCGAGGCGTCGGTCAACATCCTGATGCTGGCCGACGGAACGCCGGCGGCGGCGACGGCCAATCGCCTCTACCCCATCCGGCCGAACGGGGCGATCGAGACCGGCGTCGCTCCTTTCCCTCCCTTCACCGGCACGCCGCTGGCGGTCGGCGCCGACGGCGCGTTGTTCTTCCTCGGCTCGGCGCGCCCGGAGCAGCGCAATCCCCTGGTGCGTATGGCTAGTCGGGTGTCCACCGTCATTGCGGGGGCGCCGGCGGCGGCCATCGTCGATGGGCAGGCGCCGCCCTTCGGGATCTGGCTGCCTCGCACAAACAACCTCCTTTACGCCTCTACCTTGGGAGAGAAGTCGGGGATTCTGGAGGGACGCGCCGGGCAGGCGCCACGCTTCCTGCTGGGAGGGGGCCAAGACATCGGCGAGGTGGAGGGCAAGGCCGCCGCCAGCCTGACCGTTTACGGCATCCTGGCGTTTTCCCTGGACGGCGAGGGCCGCGTCATTGCCGCCGATGTTTACCGGCGGCGGATACTGGTTATCGATCCCGGCGGCAAGGCGTCGGTGCTGAAGAAGCAAGGGGGAGAACCGGTCATCTATGCGTCGACCGGGACCCTCTCGACTTTGCAGCGGATTGCCGCCGACAAGGACGGGAATATCTATTGGTTCTCGCAAGGCGCCACGCCGGCGGGAGGGGTGTTTACCGCGGAGATTTCGGTGTGGACGCGCGCCAATTCGACGGTCACGACGATTCCGGTGGTTGGGTTTTCGGCATTGGCGCGCCTGGAGGATGGCAGCGTGGCCGCGATCGCCGGCAACGGCGCCAACTTCCGGACGGCGTACCGCCTGGATCCTTCGGGGCAAGGCGATCCGCTGGCTGCTTTCCGCATGCTGCCGTTGCAGTCGGTGGCCCGGTGGCGCGACCGGCCGTACTTCACGGCAGCGACGCGGCTTTTCCGCGGCGAGCCGGGCCGGCGGGAGATGCTGGACCTGGCGGCGCTCCCCACACCCGCGGGTGGGACGCCGGACTTTGTGCTGGCGGCCCCGGACGTCCTTCTGGTCCACCTGACCGATGGCGGCTTCTATCAGATCGAGAACATCGATGCCTGCCCGTGGGCGCCGCAGCCCTGGATCTCTCCAGGCGGGGTAGTCAACGCCGCGAGTTACGAGTATGCCGAGACGATCTCGCCACGCCAGTTGATCACAGTGTATGGGTCGGATCTAGGGCCGGCCGGCGGGCAGGGCCTGGTCCTGGATGGCCTGCTGCGCGCCAGCGCCCAGGCGGCGCCGTATCCGGCGCTGGTGTTGGGGAACTTCTCCGGGCTGATTCCGAACGCCACGCTGACCGGGACGGCGCTGCCGGTGGTGTATTCAAACGCCGCGCAGGCGACGGTCCAGGCGGTGGCGGGCCTTCCTGCCTCCGGCCAATACTTGTTATACTTCACCTGGCAAGGACTGCAACTGATTCACCCGACGCCGATTCGGGTGGCGGCGGCAACCCCGGGACTGTTTACCGCCGGGGGCGAGAAAGACGGCCTGGCGGCGGCGCTGAACGAGGATGGAAGCCGGCACAGCGTCGAGAATCCCGCGGCGGCCGGGTCGCTGGTACGGCTGTTGGGGACCGGTCTGGGAGCGATCAGCACGAGTCTGGCCCTGGGGGAGTTCTTCAGCACGACGACGCTGAGCTGGGTTACCAATACCGTGGCGGTGACGATTGGCGGACGGGCGGCCGCGGTCAACTTCGCCGGTGGCGCGCCGGGGATGATCGGGGGCCTGTATCAGATCGACGCGCGCGTGCCGGAAGGCCTGGCCGCCGGTCCGCAGCCGGTAGTCGTGGAAGTCGAAGGGCAGCCGGCGCCCTCCGGGCAGCGAGTCACAATTCAGGTCAAGTGACCTCTGACAGCTCCCCTTAGAAGTCGAGCCGCATGGTGAGCTGCACCTGGCGCGGGCGGAAGCCGAAGTCGCCGGTGAAGGAATTGGCCAGGCTGGCGATGCCGTCGCTGCCGGGGACGTTGAGGCCGTGCAAGTTGAAGACGTTGAAGACGTCGACGTTGACCCGCAGGCGTGTGCGGCGCTCGCCAAAGTAGAAAAACTTCATCAGCGAGGAGTCCATGGTCCAGTTGAAGGGCCCCAGGCGATACTGATTCCGCCAGGGGTGCAGGCCGGTGTCGGCGGTGACGCGCACGACGCCGCCGGTGATCAGCGGCAGATAAACGACGTTGGTGTCGTAGTCGTTGGCATTGAGGTCGGTCGGCTGCCCCCCCTTGGGCCAGGGGTTCGCCGGCTGCTGCGCCGGCCTGTAGTTTTCCGGGAGACCGAAGACGCCGTTGCGGAGTCCGGCGGCATTGCGGCTGTTGATGAACCGCTCGGAGATGTAACCGTTGAACCAGAGGTAGCCTTCCAGGCAGCGCTCGTCTCTAGGGTCGGTGGCCAGGGTGGGCGTGTTGCGGCAGTCCAGGATCCTGTGCTGGTTGCGATAGACCTCGAAGTTTCCCATCTCGCCCCAATTGCCGGCCGGCAGCCCATACCATGTGTTGACGACAGTTCCGGTCCCGGAGAGCCGCCAGCCGCCGATCAGCGCGTTGAGGGGCCCCCGCGCGTTGCGGGCCAGGGGCTGGCTCTTGCCGAAAGGCAGATCGTAGATCCAGTTCCACCGGATGCGGTGCTTGGGAATGCGGGGGTCTCGGTCGTAGAAAAGGAACCGGTTGAGCTCACGGAAGTCGGTGGGGACAGCGCCGGGCAGGTAGGCGGAGGGGCTGACGACGTCATCGCGGAAGGAATTGCCGGCCAGGCGGAGGGCGTTGGTAAGAGTGTAGAACGCCTGGAACCCCAGGCCGCCCCGGAAGCGCCGCTCGACTTCGAGCGACCAGGTCGCGGAGTTGATGTAGCCGCTCCGCTGCAGGAGGCGGACATCGGTGTAGGCGTTCTGGTCATAAGGGCGGCGCAGAACACCCGAGAACTCGCCGGCGGGCAGCGGGCGGCCGGTGGTCAGGTACCAGACGTAATCCGACTGGGTACCGTTGATGTTGAATAACTGATCGGCATTGACCCCGTGCTTGCCTTTGTAGGCGAGGCGAACGACGGTGGAGGCGGCGATCTGCTTTTCCAGAGTCAGGTTCCATTCGTGGATTCGCAGGCTGGGCTGGGCTCCGTCCAGGCCGACGACACTTCGGCCGCGACCGACCGCGGTGGGGTTGTCGAGGTCGATGACGCCGGCGCTGTTGACGCCCGCCTGGGTTTCCGGGACGGTGCGCAGGAGATAGTTGGCAATTCCGTCGGGGCTTTGGTTGGCGGCGTTGGGGTTGTAGGTATAGTCAATGCGGAAGGGGGGGAGGCCGGAGAACTGGGCGAGCAGGGTGCGCATAGGAACGGCCGAGACGTAAAGGCCGTAGCCGCCGCGGATGAGGAAAGGGCGACTCTCGCCGGCGAGCTTGTAGACGAAGCCGCCGCGCGGGCCGATATCGAAGTAGTTCGAGGGGAAGAGCTGCTTGGGCTTGCCGAGCTCCTCGGCGCTCTTAAAAGACACCCCGACGCGCTCAAAGACGGAAACGACTTGCGGCGAGGTGGCCCCCAGCCGGTAATAGTGTTCCAGCGGCTCGGGAAACACCAGGGAGTGGCTTTTCACGTCGAAGGCGGACAGCAGGTTGTCCTTCTCGGTGAAGGCAGGGTTGATGTCCCAGCGGACGCCGGGCGTTAAAGTAAGGCGCGGGGAGATTCTCCAGTTGTCCTGGAGGTAGAGGCCCCAGTTTTTCTCGCGAACTCGCATGATGCCGCGCTTGAGGCCGACCGTATAGCTGCCGGCGTAGCCGAGAAAGAAATTGGCCGCGTCATGGCCGGTTTGCGGGGTAGTGCCGGGATTCAGGGTAGTGCCGGTGGTGGAGGCTTCGAGCGCGGTGGCCAGGCTGCTGAAGGCGACCGAGCCGGAGATGGCGCCTTGGTCGGGCAGCAGGTGCTGCTTTTCATCGTGGTAGCGGAAGCCGAAGGCGAAGTTATGGGTGCGGTGGAGGAAGCTGTAGTTCTGCTCGAGGTTGGAGATCATGCTGTAGAGCTGGCGGCGGTTGTCGCCCTCGATATAGTTCATGAAGCCGACGCCGGTGATATTGGGCCAGCCGATTTCGCCAAGCGGGTTGGGCAGTCCGAGCTCCTTCGACCAGTCCTTGTCGGCCGGTCCGGTGACGGTGCGGGTAATTTGCCAAGTGCGATTGGCCAGGGTTTCCACAAACAGGCGCGGCGAAAAAGTGTGGATCCAGCTTAGCGCGGCCGAGCGTCCCTTGACCGGGAGAAAGGTGGTATTGGCTTCGCCGTTGGCGGTGGGCGCGCCGGTATTGCCGCCGGTCCCCATAAAGTGGGCCCGGCGGGCGCCCCAGTTGACCTTGACAAAGACGTTGTCCTTTTCCGTGAAGCGATGGTCGATGCGGAGGGTGGCTGGATTGTCGCTCAAGTTGGGATAGGCGTTGGTGGGGACTACCATCTTGAGATTGTTGGCGACGACGGGGCTGGCGATGTCGGTGGGTAGAGGGGTGATTTCGTAGATGCGCCTGGCCAACGCGTTCAGGCGGGCCAGGGGAATCTGGTTGCCGGGGAACGGGTCGCGCACGGAGACCAGACGGCCGGTGGGCAACTCTTCCTGGCGGGTGGTGAGGGGATCATAAAGCTGGATGGGCCGGCCCTGGGCGTCAAAGAGGGCGCTGAAGTCGCCGGCGCGCATGGCGGCGGTGGGGACGCGGAACTCCCTGGTCAGCCCCTGCACGAGCTCGCTGCCCTCGCGCGAAAAGAAGAAGAAGCTGCGGTTCTTGCCGTGGTAAAGCTTCTTGTCGTTGAGCCCAAAACTGGGGAGGACGATGGGCCCGCCGACCGAGCCGCCGAACTCGTTGCGGATGAGCTTCGGGGTTACGTAGGGGCGGCCGTCAAAGAAGACATCCTGGCGGGCGCGGGCCACGCCGAAGGCATTGTTGCGGTGGGTTTCCCACACGGCAAGCCGGAGCGTATTGGTGCCGCTCTTGGTGGTAACGATGACCGAGGTCGGGCGGGTGTACTTGGCCGAGGAGGTGCTGGTTTCGACGCGCACTTCGGCGATCGATTCGAGACCCTGGAGATTGGCTGAGCCGCCGAACTCCCGGTTGTTGGCGGCGGCGCCGTCCTGGACGAAGTCGGTCGAATAGGTCATCAGGCCGCTGACGCGAATGCCTCCATTGACGTCGTAGATGGCTTCCACGCCGGGGGTGACGTCTTCGAGGAGCACGTGAAGGTTGCGCCCGTTAATGGGGATCTCCTGGATGCGCTGGGCGTCGAGGGTGGAGGCGTCGGTAGGGTCGGTGGTGGCGACCAGGGGGAGGCTGTCGGTTACTTGGATGGTCTGGCTGACCAGGCCCGGCGTGAGAACGGGATCCACTACGGCGGGGCGGCCGGTTTCCAGGTTGATCTCGCCTTCCCAAGATTTCATGCCCGACATGGTCACGGTGATCTTGTACTTGCCGATGTTGATCGGCGGGGTGGCGTAGTAGCCTTCCTGGTTGGCTACAGTTTTGGTGAGCAGGCCAGTGGCCAGATGCAGAATCGAGAGCTGGGCGCCGGCCAGGACGGCGCCGGTGGCGTCTTTCACCGTTCCCTGGATGGTTCCGCCGCCGGCGCTGGATTGGGCGAAGCAGGAGGCTGAAAACAGAAGCAGCGTGACGAGCCTGGACATAAGGGCAAGCCTCCCGGGGCTAGAATGCTTGTGGGGCGGGCTTCAGCCCGCCGGGGACTTCAGTCCCCGCCAGGGCCGGGCTAAAGCCCGGCCGCGGCCTGAAGGCCGCCCCACCGATTGTCACACTGGCATTATACCTCGCTCGTTCCGTTTGACCTCTGCCGCCCGCTTCGGCTATCCTGTTAGCTTCGATAGAGGCGCGGCGATCATGAGTAGCCGGGGGGGAGTTCCGGCCGGCCCGGACCCGCGGGGAAAGGGATAGCAGCCAGCCGCCGAAGTCGCCGCCGGGCGCCGGGCCCGCGGCGGGTGGGGGAATGGGCTAATACCCTTCCACTGTCACCGAACGCCAGAACCGGTCGGTGGAGCGCTATCGGGGGCGCGGTTTCCAGTCTCCCGCCCTTCCGGTCTCCCTCCACAGCGCGGCGGCGCCGCCCATGCAGCTCTTCGAGTTAACGCGCGCGCTGGTCGACATCGAGTCGGTCACCGCCGGGGAGAAAGCAGTCGGGGATTTTGTCTACGAGTACCTGCGTCCCCTGGCCTCGCGGCATGGGGGTCAGGTCGAGCGCATGGAGGTCGAGCCGGAGCGCTTCAACGTTTTCGCCTGTTGGGGCCGGCCGGAGGTCGTGCTTTCGACCCACCTGGACACGGTCCCGCCATTCTTCCCTTCCCGCGAGGACGATGAGCATATCTGGGGGCGGGGCGCTTGCGACGCCAAGGGCATTCTGGCGGCCATGATCAAGGCGGTGGAAGGACTGCTGGCCGAGGGAGGGCGGAATCTGGGAGTCCTGTTTCTGGTGGGAGAGGAGCGGAACAGCGCCGGGGCCCGCTGCGCCAGCCTTCAGCCGCGCGGCGCCCGCTACCTGATCAACGGCGAGCCGACCGAGAACAAGCTGGCCGTCGGCTCCAAGGGAGCTCTGCGGCTGGAGGTGGAGGCCCGCGGGAAGATGGCGCATTCGGCCTACCCGGAGCTGGGAGAGTCGGCGATCGACAAGCTCATCGACGCGCTGGCCCGGCTGCGCTCGTTCCCCTGGCCGCGCGATCCGGTTCTGGGCGAGGCCACCTGCAATATCGGCACCATCTCCGGCGGCCGCGCGCCCAACGTGATCCCGGATCTGGCGCGGGCCGAGGTCATGATTCGGCTGGTGAGCTCTTCCCAAGACCTGTTCGAGCAAGTGCGGGCGGCGCTGGGGCCGGACATCCAGTTGCGCGAGGTGCTCCATATGCCTCCGGTGCGGCTGGGCACGGTTCCCGGCCTCCCGACCACGGTGGTGAAATTCACCACCGACATTCCGTGCCTGGTCAACTGGGGCGAGCCGTTTCTGCTCGGACCCGGCTCGATCCACACCGCCCACACCGAGGAGGAGCGGGTGGAGAAAAAGCAGTTGGTCGAGGCGGTCGGGCTCTATCAACACGTCGTCAACGAGCTGCAAGGACGCTCTGATGCAACCCAGCATTGAGGTAGGAGTATTAGGGGCCACCGGCATGGTGGGCCAGCATTTCCTGAAGTTTCTTGAGGGACACCCCTGGTTTCGAGTAACCTGGGTTGCGGCCAGCGACCGTTCGGCCGGGAAGCTGTACCACGAGGCGACCGCCTGGCGTCTGTCTGGCGAGATCCCGCGCGAGGCGGCCGATTTGACGGTCCAGGAATGCCGGCCGGGCCGCGGCCCGCGGCTGGTGTTCTCGGCCATGGACGCTTCCGTCGCCGGGGAGATCGAGCAGGAGTTTGCCTGCGGCGGCCATGTCGTGGTTTCCAATTCCAGGAATCACCGCATGGAGCCGGACGTTCCGTTGCTGGTGCCGGAAATCAACCCGGATCACCTGCGGCTGCTGCCGGCGCAGCAGCGCAACCGCGGCTGGCAGGGCATGATCGTAACCAACCCCAACTGCGCGACCGTCGGCTTGACCATGGGTCTGGGGCCACTGAAGCCTTTCGGGATCCGCCGGGTGGTGGCCACCACTCTGCAGGCCGTATCGGGCGCCGGCTATCCGGGCGTTGCTTCCATGGATATCGTCGGCAACGTGATCCCCTTCATCGGCGGGGAAGAGGAGAAGATGGAGCGGGAGACGCAGAAGATCCTCGGCGATCTGGTCTCCGGACAAGTGCGGCCGCTCCAGGCCCCGGTCAGCGCGCACTGCAACCGGGTGCCGGTCGTGGACGGCCATACCGTCACCATCTCGGTGGCCCTGGAGAACAAGCCCTCGTTGGAGCAGGCGGGGCGGGCGTTCCAGGAGTTTCGCAGCCTGCCCGCCGAGCGTGGATTGCCGAGCGCGCCGGCGCGAGCGATCGTCCTGATGGCGCAACCGGACCGTCCCCAGCCGCGCCGGGACGCCGAGCGGGACCGGGGCATGACGGTCTTTGTCGGCCGCCTGCGCCCTTGCCCGGTGTTGGACTACAAGCTCGTGTCCATGAGCCATAATGCAATTCGCGGAGCGGCCGGGGGGGCGGTTCTCAACGCCGAGTTGATGCACTCGGAGGGCCTACTGGACTGAACGCATGATCGTGATGAAGTTCGGCGGCACCTCGCTCGAGAGCGCCGCGGCGATTGAACGGGTAGCGGGGATCGTGCGCGCCCGGCTGGAACGGCGGCCGGTGGTGGTGGTCTCGGCGATGGGAAAGACCACTAACCGGCTCCTGGCCATCGCCCGCGACGCCGTCGAAGGCCGCCGGAAGGAAGCCATCCAGGGGATCCACGAGCTGCGCGATTTCCACTCCCGCGAGGCGCGCCGCCTAGCCCCGCTGGCCGAGCGCGCCGAGTTGGACCTGGTACTGGACGAGCATTTTCAGGAGCTGACGGAGCTGGTCAAGGGCCTGGTGGTTCTCGGCGAGGCCACGCCCCGCTCGATCGACGCCATTTCCAGCTACGGCGAGCGGCTGTCCAGCTTGATCGTCTCGCGCGCCTTGCGGCGCCTGGGCATCGACTCTGTCCACCTCGACTCGCGCTCCCTTCTGGTGACCGACGACCGGTTCACCCAAGCCGCGCCGCAATATGAGGCGACCTACCGCCGGCTCGCCGAAGCCGTCCCGCCGCTGGTCGAGCAAGGCAAGGTCGCGGTCCTGGCAGGCTTCATCGGCGCCACCGAACAGGGAGTGACCACCACGCTCGGGCGCGGCGGATCGGATTTCTCGGCTTCCATCTTCGGGGCCGGGCTTGGCGCCGAGGAGATCCAGATCTGGAGCGACGTGGACGGCCTGCTCACCTGCGATCCGACGATTCTGGCCGGCGGCCTGCGGGTCAAGCTCATCTCCTTCAACGAGGCCGCCGAGCTGGCCTACTTCGGCGCCAAGGTGCTGCACCCCTCCACGCTGTTGCCGGCGGTGGCTAAGAACATTCCGGTCCGCATCCTGAACTCGCGCCGCCCGGACTGCGAAGGCACCCTGATCCGCGCCCAGGTTCCCCCCAGCCGCAACCTGGCCAAAGCCATCGCTTGCAAGAAGAACCTGACCGTGGTGGATGTCTCCTCGACTCGCATGCTGATGGCCCATGGGTTCCTGCGCCGGATCTTCGAGGTGTTTGACCGCTACCAGACGCCGGTCGACATGGTCACCACCTCCGAGGTCAGCGTCTCGCTGACCATCGACTCGACCCAGCGGCTGGGCGAGATTACCCGGGACTTGAGCCAGTTCGCCGAGGTCCGGCACGAGAACCGCCAGGCCATTATTTGCCTGGTCGGAGACAACATCCGGTATACTCCGGGGGTGGCGGGGCGGATCTTCGAGGCGGTGCGCCACGTCAACGTGCGCATGATCTCGCAAGGCGCGTCGGTGCGCAACGTCAGCTTCGTGGTCCAGGAGGACGATCTGCGGACCGCCGTGGAGGCCTTGCACGCGGCGTTTTTCTCGGAGCTCGATGGGGAGATCTTGGAGTGAGGAACCTGGCCATTGTCGGCTACGGCAAGATGGGCCGGCTGATTGAGCAGCTCGCTCCCGAGTTCGGATTGCTGGTGGCCCTGCGGCTGGACATCGACAATAATCAGGATGGATCCGGGATCACGGCGGAGAATTTTCGCTCGATCGACGTGGCGGTCGAGTTCTCGACGCCGGCGACGGCGGTGGACAACGTCGAGCGCATCGCCGCCCACGGGGTCCACCTGGTGGTGGGGACGACGGGATGGTTCGAGCAACTGGACCGGGTGCGGAGGGCCGTCGAGCGGGGCGGCGGGGGGCTGGTCTACAGTCCCAACTTTTCCGTGGGTATGCAAATCTTCGCGCGGTTGGCCGCCCTGGCCGCGCAATGCTTCAAAGACGAGCCGGACTACGGCGCTTGGGCGTACGAAATCCACCACAAGCTGAAGAAGGACGCGCCGTCCGGCACGCTGCTGAAGCTCCAGCAAGTGATGGAACAGGCTGGCTACGCGCGCCCCATCGACGTGGCCTCCAACCGCGCTGGAGCGATCCCGGGCCTCCACCGGATCGGGTTCGACTCGGAGGCCGACACCATCACGTTGACTCACAGCGCCCGCAGCCGGCTGGGGTTCGCGCGCGGGGCGCTGCGGGCGGCCCAGTGGGTGATGGGCAAGACGGGAGTTCACGAATTCAGCGAGGTTCTGTTCTCCTAAGTTTTCCCGGAGGCGGGCATGACCTTTCAAGGGTGCGGAACGGCGCTGGTAACGCCTTTCCGGCGCGATCAGTCACTCGATGAAGCGGCGCTTCGACGCCTGGTCCGCCGGCAGGTCCAGGCCGGCATTCATTTTCTGGTTCCCTGCGGGACGACCGGCGAGAACCCCACGCTTTCGCGCGCCGAGCACCGGCGAGTGGTTGAGATCACGCTGGAGGAGGCGGCCGGGAAGGTTCCCGTGTTGGCTGGCGCCGGCGGGTACAACACGGCCGAAGTGGTCGAGCTGGCCCGCGAGATGGAGGTCTTGGGGGCCGACGGGATCCTCTCGGTCACGCCGTATTACAACAAGCCCACTCCGGAAGGGCTCTATCAGCACTACAAAGCCGTGGCGGCGGCCACGCGGCTTCCAGTGGTGATTTACAACGTCCCGGGCCGCACGGGAACCAATGTCGACGCCGCGACCCTGGCGCGGCTGGCGGCGATCGACGGAATCGTCGGGGTGAAGGAGGCCTCGGGCAACATCGCGCAAATGGCCAACCTCCTCAACGCCGTGCCGGAAAGCTTCGCCGTGCTGTCGGGAGACGACTCGGTGACCCTGCCGCTGATGGCGCTGGGCGGCCGCGGCGTCATCTCGGTGGCCTCCAACGAGATCCCCGGCGAGATGGCGCGACTGGCGGCGCTTGGCCTGGAAGGCGATTTCGCGCGAGCCCGCCAGCTTCACCGGCGCTACCTGGCGCTGATGGAGATCAATTTCGTGGAGTCCAATCCCGGTCCGGTCAAGGCCGCCCTGGCCCTGATGGGGCTGATCGAGCCCGTCTACCGGCTCCCCATGGTCCCGCCGCAGCCGGTGAATCAGGCCAGGATCGAGAAGGTGCTGGAGTTGCTAGGGCTGCTGGCGCGGGAGACGGCCAGCACGGCTCAGTTGGCCAGCTAGTTAACTATTTCCGGATTGACGTTCTCCGCCGCGACAAAGGCGTTTGGCTGCGGCTCACCGGACCCGCCGGCGTCAAGGAGTTCCTGCAGGCCAATTTTGGCAAGCCGCCAACTGGCCGCTGACTACCGGACATCGCCTGTTTGGCTGTGCTAAACTTGGCCTAGGAGAGTGTCATTCATGAAGTCTTTGCACTTTCGTGTACTGGTGAGCCCTACCCTCCCAAATCCACCACCGCCTCGGTGATCTGCCCCAGGTAGTTGCCGTCGGCGCAGACATCAGCGGCGATGGCGACGCGGGGCTGGCCGTGCGGCAGTTCGCGGGTGGTGCGCAGCAGAAACTCGGCGCGGCCGTGGCCCCGGGGCGGGGCTTCGAAGCGCAATAGGTCCGGCTCGGCGCGCCATCCTTCCGGCAGCACCAGCGCGATCTCCAGTTTCATCGGGGCTGGCGGCCGAGGGCCTAGTAGCGGCCGCGCGCATCGATGGCGGCGGCGGCGAAATGCAGCAGGTCCGCCTGCTCGCGGGCCAGCTCCATCGCGCGGCGGTAGTCGCCGGCCTGGCGGCATAACTGCTGGACCGAGGGGCAGGCGAGCTGGCTGGGATCCAGACCGCGCAGGAACTTCTGCGACGCCTCAATGGCCTCCACGTGCCGCCCCAAGCGGGCCAGCAGCAGCACCAGAACCTGAGCGGGGCCGCTGCCCGCGCCGCTGGCGTCGGCCGCCTCGGCTTTGGCGCGGAAGTGGGCGACGGCCGCCTCCAGGTCCTGGCCCAGCAGAGCGCGCAGGTAAACCCGATGATCCTCGTAGACGCGCTCGAAGGGCGGCTCAGTCCGGTACTCGAACATCGGTGAGAGCCGCGCG
>Ga0247727_10004566_pt1 | contig 29198 bp, 25 predicted proteins | sample WisWelCaveWW1625_FD_202498 | JGI IMG/M metagenome (GOLD analysis project Ga0247727, IMG submission 202498) | Biofilm microbial communities from Wishing Well Cave, Virginia, United States - WW16-25 | ecosystem: Environmental > Aquatic > Deep subsurface > Groundwater > Cave microbial mat | place...
AAAATACTGAAACATGACAAAGTAGGATTAGTTGAAACTTAGAATTAATGTTTGTTATGAAAACTAAAATAGTTCTGTCATTCTGAGGAAGCCTGCCGGTAGGCAGGGCACGACCGAAGAATCTCCTTTCAGGTTATCTAGTGGGGGATTCTTCGCTATGCTCAGAATGACATGTTAGTATTTTTGAATTACGAATTTTGAATTAAAGTAATGAGCCAATATTATTTAAGTCATTTAAAAGAACTGGAGTCGGAGGCGATTTATGTGATTCGTGAAGTAGTTGCTCAGTTCGAAAAGCCAGCCCTTCTTTTTTCAGGTGGTAAAGATTCTATTGTGCTGGCATATTTATCGCGCAAAGCATTTTACCCGGCACGCATTCCATTTCCACTGGTACACATTGATACCGGTCATAATTTTCCGGAGACGATGGAATATCGCGATTGGCTGGTGAATGAGTTGGGCGTGAAACTTATCGTTGGATCGGTACAGGAAAGCATTGATAAAGGAAGGGCCAAGGAAGAGTCGGGCTATGGTGCCAGCCGTAATGCTCTGCAAACTGTTACACTATTAGATACGATTGAGTTAAATAAGTTTGATGCCGCTATGGGAGGCGCGCGCAGAGATGAAGAGAAGGCCCGTGCGAAAGAACGTTTCTTTTCGCATCGCGATGAATTCGGGCAATGGGATCCTAAAAACCAGCGTCCTGAATTATGGAACATTTTTAATGGTCGCAAGCATCAGGGCGAGCACTTCCGGGTGTTCCCAATATCCAACTGGACTGAGATGGACGTGTGGCAATACATTTATACAGAGAGCATTTCAATTCCGATACTTTACTTTTCGCATGATCGGGAAGTGATCGAACGGGATGGTGCCATTCTATCAACATCCCCCTGGCTAAAACTTAAACTAACCGAAACCCCTGCAATAAAGAGAGTACGCTTTCGTACGTGCGGTGATATGCCAATTACAGGAGCAGTAGAATCGGATGCAGATACCCTTGAAAAAATTATTGAGGAAGTGGCAGCTTCCCGTAAGACAGAACGCGGGACGCGGGCGGATGATAAGCGATCTGAAACAGCGATGGAGGATAGGAAGAAGTCGGGATATTTTTGAATTAGTTTCCAGTCGCCAGTCACCAGTTGCCAGTCTATAGTTTGTTTTAGTTAATGTATGAAGAGTTACAGGGATTTAGAGATTTATCAAGAGTCGAAGAGGCTTGCAATAGAGGTACACAAGCTTTCACTGACTCTTCCCAAGTTTGAGTTGTATGAAGAAGGAAGTCAGATTAGAAGATCATCGAAATCTGTCACCTCATCCATTGTAGAAGGCTATGGAAGGAGACTATATAAAGCACCTGATTTATTCTCAATCAGAATGCGATGAAACGATAGTTCACCTCGATTTTTTATTTGAAACACATTCTTTTGCTGACAAAGAAAAGTATGATCAGTTGAAGACTGATTATGACGCACTAAGCAGAAGAATTAACAAGTTCACCCAATGGGTAGAAGCGAACTTAAATTAAATTGGTTACCAGTTTCCTGTTACCAATCACCGGTAACTGGCAACTGGCAACCGGTAACCTATTTAAAATGACAAACCAGTTACTACGATTTACAACAGCAGGCAGTGTCGATGATGGCAAAAGCACGCTTATCGGGAGATTGCTGTACGATAGCAAATCAATTTTTGAAGATCAACTCGAAGCGGTGGAAGCTTCCAGTGTAAAAAAGGGTTTTGATTATGTTGATCTCTCTTTGTTAACAGATGGATTGAAATCTGAACGCGAACAGGGCATCACCATTGATGTTGCATATCGGTATTTTGCTACACCGAAACGAAAATTCATCATTGCGGATACGCCTGGTCACATTCAATATACACGCAATATGGTCACGGGTGCATCTACCGCAAACCTGGCGTTGATTTTAATTGATGCCAGAAAAGGATTGGTGGAGCAGACCTTTCGTCATTCCTTCATTGCTTCTCTGCTAAAAATTCCCCATGTCATTGTGTGTATCAATAAAATGGACCTGGTAAACTACGATGAAAAAGTATTTGAAGATATTGTCGGGCAGTACAAGGCCTTTTCCTCGAAATTGGAAGTTCATGATATTCAGTTTGTACCCATCAGCGCGTTAGCGGGCGACAATGTGGTAAATCGTTCCGAAACCATGGAGTGGTACCAGGGAGCAACTCTCTTACACATGCTGGAGACCGTACACATTGAAAGTGACCACAATCATATTGATGCTCGCTTCCCGGTGCAGTATGTGGTGCGACCACAGACGAAGGAGCACCAGGATTTCCGGGGGTATGCCGGAAGAATTGCAGGCGGTATTTTCAGACCGGGTGATGAAGTAACTGTTTTGCCATCTGGCTTTAGCTCAAAAATTAAAACCATTGAGTTGGGTGGAGAGATCTTGAATGAAGCCTTTGCGCCTATGTCAGTGACGATGACGATTGAGGATGAAATTGATATTAGCAGGGGTGACATTATTGCAAGGCCCAATAACCAGCCCCAAGCCGATCAGGATATCGATCTGATGTTGTGTTGGATGAATCAACGACCGGTAAATCTGAATACCAAGTTTTTTGTTCGGCATACTACGAAAGAAGTGCGAGGTGTACTGAAAGAGATTCAATATAAACTAGATATCAGCAGTTTACAACGAGTAGAAAATGTTGATCGGCTTACCATGAACGAGATCGCACGCGTAAAAATCAGAACAGCGCACCCACTGGCATTTGATAGTTATCGTAAAAACAGAATCACGGGGAGTATTATTTTAGTGGATGAGGGTACGAATGAAACTGTGGCCGCGGGGATGATCGTGTAAATTTGTTGCCAGTCACCGGTTACCGGCTGCCAGTTTCTTGAAAATATTATTAGTACCGGGTACTGGTGACAGGCAACCGGCAACCTGTAACATTGATATAAGGATGCAAATAGAGAAAATTTTATCATTGGCACTTCAAGCAGCTCAATCCGCTTCAAAAAAAATCCTGGAAGTATACAATTCCAACGATTTTCAAACCGAAGCCAAAGGAAATAACTCACCTCTTACGCTAGCAGACAAGAAAGCGCATCAAGCAATCGTATCAATTCTGAAATCTTCCAATCTTCCAATTTTAAGTGAAGAAGGGAAGAGCATTCCGTATAACGAACGAAAGAACTGGGAATACTTCTGGATGGTGGATCCTTTAGATGGAACAAAAGAATTCATCAAACGGAATGGTGAGTTTACGGTAAACATTGCCTTAATCGAAAATCAAGCTTCGATCTTAGGTGTAGTAACAGTGCCTGTGACAGGCGAGGAGTACTATGCTGCAAAAGGTGTAGGTGCGTTTTTAAAAGTGAACGACAAAATCACACAACTTCCAAACCGAACTCCTGTTGAGTTAGACCAAAAGGGTTTGCGCATAGTAGCCTCCCGTTCGCATATGAATGATGAGACGCAGCAGTTTATCGACCAACTAAAAGACCCTCAACTTGTTTCTTCGGGTTCCAGTTTAAAATTTATGTTACTCGCTTCCGGTAAGGCCGATGTGTACCCACGATTTGCACCAACCATGGAGTGGGACACGGCTGCAGCACATGCGGTGGTGAATGCAGTTGGACTAAAAGTAGTGAAGCAAAACAGTAAGACGGAACTTCTCTACAATAAACCTGATTTGTTGAATCCACATTTTGTTTGTATGTAATTAATAAGAGTTACCGGTCGCCAGTTTCGGTTGCTGGTAAAACTTTAACCGGAGACTGGTGACAGGTAACTGGTAACCATCCGCAGATTTGTGAATAATTTAAACTTTCTTTGAGAAAAGAATATCGGAATGGCTAAGAAGCAAAGGGTATTAATTACAGGAGGCGCTGGTTTTTTAGGTTCGCACCTGTGCGATCGGTTTATTAAAGAAGGCTTCCATGTGATTGCAATGGATAATTTAGTCACGGGAGACATTTCCAATATCGAGCACTTGTTTAAGCATCCCGACTTCGAATTTTATCATCACGATGTTTCAACCTTTGTGCATGTGCCGGGAGAGTTGCACTACATCCTGCACTTTGCATCTCCCGCCAGCCCGATCGATTATCTAAAAATTCCGATACAAACCTTAAAAGTTGGATCGCTTGGTATTCATAATTTACTTGGTTTAGCACGTATTAAGAATTCAAGAATCCTGATTGCATCAACGTCAGAGGTATATGGCGATCCACTCGTTCATCCGCAGCCGGAAGAATATTATGGCAATGTAAACCCGGTGGGCCCACGAGGTGTTTACGATGAAGCCAAGCGTTTTCAGGAAGCCATGACCATGGCGTATCATACCTATCACGATCTTGACACCCGCATTGTCAGGATTTTTAATACGTATGGCCCGCGCATGCGCCTGAATGACGGAAGAGTATTGCCGGCATTTATTGGTCAGGCATTACGAGGTGAAGACCTTACCGTTTTTGGTGACGGATCACAAACGCGTTCGTTCTGTTACATCGATGATCAGGTGGAAGGTATCTTCAGGTTGCTCATGTCAGATTACCATTTGCCTGTGAACATCGGCAACCCCGATGAAATTACCATTCTCCAGTTTGCTGAGGAGATCATCAAACTCACGGACACAAACCAAAAAATTATTACCAAGCCTTTGCCGCAGGATGACCCCAAGCAGCGGCAACCCGATATTTCAAAAGCAAAAGAACTCCTCGGTTGGGAACCAAAAATTTCACGATCAGCCGGATTGAAGATTACCTACGAATATTTTAAATCGTTGCCTCGGGAAGCCTTGTTTGAGCGTGACTATAAAAACTTCGAGAAGTTCATTCGCTAAGAGGCTTTTGGTTTGCCTCTATTCTCTGAATTACAGTATATTCCTATATTTGTAGCTTGATTTTTATTAAAAGACCCATGTTTCGATTCCTTTGGCTGGTAGCTGGTGCCCTGATTTTTTTAAGCTCCTGTGTCACAAATAAGAAGTTTGTTCTGCTGCAGAAGGATGATGTAAACAAAAAAGATTTACCTAAGGATACCACTGTAAGAACGTATACCATTGGCCAATATGATTATAAAATTCAGCCTGAGGATATCATCTCCGTTCGCTTTGAAAGTTTAACCCCCAAAGATTTTGACTTTCTGAATCAGAACCAGGCGAATCAAGTCCAAAATCAAAATGTTACAGGGGGTAATGCACTGTTAATTGGTGAGCTGGTAGACAACCAGGGCGAAATCCCATTTCCATTTATCGGTAAGGTAAAAGTGGCTGGATTTACGGTTTTTCAGATTCAGGACAACATGCAAAAAACAGCGGAACAATATTTCGAATCACCGGTAGTGAAAGTACGGTTATTAAATTTCCGATTTACTTTGCTCGGAGAAGTGAACCACGAGGGTACAACTGTCCTGGGTAACAACAGAGTAAACCTGTTGGAAGCAATCGGCTGGTCAGGAGGACTGACTGATCTTGCGGATAAAGCTAATATAAAATTGATTAGACAAAAGGGCGGAGAAACTACAGTGCAATATGTCAATCTACTGCAGGAAGATTTCATCAATTCACCATATTACTATGTTCATCAAAACGATGTTATTATTGTTTCAGCACTTAAGCAGCGGCCATACAGGAAATACTTCGGACAAAATTTATCGCTTATCATTTCGTCACTTTCATTGTTATTGTTAACCATTAGTTTAACTAACACCCAGTAACGTGGATCAGTCACTTTTTGATCAGGAACAACCTCAGGGCCAACAGGGCTTTACCCTGGATTTTAAACGTGTGCTTTCCCGGGCGATACGTTTCTGGTATATAGTGGTTATCTCTTTTGTGGTGGCGCTGTCTATTGCGTTTTATCAAAACCGGTATACGCAAAAAGTTTACCCGGTATCGGCTTCCATAATTATCCGCGAAATGCAGGAGACAGGCGGAGCGGAGTTGCTCTATAAAAACTCGCTGATCGATCCATACCGGAATTATTTAAATGAGCCCTATATCATCCGGTCGTATCCGCTCATTGAAAAAGTCGTTCGCGATCTTAATTTTCATGTAACCTTCTACCGGGAGGGTTATTTTATGACCAGTGAGGCATACAATTACATGCCCGTTACGGCAGCCTGGTGTAACCCTGATGAGGTTAAAGCCGGGCAGTTTATTTTTAAGATTAATGATGAAACACACTTTTCGTTGGCAGGCTTTTCTGATGAAGGCAGTAAAGGAACTGCTCCTGTTTTTTCTTTAGGAGACTCCATTCAATTCAATGAATATAGTTTGTGCATTAAACGCCTGCCAGACAGAAGTCTGAAATCATTTATAGGTGTTCCTTTTTTATTGGTTATCCAAAACCCTCGATCGGTAGCGGGAGGGTATATCGGGCGCCTGAAAGTAGAATGGGCCGAAGTAGGTTCCGGGGTCATTAATTTAAATTTAACGGGTACGAATCCTGAAAAGGAAATAGATTTCTTAAATGGATTAATCACTGCCTACCGCGAGTCAGATTTGGAGAAGAAAAATGAAACTGCCGACCGCACGATAGCTTTTATTCGCCAACAACTGGTAGACATCAAGGATTCATTGCGGGTTGTAGAGTATCAACTTGAACGGTTTGGCAACAGCAGCCGGGTTAAAGACATGAGTGCCGATGCACAGCGTTTTCTGGCAAAAGCAGAGGCATTTGAAATCCAAAAAGCCGAACTTCTGATTCGCCAGAATTATTATCAATACCTGAATGAATATTTAAGCAAGAGTGAAAACAATCTTGATCAGGTTATTTTACCTTCCGCTGTGGGGCTGTCTGATCCTGTTTTAGGATCGTTGCTTAGCAAAATGGTAGAGTTACAGTTAGAGATCAAGCTCTACCTCGACCACGAACGCGGAAAAAACCCGTTGGTGATTGGCAAAACCGAGCGCATCAGAGAAATAAAACAGAGTGTGTTAGAATCGGTGAAAACGTTGAAGTCTACGGATAAAATAAAAATGGATTTCCTCAATAAGCAGTTGAATGAAATTGAAAAACAATTATCATCGCTGCCCGCCTCTGAGAGACAGTTGATAGCAGTTCAGCGTAATTATTCCTTACTCGAAAACCTCTACGTATACTTAATGCAGAAATTATCGGAGGCCAGTATATCTGAAGCTTCTAATACGTCCGATATTATTCCGGTAGATCCACCCATGAAAGGTAGCGCCATTTCACCCGTACCTGTCCGAAATTATACCATAGCCTCCATTATAGGCCTGGTAATCCCGTTGGTAATTTTTGTATTGTTTGAAATCATCAACAATAAAGTTCAGTCTAAAGAAGATATTGATAAGATGAGTTCTATTCCCTTCATTGGAGGAGTGGGTCATAATTCATCCGGTAATAATTTAACGGTAAAGCAACGCCCTAAATCGGGTGTGGCCGAGTCCTTCCGGGCCATGCGTTCAAACCTCAACTACTTTACGGGCAATAAAACGAAGCAGGTATTTATGGTCAGCAGTTCTATTAGTGGTGAGGGCAAAACCTTCACTACCATTAATCTGGCTACGGTGTTTTCCCTTTCAGGGAAGAAAACGCTTATAGTTGGTGCTGATATGCGCAGGCCAAAGATTTTTGAGGACTTTAATCGAGGTAATGAAGTTGGTCTGAGTACGTTCTTGTCTGGTATCTCCGACTTTAATCAAGTGATACAGGATACTGAAATTGAAAACCTCTTCTTAGTCAGTGGAGGCCCTGTTCCACCAAATCCTTCTGAGTTATTATTGACGGATCGTTTTGAAACCTTTATTAAAAATGCAATCGAACAATTTGATTTTGTGATCATTGACACTCCACCGTTGGCCCTGGTGACCGATGCTTTTGTAATTTCCAAATATGTAGCTCATACAGTGTTTGTGCTGCGCCAGAATTACTCGCCAAAGGCATTTATCAGCAGCATCAATGAGTATTACCAATCGGGTAAACTTAAAAACATGAGTATTCTCCTCAATGATATTTACAAGTCTGGACTTGGTTATGGTTATGGTCAGGGCTATGCATACCATTATGGATACTCGTACGGTTATGGGTACGGGAGCAAGAAAAAAAACCAACAAGGATATTACGAGGAATAAATATTGTTTCGATGGTATTTAATAGCCTTTGTTTTCCTGGTAGTTTTATTGAAAAAAAATTATAGAAAGAAATGTTCGCGGAAGAGTCAGTTTGGATTAGGGGAGTCTATGATAAATTAGATCCCAATAGGATAAAAAAAGTTGGTAATTTAGGATCATCATCTCTTGAATTTCGAACCCGTATTCAACCCCATATTCACACCAACATCATCAAGCCCCTTCAAGATAAAGGTATTGATGCTATTAACATTGATTTAAAAAAAGAAAGCGGGGTAGATGTTATTGGTGATATAACAACCCCTGAATTTGGAACTGATTTCCAAAACCAGTTTGACCTGATATTGTGCACCAACTTACTGGAGCATGTAATGGATATTAATTTGGTAATTAATAATTTAGTTCAGGCAACAAGGAATAATGGGTATATCTTACTTACGGTACCCTATAAATATAAGTTACACCTTGACCCGATCGATAATGGTTTTCGGCCAACACCGAATCAGATTGCCGATCTTTTTGTTGGAACAGATTACCGTATTGTAAATAGCCAAATCATTTCTATCAATAACAACAAAGAATACAAAATTAAAAAATCCAAATTGCCTCTTTGGGGATACCGGGAGAGGGTATTGTATTACCTCGGCAAACGATATAAAGTTTCTGGAATTCTTTTGCAAATTGTTAAATAATCCATTCGATGGGTCTTCGTAATGCATTTGTAAAAGGAGTAAAATGGTCGTTGCTTCAGCAAGTTTTCACGCAGTTAGTCAATTATGTTTCTATTTTCTGGCTGGCCGTCTTGATTACACCAGAGGATTTTGGCAAAGTAGCCTTAGTAGTTGTACTCGTTGGTGTATTCGAGTCGATCAATGGTTTTGGCGTGAGCCAATTAATTATTCGCGATAATATTACAGAGCCAAAAATCATCAGCACTTATTTTTGGTTTGTATTTTTTTTAAGCATTGGGCTCACCTTAATTTGCCTTGCAAGTGGTACACTATACTCCTTGATATTTAGCCTTGAAAACCCAGATGAATTTGATTTGTTAATTGTGGTTTCGGCTATTAGTCTCGTTATCAATGGTGTTAACTCCGTCTTCAACGCCTTATATTCACGTGACCTTAATTTCAAATCACCATCACAGTATTTTGTTCTCTCCCTATTTATAGGAAACGTCTTTGCTATTTGGGCTGGTTACATGGGGCTTGGGTTTTGGGCACTGATTATAAAAAATATTTTTCCGGTGGCCCTATTGTGTATATGTTTTCTTTTTACGGGGCACTATAAGATTCATTTCTATTTTAATAAAGTTCTTATTCAAAACACCTGGAGCTTCACTTCTCATTTCACCTATTTTAATGCGTTAAATTTTCTGATTAGAAATCTCGACTATATCGTGATCGGAAAGTTCTTCGATCTGGCCACCGTTGGGCAATATTCCATTGCCTATAAGATTATGATTTTTCCAATGAAAAATATTACTTCTCGAATACAAGCTGTGCTTTACCCGTTGTTAACCAAAATGAAAGATGATTTGAAAAAGGTGGAGCGAACGTACACAGTTATTGTATCGGGTATAGGCTACATCACCTTTCCATTAGCCGTCCTTATCGCTTCGCTTGCTTTTATGTGGGTTCCCCTTTTCTTTAATATCGAAAAGTATGACAAGCTTATCATACTCGTTCAGATACTTTCTGTTGTCGGTGCAGTTCAGGCCATCACATCGCCAGTGATGAGTTTATACCTTCTATCTGGGAAAACACGGGTTTTATTTTATATGGGTTTAGTTACAGCACTGATTAATGGTATTGGTTTTCTAATAGGGGGCATGAGTCGCGATATTTATCAGTTCGCCTTTATTTATGCCGCTGTTCAACTGGTGATATCAATTCCCCTTTCTAATTATATTCCATTCCGATTGATGGACTTTGATTTTATGAGGTTCCTGAAAAGGATTTTTATTCCCTTTGTTGCTTCTGTTGGTTCCTATTTTATTGTTATTTATTTTTTGCCATTGATTACAATTCCTCTTTACCTAAAGATAGTTTTGCTTGGAGGCATTGGTCTAATTTCTTATCTACTTATATTATTAATAATTTCAGGAACAAAATTACTTGATCAAGTGAAGCAGATTAAATCCATGATTATTCAGAAATGATATGTGCGGTATAGTGGGTATATGTTCATTCGATAGCATAAGTGCAGGGGATGTAGCCCTAGTAAATATATTTAATGATACTATGGTGAGGCGAGGCCCTGATGCAGAAGGTATCTGGACAGACAATACCAATGTGGTTTTTGGTTTCAGACGATTGGCTATTCAGGATTTAAACCTGCGGTCTAACCAACCCATGCTTACGGATGATGGGCAGCATGTATTGGTCTATAATGGTGAGCTTTATAATGCCTCTGCACTGCGTACTGAACTGGCGCACCGTGTCACGTTTAAAACCACATCGGATACGGAGGTGCTGCTCCACGCCTTGGCGCAGTATGACATTGACCGTGTGCTGGCTCGCATCGATGGTATTTTTGCCTTTGCGTATTACAATGTTCAGAAGAAAGAACTCTGCATTGCCCGCGATCGGCCGGGTACGAAACCATTGTATTATGGTGTAGCTGCTAACCGTTTGGTTTTTTCCTCTCAATACAACCACCTGCTGGCCGATCCTGTTATTCAAAAGAATGCTATTGATAGTCTGGCGCTATCGCATTATATTGATTTAGGATATGTGCCAGAAGGAGAGGGTTTTTTTCAAAACACCTACTTATTGCCCCATGGGCATTATGTGAAATATAACAAGACTGGCTTAACACTTTGTCCTTATTATCAATATCCGGTATCTGCACCACTATATCGACTCGATAACCTGGAGGCGATTTTAGAGAAGACCATACATGATCAATTGATTAGTGATGTGCCATTGGGTACGTTTATGTCGGGCGGAGTTGACTCTACTCTGGTGACGTATTATGCGAAGCAACAATTGACCCGGTTAGACTCCTTCAATATAGGAAGTGCCGATCCTCAGTACGATGAAAGTAAGTTTGCCCAGGAATACAGCACACTGTTTCAAACAAACCATCATGCACGCTTTTTTAAAGAAGAAGATTTGCGTAGCCTGATGATGGATAATACGCTTGCCTATTCCGAACCCTTTTCAGATTACTCATCTTTGCCTACGCTTTTGCTTTCTAGTTTTGCCAAGGAAAATGTTACTGTGGCATTATCGGGCGATGGTGGTGACGAATTATTTTGGGGCTATCAGCGCAGCGATAAGGCGATGCGGTATGTTGCAGAACGATCAGGAGGCAAGGCGAAGCTCCTGTATCATTTTTCCCTAAACCGGTTGGTGGGCAAAAAGGATTTGCCGGTTTCGTTGTTGCGTTATAAGTCGATGACTGAAATGTTTTATAGCCACCTCACCGTATCCGGCTCACAATATTGGAAGCCGCGCATAATGAAAGAGCCAAGTAGTTCAAAACCGTATTTCTTCGATGCATCCTGGCAACAGGAGCAGGGCTTGAACGATGTGGAAGGTTTAATGAATGTGATGCGCAAATTGGAATTTGATCTCCACTTGCAACGCGTATTACTAAAGGTAGATCGCGCCAGCATGTTCCATAGTTTGGAGGTACGCGTGCCATTGCTTAGTAACGCCATGTTAGAAGCATCTTCTCATTTTTCATTTGCCGATTGCTTTGGCGATGGAGAAGGTAAAAAGCCACTGCGTAAAATTTTGGCAAGCCATGTAGGCGAGCGACTGGCAAAATTACCCAAACGTGGTTTTGTGGTTCCGATTGATCAGTGGATAAGAGGATCAATGAAAAAGGAATTTCAGGAAAAGATACTCGATATGCCTGCGCCTTTATTGGCTCACTTTAAACGCGATCAACTCGAGCAGATACTCCATCAACATTGCAATGAAGATAAGGATTGGAGTTGGATGATCTGGTCACTATATACCCTTTCTGCCTGGCATTCAAAATTTGCGATTAATCAACGATAATCATGCGTATCGCTATAGTAGTTAATCGTTTCCCTACACTATCAGAGACTTTTATTTTTAATAAAGCAAAAGGTTTGGTGCAGCGTGGTATAGAGGTTACAGTAATTGTACACGACTCGCAAAATGATTCATATGCCTACAAAGAGGACTGGAAGGTATTGTCGACACAGATTAAAATTGTAAAAGCTTTTAGCAAACGTGATATTTTTTCTGTTCGATTATTTGAAAAAGTGTTAACCCATCTTTTTAGCAGTCTGATTTTTTTGCGGGAGGGTAGAAAGAATATAAAGAAAAGGAGTGAACTGTTGCGCTCATATTTGTTGTGGCTCGGAATTTCCGATGCGTTTGATGTCATCCATTTTGAATATTCAGGCCTGGCGATTACATATCTGGATGTTATTCCTCATTTTAAGCGTGCAAAAATTTTCGTGAGTTGTCGCGGGGCTGCAGAGCAAATAAAGCCTTTGGTTGATAAGACTCGCGCTAAAGACTTAAAGCAATTATTTCAGGTAGTTGACCGCGTGCATTGTGTTTCAAACAACATGCTGAACACCTGCGTAACCTTATATGGTTTAGATATACTAAAGGCCTTTGTAAACAGGCCCGCAATTGACATAGCAAAATTTAAACGGCTCAACACTACTCATCGATTGCTAAATGCGCCTTATGTATTTTGTAGTACTGGTCGATTGCATTGGAAAAAGGGAATAGAGTATGCTTTACTTGCCATGAAAGAACTGAAACAAAAAGGATATGCATTTACATATGAAATTATTGGGGATGGCATAGAACTGGAAAAATTACTCTTCATGATTTACGATTTGGGCATTCAAGATCATGTTGTTTTTAGTGGAAGCCTACCTAGTTACGAGGTGAAAGCACGATTGGAGAAATGCGATATTTACCTATCGCCTAGTTTGAGTGAAGGGATAAGCAACGCTGTACTAGAAGCCATGGCAATGGAATTACCTGTTATAGCCACGCGAGCAGGAGGTATGGATGAAGTTATTGAAAGCGGTGTAAATGGAATTTTGGTAAATTGTTATGACCCAATCGCAATCTCAAGTTCAATCACTTATATGTTGGAGAATGTAAACTTGAGAAATAGTATGCGTGAAAAGGGAAAACATACAATTGATATGAATTTTAACATGGCTAAACAGATTGAGGAATTTATTAGGCAATACTCTGACTTTTAAAATAGAATTGAATTATAAAACAAGCAAAATTAAAAAAATGAAAAAACTAGTACAATTCGTTTTTAATAAATTTGGATACTCTGTTACCAAGTCTGGTTCGAACAAGTCGAATCCAGTAAATAGAGATATAACAGATAAAGAATTTCGGGAATTGTATTCATTTTGCAAACCGTATACAATGACTTCTGTAGAAAGAATGTACGCTCTCTATTTATCTGTGAAATATATTTTAGTAAATGACATAAAAGGCGATTTTATCGAATGTGGAGTTTGGAGAGGAGGAAGTGCAATGTTAATAGCTAAATTATTAAATAATTATAAAGCTAAGAATCGAACTCTTTTTTTGTTTGATACATTCGAAGGAATGTCAGCTCCTACTGATGAAGATAAGGATTTTAAAGGAGTAACAGCAAGTAGTTTATTACAGCAATCACCAAACATTAAGGAGGATTCTATCTGGTGTTATTCTTCCTATGAAGAAGTTCAGGAAAATATGAAGCAAGTAGGCTTTGAAAGCATACAATTAATAAAAGGGAAAGTTGAAGAAACTATTAATGAGGTTAAGCCTTTTGATAAGATTGCTTTATTGAGATTGGATACAGATTGGTATGACTCAACACTACATGAATTGAATCATTTGTACCCACTTTTGAATCTAGGTGGAGTTTTAATCATTGATGACTACGGTCATTGGGAGGGATGTCGAAAGGCAGTAGACGAATACTTTGATAAAGAGAAAATCAAAATGTTATTGACACGCATTGATTATACGGGCAGGATTGGAATTAAGAATTAGAGTAGAATATTAGATTTGAAGTTTAATACTTGATTTTTGGCCACTCAATAAATGTTTAAGAAAAAAATAAAATCATTTTTAACAAAACTGAAATACAGGGGCAGCAACTACACTTGCCCGATTTGTGGCTATCAGGCAAAAGCATTTCTTCCGGCAGGGTTGTATGTAAAAAGATCGAATGAGAAATGCCCGTCATGCGGATCGCTGACCCGGCATCGCCATGTGTGGCTTTTTTTGGACGATTATTTCAAACAAAAACAAAATATTAGCATTCTTCATTTCTCTCCAGAGAAACCCATTGCCGATCGGTTAATAGCCATGGCCGGTATTCAATATTTTACCACACAGTATAATCGCGAACTGAAGGCAGATTACCACCTGGATATTCAGCAAATTGATTTACCCGACAATCAATTTGATGTAATCATCTGTTCGCATGTTTTGGAACACATTCCAGACGACAGAAATGCGATGAAAGAAGTACATCGCATTTTAAAACCGGGCGGGTCTGCTCTTATTATGGTGCCACTCTGGCCTTCAGAGAAGCACGATACCTATGAGAACGTAGCCATTACGGACGAGCGGGACAGGATAATGCACTTCGGCCAATATGATCATTTGAGAATTTACGGACTGGATATTATCTCACGTTTGGAGCAGGTAGGATTTAAAGTTGATATTGTAGATATGGAGAAGCAAGTGGAACCCCAACTTGCTGAAAAGTACCGCTTGCACAATAATCTTGATATTCGCGAATTGATTTTTCTTTCTATAAAACAATAACTGAATGTAGTTACACAAATCAGGAATGTCCTACTGAACTTCAAAAAATTAATGAGCATCTTTACTTAGAAATTTGAATGGTATGAGATTAAGAAAATATTTGAGCGGCCTAAAGGCAATATATTGGAGGAAAAGCGAAAAAATTGTTTCTAAGAAGTTATTAGGAATCGAACTGAAAGTTATCGATGGGACCATTAGAAAAGAGGACTATGATGATTGCTGGTTTTATCATCTGGCCTGTAACAGTGAGGTTTTTTTTGATGTGGGAGCCAATATTGGACAGACATCTTTATTGGCAAACCTTACAAAGAAAGTAAAAAGAGTGGTTTTAGTAGACCCAAATCCAGAGGCTCTGATTTTCGCAGCGAAAAATCTATTGTTAAATAACCTTGCCTCAAATTGTAGTTTTTTTTCTGCCTTTGCCACTGAAGCGATAGGGGATGATGTAAAGTTTTATACCGTTGGCATTGGTTCAGCCGGCAGCATGTACGCTAGTCACGCTGAGACTGCGAGGAGACTTAATAATTTCTTTTATGTAAAAACAATCACTATTGATTACTTAATGGATTACTATCAATTGGTTCCTGATTTTGTGAAGGTGGATGTAGAGGGTGCAGAGAATGCTACTTTAAGGGGGGCAGTCGGGTTAGCAACAAAGAAGAAGACCAGATTTTTAGTGGAGATGCACGTGTTAAAGGAGCTATCGATGGAACAGAATGGAAACCAGATTTTGGATTGGACGAAGAAGACTGGTTACAAAGCTTGGTTTTTGTGCAATCAGGCTGAACTTAAAACAGGCAATGATATTTCGCATCGCGGACGGTGCCATTTACTTTTGCAGCCAAGTGAATGGCCATATCCAGAATTTTTAATGGGAATAGCGGAGAGTGCTCCGTTGCCGAATTAAATATTTTTAGAGCACGCTTAGTTCATTAGTTAAAAATTAAGTACATATTTTGTTATTTCTCAAGTTAAAAACAATAATGCTTTTTAGGTTTTTAAAATATGTTCAACCTGTTTGGTATTTTAATTTAAGTAGCAAAAGCACTTTGCCGCTATTTGTTGATTATACTAAAATCGATTCCTCATATAAAGAATTAATTAAATACGATTCTGCATACAGCTCAACTGAGGGAAGTTTAAGAGATGCTGCGTATCAGGCCTGGCATAAAGGAATCGTATTATTTGATCCATCCCTACAACTCTCAAATTCTGGTAATCTACTTCCAGTAGAAGATGAGTATAGGTTTGTAAGGAAGTATTACAACTCAATCTGGAGCGTATATGTTTTGGTTATTCGGCTACTGTCTTTTCATAATCCGTTTGGTGAAGTACGATCTTTTTTTAAAGCATATAATCTTCAACGATCAGATCTTTACAAAAATGTCTATAACTGGGAGGATTATCATTCTTTTGAATCAGAATTAGTTAAAAGAGAGCCCTTGGTAAGTGTAATAATACCCACCCTAAACCGGTATGAGTTTTTGAAGGATGTTATGCTTGATTTGGAGTCACAAAGTCATAAGAATTTTGAAGTTATTGTAATAGATCAAAGCGAACCGTTTCAAAAAGGCTTTTATGAGGGATGGAATTTGAAACTACAGGCTATACATCAATACGAAAAAGCATTGTGGTTAGCCAGAAATACAGCTATTCGGCTGGCAAAATCTGAATTTATATTATTATATGACGATGATTCAAGGGTTGAACCCGATTGGATAGCGCAACATTTAAAGTGTTTGGATTTTTTTAAGGTTGACATTTCCGCTGGAGTTTCTCTTTCAGTTATTGGAGCAAAAATACCGACTAACTATTCCTTCATACGGTGGGCTGACCAATTTGATACTGGCAATGTGCTCATTAAGAAAGATGTTTTTAGAAAAATTGGTTTATTTGACCGACAATTTGAAAGGCAGCGTTTAGGTGATGGTGAATTTGGGCTACGCGCATACTTAGCTGGTTGTATCGGGATCTCCAATCCTTATGCAAAACGAATCCACCTCAAAGTTGCCAAGGGAGGACTCCGGCAAATGGGGAGTTGGGACGGCTTTAGGCCAACTAAGATTACAAGCCCAAGGCCAATGCCAAGTGTTATTTATTTAAGTAAGCGATACTTTGGAAAGGATATGGCGATATATGATCTTCTTATAAAAGTTCCTTCATCTGTTCTCCCGTTCAAATACAAGAGAAATACAACACTGTTAGTAGTGGGTAGTTTATTAGCAATTTTAGTCTTCCCATTTATTCTGTTTCAAGTGATTAAGTCTTGGAAAATAGCAAATGGTATGATAAAGAGGGGGCCTGTAATTGATAGGTTGCCCTGCCCTGATGAGCAATACCGTTTTGTTTAGTCTTTATTTTAAAAAAGCAATGAGAATTCTTTATATAATTGATACGCTCAGCAAAGGTGGCGCAGAGAGGGTATGTATTGAATTAGCAAATTCTTTTACTGAAAAGGGTTATGAAGTTGGGATAATATTCTTGTTAAAGGAGGGTTCTCTTGCAAATGAGCTACATCCAAATATAAAGAGATATGCTCTAAATCGTAAATGGAAGTTTAATCCGTTTTTGATGTACAAAATGATTAGTATCATGCGAAAATTTGATATTATCCATGTTCATATGCGCCATGTAATGAAATATGTTTTAGTAGCCAATCTTTTTTGGCCCGTTAAGATAAAATTTGTCTTTCATGACCACTTCGGTAAACATATTGATTTTTTGATTAAGCTTTTGCGTCACAACTATATTTATGTTGGCGTGAGTAATGACTTGAAAGAATGGGCAATTGATAATTTAAAAATATCAGAGGCTAAAGCATTTTGTATACCAAACATTGTTAGAAAATACTCACAAAAAATTTCGAAAGAAAAAGTCTGGAAGGATAGAATAGTGCTGGTTTCTAATATTCGAAAGTTAAAAAATGTTGAGTTTGCAATTGACTTACTTTATAACCTTCATCAGCGGGGGTATTTAATTAAGCTTGATGTTATTGGGGAGCCCATTGAGAATGATTATTTTAACTCTTTAGTGAATAAAATTCAAATTTTGCGACTGGGCAACTATGTGAACTTTATCTATAACGAAAGTAGAATTCAGTCAATTATCGGTCAATACGCTGTTGGTATGCATACAAGTCCGTCCGAGACAGGCCCTTTGGTATTAATTGAATATTTAGCGTGTGGCCTTCCTTTTCTATCTTTCAAAACCGGTGAGGTTGCAGCACAATTAGCAAATGAATTGCCTGATTTTTTTATATCTGATTTTGAAATCAATCATTGGATTGAGCGATTGATAAAATTGGTTGACATGGATCGGGGAAGATTGCAGGAAAGAATGAGCTCTTTATTTGATAGATTGTATAATCAGGATCATTATATTTCGCAATGGCAGAAGGTCTACAAAAGGGCAAGCAACTATTGATTATTTCGGATACTGCAATGTGGAGAACTCCTCAGGGGATTAGTGTATTTGAACCTGCGCTTCGTGAAGTTGAATATCTATCCTCAATTTTTGAACGAATAACGTGGATTGGATTTAACTATGGATTGACTCCATTAAAAAATACGAAACATTCCAGTATTTCCAATATTGATTACATATTACTACCAAAAGCTTTTGGAGGAAGTAGTATTATATCAAAACTTAGAATAATAAAGTTTTTACCAAAACAATTAATAATTATATTATCTCAGATTAGAATTCATAAATTTATCCACACCAGGGGCCCGTCTGTTCCCGCCCTCATTGCCATACTGGTTTCTTATTTACTACATCATAAAAAATTTTGGCATAAATATGCAGGGAATTGGGTGCAGAAAGATTCGGCTTGGGCTTATGCTTTGCAACGTTACTTACTCAAACATGTCAACCATAAAATTACAGTTAATGGTAATTGGGGTGAAAAAAACGAAAATATTATTTCTTTCGAGAACCCTACATTCTCAATTACTGAGGTAGCGGTAGCCAAAGCAGTTGGTATTGAGAAGAATTTTAATAGTCGGATAAGTATATTATTTGTTGGTAACTTGGAGACCACTAAGGGAGTTCATTTGGTAGTTCAATCTATTAAAAATTTTAGCTCTGATGCTATTGAAAAATTGGTAATTGTCGGAGATGGAACTCTGCGAACTGTACTTAAACAGGAGGCTACAAAATCATTAATTCCTATAGTATTTACTGGCCATTTAAACCGAATGCAATTAAATGAGTTGTATTCTATGTGCCACATTTTTGTCTTCCCATCGTTTTCAGAAGGGTTCCCTAAAGTTCTTGCGGAGGCGTGCGCATTTGGTTGTGTTCCCGTCACAAGCAACGTCTCTTCTATTGATCAATACATTAACGATTCTAATGGTGTTTTGTTGAAAGAAAACACAGTTGATGAAATTACGAATAATATAAATAAGCTGCTTGGTAATCGAAATTTACTTAAGAGACTATCATTAGAAGCTTTGAAGGTAGCACCTAAGTTTACCTTTGAGCGTTACGTATTACGTGTAGAGCAAGACATATTTCAGTTATGAATAAATATAGCACTGAGATATATTTGATCATACATATTCTTGCTGGAATTGTTATAAGTTTTTTTCCTCTTACATACTATATTGTAGTTGCAATATATATTATAGCGTTAATCAAGATTTTATCTTCAACTAAGTCTACGTATTACGCCATTTTGTTCTCTGCTTACCTAGTAGGGTGGGAATTAACCGGAAGAATGACGTATGCAGGATTACCGCACGAATTTACTAAATATGCCATTTCATCGATATTGTTGTTAGCCTTTATGCTTAACAGGGATAGAAAATGGGATACTCCTATCGTTATTTTCTTTCTACTTTTAATTCCAGCAGTATTTCTCACTCATGGCCGGACTTTTGAAGAAAGCAGGCAACTTGTTTCAGCCAATCTTTCTGGTCTTTTATGCCTGACAATTAGTGTACTGGTCTTTAATGGGCAAAGAATTAGCACTCTTTTCTTAACGAGAGTATTTTTGTTAATTCTATTACCTATAGTAACTATGCTTACTTATCTTATTGTGAAAACACCAGATTTATCTTCATTAGATTTTGGTTATCAATCGAATTTTGTTTCAAGTATATACGGTCCAAACCAAGTGTCCTCCATTCTTGGATTGGGGATTCTAATCATTGGTATTTCGTATCTTGTTAAGATAAAATTATTCCAATATAATATTATCGGGTTGCCAATTCTGCTATTAATGTCTTATCGGGCTTTAGCAACTTTTTCTAGAGGCGGTGTGCTTACAGCATTTGTTATCTTGATACTCGGCTATCTTTTGGTTTTATTTAGTGCTACGCATTCATCTAAGCTTCTTTTTAGAAATATTTCATTAATTGTGCTTCTGGTAGTTGGGAGTTACTTCGTTTTCGATTATGCCAATAAAATTACAGAAGGGCAATTGTACAACCGATACGCTGGCGTTAAAGGTGAAAGGAAACTTTCAAATGAGGAATATACTTCTGGCCGAGCATTAATAACAGCTATTGATGTACAGATGTTTGCCGATAATTTACTGACAGGCATTGGCGTAGGGATGGGTAAATTTGAACGAAGTAATTATGGTTTCCCTGTAGAAGTGGCAGCTCATATCGAATTTACTCGTTTGCTGGCAGAGCATGGTATATTGGGGGGAATTGCATTACTTATTATGATTATTTATCCCATTTTAATTTTTTACAGACAGAATAATTCGATTTATACGAAGGTTCTAATAGTAATGTGCATTGGATTTTGTTTTATGTTTATGTCCCATTCTGCTACCCGATTAGCCGCGCCAGTCTTTTTATATGGCTTAGCTTTTGTTCAAGTGATACCATTTTCTTTTTTTAGAAAAAGTTATACCATTCGGGAACAAGCTTATTCTTCTGTGAAAATGCATGTGATTACTCATTAATAGAAAATGATTGAATGAAGACTCTTGGTTTTATTGTTCCAGTTTATAATGGCGAAGATACTCTTGAAGAGTTGCATTTGAGAATTAAAATGATTGCCCAGCAATTGAATGAATCTTATCAAATTGTGTTTGTGAATGACGCGAGCCCGGACGATAGTTGGACGATTTTGCAAAACATCAAAGAAAGGGATAACAGTAATGTTACCATTATTCGATTGATGCGCAATGCTGGTCAGCATAATGCAATTATGTGTGGCCTTAGATATTGCCCCACAACCTATCTTATTACATTAGATGACGATCTTCAAACACCTCCTGAGGAAATTGAGAAACTATTAAGTCACCTTAAATTAAACCACCTTGATGTTGTTTATGGGGTCTATGGCAATAAACAGCATTCCAAAATTAGAAATTTAGGTTCATCAGTAATTCAAAGAATTTTTGCAATTGTCTTCAAAGCCAAGGGAAGCATTTCTTCTTTTAGGGTTTTTACAAATGGCTTAAAGAATCGCATTCTTTATTATAAAACCCAATTTGCATTTGTTGATGGATTTATTCATTGGGAAACAATTCGCATAGGCCGTGTTGAGGTAATGCATAATAAAAGAAAGTCCGGAAAATCAGGATATACGTGGTCAAAATTAATCAATCTGTCCACAAATCTTATTTTTAATTTTACAACTATACCTCTATCTGTAATAATTAGTTTAGGCGTTATATTTTCAATCATTTCATTTGCTCTAAGTTTAATATTTATTATTAGAAAATTAATATATGACGTTCCCCTCGGATATACTTCAATAGTAGTAATTATTCTTTTTTCAACAGGATTGCTTCTTATAGTTATTGGAATTTTGGGGGAGTACATTAAAAGATTATATCTTTCTGTTTTAAATTCGCCCTCATATACAGTAGACGAAATTATAGAGTAGTATGGATTTTATAAAAAAGGCATGGACTCAACAGGCGACTACGCATGGCACGTCCCACTCTGCGTCATGGAATGACATTTACGCTATGCAACTTGAGATAGAAACAATTGGTAAATTTATAAAAAAGGGTGACCGCGTGCTTGATGTTGGCTGTGCTAATGGGTACTCGACTTTTAGCCAGTTAAGTCGAGAACCTCAAGAAATTATTGGAGTTGATTATGTGGAAGAGATGGTTGCATATGCCAATGAAGAGCGGCAAAGAAATTATTCCCAAGCCAATGTTTCTTTCAAAGTCGGAGATATTGCTAAGCTTGATTTTCAAAGCAACTCTTTTGATGTAGTATACACAACCCGGGTACTAATTAATTTACCGAATTGGGAACAACAACAGCAGGGAATTAAAGAGTGTATTCGCGTTGCAAAGCCTGGCGGAATCGTAGTTTTATCTGAAGCTTTTTGGGAGCCGCTCGTTAAACTTAACGCACTGCGTACACTTGCCTCACTTCCATCATTAGTTGAGCATGATTTTAACCGATATTTAAAAACTAAAAAACTTGTTAAAGTGCTAACGGATGAGGGATTTAACTTTGAGATAATTGAATTTAGCTCTATTTACTATCTTGGCTCAAGGTTTATTCGAGAGTTAATTAATGGCTTGGAAGATTTAGAGAACTATCAGAATAAAATCAATAACCAATTTTTCGAATTAGAAAAGCTGTATGACAACGCTAATGATTTTGGAATTCAAAAAGCATTTGTTATTTATAAATAGGAAAGCATTCTATTTTTAGTTTCATGCTTTAAAAGTATGCCAGAAAATAGCATTCCATTCAACAAGCCCTTTCTTACAGGCAAAGAAATTCAATATATAGAGGAGGCTGTAAAATCGGGCAAGATTTCGGGAAACGGTTTTTTTACTCAAAAATGCCACGACTTTTTTGCAACCAACTATGGTTTTAAGAAATGCCTTCTAACTACATCGTGTACTGATGCACTTGAAATGGCTGCAATTCTTATTGGGCTCAATGATCGAGATGAAGTTATTATGCCATCGTATACTTTTGTGAGTACCGCTAATGCCTTTGTGTTAAGAGGTGCAAAGATAGTATTTGCAGATAGCAGAGTTGACCATCCTGGATTAGATGAGGATAAAATAGAAAGCCTGATTACTTCAAAGACAAAAGCTATTGTTCCAGTTCACTATGCAGGTGTTGCCTGCGACATGGACAAAATTGTTGCGCTGGCCGATAAACACAATTTGTTTGTGGTAGAAGATGCAGCACAGGCCATTGACGGTTATTATAAAGAGAGACCACTTGGTGGAATTGGACACTTAGCAGCTTTCTCTTTCCATGAAACCAAAAATATTATTTCAGGCGAAGGAGGGATGTTGGTGATTAACGATGAGAGATTTGAAAAAAGGGCTGAGATCATTTGGGAAAAGGGGACTAATCGTTCAGCATTTTGGCGTGGAGAAGTGGATAAATATGGATGGATGGATATTGGAAGTTCCTTTTTGCCATCAGAAATTGTAGCCGCATTTCTATATGCCCAACTAGAAAAACTGGAGCAAATTCAAGCGAAGCGAAAACAGATTTGGAATAGCTATTTTGATGGGTTAAAGCCTTTGCAGGATGCGGGACTGATCAAATTACCAGTAGCCCCGAATTGGGCGTCCAACAATGGCCATATATTTTACTTGATATGTAAAAACCTTAAAGAGCGTCAACTTTTGATTAAGTATTTAAGGGACAAGGGTATTAACGCTGTGTTTCATTACCTGAGCTTGCACAATAGTCCATTTTATTTAAATAAGCATGATGGAAGAGAGTTAAATAGAAGTGATTATTACTCTGAATGTTTACTCCGCTTACCCCTTTTCTATGAATTGACAAATGATCAATTAAACTATATTGTTACTTCTATAAATGAGTTTTATTAGCCATACAAATAAGTTTGAAATGATTGATGGATTTCGTTGTTATGCACCGGAATTGGCAAGAATGAATAACGGATTTTCATCTGAGTCATTTTCAATGCTATATAATATTGAAAAGGATGATTTTTGGTTTAGGTCTAGAAACCTGCTTATTCGACACCTTTTTGAAAAGTATATTGGAAAAAAAGGCGTATGTGTGTGAAATTGGATGTGGCACAGGGTATGTGCCGGATGGGTTGAAATCGTTTCATAATTTAACTCTTTCAGGATCTGAAATTTATGTTGAAGGGCTCAAGTATGCCCGGAAAAGATTGCCGGGAGTGGAGTTTTTTCAGGCGGATGCCACCGAACTTCCAGTTGAAAATTACTATGATGCTATTGGAGCTTTTGATGTGTTGGAGCATATTGATGCGGATAAAAGAGCTATTGAGAGTGTTTACAAATCACTTAAATCTGATGGGTATTTTTTTATAACGGTGCCTCAGTTTCAATGGATGTGGAGCAGGGAAGATGATGTTGCGTTCCATAAGAGGAGGTATGCAAAAGAAGGATTAGCTAAGAAGCTTAAAGATGTGGGATTTCAAATTTTATTTATCAATTCTTTTGTGGCTACCTTATTTCCTTTTATGGTTTTTCAACGACTTATTGGAAGAATCACCTCTAAACAAAACTCAACAGCTACTCAAGGATTACGGTTGCCTTTTTTGCTAAATAAGGTGTTTTACTTTTTAATGTTTATTGATTTAGCATTAATAAAAGTTGGAATTAGTTTGCCTTGGGGAGGCTCACTGGTTTGTGTAGTTAGAAAAAAATAAAATGATGACGTAGTGAAGTTTGAAGTAAACGTGGTTGCAAAGTGATACAGGCTAAAATCTTCCCTGTGTACAATTGTAAAACCATATGACTTAAATGTATAGTTAGTATGAATAATAGATATATCAATCTCTTAGTTTCGCTTAGTAGTTATTTCATAATTTTAATAACTGGAATTTTAAATTTTTCCTGGAATATCTCTGATCACGATGATGGCTACACAATAGCCTACCATGCTTTTGGTCGCAACACTGAATTGCAAAAATCGTATGCGCCTTATGACAGCATGTGTGATAGATTGCTAAGTTTTTTACCTCAAGACTACTATTTGATTTTTGGTAGTATGATGATAAGTACCTTACTGGCTTCTTTTTTCCTCATTTATATACTTAAAAAATTGGCTTTGGAAATTACAGGGTCCAAAAAAGTAGTTGTCGATATTGCTGCTTTATTATTCGTATTAGCATTACCGGAATTCTTATACATGTGTTTCACCTTTAAGTCAATCATTATTTCGCTGACTTTTATTTTCTTCTCTTATTATATACTATTGTTGTCATTAAGGAGCAATCGCTCAAATTCATTATTTTTTTTGTCAATTCTATTATTTGGAATTGGTGTTTCGTTACGGTGGAATCACCTTGCTTTTGGCCTCGTCATATCAATAGATTTTCTCTATACTAATTGGCGACAAGGAGATGTAAGGCTTGGTTTTAAGAAAATTTTAACTTGGGGTATTGGTGGGATAATAAGTTCTCTTTTATGGATTTATTTAAGCGGTTACTCACCCGCAGCTCTTTTGAATACGGCAACAATGGGAAAATTATACATAGAAAATTTAGATTCGCAAATTGCATTAAGAATTGTTGAGGCTACTTTATTTTTATTGCCCTTTACGATAATGATGTTCCTTTTTGGATTAAGGAGGACCTTTACAGCTAAGAGCAGAAATAGCAGGGTGATAGTAATACTACTTTTTAGTCTTTTGCCATATTTAATACTCGGATTTTTACCTTCTTTTAAATATTTATCAATGCTATGGCTAATTTTCTTTTTTCTGTTTGTGCAAGCTCTTTGGCTCATCAGTGAAAATAAAATTTTAAGGAAGAAAGTAGTCGTTCTATCATTGTTGCTTATTTTATTTATTCCATGGTTTATTGGTGTACAAGTTGATGTACCAACTTCAAACTGGGGCCCCGGTTTTGATGTTAAAATGTCTATTGAGGCATCTAAAGACGAGTTGAACAAGCTTAGATTGGATGATCGTTTCAAAATTGATCGTGTTCAGCTAACCCTTGCTGCCGGTAGTGCCCTGCCTACATCTGAAGGTATGCGCCCATTGATGGGACACTTTTATACTTTATGGGGTGGTGAATTGAAAAAACTTGATCGTAAGCTAAATTCTGAAACAGACCTTATTGTAAAACTTGCAGCAGAAAGTAATGCTGTGGTTTGGATCGATAGGGTTAATCCTTACTTTTTAGCTTCTTTGTCAAAGGGTAACTATTTACCAGATAAAGAGTGGAATCAGAAAGGGTATTTTTCAGCGCGGTCGTATCGTAACAATACTGGCCTTAGCCTTGGTGAGTTTAGATTAAATAGTGCAAAAAACCTTTTTGATAGGGATACGATTTATCAGGAATTTAAAGGAGATACCATTTATGCTTTATTTACCTACACCAGTGCAATGAACAAGTTAATAAGCGATGTGGAGTCAGATTCCAGGTTTAAGATAGAACGAATTGGCCCCTTTAGCTCGAAAATTGTTCTCAATTAATTTGAGCCCGGATTATCTAGCTGAGGTTTAACCTATTAAATTTTATTTTTATTAGCATGTGTGGTATTTTAGGTTATAGCCACTTAGAGAATGAAGTTGTTGACAAAATAGCTGATTTGCGTAAATCTTTGAATTTATTGGCTCATCGTGGGCCAGATTCATCTGGAGAATATTTTGACAGTAAAGTCTATTTGGGTCATCGAAGGTTGAGTATTATTGACCTATCGACTAAGGCCAACCAGCCGCTTATCAGCCAGCAAGGAAACGCGTATATAATTTTTAATGGGGAGGTATATAATTACAGGGAGCTTCGCAAGAGTATAGAGAATCCAGTAACGGAATCTGATACGGAAGTTGTTTTGGAGGGTTATTTGAAAGAAGGTAAGAATTTTTTTTCAAGGTTACGGGGAATGTTTGCATTTGCAATTTACGATTTTCGCGAAACCCCTAAATTAGTATTGTATAGAGACATGGCAGGTATTAAGCCTTTATACTATTGTATTCATAAGGGCTCGTTCGCCTTCGCTAGTGAGATCAAATCACTCCGTTTTTTACACCACGACTTAGCGATTGATCAAGGCATTATGAAATCTTATTTGGCTTTAGGGTATTGTCTGGAGCCAAAAACTATTTATTCACAAATCAAGGCTGTTGAACCGGGTGAATGTATGACGTATGACATTCGTAATGGTCATGTAGGCGTTGAAAAAGTCGCCATTTATTTATTTGATCAGGTCAATAATTTATCATACAGCCAAAACTTGGAAAAAACCACGGTTCTGTTGAAGCAGGCTGTTAACCGTAATTTAGTAGCGGATGTTCCCATAAGTTTTTCGCTGAGTGGAGGCATCGATTCATCATTGATTGTTGCCTTGGCAAATAAAAGAGATAGTCATAATATCTGTGTGAAGTTTTCCGATGATGCGTATGATGAGTCGAATGTTGCCAGGCAATTTGCAGATACCTTAGGGTTGGAGCTTAACATTGTTTCCGGAGATGTTCATGGTAATCTTGATTTGCTGAATAGGATTTTTTTACATTTTGATCAACCTTATGCCGACTCATCAGCAATCCCTTTTTACATCCTTTCAAAGCAAGCCAGTGAATTGACAAAAGTTTTAATTGGGGGCGATGGAGGAGATGAGGTTCAGAATGGCTATCCATCTTTTGGATGGATGCCTTTTGTTCGTAAATGGAGCAAGGAAATCTCTGCAGTTACACATTTGACTGACTCGTTGTTTTCAGTTGAGAGAAAGCGGCAGTTTGCCCGTTTGAATGGACTGATTAACCAACGTAATGTTGACGATTGGGTATGTGAATGGAGCTCATGGATTCCGCCATCCAGTCTCTTTGAAGGCGATTCCCCATTTAAATTTAACACAGACATTATCAAAACAGAGTTCCGTGAGTCGTTTTCAAACAGAAAAGCAGAAGATATTCAGCGATCTTTACAAAAAAATTATTTTCATAAGAGAATGCTGAGCGACTATCTTCGAAAAGCTGATATGATGTCTATGATGCACAGTTTAGAATATCGAGTTCCAATGTTAGACGAGGATTTCACCGGATTCAGTTTGCAGATACCGTATAATCATAAATCTGACTTGTTTGAGCAGAAAAAGCTATTACGTAAAATTCATTCCAAAACTTACCCTAAAGCTACATCCTACAGAAAGAAATCGGGATTTGGCATTCCACTAGATAAATGGTTAAGCCATTCAGAATTTGAAACGATGAAATCTATTATTGTCACAAAGGATAGCATTGTAGGAGAGTACGTCAAAAGAAATTATATCGATCATTTGTTTCAGCGTATTGAGACCAAATCTCCCAGAAATCAACTATTCACCAGCAGGGCTGCTGCCTATCAGAGAATATTGATGTTGTATGTTTTACAATTGTGGTATCACCACTCTTATAAGGACTGATTGAATTATATATTAATGCATTAATGGGTTCTGGTATGATCTTGTTTATAGGAAATATGCTTTCAAAACATGGGTTAACACCAGCAATGACCGAACTTCTGGCAAAGCGAATGGCCGAAAACTATGAGGTTAAATTGGTTTCCCAAAAAAGAAATAAACTATCCAGGTTAATTGATATGCTGCTAATCATATATCGAAATCGGATCAGCATCAACCTCGCAGTTGTTGATGTTTATTCCTCAATTTCTTTCTGGTATGTTGTGCTATGTACATTCTTATTGCGTCTTTTGAATTTACCTTACATTACTATTTTGCGAGGAGGTAATCTTCCTGATAGGTTGAGGGCAAATCCAAGGTTATGTAATGAGATTTTCAAGAACTCCGCTGTAAACATTAGCCCCTCTGGCTATTTGAAAAAGGTATTTTATGAACGTGGATTTTTTGTTAACGTGGTTCCTAACTTTATAGATCTGGTCAGGTATCCATTCCTGAAACGACCCTCTTTTGAGCCGCGCTTGTTTTGGGTCAGGTCATTTCATAAAATTTATAACCCTTATCTCGCTATTGAAATTGTGATGCAATTGAAACGGAAATATCCCGATGCAAAGTTATGTATGGTGGGACCCGATAAGGATGGATCCTTACTGGAGTGTAAAAAAATGGTACTTGAAAACGGATTGGAAAATACGGTTGAGTTTACAGGTAAACTTTCAAAGGATGAATGGATTCACCGTTCAACCCAATACGATATCTTTATTAACACCACTAATTTTGACAATATGCCTGTTAGCGTTATTGAAAGTATGGCATTAGGGCTCCCCGTGGTTTCCACCAACGTGGGTGGACTTCCTTATTTAATAGAGAATGGTAAAACCGGCATATTGGTAGATCGTGAGGACGCAGGTAGTTTTGTGAAGGCTATTCAACGATTGATCTCAGACAATGATTATGCCCAACAAATTGCTCACGCAGCAAGAAAAAAAGTTGATGCTTTTGATTGGGAGATTGTAAAGGAG
>Ga0247727_10004567_pt1 | contig 29195 bp, 23 predicted proteins | sample WisWelCaveWW1625_FD_202498 | JGI IMG/M metagenome (GOLD analysis project Ga0247727, IMG submission 202498) | Biofilm microbial communities from Wishing Well Cave, Virginia, United States - WW16-25 | ecosystem: Environmental > Aquatic > Deep subsurface > Groundwater > Cave microbial mat | place...
CCATAGTTGGACGGGGTGTCCTTCGCCTGAATCGACACGACCAGGGTGCGGTTCGCGGGGGGGGTGAGGTAATCCGCGGTGTACCAGGTGCCGCCGTAGAGCAGTGGCGTCAGGGTGAACGCGATCCCGCCGCTGATGACCTCCAGCGTGAAGTTGCCCGACCTGCCCATGTTCAGGAGCTTCATCTCGACGAGCCGCGGCCCGCCAGGCACCGTGACCGACCAGGTGTCGACGGGGTCAATCTCAAGGTCGACCCAGCCTCCCCAAGGCCCGGGCTCGCCGACCTCGCGCACATTGGGCGTCGCCTCGTCGGGCTCCACCTCGCCCTCCCGGACGGATAGCTCGGAACTCGTGTTGGCGATTTGGACGTCAATGAGGTAGGGGTAACTCGCCCAAGATGCGTCGACGCGAAGGGGGCAAGGAATGTCCTTCGTGGAATTCAGGAGCAAATGTCCCTCGGCGTTGTAGGGCTGGCGCGCGCAGGCGGGCGTCTCGTTGGCCAGGGTCAGGTTGGCCACGCCCGTCATGCCGTTTGCGCCGCGGATGTAGAGCATGGTCCAGCCGCTCGAGGGCACGGTGAGCACCCAGAAGTCCACATCCACGAGGCCAGCCTCACCCCGTACGCTCCCGCTCGCCGGCAGGGCCGTCGCGTTCCCAATGTCGTCGTTTGGCTCCACTTCATCGACCGGCGGCGCAGCGGACGCCAAGCCGGCAAGCGCGAGGCCAGCACCCACCATGGCGAAGGCGAGCAGCAAACGAACGCGGAAGGGGCTCGCCACGGATCAGAGAGATGGTTGCCAAGTTCTTGATCTCTGGCCCCCTCGTTGTTGGCCGCTGCGTCCGACGTCGGTGCCGCGTCCACGGGGCCGCGGGCCGGTTGGGACTCCCGCGGGCACCCGTCGCCCCAACCCTACTTCGCGTTCGCGCCGCGCCCCAATGCCGCGAGCTCGTCCTTGATCCTCGCCATGTACGGCTTGAGGTCCACGCCGGCCTCGGCGGCAAGGAGCGCGGCCGCGACCGGAGGTTCGAGCAGCTTTGCCGACTGCCGGGCGGCGACCTCGCGCCAGATCTGCGCGGCGTCGACGGCGCGCGCGCGGGACGCAGCGGCCACCAGTTCCTCCGTCACGGGCGAAGCCGGGCCCCGCGGCGTGCCCTCGAGGGCACGCGCGTCGATTCGGAAGTCGAGGGGAACATCGATTGCGCCGGTGTCGAATGCGGGGCGCACCCGCCGCGGCGCCGACCCCTGCTCGAGGTACCCGAGCACGCGCGCGGCGTCCACGAACCGGCGCGCGTCGCGCGGCGAAAACCAATGGAGGTCGAGCGACGCCTGCCGTACAAGCGCGTCTTCGCCAATCTCGGCCTCGGCGGCCCGCCGGAAAAGGAATGCGATTGCCTGCTTAAGGGCCTGCGCGGTCACGCAACTCCGCCTCCGAGGTACGGTGCGAGCACCGCGATGAGGTCCACCACCGCGCCCCGAAGCGGAATCCCGGAGGGCGGCCGAAGCGCCCGGGCGGTCGCGAGGTCGAGCCCGCCGCCGACGTAGGCGGCTTTCCACCCCGGTCCCGCCTCGCGCAGCGCGCCCCAGTCAACCGAGCCGCCGAGCGGGCGGTCGGCATCGAGCAGCAGGATTTCCTCGGCGCCCACGCCGGCCGCGCCCCCGGCCGCCTCGGCCACACTCTTGCCGGCAAAATCACGCGACGCCCCCTGGACGACGCCGCCGCGTAGCACCACCTCGAACACGATGTTCTCCGTGACCTCCACCGACCGCTCGAGCTCCCGCAGGCTCGCGAGCGTGCGCGTCGCGAGCACCGCCCGGTCGGCTCCGCTCGTGATGAGGTTGATGACATCCTCCTCGCGCCTCGCGCCAGCGTCCCACCAGACCTCCGGCCCGGCCCCTTCGAGGCGCGCGACCTCGTCGTACTGCGCGCCCTCCCCCTCGAGGCCGTCGATGTCGAACACCAGGACTGCGGGGAACTCCTTGAGGAACACCTCCGTAAACTCGTCCACCGAAAACGGCTCGCCCGACTCGTCCTCGACTGGCTCGTAGGCGCCGGCGCGGACGATGACCACGGCCCCGCCTTTCAGGGACACCGCAGGGATGAGGCGGAGCGCCGCGTCGTCGACCAAGGATTCCCCCCCGTTCAAAAGACCCCGCGGGAGGGGCCGCAGAGCCAGCCCCGCTACTGCGCGACTTCCACAACCACGACGTCGCGCACCGATCGCATCGAGGTGAACGGCAGGATCAGCCGGCCCTGGGCGTCCGTCTTGTAGAGGCGCGGTTCGATGTCTTCCGCAGGGATTACGAGCACATGCTGCAGGTCGCCCGTGCGCGTGTCAACGACGAAATTGTCGATCATCCCGAGGATGCGCCCGTCGTTCGTCATGACCGTCTTGCCGCGCAATTCCGTTGCAAATTTCTTCGCCATCGTCCCACCCCACCGCTCAAATGTAAGAAACGTCGGAGGTGGCCGTCCGCTGCTTGGCCAGTCTCCCTTCCAACGATTTTGATACCGCTCTGTAATACTTAACCGTTTCTTCATCCGCGGACGGCTTGATCACTTCGATCGCTTGGTTGACGTGTTTGCGCCTCACGATGGTGTGCTCCAGGTCCTCGCGGAGCGCGATCATCGCGGACTCGCGGATGAGCCCCTCGATGTCGGCGCCCACATAGCCCTCGAGCATCTTCGCCAGCTCCTCCAGATTCACGTCCTCGCCGAGCGGCACCCCGCGCGTGTGCACCTTGAGGATTCGGAGGCGGTCTTCCGCATCCGGCGGCGGGATGTAGATCAGGCGGTCAAACCGGCCGGAGCGCAGGAGCCCGGGGTCGAGGATGTCGGGCCGGTTCGTCGCCGCGATGACGACCACGTCATGCTGGGACTCGATCCCGTCGATGGAGGTGAGCAGTTGGTTCACCACGCGTTCGGTGACCATCGAATCGGAAGACATCCCGCGGCGCGGAGCGATGGAGTCGATCTCGTCGAGGAACACGATCGTCGGCGCGCTCTGCTTCGCCTTTTTGAAGATCTCGCGCACGGCCTTCTCCGACTCGCCCACCCACTTCGAAAGGACTTCGGGACCCTTGATCGAGATGAAATTGGCCTCCGATTCCGTGGCCACCGCCTTGGCGAGGAGTGTCTTGCCGGTGCCGGGGGCGCCATAGAGCAGGATCCCCGCAGGCGGCCGGATGCCGAGCCGCTTGAACACGTCGGGCCGCTTCAGCGGGAGTTCCACGGATTCGCGAAGCTGCATCTTCACCTTGTCGAGCCCGCCGATGTCATCCCACTTCACTTTCGGGATTTCGATGAATACGTCGCGCAGCGCCGAGGGCTCGATTTCCCTAAGCGCCGCTCGGAAGTCCTCCGTGGTGACCCGCATTTTCTCGAGGATGGCCGGCGCGATCGGCTCATCGAGTTCGATGTCCGGGAGGTAGCGGCGGAGCGCCTTCATCGCCGCCTCCTTGCACAGGGCCTCGAGGTCCGCGCCGACAAACCCGTGCGTAATCCGCGAGAACTCGTCGAGCGAGAAGCCGTCTTCGAGCGGCATCCCGCGGGTGTGGATCTGCAGGATGACGTTGCGCCCCTTGTAGTCGGGCACTCCGATTACGATCTCGCGGTCGAAGCGCCCGGGCCGGCGAAGCGCGGGGTCGATCGCGTTGACCCGGTTCGTCGCCGCGATCACGACGACCTTGCCCCTGGCGTTCAAGCCGTCCATCAGCGTGAGCAGCTGCGCGACCACGCGGCGCTCGACTTCGCCCTGGACGTTTTCGCGCGAGGGGGCGATCGAATCGAGCTCGTCGATAAAGATGATCGACGGCGAGCTCTTCTGCGCCTCCTCGAACTTGTTGCGAAGCTGCGCCTCCGACTCGCCGTAAAACTTTGACATGATCTCCGGGCCTTGGATCGAGAAGAACGCGGCGCCGCTCTCATTCGCGACCGCCTTGGCGATCAGGGTTTTTCCCGTCCCCGGCGGCCCGTGCAGCAGCACGCCCTTCGGCGGCTCGATGCCGAGGCGGTCGAAGAGCTCCGGGTGCTTGAGCGGCAGCTCGATCATCTCCCGCACGCGCTGGAGCTCGCGCTCGAGGCCCCCGATGTCCTCGTACGTGACCGTGCGCGCGACCGTCTCCGTCTGTTTGGTCGCTTCCTCTTTGACCTCGATCTCGGTGGAGTCGACGATTTGAACGATCCCCTTGGGGTCGGAGGACGTCACGCCGAACGGGAGCGCGCCGCCCATGAGCGCGATCCCCGGCACGATGAGGTTGTCACCCACGACGACGGGGCGCTTCATCAGCCCCCGCTTTACGAAGGTCTCGATGCCCTGGCCGAATTGGATCCTCTGGTTTTCCGAGATCACGGGCGCGAGGATGACCTTGCGCGCAGCCTTCGCTTCCGCGGGGAGCACCTCCACCTTCTCGCCGATCGTCGTGCCGGCGTTCTTGCGCACGAGGCCGTCGACCCGGATGATGTCCTTCCCCTCGTCTTCGGCAAGGACGCGCCATACGACGGCCGCCGTAGTCTTCGTGCCGCGGATCTCAATGATGTCCCCCGGCGAGATGTTGAGCTTCACCCGCGTTGCGGTATCGATGCGCGCCTTGCCCGTGCCAACGTCCGCCTGGATGGCCTCCGCGACCCGGAGGAACACGGACTCTGGCATCGGTAGAGCGCACCCGTCGGTCGCTATTTATTGATTGGTCTTTAAGGTTTTCAGGATGGGTTTTGGAGGACGGGCCGCGGGCGGCGCAATCATTCCAAGGGCCCTGTCGCGGTCAAGCCGGCGGGCTCGGCGCCTCCAGCCAGGCTTCTTCGACGCGTTGGACGAGGTCGTGGTCCTTCGGGGCTTTTGCAAGCTTCGAGGCGAGCTCCGAAAGCAAGGGAACCGCATCGCCCGCGAACGACCCGTCGGCGATCGCGCGCCACGCGGCCTGCGTGAGGATGAGACCGTGGTCGCTCGTGAGCCGCCGCACGTCCAAGTGCGAGGCGGCGTCGAGGAACGAGATGGCGACGGTACGCGGCGAGGTGCCGGCCTCGAAGAAGCCGCGCAGCGCCGCGTGAGCCTCCGGCAGGTTGCCGCTCGTGATGCCGACGAGGAGGCGGCCCGCGTAGTCGGCTCCGCCGGGGTTCGGGTGCGGAAGGTCGCGCAGCTCGAGGAGCCGCCGCGGGCCCTTGTAGCCGTGCGCCACGGAGAGCGCGGCGTGGTGGAGCATCGCCCTCCCGACGGCGGGGTGGAGCTGCCGCGCAATCCGCCGAGCGGCGTCCGCGAGCGTGAACCGATGCGAGAGCCCCTCGCTCGCCTCCAGCGCGCACCGCATCAGCACGCGGCCCGGCTCCTCCAACGAACGGCCGTGCGGGGAGGATGCCGCGATGAGCCCGCGCAAGGCGCCAAGGCGGCCCTCGCGGACCGCGGAGCCGAAGGCGCTTAGCGCCTCGCCGGGTTCAAGCGCCGGGGTGGGCTCCGGCGAAACCCGGTGCGTGGTGTAGCGGCGCGACAGCTCGACCTGGCAGTAGGCCAAATGCCCGAGCAGTAGGTCCTGGTCTTCCACCTCGGTGGCGTGGCGAAGCAGGTTCATCGCAGCGTCGACCTGCAGCGGGAGGTGCGAGACGTAGCCCGCAGGCTTGTCGATCACCTCCGGGCGCGCGGCCCACTTGGCGAAAAGGTTCACCACGAACGAACTCTCGCCGCTTAGACGGTGCAGTTCGATGGCCGCGTCGACGGCCTTCGGGACGTCGCTGTGGTCGAGCGCGTCGGCAAGCGCCCGTTCGACCTCTCCCATCGCCGCGGACGAGCCGGCTGCGCGCGCTTTCTCGCGGCCTCGGCCGACGAGGTCAGCGACGCGCGAGTTTTTCGGCTGGCGCGCGATTTGCAGAGCCGCAGCCGCGAGCGCATACTTGCCCGCTTCCGGCCCCAGCCCCGCCGACACGTCAAAGGCGGCAGACACGTAAACCATGCTGTGAAGTTCCTCGCCGTCCGCCGCCATTGCGCGCAGGATTGCTCGCTTGAGGCGCGCGGCGGGCACGCCGTCCTTGAGGGCGCCCACGAGCGCCGCGATCGCTCCGTCCTCGTCGGAGGCGTTCAGCGCCGCAGAAAGCGCGCCCACCTCCGCCTCCCCGCTCATCATGGGTTCGCCTTACACCGCCCCGAGGCAAACCTTCGCAAGCCGCCCTGCGCTCGATAAACGTTCGCCTTGGCCCGCCCCCCGAACCAGCATGGTGCGCGAGGACGGCGCTCCGTGGAAAGGTAGATGAAATGCCGGCGGACTTCTGCGGCGCGTGGACGTGCCCGCCGCTCCTCCGCGGGATCCGGGAGCGCCGCGAAAGGGAAAACCGGCCGCGGGAACGGCGCCCAAACCCGCGCGCCAAACCCTCGAGGCGGAGTCGTCGCTCTCCGCCAAGGAAGAGGCCATGCTCGCAAAGGCCCGTGAAGCCTACGTCGCCGGTGGGTTCGAGGACGCGCTGCGAATTTACGACGCGCTCATCGCTGAATTCCCCCAGCGAGCGGTCTTCTGGAACGACCGCGGGGTAACGCAGGACGCGGTGGCGCGCCACCCGGACGCCGAGCGCAACTACAGGCGCGCGCTCGAGCTTTACCCCGGCTACGAACTCGCATTTCGAAACCTGTCGAACTGCCTGGTTTTCCAAGGCCGCGATGAGGAAGCCCTCGACGCGCTGCTTTCGGCGGTAGAGGTCGAGCCAAACTACGAAGGCGCCTACCGCGACGCGTTCGCCATCCTGCTCTCGCGCGGGCCGACGGCCGCCGAGGTGCGCTACGCCCGCAAGCTCGTCGCGGCTACGCACAGTCCGTTCGCCCGCTTCGTCCTTGGCGTCGTGGCGGCCGAGGCGGGCGACACGCGGCTAGCGGCCCGCGAACTCAAGGCCGCGGTCGGCTCCCTCTCCACCGACGCCGCCCTGCGCGAGCGGGTTGGGGACGAATTCCCCCGCGTTGCGGCGGAGTTTGAGAAGGCGCTTGGCAACGCGCTCTTTGCGCGCGAGGACCTCGGCCCGTCGGTCGACGCCTACCGCCGCTCGGTGGATGCGAACCCCAAGGACGAGGAGGCCTGGAACAACCTAGGGTTTGCCTACTACACCGCCGGCGAAAACGGGCTTGCGATCGACTGTTTCGGCAAGGCGGTCGAAGTCAACCCGACCTACAAACACGCGTGGTACAACCTCGCCTACACGTTCCAGACGGTCGACCTCCTCGACGAGGCCATCAAGGCGTACGACAAGACGCTCGAGTGCGACCCGCACGACGAGGTCGCCTGGAACAACCGCGGAAACGCCGAGTACAACCTCGGCCGATACGAAGCTTCCATCCCCTACTTCGAGCGCGCGGTCGAATTGCAGCCGAACTACGACATCGCCTGGAACAATATCGGAAACGCGCTGAACAAGGCGGGCCGGCACGCCGAGGCGGTGCCGTTCCACGAGCGTGCGATCAAGTCCAACCCCGCGTTCGACTACGCGTGGTATGCGCTCTCCAAAAGCCGGTTTCACACCGGCGACTTGAGCGGTGCCGTGCGCGACATCGAGCGCTGCCTCGAGGTGAACCGCGAGTTCGACTCGGGGTGGGTGATGAAGGCCGAGATCCTGATGCACCTTGGCGACGCTGAAGAGGCCCTCGAGGCGGCGGAGCAGGCCGTGGCCCTAAACCCGGCAAACGACCATGCGCACTTCGTGCACGGGGAAATCCTCGAGAGCCTTGGGCGCCCGGACGCGGCGGAGGCGGCCTACGGGCGCGCCATCGCGGTAGCGGCCGACGGCGCGAGGATCCGCGAACGCGTGCCCGACGCGTGGACATCGCTCGGCGAGATGCTGCTCTCGCGCGACCGCCTGAAGGAAGCGCGCGCGTCGTTTGCCAAAGCGGCGGAGATCAACCCGGGATCGCTGATCGCGCGCGAGGGCGCGCTCGACGCACTGTTGCGCCTCGGAGAGTACCGGGAGGCCGTGCTCGCGCTGCGCTCGCCGGGCGTCAAGGAAGCACCCCACGAAATCGTTGCCCGGATTCGGCTTTACCTCGACACCGGGGACTTTGCTGCCGTGCATCCGACCGCGGTCCGCTACCGCCAATGGTATGGCGAGGAGGCCGAGGTGAGGCTCCTGGAGGGGGAAGCGCTCCTCGCGCTCGGACGCCCGGCGGAGGCGCGCGCCGCCTTCGACCGAGCGGTAAGGGAGGTCGAGCGCGCACTTGCCAAGGAACGAGCGGCGCGCGAGCGGGCCCAGAGCACACACCGGCCGCGCCACCGGCGGGGCGGAAAGGAATCCCCCGGGAAGGGTGCCAAAGAACCGCCCAAAGGCGGCCGGAAGGGTGGTGCGGACGAGTGGGTCGACATCGAGGACGGGCGCAAGCAAATTCAGGCGTTGCAGGAGGAGGGAGCGTTTCTCGATAGTTTTGCAGAGGAGCCCTCGGGCGAGAACGCGCTTCTCGAAGAACTGTACCGTGCGAAGGTGTTGAGTGCGCAGGCTGCCCGCGGCCAAGGCGGCGAAGGCGACGCGCGCACGCTCCTGGAGCAGGCTGCGCGGCTTCGCCCCGACCGGGCCGCAGCGTGGTTTGACCTCGGCTCGCTCGCGCTTGGCGCAAGGTCGATGCGCGAAGCACGAGCGGCTTTCGAACGGGCGGTTGGAGCGGAACCGGAGAGCGAGCTCGGTTGGGTCGGATTGCTCCGGCTCGCGCAGGCGGAGGGCAACGACAGGCGCTCGGCGAGGCTGCGGGCGGCGGTTGCGCGGGTAGCGCCCGGCCACCCCGTACTAGGTGCGAAGGAGCCGGGGACAGCGGGAGGCGCTCCGCGCCGCTAGCGGTCGTCGAGCAGCTGAAACGCGGAGGGCGGCAGGAGCGAGGACGGGGTCGGCGACCCGCCGGCAGCGCTTTCCGGGGGGCGCGCGCGCAAGGAGAACTCGTCGCGGCGCAGGTCGCGGGTTTCAGGGGGAGGCATCTCGAACATCGCGGGCGGCGGTTCTTTTCCGGCCTCCGCGGGAGGCGCCGCCCTCCGCCAATGGCCTCTCCACCGAAAGAGCGAATGTCGCCCCCGCGCGGTCCGGTGGAATGCCTGCGCCGCAATCGCCACGGCCGTGCCCGCCGCGATCAGCAGCTCGTAGGCCGGCGGCCGCGCCGCGGGGGTTGGAGTCGTTGGGGCACGCCCGCCCATCAACGTGCTGGAATCGACGGTGAGCGCGCCGGCCGCAACGAGGGCGCCACCGGCAAAAACGGCGGTAAGAATGCCATCGAGGAGAGACGCCGACGCCGAATCGTCGACGAGCAGGGACACTTCGCGGTTCGCACGGAATGCCGACGCTACCATGTTGTGTGAACCGAGGATAAACCTCGCGCCGTCCGCCACGGCCACCTTGGCGTGGAGCAATCCCCCCGACCCGTTCTTGTGCGAGTCCATCCGGACCTCGAACCGGCCGGCGCAGAGCGAGGCGGCTGAAGACAGGTTGCGCGCCACTCCCAGGTTTCCACCGCCGGAATCGTCGGCGAAGGTGCCCGAAAGCAGGACATTCACCTGGACGCCCCGCGTGCAGGCGGCAAGGAGCGCGAGCCCGATCGGCGAGGCGCGCCCCAAGGTCGCCTCGTCGGCCGAAAGCGTTTCGATCGCCACCCGTTCGCGCGCGCTGCCGATGAGCTCCACCCATGCTGATTCCGGCCCTGCGGGGGAGGTCAGCAGCGCCGCGCCCGCGGCCCCCGGCAAAACGGCCTCGCCCGCCTCCGAAAGGGTCTGAGGAGGCGTGCGCAATTCCCTCGGAGGCGTCCGGTCGCGGCCGAGTACAAAGTCCCAGTCGAAAACGCGCAGGATGTCGCGCGCCAGCGAAGGCGAACGCAGCACCACCGCGAAACCCGTGTTGGCGGATTCCTCGGCAAGCGCGGCGCCGACGAAATTCTCGGTGAGCACGAGGACGCCCGCACCGTCCGCCACGGCGTACTTGGCGTGGTCGCGCGCCGCGTTCGGCGCCGTCGTATTGAAGGTCTTTGCCCAAACGCCCGAACCGTTGAAGGCGGCGAGCGCGTGGGCGGAGAGCGCGCCTGTGTTCGCGGAGAGGCCAACCGGGGAGGGCTCGAGCAGGACCCGGACGGCAACGCCCCGCCGCGCGGCATCGTTCAAGGCGGCCTGAACCGAGGATGCGGTCAGAAGGTACGCGTTCACGGCCAAGGTCGAGGTTGCATTGCCGAAGAAATCACCGAGCGCATGCTCCAGGCCCTTGCCGGCGCGAATCACCTGGATTTCCGACACGGACCGCAAGGGGATCGTGGCCGCGCCGGGGGTGAGCGGGCGCAACGACCATTGGGCATCGCAGGCGCAGGGCGACATGAAAACGGCGCCCCGCGCGAGCGGGTCGGGCAGCGGCGGCAGGCGACCTTCGAGGGCCACAACCCCCCAGGGGTCAAGCAGCGAGAAGGGCCCGCCGGGTGCCCAGGGACTCGGGCCACCCGGAGGCGCGAGCACAAGCGGACTCCCTACCGCGGCGGCTGCGGCTTGAAGCCACGGGCCGTCAAGGGGCGCTCCCGCGAGGATGCAGGTTCCGGGCGCCGCCTTTGCGGATCCAAGTGCAGACCGCCGCGAGCCCCAATGCAGTTGCCACAGAAAGGGGTCGAGTTGCAGCGCCCGCGAGGGGCAAAACACGGCGCCGCCGTCAACCCCTTTGCTGATGAGGCCCGCGAGCGAAAACCCACCCGTGAGGGCATCGGCAAGCGCGATGTTGGCCTCCCCGGGGGTCGGCCGCAGCGCGGCCACCTTCCCCGCGAGCCGCCCGACGGAGGCGCCCGCGGGGACGGGCCGCGACGGATTGGAAACTTCGCCATCGGGGCCGCTCAGGCTGTCGATCGCGTCGCCGGTGCCGTACCGCAGGGAATCCCCGGTCGACCCGGAGGGCGTGAGCAGCGCAGCCTCGTCGCCCCCGTTGTCAAAAGTCCACCAGCCCTTCTCGGCGAAGAACACGCGTGCGCCCTCTGGAGCGCCCGCGGGGCGAGTGCGCCCGTTCGCCACGAGGAGCAGGTCTCCCGCCTCGGCGTCCTCGTCCGGGAAGGTGAATTCCGTCGCACCGTCGAAGTCGGTGAGGACCGTCCCGCGGAGGGAACCCGAGGTGAGCGCCAGCAGCTCCACCCATTCGGATTCGGCCTCGGGGAGGTCGCCGTCCGGGGCGGCCATCAGTTCCCAAATGGCAAGTTCCGCGAGCGGGCCCTCCCCGGAAGCGGGAGGAGTGGGCAGGGTGGCGAAAGCGACGAAAAGCGCGGCAACAAGCGCCCCTGCGGGGGAACCAAGCCCCCGAGGGCGCGCCGGCCTTCTTCCCCAATGATTTCCCTTTGGCCGCCGCACGGTCTCGCTTCCTTCGCCCCCCCGCCCGGCCGCGCGCTGCGCGGCAGGGCAGAAAAACCTAGCGCGATGGAAATCGCGAATCTCTCATTCTCTCATGGGCGGCATCGCGCTTCGCGCGCTATTGCGCCGAGCGGGTCACATTCACGCGCTCTGCGAGCGCGTACGGGTGTAGCGTGGGTGTCTCACACTCCCAGCTGTGGATCTGCCGCCGCTCCGCGGTGAGCGCTGAAATCCGCTGGAAAAGGGAGCGCATGTTCTCGGAAATACGCAGGTCGCGCACCGGGCCGGCAAGCTCTCCGTCCTTGATCAGCATGATCGCGTCTCGCGGGATCGTCGAGAAGTCCCCCGTCACGTAATTCTGATAGCGCGTGTACCAGATGTTCGTCACATAGAGCCCCTTGTCGACCGCCGAGAACAGCTTGTCGCGTGTTTTGGTCCCGGGCATCATTTCAAGGTTCCACGGGGAGGGGGTGATAATCCCGCCCGGGCCGCCGGCATCGCGGAAGTGGTCGAAGGACGCGCTGCCGGTGGACGAGGCCTTGTACCGGGTCGCGGTCGAGGTGTTGTGCAGGTAGGTTTTGAGCACGCCCTTCGCAACAATTGGCGTCCGGCGGGTAGGCAGGCCCTCCGCGTCGAAGGGAATTGAATTGAGGCCTCCGCGCATCGTGCCGTCGTCGCACACCGTGACATGCTTCGACGCGACCGAACGACCTATCTTATTGCCAAGGTACGAAAAGCCGGACTCCACGGCGGTCGCGCTCGCCATATTGCCGAGGTTGCTTGTGAGCGCGGCGATCGCGAGCGGGTCGAAGACCACATCGTACTTGCCGGCCTCGCCCACGACCGGCTTGCGAGCGCGCTTTGCAAGCGACCCCGCGTGGCGCCCGGAGCCCTTCGAGTCAAGTCCCTTGAGCGTGGAGGAGGCGTGCACCCAGTGCCCCGACGCGTCCTTGTCGGTGAAGGCGCGGATGGAGACCGTGGCGCCCGTAGTGGCTGCCGCCATGAGCGCCCCGGCGGAAGTTGCAAGGCTCGTCCGGCTGAACGATGTGTACGCGGTGCCCGCAGTGCGCAGGGCGCCCGCCTTGAGCGCGGCGTCGCGCGCCTCGACCATGATTGAATTGGTCGACGCTTTTCCCACGGCGATCGCGGGGTCGGCCGCTTCGCTCGCCTGCGCGAAACCGCGCGCGGCGATCCCGCGGTAGTCTTCGTTCACGGGCAGCATCTTGAGTAGCTTGAGGGTCTTTGCGATCGACGCGTCGATGCGCGAGCGCGTGGGCATGTCCACGTTCCTGGCCGTCGTGCGCCCCTGCTTCGCCACGAAGAGCCCGAGGTGGGCCGAGTCCCACGACACGGCGATCGACACTTGGTTGTTAGCAAGCCGGGTCTGCTCGGCGTGCTGGCGCTGCAAGAGGGCCACGGCTTCTTCCGCGCCCGCGCGCCTCGCGCGGCGGACCGCGTATTCCACGAGCGGGTCGGGCGCGCTCACTTGGACGCGCCCCCGAGACGGACGTTGCGCAGCCGCATCGAAGGGCCGCCCATGAACACTGGGGCGCCTTGCATGGGGTCGCCCTTGCCGCACGTGGCGGCAAAGTAGTCGACATCCTTCGCGCGGGCGTCGATCGCGCTCCAGAACGCAGGCGTAGTGAGTTCGATGACGGGGTTTCGCAGCGGCGCTCCGACGCGCCCATTCTTGATAAGGTAGGCTTCGGTGCCGACATATTTTTGATTGTATCGCTTGTCGTCGATGTTCCATTCCATGAAGTCCTTGATGTACACACCCTGCTTCACGTCCTCGATGAGCTCTTCGACGCTGTGGTCGCCGGGGGCGACATAGGTGTTGCCCATGCGGACGATCGGCTCGTCCGCGTAGCTCTCAGCGCGCGACGAGCCGTTCGAGTGCTCGAGCCCGAGCGAGGCCGCCGTCTGGCGGTTTTGGAGGAACGAGCCGATGCGCCCGGCGTCGTAGAGCCGCCTCGGGCCGCTTTTTACGCCCTCGTCGTCGAACAGGTAGTGGCCGTAGGAATTCGGGAGCGATGGGTCGTCGATCACGGTCGCCTCCTCGGAGCCGATCCACGAGCCGAGCATACCGGTCTCGATAAACGACTCGCCGGCCTGCGCGGCTTCCCGGCCCATGATGCGGTCGGCTTCGGACGGGTGGCCGCACGACTCGTGGGCGGCGATGCCGGAGACGTAGGGCCCGACGACGAGGTCGAGCGACCCCTGCGGCGGGGCCTTGGCCTTCGTGAGGGCGCGCTTCAGCGTCCGCGCATGCTCGGCGATTTTCTCGTCGGCTTTCCAACCGAGAGCAAACTCCCACCCGCCGCTTGCGCCGAATTGGAACATGAACTGCTGGGAGCCGCCGCCTTCGCGGGCCGCTATCGCGTAGAAAAGGTGGAGCCTCGGGATGGTGGAGCGCACGCGGGTCCCCTCGGTGTTCTCGTAGAACTTGACGGTCGTCCAGTCGCCCATCGACAGGTAGCGCAGGGGGAGGTTTACCTTGGAGCCAAGCGCCGCCGCGTCGAGCGACTTGAGGAAGCCGATCCGGTCGTCCGGCGAGAGCGACTCGACCGGCTTCTTCTGGCGGACTTCGTAGTCGACATAGTAGGCAGCCTCGCGCGTGAAGGTCACTGGCGTGTCGTTGAATGCGGCGGCCGATTTGGCGAGGGCAAACGCCTTTCGGGCGGCTCCCACCGCAGCTTTCCGGGTGAGGTCGTTCGACGAGGCGAACCCCGAGCCGCCGCCGCTCACGACTCGGACCGAGAGCCCCTCGGCCGACGTGCTTGCGGAATCTTCAAGGACGCCGTTCTTGAGGGAGAACGAATTTGCCGCGGTGCGCTCGACACGGACCTCCGCGTACTCGGCGCGAAGCCGGGCACATTCCTTCAAGGCAGATCGAGCCAGGTCTTCGGACATTGCAGGAACGAAGAGACCGGTTCGACGCTATTTATAGGTGGTGCGCAGGCCGCTCAAAGGCCTTGCGCGAAGCGCGCGGCGCGGAGGAAAGGGCCGCGGCTAGAACGCGCCCGCGAGTTTCGCAAGCACGATGATCGCCACGATTGCGCCGCCCACGACCATCAGCACCTTCTTCCAGTCGACCGGCCGGTCGCCGACGACTTCGCCCGTTTGGCCATTTACCATGAAGCGCCACGACTTGCCGCCGTACTGGTAGGAAGAGATGTAGATCGGGAGCAGGAGGTGCTTGAAGGTCGCCCCCGCGAGGTTGGTGGAGACCTGCAGGTTCCGCTGCACGTCGCCGTCGAGCAGCTTGGAGCACGCCTGGCGCTCGTTGTTCAGCATCCGCTGGGCCGCCATGCGCCACCCCTCCTTGGGGTCGAGGGAGTACTCCTCCGCCTCGGAGCCCGCGAGCATCTGCTCGGTGTAGGGCGCGGGGGCCTTGGTGTTGAAGGGCTCAACCTTTTCGACGAGCCCGCCCGCGAGCCCCTTGGAGGCGCACACAAGTTCGTCATCGTAGAACTGGTCGTGCGTCCCGCTCTTGTAGGTCCACCGCGTGTGCTGCACTTGGCGCGTGCGCCGCTCCGAGCGGCCGTTCACCATCACCGAGTACGACTCGGTCGTGTAGTAGTGCGTCCCCGACTCGCCGCGCCACAGCGAATGCGCCTGCGCGTCGTAGGTGAAGTAGGGCACGTAGGTGCTCCGGATGTTCTCAAGCGTCGCGCTCTTCTTGAGCGCCGCCGGACGGAAGAACCCCTTGGAGACCCAATTCACGAACTTCTGGTGGGCAGCCGGCCGGTCGAACGCGAACGGCACGATGCCCTCGGGCTTCAGCAGGTTTCGCGTTTTCTCTTGGGGGACGATCATCCCCGAGCCGCAGAACGAGCAGGTCGTGGAGACCTTGTCGCCCGGGATCTGGGAGTTTGCCCCGCACTGCTTGCAGGTGATCGCCTTGGTGCCCGCGACAAACGAGGTGACGATGGGCGGGAGCTTCTCGAGTTCGCCGATGCCGTGCTCGCTGGGCGCGGTCCGCGCATCCATGGGGATGTCGGTCTCGTTGCCGCAGTAGGGGCACTTCATCTGGAACGTGCCGGGGGCGTACTCGAGGTCTGCGCCGCAGCTCTTGCAACCGTAGCGGTTGTGCGCGGTGTCCTGCGCTGCGGCGGCGGGGGCGGCCATCGGGTTCTCCTCCTGTCGAAAAACGCTACGGCATCTTGCCGCCGCAGGAGCCGCAGAATTTCATGCCGGCCGGCACTGCGGCCTTGCACGTCGGGCAGGCTTGGCCCGCGAGGTTGGTGCCGCAATTGCCGCAGAACTTCGTGCCCGGCGGGTTGGGCGTTTGGCACTTGGGGCACGGCGCTCCGGCGGGGGCCGCTGCCGGGGGCGGCGCTTGCTGCGCGTATTGCGGAGGTGCTTGCTGGTACCCCTGCGGGGGCTGCTGCATGGCACCCTGCATCTGCCAGCCCATCGCCATGCCGGCGCCGACGCCGACACCCGCCGCGGCCGCGCCACCGCTCGGGTTCTGCGCGGCGTCGCGCATCGCCTGGCCGGTCTGGTATTGCATGTAATTCGTGCCGAGGATGCCCATCGAGGCGCGCGCGTCAACGGCCTTCTGCACCTCCTCGGGGAGGTTGATCGTGAGCCCGGAGAGCTTCTGGATCTCGACGCCGTAGGGGTCGAAGTGAGGCTTGGCCTTCTCCAGCGTGACCTGCTCGATCTCGAGGAGGTTGGCGGCGAGGTCGACGACCGCGAGCCCGCGCTTCTTCATTTCGCCAAGCCCGTCGAACACGACGGCCACGACCTGCTCTTTCAGCCGCTCGTCGACATTGGCAATCTGGATCGCCCCCGCCGTGCCAACGAAGCGGCTGATGAAATTCGAGGGGTCCTTGACGCGCCACCGGAATTCTCCGAAGAGGCGCAGGTTCACGAAGCCGAAGTCGGCGTCCTTGAACGAGTAGGGCTGCTTCGAGCCGAACTTGGCGTCGAACGGCCGCTTCTGGATGAAGTAGACCTCCGCATCCTGCTTGATCCCGGTCAGCGCGTTTACGAGCGCGGAGATGGCGGGGATGTCAAGCGAGGTGAGCGCGTAGCGCCCGGGCCGGTCGAGGTACGACAGGGCCTTGCCGTCGCGCAGGAACACGGCGATCTCGTCTTCTTTGACGACGACGTTGTCGTTCATCCGGATATTCTTCGGGTACTTCCAGACCACGTTGAGGCCCTTGTTGACCTCCGGCCAGTCGAATGTCGCCATCTTATGCCACCTCCGTGCCCGAGATGACCTTCATCCGCCGCTCGAAGGTGTCTTCGAAGGTGGAAGCGGTCGCGCGGAAGTCCTCGAGGCCTGCGTCGACGGCCTCCGCGTCCTTTTTCGCGGCGGCCTTCAGGGCGTCGGCCTTGGCCATCATCGCGTCGATTCCCTGGACGAGCTGCAGGTCGAACTCGTAGAGCTTGTTGATCTCGCGCTCTTCGATGCGGATGTCCGCGGAAATCCCGCTGTACCCCTGCTCGGCGTGCCGGATGCGGCCTTCGAGTTCGGTGACCTTGAAGATCTGCGCGCCGAGCGGCTCCAGCGCGGCGACCTGGTAGTTGCGAGCGAAGTCGGCGCGCACCGATTCGAGGCGGTCTTTGACCTTGAGCATCCGGTCGGCGACTTGGACGCGAAGGAGCGCGTCCGCGGTGCGCAGGTCCTCCCGGCGCCGGTAGCCGGCAAAGCCCGGGATGTGCATCTGGATTTTCTTGATGAGGCCTCGGTCGTCCTCGACACGCTCGCGTAGGTCGGCGATGGTGTTGCCCCCGTGCGGCGCACTTGACGTCCGGGCTATAAAGGAATCACTTCGATTCGCAATCCGACTAACAGCGGAGGTTTTATTCAACGGCGCGGGAGGCCGCCGATGGGGGCGGCCGCGGACTCCCGAACCGGCCAAACATGATGTGGAGGCCTGCGGCCACCGCAAATGACGGCATTGTAGCGCCGATCGGGGGGAATTGGGGGAGCGGCGAGAAATAGAAGGCGAAGTAAACCAACATTCCAAGTGCCCATGCTGCGAGGGCGCCGGGCCGCAGGGGGGGTGATGCCTGTCCGAACTCCTCGGGCCGGTAACCCGCCCGGCGGACGACAAAGGAATCTGCGATGACGACGCCGAGCAGTGGCACAAACACGCCGCCAATCGCGAGGAGGAACAGCTCGAAGGATCCCCCGAGGCCCTGGTGCAGCGACTCGAGGGCGAGGGCCCCCACCGTGGCCGCCGCCGTGGCGGTGATGATCAGAGGGAATTGACCTGCCTTCGGCACCGCGTTTTGGACGGAAACCGCCGTCGAGTAGACGTTGGCAAACGCGTTGTCGGTTTCGTCGACGAGGATAATCAAGAGCGCGAAACTGCCAAGCGAGAGGGCGGAGAGGCCCACCAAGAAGTCGCCCCAGCCGAGCTCTACCGTGGGGTCCGCCCACACAAATAGGGCGAGCGCCGCCCCGAGCGTGTAGAACGCGATGTTCGAGGTGGCGTACCCGGCCGTCGTGCCGACCGCGGAGGCGCGCGGCGACCGCGCGAACCGGTTGTAGTCCGCGACGAGCGGCCACCACGAGATCGGCATGACGATGACAAGGTCAAGCGCGAGGAGCAGCGACGCGGCGCCTTGGTAGGCTCCGGAGTTGTAACGCTCCCAAAGGTTTCGGGGCTGGTTGAGGAGGGCCACGGCGATCAGAGCGGTGGTCGCGAGCATGATCCAAAACGCGAACCGCTCCAGCCATGTGCGGATCACCTTGAGCGGGCCGAGCCAAGCGAGCGCAAGCACCACGAGCCCGAAAACCGGAATCAGCACGGTGGCGGGAATGGTGGTTGCCGGTCCCAAGAAATCGCGGACGAGGAAGGAGGCCGCAAGTCCCATGACGAGCAGTTCGAAGGCGGCCCACCCCAGCAGCTGGAAGGCATTCACAAAGGACGGGACGATGGCGCCGCGGCGGCCGAGGATGGGCCTCAAGCTCACCATGGTTGGCACGCCGTGCAGGCTGCCGTGCCGTGCGGCGGCGGCGAGCATGAGGCTGCCAGCGATGGACCCAACAATGGTGACGGCCACGACCTCGACCAAGTTGAGTCCGTAGCGGTTCACGAGGAGCGACCCGGCGGCAAGGACGAGGAGCCCCACGCCGAGGCTCGACCACAGGACGAAGAGGTCGAAGGTGCCGAGCACGCGTTTGTCCGGGGGGACGGGCTCGACACCCCATTCCGGGGGGCGGTGAAGATTCGGGAAGCCCATCGCCCGCGCGAACCCACCGCACGTTATATAACGGTGTTCTAACACACGGTGTTCACAACGGTGTTTTGCGGTGATCGCGCCGGATGAGGTCGTGGCTAAGCGCGTCTTGCCGACGCTACGTGCAGCGGTTGCAGTCGACCTGTCGAAGCGGGGCCTAACCGAGCGTGAGATCGCCGAGCGGCTCGGGCTCACGCAAAGTGCCGTCAGCAAGTACCTGCGCGGGCGCACGAAAAGTGAGCCCGCGGTCGTGCGCTCGCCGGCATTCAGGAGCCTTGCGGACCGCTTGGCCCAGGGGCTCGAGGACGGTTCGATGTCGCCGGTGGAGGCGATGGCCGCTGTTAACGCCGTGGTGCGGCGGGAGGAGAACCGCGGCGTGGTCTGCACGCTCCACGAAGAAGAGGTGCCCGCGCTGCGCGGCCTCGGGTGTGACCTCTGCGTCCGCCCGGGCGCATCGGACGTGCTTGCCGAGCAAGAGGTGCTCGGCGACCTGCGGGCGGCACTGCGCACGCTCGAGCGCGACACGGCTTTCGCGCGCATCATCCCGAGCGTCGGAAGCAACCTCGCAAGGGCCAAGCGCGGGGCGACCACACAACTCGAAGTGGCCGCCGTCCCGGGCCGCATTTTCGAGATGCGCGGGGCCGTCCGCGTGCCCGCCGCGCCGGAGTTTGGGGCCTCCCGCCACGTGGCGGAGGTCGTGCTGGCGGCCTGCCAGGTTTTTCCGGACCACCTCGCGGGACTGAACGTGCGCGCGGAACGCGGGACGCTGGCGGCCGCCTCGCGCCTGGGATGGGGGACGGCCAAGTTTGCCGCAAGCTACGAGGGTCGCAACGAGAGAATCGCATCCGTGCTCCGGCGCTCCAAGCGCCCGCCGCGCGCGGTCTACCACCTGGGCGCCTTCGGCATCGAGCCTGTCATGTACATCATCGGCCGGACGGCAGGCGAGGTCGTGCGTGACGCGACCGTCCTTGCCGCGGCAGTGACCGATTCACGGTGAAGGCGGCGGCGCGCGCTTGCGTGAGCGCCTTCGGAAGGGTTTGCGGAGCTTCGCGCCTCCCACGATGGACTTGTTGATGTCGATGCCCGTCTCCGCCATCCGGCGGTTGACATAGAAACCCCCGACCGTGACGCCGATCATTGAAAGCGCGAGAAACACGAACGGGAAGGGGTCGAGCCCGGCAGGCGCTCGGCCTCCGCGGTCGATCCGCAGAACCGCGGCTGTAGTTCGCCCCGCCTCAACGCGGATGCTTGCCTCGGCGGTCGCGTTGCTTGCCGATGCGTGTAGGGTGTAGTTGCCCTCCGGCGCTTCAATGCGAAATCCGCCGTCGCTGCTGGCCGTGGCGTTCAAGCCGCCCGGGACGAGCACCAGCCGGGCATTTGCCGCCGGCGTCCCGTCCTCGAAGTACACGACGCCCGCGACCGCGCCATCCGGCGGCTGGCCCGCGACGGCGGGGGCGGCCGCGAGACCCGCGGTGAGGGCGAGCCCGAGAAGCGCGGCGGATACGGGCCGCATCGCCTCCCTAGCCCGCGGCCCGCTATTCAAGGTGCCGCGCGCCGCCCCAAGGGCTTTTTCCCCGACAAGCGTTCGGTCGCCCGACCCCATGAGCGACCCGAACGGCGCGACGATCGCCTCCACCCGCGGCGAATTCCAGCGCCTCATGATGCCGACGGACGCCAATCCGATGGGCAACGTCTACGGCGGGTCGATCATGAAGTACATCGACGAAGTCGCGTCGGTGATCGCGATCCGGCATTGCCGCACGAATGTGGTCACGGCTTCGATCGACCGGATGGACTTCTTCCACCCGGTGTACATCGGAAACTTGCTCGTGATGAAGGGGGCGCTGAACTACGTGGGCACGACCTCGATGGAGGTCGGCGTGCGAGTGGAGGCGGAGGACATGAAAACCGGAAAGCGGCTTCACACAGGGTCGTGCTACCTAACGATGGTCGCGCTTGACCAATGGGGAAAACCAACGGCGGCCCCCAAGGTCCAGGCGGCGGATGCGGAAGAGCGCGCGTGGTTCGAGGGTGCGCAGCGCCGGCGCAACGCGCGGAGGAAAGAACGAGCGGCAAAGCCCGACCCGGCGGTCTGAGCCCCCGTGGCGCTTCGCCGCTTGGGGTGGTTCCCAACGGTCGGTCTCGCGCACGTGTCCCCGGGACGCCCGGCGCCCGCCGATCAAGCCTGGGGCGCGCCCCAACCCTTGGGATACCCGCACACGAATCGCATCATGCGCCGCCGCACCCCCCAAGGCATCAGGCGGAATCCCGGCACGGCGACGCGCCGGAGGAACCACCATTTGATCCCGGGCTTGCGCCACGGCCGAACCACGCCCTCGGCGCCCCCCCGTATCGCTCGATCTTGGGCAGCTTCAAGCAGGGCGCGTTCAAAGTCGAATCGCATCCTTGAACGCATGGGCACCTTCGGAGGCGGGGTAGCGATCTCCACGTCCGTCACCCATTACCACATCGCGCCGATCGCTTTGAGCCCCGCCTGCGCAGCGAGCGCCATCGGCTCATTGAGCGCCCCGATTGGCGGTGAGTAGCAGTTTTCCATCCGCGCGATGTCCTCGAGCGTCGACCCTTTCCGCATCGCAAACGCCAGGAAGTCCGCCCGTTCCTTGAGGTGCTCGCCGCCGACCATCGCGCAGCCGATCAGCTTGTGCGTCTTGGGGTCGGCCAGAAGCCGCACGCGGATCTTCTTCATTCCGGGGAAGTAGCGCGCGCGCGAGAATCCCTCGGCCTCCGCGATGATGTAGGGGATTCCCAAGGCCTCCGCGAGCGTCTTCGTCAGCGCGACGCCGCCGATTTGGATCTCGCCGGCCACCATCGCCCACGGGCCGTAAACCGGCTCGTACCAGCGCTCGGCGCCAGCCGCGTTCGCCCCGGCGACCCGCCCCATCGCGACTGCATGCGTCGCTGTGAGGCCGCGGATCGGGATGCCCGCGATGGCGTGGGGCACTTCGGTGCAGTCGCCAGCCGCGAACACGTCGGCTGCGCTCGTGCGCATATGGCGGTCCACGGAGATTCCGCCCGTTGTGCCTAGCTTGACGCCGATCTGCTTGGCGATCCGGGTGTTCGGGTGCGTCTTCGTCGCGAAGACGACAAGCTCGGCCGGAAACCGCCCGCCGGAGGTCTTCACAGCCGCTGCCCCGCCGGACGGCCCCGCCTCAATCGCTTCGATCTGCACCCCCAGGTGCACCTTCACGCCGAGGTGCTCGACGGACTCCTTGGCGCGCGCCATGAAATCGGGATCCGAATACTCGGCCATCAGCCAGGGCTCGTCGTCGACGATGTGGGTATCGATCCCCCGCCGGGTAAGGCCGGTCGCCATCTCAATTCCGAGGGGACGCCCCTTGATGACCACGGCGTGTTTCACGCCGTCCAGCGCGGCGTCGAGCGCCATCGCCGCGCGCAGGTTCTTCACAAAGTGCACGCCCGGCAGCTCTGCGCCGGGGATCGGCGGCCGCTCGTACTGGAAACCGGTCGCGAGCACGAGCCGGTCAAAGGCCAGAGTCTCGCCGCCGATCACGGCTTTCTTGTCGGCGTAGGACACGCTCTCGACCGATTTCGAGGTGCGCAGGTCGATTCCGATTTTCTTGTAGTGCTCCGGAGTCTGCATGATAAGGCCGTCGAACGCGGGGATCTCGCGGCCAAGAACCATGGGGATCGCGCAGGGGCTGTAGGCCACGTCCTCGAACTCGGTGGCGACGGTTACTTCGACGTTTGCGTCGGTCTCGCGTGCGGTCGACGCGGCGGTGATGCCGGCCGGCCCCCCTCCCACCACGAGAATGCGCATCGGCGACCCTCGGCAATCAAGCGGCGCGCGGGCAATTAGGGGTTTCGCCGGCGGGGGCCTTTACTATCATGACCCCTCCCGCCGCCCGAATGGCTTGCGGCGGTAATAAGCCAAAAGGGGGGGTGAGCGAAGGCGCTCAAGCCGCCAAGGGTGAGAGCATCTGCACCAGGCGTGCCTTGGGCGGGAGCCCAACGACCTGGTCCACGAATTGTCCGCCCTGGAAAATGAGCAGGGTCGGGATGCTCGTGATGTTGTACTCCATGGCCGTCCGGGGGTTTTTGTCGGTGTCGAGCTTCGCAAAGGTGACCTTCCCGGCCCACCGCTCCGCAAGCTCGTCGATGATCGGGGCCATCGCGCGGCAGGGCGGGCACCAGGCGGCCCAGCAATCGACCACGACCGTGGGGTGGGCCGTCACGAAAGCGTCGAACGAGGCGTCGGTCACGACGATCGGGCGGGACTGCGCGGCGCCTGCTCCCGCGGTCCGCTGCAATTCCGCAAGCTTGCGGGCCCGGATTGCCGCCAGGTCCGCGTCCAGGTGTTCGTCCAACGGGCGGGCCACCTCTCGTGGCTTAGATGAAAGTACGCTCCGAGCGTTCGAGGAAAGGCCGTGCAGCGAGCGCCTACGGGCCGGGTGGGTCGCTGCGCCCGACGCGGCGCACGCGTTCGTCGGGCGCGAGCGCAAAGGGTGCAAGCTCCTGGACGAGTTTGGAGCGTGTGAGAGCGCCCTGGAGCCGCGCCACCTCCAGCGCGTGCTTCGTGATGATGATCGTGGGCAGCACCGTGACGCCCCAGACGTCGCGGGCGTCCGGATGCGCGTCGAGGTCGAGGCGCCCGAACGCGACGTCGCCCCAGTACTCGGCCGCAAGCTCGTCGACCATCGGCTTCATCTTCAGGCACGGCCGGCACCACGCCGCCCAGAACTCAAGGAGGGCCACGGGGTACTTCTTCATGAATTCCACGGCGGGCGCCGTCGAGACGTCGACGGGCGCCTCCGGCCAGTCCGCGCCGCGCTCCTTGAGGCCGCCCACGCGTCGGTAGCGCTGGAGTTTCATCGCGCGCAGGCGCGCCAGCTCATCGTCGCCGACGGGTTCTGTGGGAGTGCCCATGGGACATCCGAACAGCGCGGTGAATCATAAGCCCCACGCTGAACCCCTTCAGCGCGGGCCCGCCCGCTCGAAATGTTCAAATTGCGTCCCGCGGGTCACCGCACGCGTCGGAGCCTTCCCTTTGCGTTCATTCTGCCTTCAGGCCGCTACGGTTCTCGTCATCCTTTTCCTCGCAATAGCGCCCGGCGCGCTTGCAGGGACGAGCGTCCGCGCCTCCGTCGAAACCTTCCGGAGCCTCCAGCTGGAAACGACGGGCGAAATCTCGGCCGAGGGTTCACACCCCTGGCGCGCCGCGATCGACGCCGACCGGTCGGGCGCGGTCAGCACCGAGGAGCTCAGCGTGTTCGTGTCCGTGCTCGACGCGCTTGTCGCGAACTCCTCCATCGACGAACTCGGCGCGTACGGCGCGACGTGGGCGCGCGAAAACGCGAGCGGGGCCGCACCCTTCACGCTGGAGGGACGTGCGGTGCTCGCAGAGTTCGCGCATTCCCTAGCCGGCCCCATGCGGGTGGCGGTTTCGCTCGACGGCGTCCCCGGGGCGATTGACCGGGTTCAATCGAGCTTCACGGGCCTCACCGGCGCTGTGGCCGATAACCGCACGGTTGAGGCCGTGCAGGTGGTCACCTATGTCTTCGCGCGCTCAAGCTCCTCGACGGGCGTCCACCGGGTCGAACTTTCCCTGCCGGCCATGGTTCCGCTGCGCCTTTCCGTCGGCGGCGGGCTGGAAGTCGTAACCTTCGAATCGCTCGACAATGGGCTGATCGACGGCGGGCGGACGACCGTGTCCGGCAACACAACGGAGTTTCCGGCCGTGTTCTTCGTGCGGCCTCGCGCGGTGACGGACGACGCGTTCATGATCGCCCTGCTTGCCATCCTCGCCCCGGCGGTGCTTGTGGGGATCGTCGCGGTGTTTGCCTCCCCGCGGATCGAGATCAAGGACGCGCCCCTGCCGGTCGAACCGCGCTACAAGTGACCCCGCGGGGCCTCGGGGGGGCCGGGACGGCCCGCAAAGCATTTTCTCTTGCGCCGCTCGATGGGTCTGGCGATGGCTTCGGGCTCGCGGCGCCTCCTCGCCGGTTTGGTCGCGCTGGTGATCGTGGTCGACACGACCGCCGCGATCGGCGCGGCGGGGCCGCTTCCCTGGGGCGGAGCGGTCGATGGCGGGCCGGCGGCAATCGAAGGGCTCGGTGACCGCTCCGAGCGGCGAATCGGCCCCGGCTTTGCCGCCGCACTCGGCGCGGGAGCGGAAAGAGGCCGCGTCGAGGCGATCGCCCAATTCCGCGGTGAGCACCTTTCCGAAGCAGACCTCGGGGCCCTCACCGCGCTTGGAATCGAGGCCGTGCGCCGCTTTGACGTTGTCCCGGCCTACCACGTCCGCGGCCCCCCCGGCGCGATGGTGGCCCTGCTCGACTACCCCGGCCTATACTTCCTGGAGCCAAACCGGCCGGTCCTTTTCGACCAGGAAATCTCCACGACCGTCGTAAACGCGTCGCTCGTTTGGGAGACGCAGGTCCTTGGCGCCGCCAATTTCCCGGCGGGAATCGACGGGACGGGGATTACGGCGGTCGTGGTGGACACCGGAATCGACGCAGGCCACCCCGACCTCGATTTCGGGGCCAAAGTGCTCGTGAACCTCCAAGAGACGGTGCCCGGCGTCTGGACGAGCTTCGAAAACACCGACACAAATTACGGGCACGGCACGCACGTCGCGGGGACCGTGGCCGGCAACGGCGAGGCCTCGGCGGGGGCGCGCCGCGGCGTCGCGCCCGGGGCCAGCCTCATCGGCCTCACCGTCACGATTGCCGACACCGCCGGCTACCTCGCCGCCTTGGAGTGGATCTACGACCATTCGCGCCCCGGCGACAACCCGTACAACATCCGCGTGTTCACGAACTCGTGGCACACCTCCGTGGGGGAGTGGGACCCCGAGTCGGCGCTCTCGCAGGCGATCCAAGCGCTCGCGTTCGAAAACAACGTCGTCTCCACCTGGAGCGCCGGCAACGACGGGCGGACGGACCCCATGGGCACCACGATCACGACCTCCCAGCAGGGCACAACGCCGGTGGCGATCGTGTGCGCGGCCTACGTGCACAATGGCAGCGCCGTCGCCGACTTTTCGTCCCGCGGCCAAATCGGGCTCGAGCAGACCTACCCCGACCTCGGCGCGCCGGGCGTGATGATATGGTCGACCTCCGCGCGCCGGACGCTGATCTCTTCCGGCACCTACACCGGGGGGAACACGAACCCGTACTACCTTGCGATCTCCGGCACCTCGATGTCCACGCCGCACGTGGCTGGCGCCGTGGCACTCCTGTGGCAGGCGGCGCCCTCATTAACGATCTCAGACCGCCACGAGGACTACAACGGGTCGGATCCCGACGGCTGGGAGGCCAACCCGCTTACGCGGATCCACGAAATTGAGTGGATCCTCCAGGCCACGTCGCGCTACCTCCCGCCGGACGCGGCCCACGGAAACCCGGCGAACTCCACGGACATCGGGATGGACGGCCAACCCCATGACTATGTCCAGGGGTATGGGATCATCGACATGCGGCGGGCGGTTGCCGTTGCGTTGCTGCTCGAAAAACTGCGGCGCGATAACCCCGAGCTTGACGTCACCGTCGCCGATGCATTGCGCGAGGAAGCCGGTTCCCAGTATTTTGCGGCCGCCCCGCGCTCCACGGACCGGTTGGCGGCGCACTGGCAGGGCGAGTACGGCCGCTTCACCGACCTTGCTCAAAACACCCTCTCGACCGCCAACCAGACGAAATTCCTGTTCGTCCCGCCCGGCGCGCAAACGCTTGAGTTCGAGCTAAGCTACGCCGCCGTGGACATCGAGCACCGGACGATCGGCGACCTGACTTGGGCGGTGGACTGGGACGGCGATGGGGGAAATGACGCGACCGGATCGCTCACGCCTGCCTCGCCGGCCGGCCACAAGAGCGGCTCGGTGAGCGTGCCCCTGGAACGGCAGGGCACGCAGGTGGCGGTGAATGTCTTCGGCAATGGGGCGAAGCTTCAGTTGCCGGTGCGCGATCACGTGTATGCGGAGTGGCGTTCGCACTACGCCATCGGCGTGACGGCGGTGCTCGACGTCCCTTCGGAGGGCGCGTCGGCGCTCGTGGACCGCGGGAACTACAGCGCCATGCTCGCGCCGTGGACCCACGCGGAGCCCGCCGCCGAGTATGCCGGCGGGGAGGTCGAGCTGAACCAGTCGTATTTCGACATCCGCGCTGCCACGCTCGCTCCCCCGCCGTCGCCCCCCGGGGGCGGTGGAGCGGCGGCCGCAGGCCTCGCCCTGCTCTTCGTGGCCGCCGCGGTGCTCGCCCTCGTCGTGGTTTCGCGCTCTCCCGCCCTGCGGGCGTCCCTCCTGAAACTCCCCGGAGGCGCCCTGCTCGGGCGGGTGGCGCGGGCGCTCGGTGCCCTCGCGATGCGCGTGAGGCAGCTTTTCGTTCGCACGGTGGCGCGCGTCCGGAGACGCCCCGCATGAACCCGGGCCGGCGGGAACAACCGCCGCGCCTTGCGTGGTGGATCAAGTGCGACCCCACGGCCCCCGGCCACGGCGGCTGGGACTGGCCCGACTTGTTTGCGGAATACCGGGCGGGAAAACCCTACACATGGTCGGTGGGCACGCCGCTGTCGCAGAAGAACGCGCGGCTTGCGGGCGTGGGCGACCCTGTCGTGGGCTACTCCGCCGGTGAGGGGTACCGGATCGTCCGCGCGCTTGCAGAGGTGGAGGCGGGAGGCGTCCTTGTGCCTGGGACACGCCCGCCGAGCCTTGCAAGCGGCCTGCCGGGGGGCTTCACCGTGGCGCTTCGCCCTGTGGCGCTTCTGGAGCGGCCCGTGCCGCTCAAGGACGTGCGGCGCACCCTTTCCCGGTTTGACCCGGAATTTTTTCGCACGCGCTTCGGCTCGATCTTCAAAATGCGTGAGGCGGAGTTCCGCGCCCTGCTCGCCGAGGTTCGGCGGCGCAACCCTGCACTCCGCGTCCCTCGCTCTTGGCTGAGCCGCTGAGGGCATGCCGCCGCAGCGCCCGCGCCGGAGACCCGTGGGCACGAACGAACTGTTCTTCATCTAGGTCTTTCTGTGATAGTCATGGTCGGTCCGCCGCAGGCTGCTGCCGAAGCGCCGCCGGCCTCGCCGCCCCCATCGCCCGCAGTAAGCAGGCCCCCGCCCAAGGTCACCTGGCGGTCGAACGAAATGCGCCGCGCAGCGCGCGCGTCCTCACTTTTCAGCCTCGCGATGAGCGGGGGCCTGCTCGTCATCACATCGGTCAGTATGGCGTACGGAAGCCGGGACCTGCTAACGCTCATGGCCTTCGTGCTTTCGATTTTCCTGTTGGACGGTGCGGTCACACGCCTCCGTGCGGCGGCCCGGGCGCCTTCCGAATTGGGGTTCTCCTCGGAAGGACTGCACATCCGGGCCCCGCGGGGCGACCAAACAGTGCCGTGGACCGCGATCACGGACATCCGGTTCACCTCCATCGCGCCAAGGCCGAACACGCTTACCGTCACGCTTTCCACCGGCCAAATCCTCCAGTACCAAGGCGTCCTCTCCGCCATCGCGACAGAAAGCAAGCTCGCGTGGCTGGAAGCGGGAGCGCGCGCGGGAGCCCTCTCCCGCCGCCTGCCGCGCGCGCGGGTCGCCGGCGTCGCCGCGCACGGAGCGCCCGCAGAACTCGTCCCGACGAGCGGGCCCCAGTTCTGGAGCCCCCGAGTACCCGAGCCCGCACCCGTACCGGGCGGCACACAAACCCCGCCGCCGCCGGACGAGGCCGCGCCCGGTGGTCGTCCCGAATGGGGCTACACGCGAGGACCCGGCGGCTCGGCGCTCCCGGATCCCCTGTACCATGCACCTCCCACGTCGGTTCGTCCGTTCGTATGGCACTTCCTCCCCACCGCAGGCACGCAACTGGGGGCGGTTTTTCTGGTGGGGCTCCTCGTGCTTGCGGCCATCGCAGTCGCATACATTGCCGCCGACGCGCTGCTTTCCCTTGGGGGCCCCGCCCCCAACGCCTGGATTCCAAACCTGATCGGTCTCGCCGCCGGCGCAGTTCTGGCGGCCATTGCCTGGCGACTCGCGCGCGGGGAGCTTGCCGGCGAGGTCGCGGGGTCGGTCATTTTTCTCCCGGCGTATGACCGCACCAAGGTGGAGCTCGTTTCGACCTTGCGCGAGGCGGGCGCGGCGCTCGACGCTGGCGACGCGTTCGAGAAAAAATTCCGCGGGAGGCTCATCGTCCTTTGGCGGTCGAAGCGCACGCGCGCCACCATCGTCCAGGCCTCGCCCGAAACGCGGGCGATTGTCCTTCGCACCGTGGGGCGCGCGCATTTCGAAATGCACGGGCAGCTAAAGGGCGCCATCCTCGAGAGGCTCCGCGCTCCCGGGAACCGCAAGTAGGGCCCGCCCATCGCCCGCGCGCCCGGCGCCTTGAAATCCGGCCGCGCGCCTTGCGCCCGCCCGTGGCGGACGAGCGCCCCGCATTCACACTGGACAGCGGCACACCGACGCGGGCCACGCTACCCATCGCGGCGTGGGCGCTTGCGGCTGCCGGTTTCGGAATCTTGGCGGGTTCGCTCGCCGCGCAATCCGCTTGCCCCGCCAACCTCGAGTGCTACCGGATCTCCGGCCTTTTCCTGACCATCCTCGCGGGAGCGGGGGTGGCCGGTGCGGCGGCGTGGTTCGCGCTTCCCCTGCGCGCGGGGGGCGAGGCTTCGGCGCGCGCGGCGGCATTCTTCGCATTCGCGGGCGCCGCCGGCGGGTTCGCGGCCGTCATCGCCAGCGGATC
>Ga0247727_10004568_pt1 | contig 29194 bp, 23 predicted proteins | sample WisWelCaveWW1625_FD_202498 | JGI IMG/M metagenome (GOLD analysis project Ga0247727, IMG submission 202498) | Biofilm microbial communities from Wishing Well Cave, Virginia, United States - WW16-25 | ecosystem: Environmental > Aquatic > Deep subsurface > Groundwater > Cave microbial mat | place...
TGGACGCCGCGCTTGAGGCAGGCGGCTTCGATCTCGTCGCGCCAGCTTTGCACGCGGCGTTTGTAAAGGTCGCGCAGAGAGCCGTCCACCGACACGTCTTGCGGATCGCCGGTTTCGGAGTCCATCAGGCGCAAATCACCCGCCAGCGGCGGATCAATTTCCTCCGGGGCCAGAACGTGAAGCAGGGCCATTTCGTAGCCCTGCCCTTGCAGGGCATTCAACCCGGGTTGATAGCCGGCCGGAGAGAAGAGGTCGGTGAGCAAAAAGCCCAGCCCGGCGCGACTGCTTAACATGGCATAGTCGCGCAACGACACATTCAAATCCGTCGTGCCTTCGGGTGTGAGGTCGCTCAAAAATTTGATCAAGCGGAAGGTGTTGCCGCGCCCGCGCAGAGGGCCGAACTGAACGGGCCGGGCGCTGCCGCCGTGAAAGACGGCGACGGTCACACGGTCGCCCGTCGCCAGCGCAATGTGGGCCAGGGCGGCGGCGAGGCGAATGGCGTATTGAAACTTGTTGCGCTCGTTGGCAGTTTCGGCGTTGCCCGGCGGCTCGTCCGGCCAATTCATCGAACGCGAGGCGTCAATGAGGACATGCACCGACAGGTCTTCTTCTTCCTCAAAGAGTTTGATGAAGGGCCGTTCGAGGCGGGCGTAGGCGTTCCAGTCCACCCGGCGCAGATCGTCGCCGCGCACGTAATCGCGGTAGTCGGCGAACTCAAGGGACGTTCCGCGCTTGGTCGAGCGGCGCTCGCCCTTCATCTGCCCGGCGCGCACGCGCGAGGCGACGAGGGAGAGTTGGTCGAGTTTGCGGAGGGTGGACTCGTCGAAGAACATCGCAACTATTTATAGGCTTCTAACGAGAGCACTTGGTTCGCGATGCTCTCCGCAGTTTCTCGTTCAAACAAGTTCAAGATACGTCGGAGAAGTTCACCGGGCGCAAGCTGAACCGAGATGACAATACCGTAATGAGGACGACCTGCTTCCCACCATTCAATTGCAAGAGGCACAAAGTGTTTCTTGTTGTAGGTGAGCAGGGCGCGCTGCTTAAGAACGGCAAAAACTAATTGCTGTTCGTCTGAAACCTGCTCCTGTTCTGCTTCGTGAACATCAACCGCATCATACCCACGCTCACGGAGGGCTGCCGCCAGCCCGCCCCAGACATCTTCATCAATATAGAGCCGGATTTGATCACTTTCAGCCATCGAGAGGGACACGGCCGCCTGTGATTCGGCTAAACACTTCGTCACTGCCAGCCATCACGCGCAACTTTTTCATCCATTCTGCTTCAGTATCCTCGGCCAACTCACGGTCAAGTTCCTCCTGATGGTCGTAGTAGTAGCTGAGGGCGTCATGGACTTGCGCCAATGTCAGGTGCGGCAAAATTTCAGACACGATCTTCTCCGGCGAATAACCAAGTCGTTGGTAGGCCACAACAGACGTTACCCCAATTCTTGTCCCTTTGAGAACAGCCCGGCTGCCAAAGCGGGTCGTCTCAACAACTACGTAAGGATGGGGCGGCTCAAGTTCTTGCCGCAACAGCGCCTCGGCCAGCTCATCCGGGGAGCGCGCTGACTCGGTGGCGCGTTGACTCAGGCGCTCGTACAGCAGTTGAGAGATAGAGATCGAAACAGAAGGCATCTTGGAAGCTCCAGCTTTTATCTTGCTTGAGTTAAGCAACCGTTGCTTTTTCCTTTTCCCGCCGCTCCGGCGGTTGCTTGGACACGCCCTTGAGCAGTTCGGCCACGATGTCGTCGGGAGAGACGCCTTCGGCCTGGCCTTCAAAGTTCAACAACAGGCGATGGCGCAGGGCGGCGGGGGCGACGGCGGCAATGTCTTCAAACGAGACGTTGTATCGGCCCGACATCACCGACACCACCTTGGCGCCGAGGATGATGGCCTGCGCCCCGCGCGGGCTGGCGCCATAGCGCACGAATTGCTTGACCATCGGCGTGGCGGTCGGGTCGTCGGGGTGGGTGGCCACGATGAGGCGGGCCACATAGTCGGAGACGTGAGAGGCCACCGGCGCTTGCCGGGCCAGGTCGCCCATCCGCAAAAGGGTGGCGGCGTTGGTCGCCAACTTGGTCTCCGGCGCGGTTTTGCCGGTGGTGCGATTCAAAATTTCCACCAGTTGATCGGAGGAGGGGAAGTCCACGGCCACTTTGAACATGAAGCGATCGAGTTGCGCTTCGGGCAGTGGGTAGGTGCCTTCCATTTCAATCGGGTTCTGAGTCGCCATGACGAAGAACGGTTGATCGAGCTTGTATGTTTTCTTGGCCACCGTCACTGACTTTTCCTGCATGGCTTCGAGCAGGGCCGATTGGGTTTTGGGCGTGGCCCGGTTGATTTCGTCGGCCAAGACCAGGTTGGCGAAGATCGGCCCGGACTGGAAGCGGAAGGCGCGGCGGCCTTCTTCGGACTCTTCGATGATGTCGGTGCCCACGATGTCGGCGGGCATCAAGTCAGGCGTAAATTGGATGCGCGAGAATTTTAAATCCAGCACAGCCGACAGGGTGCGGACGAGCATGGTCTTGCCCAGCCCCGGCACACCTTCGAGCAGAGCGTGGCCGCCGGTGATGACGCAAATCAAAACGTGCCGCACCACCTCCTGTTGGCCGACGATCATCTTGCCGATTTCAGACTCAATAGCCTGTGCGGTGTCACGAAATTGTTGAATGGAAAGTTGGTCCGACATGAATGGCAACTCCGAAATTTGAGATGGCAAAGTATTAAGGTTCCAACGAGCTGAAGTAATCTTTGATCACCGGTCTCAACGTCACCGGGGCTTCGCCGTTTTCAATGGCGTTTTGTGCGGCCTGATTGTATTGCTGATAGACCTGGTTATACGGCACTTGTGAGCCGCCCTGCGTCGGCGGACGGCTGGGGCCTTCGCCCACAATTTCTTCGCCGGGCTGGCCGTTTCCATTGTCGGGCAGGTTCACTTCCGGGCCGCCCGACCCGCCGATGCGATAGGGTGAATAGATCGGCTCGTAAGTGGTGACGCCGCCATCGTTGGGGCCATTGTTATTGCCCGGCTGATTCCCGGCTTCGGAGCCAGTGGTTGAACCATTGCCCGAACCCTGGCCGGCGCCATTACTTCCCTGACCATTCTGGCCTTGTCCCTGACCTTGACCTTGTCCCTGGCCTTGGCCTTGCCCCTGACCTTGTCCTTGTTGACCTTGCCCTTGACCCTGTCCCTGTTGACCCTGCCCTTGGCCTTGCTGGCCCTGGCCTTGTTGTCCCTGTTGACCCTGTTGCCCTTGCTGGCCTTGTTGACCCTGTTGGCCGGCTTGCGCAATCTGCCCTTGACCCTGTTGCACCTGATTAGCGGCCTGCGACGCCGCCTGGGCCTGCGCCACTTGTGACGCCGTTTGCGACAGGGTTTGACTGGCTTGTTGCAAGGCCTGTTGGGCGGCTTCGGTGTTACCTTGTTGCAGGGCCTCCGAGGCTTGTTGTAACTGCTCGGCAAGTTGCGGATCCGTGGCTTGCAAATCCTGCGCCGCCTGGGCCAGCGTTTGCGCCAACTGTTGTTGCTCGGCGGCGGTCATTTGCGACGGATCAATATTTCCCAGGGCTTCCGCCGCACCGCTGAGATCATTATTCTGCAAGGCCTCGCCCAGGGCCTGCGTCTGCTCGTTTTGCGATAACTGTTCGCCGGCAGATTGCAGGGCCTGCGTCTGTTGCAGAACGCTGGGATCGGCCAGTTGTTGAAGCTCCATCTGCGTTTGCGACAGCACCGACATGGCCTGCTCTTGCGTGAGGTCCGGGTTCTGCAATTCCTCAATGGCCTCTTCGAGCGGCTTGGTCAACTCACCCTGTTGCTCCTCGGTGAGAGCCGGGTTTTCCTCAATCTGATTGCGGATGGCTTCCAACTGCTCAACCTCTTCGGCAATGGCTTGCTGGACGGCTTGTTGCTGAGCCAACTCGGCAAACCTTTCGTTGGGAATCAAGAGTGATGCCGCCACCAGAGCGGCGGCTACCACCAGCGCCAGAGCTTCCATACGCGACAGGCGGACGGGGAGCAGGGCACGAGGATTGACGCCGCTGGCGGCATCCACGGCGTCGGTCAGTTGTCTTTGAAGCCACCAATCCGGGGCCTCAATCTTTTGTTGCGCCAATTCAAAGGCGGTGCTGGTGCGTTCGTCGAGTCCGAAGGTCAGATCAAAATAGCGCGCCGCCGACATCCGCGAATACGGCCAGACCAGGGCCATGAGCGCCCCCCAGGCAAACCCGACGACGCCGGCAATGATCGTGATTTGAATCAGTTGATCTAACGAGAGTACGGCCCGCAAACGGGCGACGAGGGTGAAGCCGAAAGCGATCATCAACCCCAGCATCAGCCCCCGGGCCGACCAGTTCACCATTTGCCGGATGCGGAACCAGGTTACCCAACCGTTGACGGTCGTTTCAAGTTCGCGAATGGAAGCGGTCATGAGGTTTCCCTCCGCCTGACCAGTTGAATGCTGATGAGGATCAGGATGAAGCTAAAGAAGAAACAGAAGAAGGTGTAGGGTATCCACGGCGAGATCAGTGGGATAGTTGAGCCGTTGACGAGAGAAAATGGCATGCCCAGCACGCTTTGCTCGTTGACGAGGATGGTTTCGGTGAAGAAGGCGGTGGCCAGCGGATTGAGGCACACCAGCAGTCCGAAACTGTACACCAGCGCTGCTTGCAGGATGGGGCTGGGCGGAGTGCTGTAACTGCTGAAGAAGATGCCGTAGACGGGCAGGAACACCAACATCAGCAAAGGCAGGCCCAGCACCGCCGCCAAGGCCGAGGCGTAGGTGAGCACGCTGGCCCCCAGGGTGCGGCGCATGACGGTGGAAAAGAAGATTCCGGCGGTGCCAGAGGCCAGCGCCGTGGCCAATAGAATGACAAGTGAGATTAATACTTCTTCGAGGGCGACGCCGCCGAGAAGGAAGGCCAAACTTTGCAAAGGCACCGCGGCAAACAGCATCAGCACAATGAACGACAGAGCCGAGGCCAGCTTGCCCAGCACCAGCGACCGCGCCGGGAGCAGAGTCGTGCGCAGGAGTTCGTAGGTTTGCCGTTCGCGTTCGCCGGAGATCGCGCCGGCAGTGAAGGCCGGGGCGATGAAACACACCAGGAACAGTTCAATACCCACCAGCCCGCCAAAAACGATCTTGCCCACCACCTGCCCGCTTGGCCCGTAGACATCCACGTTCGTCGAGGCGGCGTAGGTAAAGTAGAGCAACATCGTAAACAGGCTCATCAACCCCAGATAAATGCTGAGGACGGCAAAGGCCCGATTGCCGCGCATACGTCCGCGCAGTTCTTTCAGCACGACCGGGTTGTTGGCCAAGCGTTCACGCAGAGTCTGCCGGGGCGTGTCGGGTTTGGGCGGCGGAGGTTGGGCCTGAGAGGGCGCGGGAAGTGTGGTCTCAGTCATGCATGTTCTCTTCGCCGGACAATCTGAATACTGAACAGCACCATGATCATGCTAAAAAACAAACAGATCGCCACGTAAGGCACCCAGGGTAGCAGGATGGCGGTTGGGCCGTTGATGGGGCCGCTGCCGTAAGGTGGAACAAAGATAAAGGCATTCCCGTAGCCGGACATCAACGACACTTCGGTCATAAATCCAGCGGCCAATGGGTTCAGCGACACCAATGCCCACAGCACGTAGATGACAAGGTAGAGCACCAGGTTTTGCGCCAGCGGCGGCAGACTGTTGTTGAAGACACTGAACGTCGTCGCAATCCAGAAAACAAACAACGTCAACGCTGGGATGCCGATCATAATGACCAAAGCAAAGGCATAGGTCAGCACGCTGGCCCCCAGGGTGCGGCGCATGAGGGCCGAAAAGAAAATACCGGAGGCGCCGGAGGCCAGCGCTGTCGAAAGCAGGATAGCCAACGAGATCAAAATTTCTTCGGGGGCCACGCCGCCGAGTAGAAAGGCCAGGCTTTGCACCGGCAAGCCCAGGAACAGCAACAGCACCATGAACGACAGCGCCGAGGTTAATTTACCCAGCACCAGTGAACGGGCCGGCACGAGCGTCGTTCGCAATAATTCATACGTCTGGTGTTCGCGCTCGCCGGAGATCGCGCCCGCCGTGAAGGCTGGAGCGATGAAGCACACCAGGAACAGTTCAATGCCCACCACACTGCCAAAGACAACTTTGCCCGCAATTTGCAAACTGGCATCGTAGGCGTTCTGGTTGACGGCCAAGGTATAGGCCACGTAGACCAGCAACGCGAACAGGCTCATCAGCGTCAGGTAGGCTAAGATGACGAGGAAGGCCCGGTTGCCGCGCATACGTCCACGCATCTCCTTCAGCACAATCGGGTTGCTGGAGAGTCGCTCGCGGAAGGGGGGGGTGAAAGGGGGTCGGGCTTCGAGGGCGGCCATAAGCAATCTGTAGTTTTCAGTCTCCCATTATCAAAGACTGAAGACTAAACACTACGACACGATCCCCTGCGTAGCGCGCATGAAAACTTCCTCCATATCGCGCACGTCTTCGGTGAAGTGAACGACGGGGATGCCGAGCGTCACCAGCCTGGACAGGATCGCGCTCACTCCGGTGTCATCGCCGTCGTATTCCACCGTCAGTTTGCGGCGGTCCATGACCGCCAACTCTTCGCCTTCGGTTTCGATGTTGGTCACGCCCTCGACTCCGGCCAGCATGGCCTGCGCCTCTTCCAGTTGACCCAGCATGGTGATGTGAATGCGCCGATGGGGCATGAGACGGCGTTGCATCTCTTCCAGCTTGCCTACCGCCACCAGTTTCCCAGCCTCCACAATTCCGACATCGGTACAGATTTCGGCCACGTCAGCCAGAATGTGGGTAGAGAAGAAAATGGTTTTGCCCATCTTCGCCAGTTCCACCAGCAGTTCGCGAATCTCAATGCGGGCGCGCGGGTCGAGGCCGGAGGCCGGTTCGTCCAGTATCAGCACCTGCGGATCGTGGGCCAGCGTCCGGGCCAGCGCCAGCCGTTGCTTCATGCCACGCGACAGGCCTTCCACCCGATCATCGCGGCGGTGACTCAAATCCACCAGCTCAAGCAGGTCGCGATTGATGGAGATACGTTTGGCTTCGGGAATTTCGTAGCACGCGCCGAAGAAATCCAAATACTCCCACACCGTCATGTCATCGTACACGCCAAAGAAGTCGGGCATGTAGCCGATGGCGCGGCGTACTTCGCGTGGATTTTTCGTCACCGAATAGCCGGCCACGTAAGCCTCACCGCTGGTGGGGGACATAAGCGTGGTCAGAACACGCATGGTAGTGGTCTTGCCCGCGCCGTTCGGTCCCACAAAGCCGAAGATGCCACCCGTTTCCACTGTTAACGACAGGCCGTTAACGGCGGTGAGCTTGCCGTATCTTTTGTAGAGGTCTTTGATCTCGATGATCGGAGTCATACCGTTATCTTTGCACGAGCAACGTGAAGTCCAAAGTTTCTATACTGGCTGAGTTCTGATAGCTGGGGCTTTCGACTCGCACGTCAATGCGGCCGTCGTTTCCGACGAATCGTTCCGCTGACCGGATCGCCGTGTTGCCCCAATTCAGATTGTTAACCTCAACCCAACTGCCCTCCAATTGATCCCACAAGCTCACCGTGAGCGGCACTGCGCCACTCGCGCCATAAGAGGTCAGATGCATCGTCAACGACTTCACCGATTGGAAGTCGGGCACGACGGCGGGTTTGAAGCGCATGGTGAAGTAACCCTGACTCACATACGAGTCATAGGGTGAGCCGCCGCCCACTGTGCCGGGGTCTACCAACTGCCACGTCATCAAACCGGGCGGGATGGTGATGGTCCCGGCGCTGACAATCACTTTGGGTTCAAAGCGAATGATGTAAAAGGTTTTGTCGGAGACGTTAAAGGTGTCTCCCACCAGAGACGCCTGCACCGGCGAGTCGTCGGTCCAGCCAACGAGGTAGGTGCCACTGCCGCGTCCGCCGGTGCTGTAGGGGTCGAACAGCCAGGTCAGCATTGAGTAGCGGCGATAGGTTTCCCGATCATCATAATAGGAGGTTGAGCCGAAAATGTCGTCAATGGTCGTGTCGTAGTTGGAGTAGCCGCTAGACACGTAAGACACCGGCGACCCGGCGGGCAAAACCTGCGTGGCATTTTGCCAAATGGAGGTGGCGCGGCTGGCGCTGAGGGCGACGGAGGCATTGAGCACTTGGCCGGGTGCGACATCGCCGATCTTTTGTGAGCCACCGGCCGACAGGATCACCGCATCGCGCAAGGTGAGGCCGCTCAAATTGGCAATGGTGCCTTCGAGTGTCGCCACCGATCCTCTGACGCTATATGTTAGCTCAGATGAAAATTTGGGCGCCACGACCTGCCCCTGGGCTACAAACGGGGTGATGGCCCCCACGTCCACCCGGACGTTGCGAATGAACGCTGCGTCGCTTTGCTCCATGGTCACGCCGTCGAGCGACAGACTCACCGAGCGGTAATAGGTGTCAGAGGGTAGAGGCCGAAGCAAGAGATCGCCATCCACCTGCAGATCGTATTCGTCGCGGCGCGGCGAGAAGATACCGATCAACGATTCCACTTGAGCGCGGTCGGAGTTTTCCCACACTTGGGCGACGGTGAGGCGATGCAGTGTGGGGCGGGTACCGCGCAAGCCGAATCCGGCCACATAAGTGATGCCAGTGAAGAGAATGACGGCGGCGGGGATGGTGAGCCAGGCCAGTTCGCGGCGCTTGAGGCGGCGCAACAACGCATAGTTCAGCGGTCCCACGACGAAGACGTAGCCGCCGAGGAAGATGCAGATTTGGAGGGGGTGGGGCAGGCCAATGCCGGGGATGGCGTTAACGGCTTCACCGGCGTTATACCAGTTGCGATAGTTGCCCGACCAGCCGGGTCGATCCGAGGGAGTGGCCATCAAGTTTCGATACACTCCCTCCATCCCCCGCCACCCTTTGAGTGGGGCGAGCGCAGGGTCGAAGGTGAGCATGTCAACTTTGCCAAAGCCGTAGAGGCGTTCGATGAGCAGAGGCTGGCCTTCGGCGCTGATCAGGGTGGCGCTGCCCAATTGCAAGGCCCCCGTGGAGAGAATGGTTGAGGCGTTAGGGGCAGACTCACCGACATAGGCGCCCAGCGGCGAGAGGTTACTCACTGTTTGGGTTCGGGCCGGAAGGAGTGGAAGCAGATCAGAGAGTCCGGGGACGACTTTTTGCCAGCCAGGGCCGCCAACAACAATCAATCGCCCCCCGCCTGACACCCAGGCCTTCAAAGCATCCTGCTGTTCCGGGGCGAACTGGCCGGTGTCCACGTCAGCGATCACGAGCACGTCGAGTGCGCGCCAGGCCTGGGCCGCGGGCGGCAAATCTTCGATAGTGAGTTGGGCGAGGCGGGCCTGACCGTTGACGGGGTCTACGCTCGCCAGAACGTTGAAGGTGGAGGGGCTGGCGGCCAAAACGCCATAGGTGAGGTCGGTGTTGGAGGTTTGGGTGAGGCGGGCAGAATTGGAGCCGAGAGTTTGTGAGCCATTCATGTAGGCGACGTTAAGTTTGCTAACGTAGCCTTCGACAATGACGTACATGAACAGCTCTTTGCGCGCGCCGCTGGGCAGTTCGACGGGCCGCGAGTATTCGACGGCGGAGCCGTCGTAGCGTGGGGCCAGGATGACGACCTTGCCCTCTGGCACATCCGGGCCGTTGTTCTCCAGCGTGACACGCACCGGAATCCACAGCGCGTCTTCGTAATAGCCATCGAACCCGGCGCGAACGGTGAGAATGACTTGATTGCCCTGCTGAGCCTGAGCCGCACTGGCCGCCGGGGCCAGCAAGGCAAGAATGATTGCGAGGGCTAAAAGTAAATCGGACCTGGACATGTCATCTCTTCTTCGGCAACGATATATGAAAAGGACGCACTCTACACCTGCAAGGTTCCCGAAGCATAACACAGGGGAGGAGGGTTGACTACTCCCCCATTCGTGCAATGCGACGATCTTTCGTGCAAGATCCTCACCACTCGATTGTAAAATCTGCCTGCCGATCAACCTTTACAGAGATGCGATACACAGCGTCGGCGATCCGGTGGACAATAGCCGGACTCCCGTTGACGGAGCGCGGAGCGGCGGGCAGGGCCAGCGCCATCTCACCTTCGGCCATACGGCCAAGTTGAAGCCCCATCTTCACCCTGCGTCCCTCCCTCACCCATTCACTCACTTCATAGCCCTGCGAAAAATGGAGCGACGACCCCACAAATTGCGGCCCGTCGCTCACAGGCCGAACTGCCAGCAGTCGCCCGCTGTGCGCCGGTAACTTAAATGTTAGACGTCCCCCGCGCCGATAATCTTGACTCCAAAATTCAAGGACATGACTCTCGGCTCCCAAATCCAGCGTCTTTTCGCCGGGGCGGTCGCCCCAGTTAAAGAGGCCGATCACCTTCCATTCCCCTGCCGCACCGCTCAGCGGCAGTTCCAAGTGTTCGGCCATCTCTTTCTCCAGCCAATCGCGCACGTAGAGACGCCCCGGTGGGGCGTCTCCGCGATGTTCCACTGTGAGACGTTCCACCATGAGACGTTCCACCGGAACGTCTCTACCACCAATCACCGGCAGGAGAGGCGCGATCAGTTTACGCCGATCAGATGAGAGGCGGGTGAGATCATCGGAGAGGAGAAAGAGGCCGCCAGAGAGGGCGATGACGGTTGCCAATGCCTTCACTTCTTCAAGCGTCAGTTTTGTATCCTCGCCGGCCAGCAGACAATCGGGATCATTCAGCCACCAGCGGCGGTGCAGGGGTGCGCGATTGATCGTGTTACGAATCGCATTGCGGGCCGCGGGCAGGGCTGGCTCATCGCGAAAGACCAACGACACGCCATTGACGACGGGCCGCCAGGTCGGGGCCACGTCCGCGCCGATCCGCATGGCATCCACAATGCCGACCGCCGAGCCGAGGGGGCAGCCACAGCCGACCAAAAATGTCTCCGGCCCGGCGGCCTCGCGGATCAATTCAAGTCCTGACCTCATCGCTTGGGCCCGAGTCCGGGTCGGGTCGTGGCGCGCGCCCGGCAGTGCGGCGGCATACAAAAAGTCGAGTTTGAGATAGGGATAGCCCCAGTCGTTGACGGCTTGATGAATCAATTTGCGGACATGATCCTGCACAGCGGGGTGGGTCGTGTCGAGGCCGCGACAGAAAGTGTTGAAGACAAAGCCGGCGTTGGCAGGGAGGCGAAAACGATTGTGCAAAAACCAATCGGGATGATCGCGGACGAGCCGGGAGTTTGGTTTGGCGATGAAGGGGGCCAGCCACAAGCCGGGAGTCAGGTTGCGGGAGCGGATCGAGTCCGCCGCCGCCCGCAGACCGGAGGGAAACTTTAAGTTCGGTTCCCAGTCGCCGACGTTCACCTCAAAGCCGTCATCCAATTGCACGAGTGACAGAGGCAGTCGTTCGCGATCCGACTCGATCTGTTGAAGGTTGGCGCTCAGATCAGCTTCGGTAACTTTATCGAAGTAGTGATACCACGAACACCAGCCGCCATTCCTCAGAAACCCGGTTTCTGGCGCATGGCGCTGAAGAAACCGGGTTTCTGATTGGACGTTATTCTCGCAGGCAACAGCCTCGGTATAGTCACGCAACGGATCGAGATCGTATTCGGGGAGGAGTTGGACGTAGGCCGGATCGGTGTGTAGTTCGCCGCCCGGCAACACGATCACCTCGTCGCATTGAGCGCGCAATCGGAGTGAGGGGTTGAGTGGGTCGGTCACCACATCCACCGAGCCGAACTGTTCACGTTGCGCCGCAAACCCGGTGACGATGGCGCTGTGCCGCGCCGGGTCGGACAGCACTGCGAACATGTCGCTGGAGAACTGGCGGCGAAAGTCGGATTTGGGGGTGCGCGGGTTGTGGCTGACCGGACTCTGGATCGGGCCGAGGTTGGTGTAAGGTTGAAGTTGTTTTGCGGCCAGCGTTCCGGCAAAACTCCACGATTGCCAACCGTTGGAGAAAAAGGTGAGGGGCGTCGAGTCCGTCGAGAGGCGCACTGCGCCAACGCGATGCAATGGGCCAACGAATAGCGGGTTGAGGCGCACAACTCGAAACGGCTTCTGACCCAGGTTGCGCACATGCAATTGAATGAGGAGGAAGGGTCGCGCCTTCGGCAGGATGAAGTTGACGGTGATGGCAAGCGGATCGAGGCCGCTAACGACATAGACGGCGAGGGTAGAAGCCGGGCCATGAATAGTATCGGCAACCCCGTGAGTGATGTTGGCGCCCTCGAGTTCGCCGCGCCACTGCCACGTTCGCAGCCCGCCGAGATGCGGCCAATTCAACTCCGAAAAACGAAAGAGGCCGTTGAAGCGCGCGCCTTCAATGGACGGCGTCTCGCTGGTTTGAGTGTGGAGCGACCACGATGAAGAGGAAGGATGGAGAGTGAAGTGCAGGTGAGGGTTGGAGAGGGTAAAGGCCATAAAGGAGGCGGCGAACTACGTTGGCACAGATTATAACCTAGCCTCGCTCATTGCTTCTCCCAACATCATCCTCCTTCCCTCTGCCACTACCGCCGCAAACCCCTCCTCCCCCAACGACGCCCGCGCCGCGGCAACGTTGCGATCATAGACGGCGCGATCAATCGGTGTCAACCCGGCATCAAGTGAATTGAACATCGCCTCCCCCGCGCCGAGCAGTCGTGTCCCCTGCGCCGCCTGTCCCTGCGCGATGAGGACTCCGGCATAACCAACGACGGCCAACGCCACATACCAATCGCTCCCCAGCGACTGCATCAACGGCAGGCTCTGCCGATACAACGCCGCCGCGCGCCCAAACTCCCCCTGCCCGATAGCGGCCTCGGCTAGACTCGACAGCGATATGGCAATGCCCAAGGTGTTGCCCAGCGCGCGATAGTGGTTCAGGCTTTCCTCAAACAACGCCGTCGCCTGCGCCCATTCAGACCGAAACTCGGCGACGATGCCCAGCCGGATGAGGGTGATGCCGATGCCAAACGCGTCGCCCAACTCGCGGAACAGATCCAAACTCTCAATCAGCAATGGCTCGGCTTGCGCGTACTCGCCCTGATAAATAAACAGCAGGCCTAAAATCCCCAGTGCATTGGCGCGGGTGAATTTGTCGCCCTCGCGCGGCGCGAGTGACAGACTTGTTTCGAGATGCGGGCGCGCCGCCCCGTAATCGTTTTGCGCCCAGGCCAGCAGGCCTGCCCCGCACAGCGCCCGCACTTTCAACCTCGGTGCGGCCTCAGCGCAACGGATCAAGGCTTGCGCGATCCATCGCCGCCCCTCGCTCCAGTGGCCGCGCAAATGCCAGAACCAACTCAGCGATCCAACAAGTCGCAATCCCATTTCAGCGTCTGCCTCATCCTCACTCGCCAACGCCCAGGCTAACGACGCACGCAGGTTGTCATGCTCCGCCGCCAGGCGTTCCGGCCACTGTCTTTGTTCCGCGCCCAGAATCTTCGACACCGACTCTTCAGCCAGCCCCACAAAAAATAGTGCGTGTCGCCGTCTCACCTCTTCCAACTCACCACTTTCGGCCAACCGCTCCAGCGCAAACTCGCGGATCGTTTCCAGCATGGTGAAACGCGACTGATTGGATTGGAGCAAACTTTTGTCTACCAATGACGATAATAAGTCCAAAGTGACGGGTAACGAGTGACTAGAGACACCCGCCACATTTTCTATCGCCTCCACAGTGAAGCCGCCGACGAAGGCCCCCAGCCGCCGGAACAATCGTCCCTCACCCTCATTCAGCAAGTCATAGCTCCAGGCAATCGTGTCGCGCAGGGTCTGCTGTCGCGCGGGAAGATCGCGCGGGCCGCCGGTGAGCAGTGGCAAGCGGCGTTCCATGCGGGCCAGCATCGCTTCGGGTGGCAGCACTTTGATCCGCGCCGCGGCCAACTCAATTGCCAGCGGCAAGCCATCCAATCGCGCGCAAATCTCGGCAATGAGATTCAGGTCGGCGGGACGGAAATCAGGCTTGAGGGCTTGCGCGCGTTGAATGAACAACTGTACAGCGGCGTCGGCAATCGAAAGCGGCGGCACGGAGAACTCATGCTCGCCGCTCACATGCAGGGCGGCCCGGCTGGTGACCAGCACTTTCAATCGTGGACTGGCGGCCAGCAACTCAGCAACAGTGGTTGAAGCTTCAAGCAAATGTTCAAAGTTGTCGAGCAGAAGCAAGAACGATTTGTCGCGCAAATACTTCTTCAAGGCCTGAAGCGCCTCTTGCCCGGCAGGCACTTGCACTTCGAGGGTTTGGGCAATGGTGGACACGACCAAAGCTGGATCGCGCAACGAGGCCAGCGAAACAAAACAGACGCCGTTGGCAAAAGTAGACGCCGTTTCCGCCGCTACCCGCGCCGCCGCTTGAATGGCGAGCCGGGTCTTGCCTACGCCTCCCGGCCCGGTCAGCGTCAGCAGTCGGATATCGAGACGGGAGAGCAATTCGCAGGTTGCGGCCAAATCGCGCTCGCGGCCAACCAACGGCGTGGGCGGGGAGGGCAAATTGATTCGGGGCGAGTCGGGTCTGGGTGGCGGCGTCCCCGTCCGAATTTGCTCGGCCAGCGATTCGGTTTCGGGCGCGGGTTGAGTCTTGAGGGCTTTGCTGAGGATCGCGCGGCAATTTTCGTAGGCGCGGAGGGCCGAGTCTCGATCTCCGTTTTCAAAATGTAATTGCATCAAGAGGCGATGGGCAGACTCGTTGATCGAATCGTGGGCGATCCAGCGCGAGGCGGTCTCAATAGCGTCGCGCAGTGCGCCCTGCTCTCGTTGGCGGTGCGCGAGTTGATCGAAGACGGCGGTGATGCGGCGATGGAAATGCTCGCGCTGGAGAGTCGCCCAATCGTCAAAGTCGGGGGCGTCGGCCAGGGTGAAGCCGTCGAGGAAGTCGCCACGATAGGAGGCGGCGGCCATTTGGAGATTGGATATTGGAAGTTGGACGTTGGACGTGTCGAGGTCGAAATCTGAATCGAAGTCGAAGGCGACGGTCTCACGTTCGATCAGCATGTGCGAGTCCATGAGCGTTGAACGCAACTGGGCGAGGGCGTTGCGGAGGGCGGCGCGGGCGACGGCGGGTTCGCTTTCGGGCCAGAGGAGGGCGGTAAGTTTTTCGCGGGTGTGACTCCCGCCCTCGACGGTGAGATAGGCCAGGAGCGCCAGGGCTTTGCGCGAGGGGAATTTGACGGCCTCCCCTTGTGTTCATTCGTGGATCAAGTAATTACCCTCAACTGCACCACCGCCTGCCAGGTGATGCCCAATCCGGCCAGCACGATAAACATGGCGCTCGCCGCCGGGATCAACCGGATGAGCCGATTGTCTGTCGGCAATTTTTGAAAGAGGCGGCCCGCATACACTAGCACCAATCCAATCCCGGTCAGCACCGCGGCCAGCCCGATGCTGAAGACTGAAACCAGCACCAGCCCAAACCCCACTCGCCCCAATGCAATCGCACTCAACAGCACCACCAGCGCCGAGGGGCAGGGCAACAGCCCGCCAGAGATGCCGAGCGCCAGAATGTTCCGCCATGTCACCGGCCCGCCATCCGCGCCGGGTGGCAGATGCGAATGTGCCTGGCTGTTGTGATGATGATGATCGTGGCCATGGTCATGAACATCGTCATGATCGGGATCATGGTGATAGTGATCGTGATCAGGATCGTGGATATGGCCGTCGTGGGCGTGGGCGGTCACAGGCTGGCCCAGAACGCCCGCCGCCCGCAACCGGCTCAGGCACAAGTTCACGCCAATGGCGACGACGAGCAAACCGGAAATAAAACTGAGCCACGGGAACAACTGCTCTGGCAAAATAAACTGCGAGGCAAACAGCGTCACTAGCCCCAGCGCAAACACGCCGAGGGTATGGGTGATCGTCGTTGTCAGTCCCAGGTACAGCGCGTGTTTGGCTGTGCCGCGCGAGCCGACAAGATACGCGCCGACGACGGTCTTACCATGCCCCGGGGTCAGGGCGTGCATCGCCCCCCACACAAAGGCCACGCCCAGCGCAAAGACGATCACCGGCAGACTCAATTCTTCGATCATGATTAACTGGGTGAAAGCGTCACTGCGTGTCTCGGAGATCGGCGTGGGGCCCGGCCCGGACGGCTGCGCCGACTCTGAAGCGGTAGCCAGGTCGAACGAAACCCCGAACGAAATCTGGCGTTGATCGAGCGGACTGTTGAGCAAATCGGTGGGATAAGCAGTAAGCCGGTTGCTCAAACTTTGAGTGTGGTTGGCGAGATCGCCAGTAAGTGAGAGGCCTTCACCCGCCACCACAATCTCACGCCAACCCAGTCGTTCAGCATAAGCCTGATCGCTAAACTCAATGCGGGCGCCATCGCTCACCGCGACGGCGGCGCTGAAGGCGCAAGTGAGGCGCAGGGTGTAGAGTCCGCCTGCCCCGACGGCAAACTCGATGGCGGTGGAAGTCAGCGTCATCGCCGCCGGGCGATCATTCACTCGGAGATCGAGTTTAGATTGAATGGACGCACACTGGGCCGGGTGATAAGAGTCGGCTTCCCCGGAGTCGGGTGCGCCGTCCCCATTGGCGTCGAAGGTCTGAATTTCCTGAAAGGCCGGAATCTCGGCCATGTCGAGGACGTAATCAATCGTGATCGACTCGCCGCTCACCGCCAGTCCAGCGTAATGGTTGATGGTGAAGTTGCCGAGCGGGTGGGCCGCCGCAATAGGCGCGAAGAAGTGGCTGAGGAGCAAGGGAAGGGCGATGATGAGCAAACGATGATGCTTTTTCATAATGACCTCCAGAGTGTTCCAAACTACAGTAGTCTGGATGTGTCTTAATTCGATGCCGCGTGCAACTGATCCAATGTGGTCTGGGCAATTTGCGCTTGTCTCAGATCGAAGTGCGGGTTGATGCTCAACGACTCGGAGAGTAGTTGCTCGGCCTCGGCGGTTTGGCCCAAAGCCTGCGCGATCATTCCGGCGTGGTAGTAGAGTTTGGCATCGCGCGTGCCAAGCTTCATCGCCTGCTCCATCATGGCTTGCGCTTTCTCATATTGTCCGTTCTTGTAATAAGCCCAGGCGGCGGCATCGTAGCCAAAGATGTCCTGCCGCGTCTCAAGTTCGGTCACGGTCAGCGTCAGCGCTTTTGGTAACTGCAGATCGTGATCGGCGTAAAAGAGCGCCAACTGGCGGTTGTAGACTTGCTGATTGATCTCGGCCAGCTTGCCGATGAATTCAATCGTGTCATATTGGCGCTGGGCGTCGTCGGGCTTGCCCGTCAACGCATAGAGGTCGCCGAGCGCGGCGAGGAAATCGGGTTGGGGCACGACGGCGATGGCTTGCTCATAGAATCTAATCGCGGCCTCGTATCGGCCCTGGGCGGCACGCACTTTGCCCAGCCCAGCGAGCGCAAGATAGTAGTTGTCGAAGACCTCGAATGAGGCCTGGTAATGCGACTCGGCCTCACGCAGTTGGCCCATCTTGAAATTGAACTCGCCCACTTGATATTCGTACCAGGCTAAATTTTCCCGATAGTCGCCGGACTGCCACGCCCTGTCAGCCGCCTGCTCCATCAACGACAAGGCTTCAGCAGTGTCCCCGTTGAGGTCGGCGAGGAAGGCGAGGCGGCTGGTGGTGGAGGGGCCAGGGTTGATCGCGGCCAATTGCTGGTAGGCGGCTTCGGCTTCGGCATAATCCCCCAACGCCAATTGGGCATCACCAATGGTCGCCCAGGCTGAGGGCGCCGTTTTCGGCACACTCGCCAATGGCTCGGCGAGGGCCAACGCGCCTTTGAAATCATGCATGGCAAAGAGCACGTTTGAGAGTGATGATGAGGCAGGCGGGTAGTTGGGATTGATCCCCAGCGCCTTGCGCAGGGCGGCCTCGGCCCGCAGGTAATAATCCACCGCACCGGTCTCGCGGGCTTTGCGGGCGTAGGCTTCGCCGAGGTAGATATAGTCAATGTAAGCATTGGGCGTTTGCGCGACTCGCTTCTCCCAAAAAGCAATGGCCGTGTCCGCGCTGGGCTGGTTGGCGGGATCGGGGCGGCTAGCGAAGCGGGCCTGAGTGACGATGACATACGAAAGCGCAATGAAGGCGACGGCGCACAAGGGCAAGAGGATCAATTTGAATTTGCTCATCATCATCTGTCCTTAGCAATTGAACCTAAAAGCAAATTGGCAATTTGCTCTACTAGACTACGGGAGCGGTGGTAGCGTCCACCGCTCCGTAGTCATCGTGACGATCAAGTGTTATGGGTTCGGCACCCCCACGTAGGGAAAGTCGCTCAAGAACGTTGAGTCGTTGTCCACGCAGTCGGTGGTGATCAGCCCTTCGGTGATCAAACCGAGTTCGGCGTCAATCACGTCGTCGGCGAGGTTACGCCCGTTGAGGAAGCCGGTCTCCTGTGAGAGATCGACGGTGAGGATATCAGGCAGAAGGATGTCGGCGATGGCCTGGATGGTGGCGGCGTCATCACTGGGATCATCGCCCGAGCCATCGTTGAGGCTGTAGAGCAAGGTCAACGAATTTACGATCTCACTGCGGAAGTCGCGTTGATCGTTCTTGGGCTTGCCAAAATTGAAGGCGTCTTCAAGTTCCGGCGAGGGTTCGAACGGATTCGGCGGGATGAAGACGGTGAGGATGGCAGGGCGGCCCATGCGATCCACTTGCCCGATGCCGGACAGCTCGGTGCGGCCCCATACACCTATCGGCCCCGAGCCGAGCAATTCGGTGGGAACTTCGACGACGATGGCCGAGGTGTTAAGGCCGAGGAAGAAGTCGCTATCGCCCGGCTGACAGAAAGTCGCGCCGGCGTTGAAGCTGGCGAGGTCAAAGAAGAACGGATCGTCGCGTAAACCGGCGAAGACGCGCACCCCGTCATCGCCTTCGATGACTTCTTCGGTCAAACCGCGGGCGAGCAACTCGTCCTCGTTCTCATCCTCTCCATTGTCTTTGTTAACCAGAGTGACGCGCACCCGTTGGTGGCCATCCCTGCGGACGGGCCCGAAGCGCGCGCGAATGACGATATCGTCTTTGGCATCGCCGTCGTTGTCAATCACGAGTTCATAGTGCCCGCGCGCACTGAAGTCGGTGCCACTGATCACGCCCGCCGCCGGGTTGACCGTCATGACCAATACCGTGCGGCTGAGGTCTTGCGGACTGCCAGGGTGAAAGACGTAGACATCGTTGATATCGAGGGGGTGATTGGCCTTGGAGGTCGGGGCGTCGAGGTGGTCGGCGGCGCGGGTGCGGGTTGCCGCCGGGCTGACGACCAGAGCCAATAGGGTTAGACCCAAGATTGTAAGGTTGAGTAACTTACGCATAGTGAACTCCTGTATGGTGTTGGAATTTTGGGGACGATGCGCCCGTGGTGGCGCGGGCGCAAGAAGATAATTAAGGCCACCGCTAACGAAGTTTTTTCATGGGCAAATTGGCATAGGCACCTCCGTGGACAAAGAAGGAGCGGAATCAATGAATGGATTTAGTTGTAGTCAGGGTAAAGTTGGAACGTCGAGTTTGATTCGCTCAAACTGTATTACGCAGGCTGGAGAGGGGCGCATTCAAAATTGATGAGGCTCTTTTACGTCTGCCCCAGCATGACGATGTCGCCGGTGGGGGTTTGACTGCCGCCGTCAGGTTCGACAGAGACGCCGACGGCGTTGAAGGCGCCGGGGGCGGCGCCCGTCGCCACTTGAACGACGGCGACCCCGCCCTCATCCACTTCAAACAGTCCTGCGCTGAGAGGGGTGTTGCCAGCGATCATCCAGAGTTGATAGACACGGCCGGCTTCAAGTTGATCCAACCCGGAGACAACCAGCACCGCCGAGCCGTCGTTGTGGGCAATGAGGCGGCCGTGGGCTTTGGGTTGATGCTCGGTGCCGGCGACAACGACGATTTGATCGGCGGGGGCGGCGATTTGGGCGATCACGTCGCGCTGGTCGGCCAACGCCCGGCGGAGGGCGGCGGTCTCGGCGCGCAGTTGCGCCACTTCATTGTTTAGGGCAATGGCCCACCCGCCCAGGAGAATAGCGGCGACCAGACTCAAGGCGGCGAAGGCGGGTGAGAGTGCTCGAAGCAAATCCCAAAGGTTGAACCGGGGTCGTTCGGGTTGGGGCCGAGAGGCGGCGCGAGGGGCGGCGGCCACTGGCTGGGCGGCCCCGGATCGGGCGGCCTGGGTTTGCGCGTCGGCCTTTACTCGATCCATGAGCGATTTTTTCAGTTCCGCCGAAGGTTCGACCGGCGTGACGTCGTACAACAGCATGGACGCGGTTTGCGTCATTTCGTCCAGCCGTGCTTTAGCCTCCGGGTTGGCGGCGATGTAGGCTTCGACCTGCAGGCGTTCTTCGTCGGTCAGCGCGCCCAATGCGTAAAGCGGAATCAGGTCCTCGACTTGTTCGTCCATCTCAATTTACTCTTCAAGTCCCAGCGCCCGCAGAGAGTCATACAATTTCTGAAGCGCCAGACGGGCCCGGGTATGAATCGTACCCAGTGGTTCGCCCGTCAGTCTGGCAATTTCCTGACGGGTCAGGCCCGCAAAATAAGCCAACTCGATGACCTGCCGTTGGGCCGAGGGGAGGTCGGCCAGTGCCGCCCGAATCTGCTCATTTTTGACTGTTGTCCAGGCCGACTCGGCCACGTCAACTTCAGGATCTGGTGTGCGGTCAATTTGATCTTCTTCGACGGCGTTGAAGGCAGGTTGGGGGCGAATTTTGCGCCGCCGGCACAGGTCAATGGACATATTACGGGCAATGCCAAACAACCAGCTGGGGAAGGCGCCGCGCTGGACGCGAAACGTATCCGCACTGCGCCAAGCGCGCCAGAACGTTTCCTGTACCACTTCTTCGGCCATGGCCCGGTCGCCGATAATTTTCAGCGCCAGGCCCATCACGCCGGAGGCGTAGCGGTCGTACAAGGTTTCCAAGGCCGTGGCGTCGCCGCCAACGACTTGTGTCATCAATTGCTCGTCACTCAACAGTTCGCGACTCATGGCCCAGGGCGCCAACTGGCGCACGGATGGGCTTATAAGCTATACGCGCCGCGCCGCCAATTGAATTTACCGGCAACTATTGTACTTCAGGTTGTTTGACCGTGCTTCTCGCTTGCGGGTAAAATGCCGTTACGATTTTCAGCCTTGTGAGGTTGTTTACTTGGAACAATTTACTATTGAAGGCGGACGGCCTTTGAACGGCACAGTGCGGCCGGCCGGAAACAAAAACTCGGCCCTGCCCCTGCTGGCCGCCTGCCTGCTCACCGATCAACCCGTCCTCCTCCGCAACGTCCCCAACATCCACGATGTGCAAACGATGCGCAAGCTCCTCATGGGCGTGGGCGTAGTCATTGACGAGATCGAACCCGATGTATTGCGGATCGAAGCCAAGGAAGTCCTCAACACCCGGCTCGATCCCGATTTGTGCAAAACGATCCGTGCCTCAATGCTGTTGGCCGGGCCGATGCTGGCCCGGTTGGGAAAAATTGAATTACCGCCCCCTGGCGGTGACGTGATCGGACGGCGGCGGCTGGACACACACTTTCTGGCTCTTGAGGCTCTGGGCGCCGAGGTGGTGCACAACAGCACGTTCCACCTCAGGACTGATGGCCTGCGCGGGGCCGACATCCTGCTCGACGAGTGCAGTGTGACCGCCACCGAAAACGCGGTGATGGGCGCGGTGCTGGCTAAAGGCATGACCTACATTCGCAACGCCGCCTCCGAGCCGCACGTGCAGGAGTTGTGTCACTTCCTCAATCAACTCGGCGCGCGCATTTCCGGCGTCGGCTCCAACACGTTGACAATTGAAGGGGTGACGGGTTTGCATGGCGGACAATTCACCATCGGCCCCGACTACCTGGAAGTGGTCAGTTTCATCGGGGCCGCCGCCGTGACCGGGGGCAGTGTCCGCATCGAAAACGCCGGGCCGGAATATCTGGACATGATCTCCCTCGTCTTCAAACGGCTGGGGGTGCATTGGCAGACCGAGGGGCAGGACCTCGTGGTGGCCGCCGACCAATCTCTCACCGTCATCCCCGATCTCGGCGGCGCGGTTCCGGAGATCAAAACCAATGTCTGGCCCGCTTTCCCCACCGACCTGACCAGCATCGCCATCACGATTGCTACTCAGGCCGCCGGGTCGGTGCTCTTCCACGACTGGATGTATCGCGGGCGGATGTACTTCATTGACAAACTGGTGAGCATGGGGGCCCGCATCATCCTGTGCGACCCGCACCGCTGTCTGGTGCAGGGGCCGGATCGCTTGCAAGCCGAGCGCCTCGAAAGCCCCGACATCCGGGCCGGGGTCAGCCTGCTCATTGCCGCCCTCTGCGCCGACGGCGTCTCCGTCATCCGCAACATCGGCCAGATCGAGCGCGGCTATGAGCGGATTGACGAGAAGTTACGAGCCCTGGGGGCAAACATCAGACGAGAAATTGTGTAATTTTCCAAGATGATAGAGCAACATTATCAGGAATTCTAAACATGGATGAAAAACAGCTAGAACAAATACGTTTCAGGATGGAGGAAAAGGATACTGAGGAGTTGCTCGAAATTTGGAAAAAGAATGATCGAGAAGAATGGACAGAAGAAGCATTTGAAACAATTCGCGAAATATTATTGGCCAGAACTGGAAGTTTGCCTACTCAAGGCGAAGAGATTGACAGCTGACGAATATAGAACGAAAGCAGTTTTCTGTGACCCAAACTCAGGACTTCATTTCCCAAATCATCACCAACGTCGAGCGCGTCATCGTCGGCAAGCGCGAGACGATTGAACTGCTGATGGTGGCCCTGCTGTGCGAAGGCCACGTCCTGCTCGAGGATGTGCCGGGGGTGGGTAAGACCATGCTTGCCCGATCCATCGCTGTCAGCCTCGGCAGTTCTTTCAAGCGCCTGCAATGCACGCCCGACCTTTTACCCAACGATGTCACCGGCGTCTCGGTCTTCAATCAACAAACCGGCCAGTTTGAATTTCGCCCCGGCCCGATCTTCGTCAACATCCTCCTGGCCGACGAAGTTAACCGCGCCACCCCACGCACCCAATCGGCCCTGCTCGAAGCGATGCAGGAACAACAGGTGACGGCAGACGGCGTGACCCGCCCCCTGCCCCGCCCGTTTATGGTGCTGGCCACTCAGAACCCCATCGAATACGAAGGCACTTTCCCTCTGCCCGAAGCCCAACTCGATCGCTTTCTCATGCGCCTCGCCATTGGCTACCCCGCGCCGGCCGACGAAAAGACTCTGCTCGGCAACCTGCAACGCGAACATCCCATCACCCAATTGGCGCAGGCAGTGGAAGGGGCCGACCTGCTCGCTTTGCAGAAACAAGTTTGGGAAGTGCACGTGGACGGGTCATTGAGGGACTACATTATCAAATTGGTGGCCGCCACCCGCTGTCACCCCGATCTCGCCCTCGGCGGCAGTCCGCGCGCCAGCCTGGCCCTGTTCAAATCCGCGCAGGCTCTGGCCGCCGTTCGCGGGCGCGATCACGTTTTACCCGACGATGTCAAGGCGCTGGTCACTGCGGCGCTCGCCCATCGCCTCATCGTCCGCCCGGAAGCCGAACTGCGAGGCCGCACGGCGGGGGCGATTTTGAAAGAGATTGTGGACAGCACGGCGCTTGAGATAGGTTGAATAGGATTCGCACGCTGACCTTGGGCAACTTCATCCCCCTCCTCATCTTCCTCCTCGTCCTTGCCGCTGTCGTGCGCGAAGGCTCCCTGGTCACCGTCCTCTTCCTGCTGGCCGGAGTCTATTTCGTCGGCCATTGGTGGAGTCGAAGGGCGCTGAATGCGGTGACGTTCAGGCGTGGCTTTACCCCTCGCGCCTTCCCCGATGAAAAAGTTTCAGTGCGCTTGGAAGTTGCCAACCCGGGGCTTCTGCCCGTCCCCTGGCTTCGACTTCAAGACAGCGCCTCCCCTGAACTGCTCCTGACTGAGGCCTTCCGCCGCGTCATCACCCTGGGCGGGCATGGCCGGGCGCAATTTGAATATACCCTCCGGGCGCACAAGCGCGGCTACTACAATGTCGGCCCGCTCTTCCTCAGCTCCGGCGACCTCATCGGCCTCACCGACGATCTCGACCGGGCCAGCGCCGCCGACCACCTCACTGTTTATCCCCGAATCATCCCCCTCACCCGCTTCAGTCTGCCCTCGCGTTCCCCGCTCGGCGCGCTTAAGCACACCCAACCCCTCTTTGAAGACCCGGCCCGCGTTTTTGGCAAACGTGATTATGTCGGCGGCGATTCGTTGCGGCGGGTGGATTGGAAAGCGACGGCGGCCATTGGCCGTCTGCAGGTCAAACAGTTCGAGCCGTCCATCGCCGTGGAGAGCGCCCTCTTCCTTAATCTCAACTCAAATGAATACGATCTGCGCTCCCGGATTGACTCGAGCGAACTCGCCATCGTCATCGCCGCCTCCATCGCCAGTTGGGCCGTCGCCAACAAACAAACCGTCGGCCTGTTCACCAACGGCCTTGACCCCCTCGCCGCGGAGGCTCGGGCCGGGCGACGATTACCGCCCCGCAAAGGCCGCGGCCACCTGATCCGCCTGCTTGAAGTGCTGGCCCGTCTCCAGATCGGCGAGTCCATCCCTTTCGTTCAACTGTTGAGGCACGAGAGCGCCCATCTTTCGTGGGGGACGACATTGGTCATCATCACCAGCGTGTTGGACGAGCCGTTGTTCGAGGCGCTTTTTACCGCCCGCCGCTCCGGCCTCAACCCACTGGTCATCACTGTCGTTCCTGACTACAACTTTCGCGAGGCGCAGCGGCGCGCCCATCGCTTTGGCTTCCCGGCTTATCAACTCACTCGCGAACGCGACCTGGATATATGGCGGAAATGAATCAAACAACCCTTTACGATGTCTGAGTTACGCGACTCTCTGCACTGGAACGAACGGTTCTCGAACCTTGTGAGCTACGGCCTTGTCAGCTTGATGATGCTGTGCCTGACGCAGGCCATCGTCCAAACCGGCCAGCGATTCCTGCCCGGCTGGGATGGCGTCTATCTCCTCATCTTTTGTTATATCGTCGCCGTCGAGTCGCTTTATGCCACTCACCGCACCCGCCACACCACGGCCTCCAACCAATACTGGCTCGCCTATCGCCTCAGCGAATGGGTGGTGATTTTGCTGGCCCTCAAAGTCGTCCTCTATCTGGTGCGTGGGCCAAGTCAACTCTGGACGGATCTCGCCCTGTGGCAGAAAAACTTCAGCCAAAACTTCTTCAGCGGCGAGTATCTGGTCGTCATGTGGGTGGTCGTCATCGTCTGGCTCGCCGCCTGGCGCTTCGCCGACGATCTAGCCGATTTGCAGGACGACGATCAACTGCTCGACGCCTTGAGCGGCGATGTCGTGCGAAGCGATCGCGGCCTCGCCCGCCAGAGTTTAGCCGCCAACATTCTCATCGTCGGCGGCGTCATCGCCTTCCTGACCGCCCTCACCCGGCTGGATATGAGCGCCGTGGGCGTGCCACAACCGCCCCTGCAAACGGGCGCCCTTAACAACAACGTCCTGGCCTACTTTGTGCTGGGGCTATTACTGCTCAGCCAGACTCAGTTCGCCATTCTGCGCGCGCGCTGGGCGCTGGAACGCACCCCCATCAGCCGCGACATGGCCGAGCGCTGGACGATTTATAGCCTGGGGCTTTTGCTCGGGCTAATTATCCTCGTCAGCCTGTTGCCCACCTCACAAATGCTGGGGCTGTTTGCGACATTGGAATTTTTGTTTCGGATTTTGTTTTTCCTAATTAGCTTCCTGCTGTTTCTTTTCCTCCTGCCGCTGGCCTGGCTGTTCAGTTTGTTGACGGGCGGTGCGACTGCGGCCCCCCTGCCGCCGCCCCCACCGCCGCAGTTGCCGCCAGCCGCTACCCTTTCGGCCGGGCCGCCCTGGCTCGAACTCCTGCGTTCAGTTTTGTTATGGTTCGCCCTATTGGGCGTTGTCGGCTTCGCTCTCTATTTTTATGTGACTCAGAATCCACAACTGGCCGCCGCGCTTCGCCGCTCACGCTGGCGCTGGATGGCGGAGGGGCTGGCGCGAGTGTGGAGGGGTCTGCGCGGGTGGGGCCGCCGACTGGCCTCCACCGTCGAGGCGGCAGCTACCCGACTCCTTTCGCGACGCGGCCCCGCCGCAGAGGATCGATTCGGCTTCCTCAGTTTGCGCCGTCTCTCGCCGCGTCGGCGAGTCATCTTCTTTTATCAGGCTATGCTCCGCCGCGCGGGCGAGAGCGGCCTGCCGCGCCAGCCTTCGCAGACTCCGAGCGAGTATCTCCCGCCACTGCAAAACACCATCCCCGACTCGGCAGAGGATGCCGCCGCCCTCACCGAAACTTTCCTCGAGGCCCGCTATAGCGCCCATGAGGTGACGGGCGAACAGGTTTCGCTGGTGCAAGGGTATTGGGAGCGGATCAAGAAATCGTTGCGGACGGTCACCAAACGAGTACAATAGGCGGCAGACAAGGGACGACGATTATGGCAAAGATTATTTCCATTCACTCATTTCGCGGCGGCACGGGCAAGTCCAACACCACCGCCAACCTCACGGCCCTGCTGGCTATGGAAGGGCGGCGCGTGGGCGTGGTGGATACCGACATCCAATCGCCCGGCATCCACATTTTGTTTGGGGTGAGGGATACCGACGAGATCGGCTACTCGCTCAACGATTATCTGTGGGGCAAGTGCGGCATCAAAGACACCGCCCACGAAGTGACGCCGCCGGAAGTGACCGCCGGCGGCGGCAAAGTATTCCTCATCCCCTCCAGCATCAAGACCGGCGAGATCGCCCGCGTGCTGCGCGAGGGCTACGATGTGGGCCTGCTCAACGACGGCTTCCGGCAATTGATTGACGAGCTGGCGCTCGACCTGTTGATGATTGACACCCACCCCGGCCTCAACGAAGAGACCCTGCTCTCGATTGCGATCTCCGATGCCCTGGCCATCCTCCTGCGGCCCGATCAGCAGGACTATCAAGGCACGGGCGTCACGGTCGAGATCGCCCGCAAGCTGGACGTGCCGCGCCTGGTGCTCATCGTCAACAAAGTGCCGCAGACCTTCAACGCCGAGGAAGTGAAAGCGCGGGTGGAAAGCATCTACAACTGCGAAGTCGCCGCCGTCCTGCCACACTCGGACGAGATGATGGCCCTGGCCAGCGCGGGTGTGTTTGCCCTGCGCTTTCCCGATCATCCCGTAACGGCGCTTTACAAACAGGTGGCGGCGAAGTTGATGGCGTAAGAATTGGGCCAACTGCAGCCTAGTAGCCCACCAAGTTTAGATCGCTGGGTAGTTTAGCGCCTTGTGCGCGTCTGGTCGCCCACAAGGGGCTAGGCTACAACCTATAACTTGCCATGACGTTCGATGAATTGAAACAAGCCCTGGCCGCTGTGGCGGCCAAACCTGACGGTGTGGCCGCCTCCGATCTCGAACTGTTGCCGGGCGCGGCGCAATCCGCTCTGCGAAAAATGTTGCGGCAGGGTTCGATGAAGTTGAGCGAGTTTCAGAGTCTGATCAAATTAGAATTGGGCGAAGCGCGCGAGATCATGGAGATACTGATTGAAAAAGGTTTTGTGGAAAAAGTTACACCCGAGTCAGAAGCCACTCATGACCCCGTGTATCGTTTGAACATCGCTCGCAAACGCGGCGGCACGGCCCCACTTAAAATTTGGGAAGCGCTTGAGAAATAATCTGCCCAGCAAAAGACCTGCCGGGTTTCAGGCGGCGAAGCGGCGAAATCCGCCGCCGTACGCCGCACAAACCCGGCAGGTCTTAATGCTTTTGATCGGCGCACTCCTCGCCTGCAATCATCCGGCCTGGACTGGGAGCACCCCTACTGTTTCGCCGGGGACGCCGATTGAAAATTCGACGCCCGCCACGACAAAGGCGGCCACCCTTTTGCCAGCCTCCCCGGCGCCGCCGACTCTGACTCCCATCGTCCCCATCTTCTCCACCCTCGCCCCCACCCTCCCGCTTCCCACGCGCACGCTCCCGCCCACGCTTGAGCCTCTACCCTTGCCCGTCTCCGGCCACATTGTCTATGTGTGCTTCATTGACGGCTTCGACAATATCTGTTTGATGGATGGCAATGGCGCAAACCGGACTCGGTTAACGACAACCGCCGCCACCGACTTCTATCCCTCGCTCTCGCCTGATGGACAATGGATCGCATTTTCGACCCGCCGCGACAACAATTTTGAAATTTACGTGATGGGGGCTGAGGGATCGACTCCGCGCCGATTGACTCAGGGTATGGGCAGTAACTTTGCTCCGGCTTTCTCGCCCGACGGAGCCAGAATCGCGTTTGTTTCCGCGCGTAGCAAGTCGCAAAACGTCTGGGTGATGGGCGCCGATGGCGACGGCGCCGATGGCGACGGCGCCGATGGCGGCGCCAATGGCGGCGCCAGTGGCGGCGCCAGTGGCGGCGATCCTGCCCAGTTGACCGACACCCCCGGCAACAATGTTGATCCGACGTGGTCGCCGGATGGCTCACAAATCGCCTTCGCCTCGGATCGGGATGGGTCGTCCGAGTTGTACATCATGAACGCCGACGGCTCGAACGTGCGGCAGGTAACGTTCGGCCTCAACATCGGCGGGCGTAATGACTGGTCTGTGGACGGGGGACTGCTGACGTTTTATGCCGGGCCGACGGGCGCGCGCCACATCTTCACCATCCACGCGGATGGCAGTAGTCTGCGGCAGTTGACAAACGACAGCGACAATCGCGGCCCCTCGTTCTCGCCCGATGGTCAATGGATCGTGTTTACTTCCCATCGCACGGGTAACAACGATCTCTACCTTATGCGAACGGATGGTTCGCAATTGACTCAACTGACCAACGATCCGCGACCGGAATGGCAGCCGCGATGGGGGAAGTAGAGACGCGGGCGCTTCGCTTACGGCGTCTCTACGCAAATTCATTGACAGCCCTCTTCCCCTTGTGGTATTATCCCGCCCGCACTCGCTCAAGTTGCGCCGCTATTGGACCCGTGGTGTAGCGGTTAACATGCGGCCCTGTCAAGGCCGAGACCGCGGGTTCGAATCCCGTCGGGTCCGCTCCGCGTAAAATGTAGAGGTGTTATGTCAGAGCTGACAGTTACTTGCTGTCGGCTCTGACGTTTTAATAGCATCGGCGCCGTCAGCCTCCATCACAGGCGGCTGACTCCCTGGAGCTATATCCAACAACAGAGTTTATGCTATTATATTAGCAACTCTGTTGTTGAGCACGATCTGAACTTACCTTTCGGTCATTTTGAGGCCGGGTTTACGAATTATCGCGGCGCAGGTATCCTTTCCACCCCGTTCACCGACGGGGAGGAGGATAAGGAGACA
>Ga0247727_10004569_pt1 | contig 29187 bp, 20 predicted proteins | sample WisWelCaveWW1625_FD_202498 | JGI IMG/M metagenome (GOLD analysis project Ga0247727, IMG submission 202498) | Biofilm microbial communities from Wishing Well Cave, Virginia, United States - WW16-25 | ecosystem: Environmental > Aquatic > Deep subsurface > Groundwater > Cave microbial mat | place...
GAGCTGGCGAGCGTCGCGGCCGGACAGGAAGAGGTCGTGAAGGCGATGGCGCGGTCGCTCGATGCCACAGTCGCCGCGCAACCGCGGCTGCCCGCGAGCCACGGGCCGCCGCTCACGGCGGAGGAGCGGGCGCAGCTCGAAGCGCTCGGCTACGGCGGCGCGGCGGCGGCGCCGGACGGAGCGCCCGACGCGACGCTGCCCGACCCGCGCGAGTCGATCGGCGACGACGCCGAGCAGTGGCGCGCCCGCGCGCTCCTGCAGCAGGGGCGCGAGCTGCTCGGGCAGGACGCGGCGCTGGCGGGCAGCGGCTCGGCGAATCGCACCGACGAGCAGCGCGCGCGCGGACGGCAGGCGCTGGAAGAGGCGCGGCGGATCCTGGCGGCGCTCGCGGCCCGCTACCCGCGCGATCCGATGGTCGCGCTCGACCTCGGCACCGTCGAGCTCGCCGCCGGCCGGCCGGCCGAGGCGGCTTCTCACTTCGAGGTCGCGGTGGCCGCCGACCCCGAGAACTCGACCGGACACTACAACCTCGCCGTCGCCTACGCGGGCGCCGGCGAGCCGGCCTTCGCGCTCGCCGAGATGGAGAAGACGATCGCCTGCGAGCCGCGCTTCGTGCGCGCGTGGAAGTGGATCGTCATGACCCACGAGCAGCGCGGCGAGATCGCCCGCGCCGCCTGGTGGGTCGACCGCCTCGACGCCGCCAACCTCCTCGACCCCGCCGAACTTCCCCCCATGCGCACCAAACGCGACCAGCTCCACGCCCGACTGCGCGAACTCGGCCAGCAGCCCTCGCCCTCGCCGACGTGGCCGCCGAAGGATTTGAGGCCGGAGGGGGTGCGGGTCGCGAGCGAGAAGCGGTGATGGCGGGTTCGGCCGCGTGATCCCGATCGAGACGATTGGTTGACGCCTCCGGATTTCGTGCATTGACAGCTTTTTGGACGCGCGCTACTTCCTCCCCTCGTCCCTTTCGAGAGAGCATGCCCGCTCTCGAAGCACGAGGGTGGATGCTCTCTCCGAGCGAAGGAGTCGGGAAGAAGGAGAGAGGCCCATGGTCACGCACGCGAGCCCGAGCTCGAGTCATCGTCAAGTCGTGTCCGCCGCTCAAAGAGTGTGCGGGGGGGGCGCACTCGATCTGGTCGGCGCTCGCGCCGACGCGTGCTCCTCGTGGCCGCATCGTGCGTGATCGCGAGCGCGGCGTCGCTGCGCGAGCGTGAGGCTCGCGCGCAGACGCAGCCGGTCCACACGTACGACGTCAACGACGGCAAGAACGACGCCTACGACAACCCGCTCGGCGAGCTCGGGATCGATCTCGGCGGCCACGTGCCGTGGCAGCGATACAGCGACGCGACGTCGGCCTCGCCGCACTACTACGCGCGGCACTTTGTTCCACCTGCGGGAGGACCGTCGTCGTTCGCCGCGTGGATGTACACGGCGGCGATCGACCTCGGCGAGCTGAACACGTTCCTCGCCACCTACTGCCCGGGTGCGGCGAGCTACGACGTGCTGCCGACGCTCGCCAACGGCCGCGTGATTCCCGATCCGACGATGCCGGTCAACCCCAACCACTTCCTCGCGTGGTGGGGCTCGGAAGTCATGTACTGGTCGTACAAGATCAACGGCGGCTCGATGATGATCTGCGCGAAGTGCGACCCCAGCGGCGCGAACCTCCTGCTCAACCCCAACGGCCCCTCGATCCTGCTCTACAACTACTACCACCACCCTTCGTCCTTCGGCACCAACAAGAACCGCTTCCAGACGTCGCCGACGGGCGAGTGGCCGCGCGAGTTCCAGGGAAACGATGGAACCAACCCTTTTGGCATCTTCTACGCCGAGGCCGCCTGGCCCAACGTGAAGGGGCCGAAGGAGCAGGCGATCGAAGCGGGCGACCTGGTCGTCTTCGTGCAGGAGAACTACTCGCAGAACCTCTGGATCGGCCTGCAGCGAACGCAGGAGGCGGAGTGGTGGGTGCGCCACGAGTTCGCGAATGGGCCGCCAAAGCCCACCCCACCAGGCGGCAACTACGGCTCGATCACGAACCTCGGTCGGTCGTTCATGCACGGAAGCTCGTGGGGCCAGCTCGTCGCTCCGATCTACAGCCTGCTCCAGCCCAAGATCTATTCGGGCTCGACCGAGTGGATCATGAGCGACCTCGGCTACGAGCTTTCGGACTACTGGGACCTCTGGCGCCACTTCGCGGTGGGGCTCGACCGCTTGGGTTGGGCGAGGACGACCGACACGACCTACGTGAATTTCTATCAGCTCGTCGACCTGCTCGGGATTCGGTTCGACGAGACGAGATTCTCGCAGCCCGGATGGGACGTCGCGCTCTTCAGCGCCAACTTCCGGCCTGGCGACATGAAGGTGCCGGTCTTCGGCGTGGTCGGCGACAACGATCTCGTCTTCTCGCCGCACTGGTCACGCGGAGATGCCCCCCTCGCCGGCACGAGTCCCTACGCGGCACCGCGGTACTTCCGCAACTTCTCCCACAACAAGTCGTTCGGCTACATTCCCTCCATCAACGAGTACTCGGTCTACGACGGCACCGAGTGGCAGAAGCTCCAGCAGGCAGCGGGCGGGCCGTGGAGCAACGGGCCGCTCGTGCCCGCCACGCTGCCGACGAGTCCGAATCCCTGGAAGCCCTACCCCGATCCCTACACGCACACGCTGCGGCACGAGCACGTGGCGACGGTGAATGCGGGGCTGCTGACCGAACTCGACCTCCACCAGGGCATGTCGCCGTCCTACCAGAAGCCCGGACTCAGCGTGAACGTGAAGACGATCGGGATCGGGCTCTACCCGGGGATGAACGACTCGATGCACGTTGCCGACGTCGATGGCGACGGCAACCTCGAGGTCGTCTTCGGCAACTTCGACGGCTTCGTGCACGTGCTCGAGTTCAATCCTGGGCTCAACAGCGGCGACCCCTACCGGCTCTACGAGGAGTGGAAGAGTCCCTACCTCGGGTGGGGGATCGTCGGCCACGACATGTACTTCGCCGGCGGCTTCGGGCAGATGTTCTTCACGAACTCGGAGGGCGAGATCTGGCGCATCAACGCGGGTCCGGCCAACGTCTACACGGTGCAGGGTGGGGCGCCGATTGCGAAGCCGGCGACTTCTTCGCCGAAGTATCTCTATGCGGGGTCGACGCCGATTCTGCTCGTGAACGACATTGACGACATCAATACAGGCAAAGAAGTGCTGGTGATGAATCGCTTCTTCGACTGGGCGATGTTCAAGATCGACGGGACGAGCCTTGCTCGATTGGGGCGTTACCTCCACATCGTCGGGCCGACGGACGCGTTCCCGATGCAGCTCGATCTATCGACGACTTCGAAAGAGGTGCTCGTCACGGCCGCCGATGGCAACGTGTGGGAGATCAAGGGCCCGTCTTCGACGCCGAACGGTTGGAAGGACACCTCCGTCGTTCGAGCATTGATTCCAGCCGGCACGTCCTCTCTTTCCGGCAACCTCGCCCTCTTCAAGCTCGTCCCCTGCCACTTCAACGGCACCAGCAATCCGCCCACCCACCTGCTCCTCTTCGGCCGCAACGACGACCTCAACGACGCCAACGCCGGCGCGCCGACCGGAGTCATCCAGCTTTGGGACCTGCGGTACTACCCGGGGACTCCCGTCCTCGTCGGCACGACCACGTCGCCGGCCGGGATCGAGGAGGGGATGTCCTTCACGTGGCTCGCGAAGCCGCAAGCCGGCGCCTCGTCCGCGTCGTTCGCCATCGCTTCGGGGGGCGACCTGCTCACCTTCGATCTCGGCTTCGTGCCTCCGGGCACGCTGCCACCGCCCGGTGGTCCTGGCACCCTCTCCTTGCTCGGCAACCTGCACATGTTCCCGAGCAAGACGGACGATCTGCCGACCCCTGAGTGCATCACCTCGATCGACTACGCGCCGCTGCAATTGTTCGGCGCTCCCGAGAACGGCATCGTCCTCTCGTCGAGCCGCGGGCGCATCTTCGTGCTCAACACGGCGCTGCAGTTCGTGCGCAGGTCGGACCAGGAGTACGCCTCCCTCCCGACGGGCGCATCGTCGACACCCTGGCCCTGCAACCGCTCGATCACGCGGGTCTACGCCTGCGACCTCGACCAGCCTCAGCCGGGAGACGGGTCGGGCGATCTCTACTTCGCGCAGTTCGACCCGCCGCTCTACACGACCGGAGACCCACCCGTCCCGCACTACCGGCTCGGGAAGATCTCGATCGGGTCGGGCGGGAGCAATGCCTGGAATCCCTTCGTCCAGGAGGCGGTGAACGAGACGACGTGGGACTCGAAGTTCCCGACGTTCAACCGCACGCTGATGTACCGCGACGTCGATCCCAACGTCCTGGGCAAGGAGTTCCGAATCTTCGCGGAGACCGGAACGGCCTACCTCGACACGAGCGTCAACCCTTCCATCGTGCGCGAGTTCCAGACCGCCTCCTTGGGGGCGATCTCAATCTCCGCAAGCGGCTTCCACGGGGGCCACCAGAACCAGGGCGGCCGCATCTTCGAGCGCAAGACGCGGACAGCCGGCGACTACGACTACCTCGGCGGCTTCATCGTGAAGAACGACGCCGCGAACCCCTGCAAGGACTTCAACTCCGGCGGAGAGGGCTGGTGGTATCCCAGCATCAACCCTGCGAAGTTCCTCTCCGGTCAGATCGCCAACCCCGAGCAGTCGGTGACGCAACTGGGGCTTGGAACCTCGATGAAGACGGCCCAGCTCCGGGTCGACAGCGGTGAGAGCACCTTGCCGACGACCCATCTGGTCGTCGGCTCGAACAATGGCTTCGTCTACGCCATCCAGCCTGGCCCAAGGCCGGTCATGACCGGCTGCACGCTCAGCTACCAGTCGCCCAACCTCGGGCAGTACATCGTGGGGCTCGACGTCGGCGAACTGGACCACGGGACGACGATCGACGCCGACCAGGAGATCGTCTGCGGGAACTGGATCGACACGGGGACCTTCGAGGACTGGAAGAACGGCGTCGCCACCAGGAACCGCGCCCATCTCTACGTGCTCGACCCGGTGCCGGGCAGCACGCCGGGCGCGAATCAGTTCTCCGTCACCGAACTGGACGGCGACGGCTTCTGCGGAGGATCGGGCAAGGGGATCGGCTCGGGCGTCACCGGCGTCAAGATCGACGACGTCAACGGGGACGGGACCAACGAGATATGGTGCTCGGACGCGCTCGGGCACATCTACCTGTTCCGCTGGCGCGTGAATCCGTCGCCGTCGAAGTGGGTCTGCTTCTTCCGCTCCGACGACCTCGGCAGCTATCCCGGCTGTTACAACAACCTCTTCCCGATCAAGAAGCTCGATACCGCCGACAACAAGGTGAAGACGGTGAAGCTCGCCGTCGTCTCGCCCGGCTACGTGATGCTGTTCCAGGTCAATCCGGCCCTGTTGCCGTGAGTCGGGAGCAAGTCATGAAACGAGCGATGGTGCTTATCGCGTGGACGGCCGCCGCTTCGTCCGTCGGTACTGCCCAGGAGCGGATCTGGTACGCGGACGGGCAAGGCGCCGACGATAGATTCGGAATTGCCGTCGAGCTCTTGCCAGACCTGGACGCCGATGGCGTCCAGGAGGTCTTGATTGGAGCCAGTGCGCATTGGTGCGGCGGGATTAGTCATTCTGGAATCGCCTATGAGTTGTCGACATCCGGAGGTGAGCTCAACGAATGGTGTGGCGAGGGTGACGAAGAACGTCTCGGCGGCGCACTGGCGGCGATCGGAGACGTCGACCACGACGGCGTGGATGACTTCGCGGTGGGCGCGCCGGGGTACTACGACCCGAGCCTTGGCCCCAATACTGGACGCGTGTTCGTGATCTCCGCGAAGACCGGGACTACGCTCCTCGAGATCCACGGGGACTTTCCCGGTAGCACTTTCGGTAGTGCCCTTGCCGGTCTGCCCGACCTGAACGGCGACTCCTATCCCGAGATCATCGTCGGAGAACCGTACTACGGCTTGGCTATAGGCAAAGCATTCGTGATTTCCACGAAAGACGGATCGAAACTTCGGACATACTCTGGCGCGGCAGACTACGTTCGTCTCGGGGCCAATGTCGCCGCTCTCGGCGACGTCGATGGGGACGGAGTGAAGGACTATGCCATCCATGCCATCATGCCGATTTTCGAGAGGGGGAAGATCTGGGTCTACTCCGGCGCATCCGGCGCGTTGATCTGGAGTATCAGGGGCCCGTACGACCTCGACCACCTCGGAGTCTCCATCGCGGACGGAGGAGACATCGACGGCGACGGCTATCCGGACGTGCTTTGTGGAGGGCGTTCCGGTCCAGCGTTCGGTGGTCACTTCGATGGGTATTCCGGAAAGACGGGCGCGCTCCTGTTCCGCATTGAGTCCACACAAACGTCCGAGCAGTTCGGCCAGTCCTGCGCCATGGTGGGAGATGCCAATGGAGACGGAGTCGGCGACTATCTCGTCGGCGCCATCTCAACGAACTACACGACGAACCGCGTCGGCCGAGCGACGCTCTTCTCCGGCAAAACGCTACGCCCCATCTACACCTTCTACCCTGACGACAATGAAACGAGTTTTGGCTACGTAGTTCGCGGAGGCATCGACCTTAATCGCGATGGAATCAGTGACTTCGTGATCAGCGGTATTGCTGGCATCGCTCCAGGGCCGTCCGGCGGTCGCGTCTCGATCTTCGCCGGCAACGACCTCTACCTGCAGGCCGACGAACCGAACCCGATTCCCGGTGATTTCGTCACCTTCGACACCCGTGGCGGTGTCCCCGGCTCCTTCGCCGAGCTCGTCCTGGTCGACGTCAACGGCACTCCGGTCTTCGCTCCGCTCGACTACGGCTTCCTCGACGCCAATGGCGAGCTCGCCTCCACGCTGTGCGTCCCCGACGATGCCACCGGCCTCTACTTCACCGTCATCAGCTACGCCGTAAAGCTCACCCACAAGCCAAAGTGGAACGACTCGAGCCCGGTCGTCATCTCCGTGCAGTGAAGCCGGTCATGCAGCAACCAAACTCAACGATCGCCTCAAGGAAAGGAGGTCCTCTCATGACCTCAGGCAAGACCCTCTACCACTCGATGCAGCACGCGTTCGACTACGCCCCCGTCCTCGACACCGCCGTCCGTGAATCTGGCATCTCGCGCGAGGAAGCCGCCTCCCTCTTCGACGGTCTCCTCCAGTGGCTCTCCGTGATCCCCTCTGCCCGCAACGGCCAGCCGGTCCAGATGGTCGGCTCGATCGACCAGCTCTGGCACGCCTTCGTCCTCAACACGAAGCTCTACCGCACCTTCTGCGACCGCTTCTTCGGCCGCCACATCGACCACGATCCGCTTGATCGATTCGACCAGGAGCTCTCGAAGAAGCAGTACGCCCGCTTCACCCTCGCCACGCTGCGGCAGGAGTTCGGCGACGACGTCCATCCCGCCTTCGTCGACCTCGCCCAGCAGGTGACCTGCTGCTACGGGCAGTGCGATGACGGCGGCGGCATCGTGGCGCTCGCTGCGGGCGCGTCGGAAGTCCGCGACTCGCAGTGATCCGTCGAGGCGTTGTCCGCGTCAGATCATCTCGAGCGCCGTCGCCCCGCGCGGCGGCGGCCAGGCGGCGTCGAGCTCGGCGAGGTCGGCGGGTGAGAGGGTGAGATCAGCGGCGGCGGCGTTCTGGCGGACGTGGTTCGGGTCGGCGGCTTTGGGGATCGTCACGACGTCGGAGGTGCGGATCGTCCAGGCGAGGGCGATCTGGGCGGCGGTGGCGCCGTGGCGCTGCGCGACGGCGTGGAGGACACGGCGGCGCGTGGTCGCGGATCGTTCGATCGCGCGGGTCGGCGCGGCTCGTTCGAGCTCGAGCTCGAGCCGTGCCTCGTCGAGCGGCGAGTAGGCCATGACGAGGATGGCGCGGCGCTGGAGGTCGGGGAGCAGGCGCCACTCGATGCCACGGCGCGCGAGGTTGTAGAGCAGCTGATTGCAGCAGCAGGCGGCGCCATCGGGGGCGGCGAGCGTGCGCGCCATGAGCGGCTCGTCGAAGTTGCTGACGCCGAAGCTGCGGATCTTGCCGGCGCGCTCGAGCTCGACGAAAGCGGCGAGCGTCTCCTCGAGCGGGTGCTGCTCCGATTCCCAGTGGAGCAGGTAGAGGTCGATGCGGTCGGTCCTCAGTCGGCGGAGGCTCCGCTCGCAGGCAGTGATCGTCCCGGCGCGCGAGGCGTTGCTCGGCAGCACCTTGCTGACGACGAAGACGTGGTCGCGCCGGCCCTCGATCGCGCGCGCGACGACCTGCTCGGCGCCGCCGTCGGCGTACATCTCGGCGGTGTCGATCAGGGTCATGCCGAGGTCGAGGCCGAGCTTCAGCGCCGCGACCTCGGCCTCGCGCGCGCCGGCGCGCACGCCCATCTGCCACGTGCCCTGGCCGACGACGGGGAGGACGCGACCGTCGCGGAGCTCGAGCGTGCGCACGAGAGGGTGCCGCCCTCACCTCGCGCCGAAGAGCTCGCCGAACTTCAGCTTCACCGGAGTCCGGCGCGGCGCCGCGATCCGCCGGCCGCTCTGCGGATCGACCGCGGCGAACGAAACCCACAGCTCCTGCGAGCGCGGCCGCCAGACGAGCGAGTGGAGCGTCACGACTCCGCGCTCCTGCGCGACGAGATCGAGCCCCTTCCACGCCTCGTCGGGATCGATGACGCGGTCGCCCTCGCCGAGACACTTCCTCTCGCACTCGTCGAGATTGCACCAGCGCACCTTCGAGTCGGGGATCACGGCGAACTGCGCGCCTCGCGTGAGGTAGTGGTTGGTCGTGACGAGGAACGGCGGCTCGCCCTTCGACTCGTCCGGCAGGCGCTGCTCGGAGAGCTCGCCCGGGTCGGCTTCGAAGACGGTGGTGGGCGGCGACTCGCCTCCCGGCGTGACGATCCGGAAGAGGAACGAGTTGCGAAGGCGGGCGCCGGCGAGGAGCTCGCGGGCGCGCGCCGCCGCGCTCTCGGGCGCGCACTCCTCGACGACCTGCCGCGCGAGCAGCGTCGGCGGCAGCGAGCGTCCCTCTTCGCCGCCTCCGAAGCCGCCGTTGCCGACGTGCAGGAAGACACCGACTCCTTCCTCCGAGATCGCGCTCACCGCGCCGACCATGCCGGGGAAGCCGAAGCTCACGAAGCGCTGCCCGTCCTTCGGCTCGAAGGCGAGCAGCAGCCCGAGCCGCACGATGGCGCTCGACTTCTGGTCGACGTCGAAGTCGAAGTTGCGCGCGCAAAGGATCTCGCCGTCTTTCGTGCAGCGGCCCCACGCCGTGAAGCCCGAGCAGCCGATGAGCCCCCAGTGATCGATCGAATTGAGGACGACGAGGTCGACGAGCTTGAGCTCGCGCCGCAGCGCCGCCACCGTGAGGTCGATGCCCGCCGCCTTCATCCCCTCGAGCATCCCGTCGAGCTCGGCGCGCAGCCCTTCGGGGAGCTCGACCTCCTCGTCGACCCGCCTGGCGATCAGCTCGTAGCGCGCGCGGATGCCGTGGCAGCGGTGGTTCACCACGAACTCCTCGAATCCCTCCTTGATCCGCGCCGCGAGCTCGCGGCCGTGCTGGAATCCCATGTCGCGCGGCGAGCCGGCGAGCCGCAGGACGGGGAGCCCGCGGAAGTCGGCGAGTTGGCCGACCGGCGGCGCGGGAGGCGTGGCCGGCGCCGCGCTCGGCGGCGCCGATCGGAGCGGAGCGCGGTCGAGCGCGACGGAACAGCCGGTCCACTCGAAGGCGGTGAGGAGCACCGCGACCGCGATCTCGATCGCACGCACGCGCCGCATCACGAAGGTCCTCCGCCTCGCCGTCCCCTCGAATCCTATCGGCACGCGGCGGCGTCGCCGAGAATCGGCGGCTACACTCCCGCCTCGAGCCCGCCACCGTGAAGCAGATCCCCGCCTTCTACTTCGACCGCGACGAGCTGCTGCGCGTCGCCGACGCTCACCGAGCGGGCTTCCAGTCGGCCTCGCCGTTCCAGCACGTCGTCCTCGAGCGATTCCTGCCGAGCGAGGTCGCGGAGCTGCTGGTGCGCGAGTTCCCCGGCCCCGACGACATCGACTGGGAAGTGCACGGACCCGGCCGGACGCCGCGGACCGGCGACCGGAACGTCGACAAGCTCGCCACCAGCGACGAGACGAAGTTCGGCCCGTTCACGCGCCACTTCATGACGCAGCTCAACTCGGGGACGTTCGTCCGGTTCCTCGAGCGGCTCACCGGCACGTTCGGGATCATTCCCGACGTCACCTACAACAACTGCGGGCTCCACTCGACCGGGCGCGGCGGGCGGCTGATGATGCACACCGACGTCAATCGCCATCCGCTCGGCCTGAAGATGCACCAGTACCTGAACCTGCTCCTCTATCTGAACCCCGACTGGAAGGAGGAGTACGGCGGCCATCTCGAGCTCTGGGACCGCCAGCGCAAGCCGGTCCACCGGATCCTGCCGGCGGTGAATCGAGTGGTGATCTTCAACACCGGGACGTGCTCGCTGCACGGCCATCCGGAGCCGCTCACTTGTCCGGTCGGCCGCCGACGCAACAGCATCGCGGTCTACTACTACCTGCGCGACCGTCCGGCGAGCGAGGAGTACGCCGGCTCGCAGCGCGCCGTGCGCTGGGTGTCGACGACGGAGCAGGATCGGGCTTACGCGAGCAACGCGCGCTCGACGGGGGTCGAGCGCCTCCGCGCGATCGAGGGGACGGCGATCGGAGTCGGCGTCGACGCGCTGCCCTTCGCGATGCCCTCTGAGCTGATCGACGCGCCGTCGCGCACCACGCCGCTCTACGTCCTCTCGCCGGACGATTTCCGCGATCGCGCCGCGTTCGAGGCCGCGCACCTCAAGGCTGCCGTCGCTTCGCACGCTCGGGGCAGCGCCGACTTCTTCGCCGCCTACCGGCCGATCGCCCTCGTCGGGATCGCGGCAGCCGCGGGCGCGATGGAGCCGCGAGCCGTCACGCTCCTGCTCGATCCGAGCGGCGAGGTGCTCGCCGTCACCGGCCCCGACTCGTCGGAGCTTCTCTTCGTCGGGTATCTCGACGAGATCCTGACCGCGCTCGGCAAGTGATCCTTCATCGATTCCGGGCGCTGCACGCGGAGCTGCCGCTCTGATGGTGATCGCTCTCACGGTCTTGCTCGCCGCCGCCTTCCAGGGCGCGAGCCGCGACGACTCGGTGACGGTCGCCGCGCCGCCGACGAGCGGCGAGAGTCCGTGGTACGTCGGCCATCGGGCGCCGCTCGCGCCGGAACCACTGCTCAAGCTGCCGGTCGGGACGGTCCGGGCGCGCGGGTGGCTCGCGCGGCAGATCGACCTGGCCGCGAGCGAAATGTTCGGCCGGCTGCCGGAGCTCTCGCACTGGTGCCGTCCCGAGAAGAGCGCGTGGCGCAGCAAGGACGGGCGCGGCGAGAACGGTTGGGAGGAGCTGCCCTATTGGCTGAAGGGGTTCACGAGCCTCGCGATCCTCGTCGATGGCGGGGACGAAAGTGACGGCACCGACGGCGCCGCGAGCGCCGACCCGAAGCTGCGGGCGCTCGCCGTCGAGTGGCTCGAGGCGATCCTCGCCAGCCAGCGCGACGACGGCTGGTTCGGGCCGGAGAGCAACCACGCGCAGCCCGACCTCTGGCCGAACATGCCGGTGCTCTGGGCGATGCGGACGTGGCACGAGTCGACCGGCGACGCGCGCATCCTCGACTTCCTCAAGAAGTACTTCCGGTACGAGCTGGCGCTCCCGCGCGAGAAGCTGCTGCCCGATTCATGGCAGAAGGTGCGCGGCGGCGACAACCTCGACGTGGTGCACTGGCTGTACGACCGGACCGGCGAGCCGTGGCTGCTCGAGCTCGCGCAGCGGCTGCACGAGCGGACGGCCGACTGGACGGCCGGCATCGCGAGTTGGCACGGCGTCAATTTCTGCCAGGGCTTCCGCGAGCCGTTCCAGTTCTTCGTGCAGTCGCACGAGATCCGCCACCGCGACGCGATGTACCTGAACTACGCCGAGATGATGGCGAAGTTCGGCCAGGTGGCGGGCGGGATGTTCGGCGCCGACGAGAACTGCCGCGTGGGGTACCGCGATCCAAGGCAGGCGGCCGAGGCGTGCTCGATGGTCGAGTTCATGAGCTCGTTCGAGCTGCTCGGCGCGCAGACGGGCGAGACGGTCTGGTTCGATCGCTGCGAGGACGTCGCCTTCAACTCGCTGCCGGCGGCGATGGACGAGAACCTGAGGTCGCTGCACTACCTCACCGCGCCCAACATGGTCGTCTGCGACGCGAAGGACCACAGCCCGGGCGTCGAGAACGGCGGCTGCATGCTCGCCTTCTCGCCCGACGAGCGGTACCGCTGCTGCCAGCACAACGTCGTGCAGGGGTGGCCCTACTTCGTCGAGCACCTCTGGTTCGCGACGCGGGATCGCGGGCTCGCGGCGGCGCTGCTCGCGCCTTGCAAGCTCGTCGCGAAGGCCGGCGACGGCGAAGGCGCCGACGTGCGGATCGAGGTCGAGACGAACTACCCGTTCGAGGAGTCGCTTCGGATCCGCGTGCAGCCGTCGCGGTCGACGCGCTTCCCCGTCTACCTGCGCGTGCCGGCCTGGTGCGCCGCGCCGCGACTCTCGATCGACGGCGAGGACGAGCCGATGGACGCCGCCGCCGGACGGTTCGTCCGGATCGAGCGCGAGTGGGAGCCGGAGGGCCACGAGATCCAGGTGACGTTGCCGATGGCGGTCCGCCTGCGATGGGGCAAGCTGAGCCCCGGGCTCCCCGTCGATCGCGGCCCGCTCACCTACTCGCTCGACATCGCCGAGGAATGGAGCGTGGACGAGGCGGCCCCGAACGAGTGGCCGACGACGGAGCTGCATCCGGCTTCGCCGTGGAATTACGGACTCGAGCTCGGTCCGGTCGAGATCCCGTTCGATCTGGTGAAGCAGGCCGCGGCGTTCCGGTACGTCCCGGCGACGCCACAGGACGTCAAGCTCAAGACCGGCGAGGTCGCGCTGCTCGACTGGGAGCCGTTCGAGCACCGTCATGCACCGCGTCTGTTGACGAAGGGAAGAAGGATCCCGGCCTGGCAGCTCGACTGGACCGGCCTCGTCGCGCCGCTGCAGTCGGGCCTGGTGAAGAGCGACGAGCTGGTCGAGGAGATCACCCTAATCCCGATGGGCTGCGCGCGGCTGCGGATCAGCGAGTTCCCCCTCATCGACCATGACCCGCATTCGCGGGCGCCCGAATGGAAGGCGCCGTCGGTGCCGCCGAAGGCGTCGCACGTGCACGACGACCCCTTCGCGCTGAACGACGGCGTGGTGCCGAAGCGCTCGATCGACCACACCGTCCCGCGCTTCACCTTCTGGGATCACCTCGGCACCGTCGAGTGGGTGCAGTACGACTTCGCGCAGCCGCGCCGCGTCGCGCGCTCGGCCGTCTACTGGTTCGACGACACCGGCAAGGGACGCTGCCGCGTGCCGAAGTCGTGGCGGCTGCTCTGGCTCGACGACGACGGCGCCGGCGCCGACGCGAAATGGCGCGAGGTGGAACTCGCGGGCGCGAGCGGCTACGGCGTCGTGCCCAACCGGATCAACGATGTGACGTTCACGCCCGTGACGACGAAGTCGCTCCGGCTCGAGGTCACGCTGCAGCCCGAGTTCTCGGGCGGGCTCTTCGAGTGGACGGTGGGGGAGTGACGTACTGCGGGACGGCCGCGATTGCCGCGCGCGGCGCCGCTCAACGTCCCGCGCCACCCGCCGCGCCCGCCGCCGCGCCCGCGCCGCCGCTGCGCCACCGCTCGAGCCGCGGGATGCCGCGGGCGAAGAACCAGGCGACGAAGCCCGGGAAGCCCATCACCTTCAGCTTCCCCTTCACGAACGCCTGCATCTGCGCCGCCGTCATGTCGGGGAGCGTGAACTTCCCGCCGACGTAGCAGTGGCTGCAGTAGGTCGCGCTCCGGCTGCCGTCGGCGTTGGTGCCGCCGCCCTTCTCGTCCTTCTTCATCAGCATGCCGCAGCTCTGGCAGCTCTGGTTCGCCATCGAAGGTCTCCTCGTCATTTCGGCTGCGCGGCGTTCCACTCGGCGAAGGGTTGCCCGTCGACGAGCAGATCCGCGATGGTCGCGCGCCCCTCCACGCTAACGCGCGCGACGATGGCGAGCTCGTGGTCCGCCCGCCGCCAGAGGAGTGGCGAGGGATCGGCGGCGTGCGCCGGGATGAAGTAGCGGTCGAGTCCGAAGTCGACGTCGACGACCGTCTCCGAAACGGTCCGCACCCGGCCGCGCAGCCAGACGGCGCTCGCGCCCGGGTCGCCGTACCTCGCCGACTCGATCGACTCGGGCTCCCAGCGGCCGTCCTTCTCGCGCATCACGACGGCGACCTCCTCGCCGGCGAGCGACGCCGCCGTGCGCGACTGCGCGTCGGCGGCCAGCTCCGGCAGCAGCTTGGCGACGTCGATTCGCGCCGCCTTCACCCGGATCGCGAGATACCGCCCCGAGAGCGGATCGACCGGGTCGACCGGCTCGATCGAGAGCACGATCGCGCGGCCGGTCGCGCGCAGCCGCTCCTGGTCGGCGACCAGCCAGCCGAGGAAGGCGAGCTGCGCGAGCGCGGCGAGGAGGAAGGCGAGTCGCCGTTTCATGGCTTGCTCCCGGCGGCGCGCGCGACCCACGAGCGGCGCTTCCGTTCGAGCGCGCCGCCGAGCGCGATCAGCAGCACGCCCGCGCCGATGAAGACGAAGACGGCTCCGAACTCGTCGGCGACGTACTCGAAGTAGCGCGCCATGACCGTGGCGAGGAAGGCGACGACGGCGAGATTCACGTCGGCCGGCCGACCGCGGTGCGTGCCGCGCATCACCAGCGCGAGGACGGCGGCGAGCATCGCCCCGTTGGCGGCGAGGAACGCGCCGCCGGGAACCACGAGCAGCGTCGCCGCGACCGCGACCGCCGCCCCGATCGCCGCGGCGCCGTCGGCGAGCTCATGTCGCATCGCACCGCGCGCCGGCCGTCGCGCGAGCGCGAGCAGCGCGACGACCAGCGCGGTGCCGGCCACGCAAGCGACCGGCGCGAGCACGATCCAGAGCTCGCCCATCCGCTCCGTCGAGAAGAGCTGCCCCTGCTCCGGCGAGACGAGTCGCGTCGAGCCGAGCTCCTTGAACGCGAGGGTGAACAGGCCCGCGAGCGCCGCGAACCGGCCGAGCAGCGCGAGCGGCGCGGAAAACGTCTCGTACCTCCCCGCGCGGCAGACCGCCGCGAGCGCGGCGAGCAGCGCCCCGAGCCCGAGCTCGACGAACCCGAACGCCAGGACTTCGCTTTCGCTCCAGAGGAAATGGCGGGCGCGAAGCTGATCCTCGACCCAGACGTCGACGTGCATGTGGAGCCAGACGACGAAGAGCGCGAGCGGGATCACGAGCAGCCGGCGCGAGCGCGACAGCAGCGCGAACGGAACGTTCAGCAGCCACCAGACGAGGATCGCCTTCGGGTAGTGCGACGAGAGGTTGTAGATCTGCGCGACGAGCCCGATCGCGCCGCCGAAGAGGAGCATCGCCGCCGCCGTCAGCGCCTCGCCGAGCGCGGGCCGCCGCCCCGGGCTCTCCGCGAGCCGGTATCCCGCGTAATGGAGACCGGCGAGCGTCCCGAAGATCAGCGTGAGCTTCGCGACCTTGCCGAGCTCCTCCCAGTGGGCGGCGATGAAGAGCAGGAGCCCGGCCGCGACCAGGATCCCGCCGAGCCAGCCGACGACTGCCGCCGCGGTGCGAGTCGCGTCGCGCGGCGGGAAGAGGATCTCGACGAGCCGCGCGCCGACCTTCTCGCCCTGGCCAGCCGGGACCAGTCCCTCGCTCTCGACCCTCTTCACCGCCTCGAGCAGCTCGTCGCGCTTCATTCGTCGCTCCCACTCTTCAGATCGGCGGAAGCAGGCTCTTCGAGACCTCTCCGAGCAGCGCCGTCGCGAAGCAGCCCGGCGGCAGCCGGAACCGGAAGACGAGCGTCCCCTCGCCCGGGAGCGCCTTCACGTCGAGCTCGTCGGGCACGAAACGACACTCGCGTCGGGCGCCCCAGAGCGCGAGGCCGGTCGGCCGCTCGAGCCGCGCCGGCGGCACGGCCGCTTCCGCGAAGACGGCGCGCTCGATCTCGCCCGGCTCGCCGTCGGCGAGCTCGACCCTCGCGCCGAAGAGCGGCGCCGTCGGGTGGAGCGCGAGCCTCGCCACCTCGGGCTGGTCGACCGCTGGATCAGTGCAGCGTCGCGGCGCCTCGTCGCGGCCGGCCTTCAGGAGATCGCCGGCGAGCGCCACGTCGATCCGCGTCAGCCGCCGCGCGACCACGCGATTGAAGAGCAGCGACTGCCACGCCGAGAGAAACAGGCGCCGCATCGCGGGCGAGATCTTGCCCGCCACGAACTCCTTGCTCCGGCCGTGCGCGAGCTCGTCGAGCAGACGCGCCTCGCTGCTCAGCCGTCCCGGGACGAGCGCGCGCGCCTCGCGGTAGGCGCCGCGCTCGTAGGCCTCGCGGAACTGCCGCGCCCGCGGGTCGCGCTCGCCGTCGGACGGCGCGCCGAGCAGCAGGTCGAGCGCGCCGACGTGGTCCTTCAGCAGCAGCCGCCGTCCGATCTCGGCCGACTCGCCGCGCACGCCGAAGCGCTGCGCTCCGAAGAAGTTCGGCACGCCGCGCCGCGTGAGCACGGCGAGGATCGCGCGCGCCTTCGTGAGCGCCGCCCCCTCCTCGCCGACGCCGCGCAGATGGATCGTGAACCGGTTGCCGGCGAGATCGCCCGGCGCGAGCGGCCGGTCGTCGCGCGCGATCTCGACGACGTCGACGTCGCGGATCGTCGCCGCGGAGAGCTTCGGCTCCTTCGCCCACGGCACCGAGACCCACTGGCGGGCGACCGCGTCGGCGTCCTTCATCCCGCCGACGCCGACCTGCGCCGCCGGGATCGAGAGCGCCGCCCCGAGCCGCCGCTGCAGCTCCGGCGTCGAGATCCCGCGCTTGACGATGAGCGCGTGGGCGAAGTCGCCGCGTCCGCTCGGCGCGCGGCGCGGGACCTCCTCGACCTCGAAGTCCTCGGGCCGCTCGCGCAGCACTCCGCCGGTGGCTGGCAGCTCGGCGGTGAGGAAGAGGCTCATCGCGTCCCGAGCAGCGCCTCGCGCGCGAAACAAAGCGGGATCGCGCCCTGCTCGACCAGCTCCGTGTTGAAGCGCAGCTCGCTGAAGGAGCTGCCCCACGCCGCGCGGCACGCCTCGCGCAGCGATCGGACCTGCGTCGCTCCATAGAGGTAGGCGCACTGGTAGAGCGGCGAGTAGGTCATGTAGCGGTCGACCTCGGCCTGCGCGGCGCTCTTCTCGAGCCCGGCGTTCTCGACCATGAAGTCGACCATCTGCGCCTGCGTCATCTGCCGCAGGTGGTAGCGGGTCGAGACGACGATGCGCGCCGCGCGCAGCAGCCGCCAGAAGAGATGGCCGATCCGCGCGCGCGGATCCTTGAAGAAGCCGTGCTCGTCGAAAGTCATCTCGGCCGCGACCGCCCAACCCTCGATCAGGAAGGGCGAGTGCCACCGCGCCCGCTCGGGCCGGCGCCTGGCGAAGAAGCCCTGGAGGTGGTGGCCGGGGATCAGCTCGTGCGGCACGACCGTGCGCGTGAAGGGGCGCGCGTTGCTCCGGAGGCACTCGAGCTTGCGCTCCTGCTCCATGTCGGGGAGCGGAGCCGCGACGCCCATGAAGTCGCCGCCGTAGTAGCCGTAGGCGTAGCTCTTCTGGGTTTCGAGGTCGGAGAGCTTGAGCCGCCAGCACTCCTCGCAGAGTTTCGGGATCGGGAAGAGCTGCTGCTCGCGCGCGAAGGCGATCGCCTCCTCGGCGACCGACTGGACGAAGAGGCGCTGACCGCCGATCGGGACGGTCTCCTGCTTGGCGAGTTCGAGCCCGAGCCGCCAGTCGAGCGGCTTGGCGGCGAGCGCGGTGTCGAGCTCGAAGCCGTCCGCGGCCACGAGCGTTTCCGTCTCCTTCGTCATCTCCGCCTGCAGCGCGGCGAGCTGCTCCTCCCCGAAGGCGAGCATCGCCTCGGGCGTGAAGTCGATGCCTTCGAACGCGAGCTCCGCGGCGTAGCGCTCCCGTCCGATGGCGAACGGGCTCCCCTCCGGACTCTTCTTCAGCTCCTCGAGCACGGTGGCGGTGAGCCAGCCGTCGAGCTCGCGCAGCGCCGCGACCGCCTGCTCGGCCGGCGAGCGGATCCAGAAGTCGAGCGCGGGATCCGCCGGCGTATTGCGCTCGCGCCACCCATCGAGGAACGACTGGCACTCCTTCGCGCGCGCCGCGGCGTGGCGGACGGCGGGCGGCTCGCGCAGCGCCGCGACGACCGCCTCGTCCTTCGAGTCCTTGAGCGCCCGCGTCGACCGCGCGATCGCGTCGAGCCAGCCGGCGAGCTCCTGCGGCGCCCACGGCTCGCCCGCGCGGTCGACCCGCTCGATCCGCGCCGTGGGCGCGAGGAACGGAACGAGCGGCGCCGCCGCGCGCCCGTCCTCGTCGTCCCACGCGAGGCGAGCGCGCAGCGTCTCGAGCTCGCGCCGGAACAGGTGGAGGTCGACGCGACCGTCGCGGTCGAGCGCCGCCTCGTCGACCTGCGCGAGGTCGGCGGCCGCCGCGTCGACGAGCTCGCGCCGCCGAGAGCGCGCCTCGTCGGTGGCGAGCGGCTCGAAGCTCGTCACGAGGTCGTCGTCCGCGTGGAACCGCGTGAGCCGCGCGAGGAGCTGCGCGTGGTCGGCCACCTCCCGATCGTCGTCTTGGGCGTCGTCACGGGCACCGGCGCGCGCGGCGCAGGCGCAGAACGCGGCGGCAACGAGCGCAGCCGCGTGGCGGGCGGCGCGGTTCATCGGTGGTCGCCTCCTTCGTCCTTCGGGGGCGGGGATTCGCCGGCCTCCTCGCTTGCGCCTTCGCCCTCGCCGTACCCGAGGGCGCGGAGCTCTTCGAGGAGCTTCGGATCGACGGCTCCCTGTCCGCCTTCGGTCGGCAGCGGCAGCGCGCAGCGTGACCTCTGGCCGGCGAGCTCGGCGTCGAGCTCCTTGCGCAGCCGGGCGACGACCTCGGGATGGTCGGCCGCGACGTCGTGCAGCTCGTGCGGATCATGCTCGAGATCGAAGAGCGTGACGACGCCCTCCTTGCCGAGCACGAGCCGGTAGCGCTCGGTGGCGAGCGACGCGGCGCCGCGCCCTTCGGCCGCCATCCCGAAGAGGGGGCGCGGCTCGAACGTCGCGCTTCGAACGTCGTGTCCGCGACCTTGCGCGAGGTACGCGTCGTCACGTAGGCCTGGCGCGAGTCCGGCGATCGTCGGGAGTAGATCGATCGTCGAGAGCGGCACGTCGACGACGCCGGGCTCGAGGCCGGGAACGCGCACGAGCAGCGGCACGCGGAACTGCTCGTCGAAGCAGGCGAAGCCGTGCGACTTCACTCCGTGCTGGCCGAGCCCTTCGCCGTGGTCGGCGGTGACGACGACGACGGTGCGGCCGCGCAGGTCGTCGGCGTCGAGCCGCTCGAAGAGCTCGTCGAGCTGGTCGTCGAGGAATCGCAGCAGCGCGTCGTACTCGTTGTTCGCCTTGCACGTCGCGGCGAAGATCGAGCGGCCATTCGCCTCTTCGGACACTCCGCGCTCGCGCAGCCAGCGCTGAAGCGCCTCGTCGGTCTGGAAGCGCTCGAGGTAGCCCGGCGACGGCCACTTCGGCCGTGCGACCGGGCCGTGCGCGTCGAAGAGGTGGATCCAGGCGAAGAAGGGCTCGCCGCCGACCCGATCGAGGAAGGCGACCGCCTCGCGGATCGTCTCGCGGGCCACCCGCCGGGACTCGTGCGGCCGCGGCTCCGACCAGGTGTCGAAGCCGGCGGCGAGTCCGCTCGGGCGCATGACCGGCAGCGCGCTCACGAATGCGCCGGTCCGGTAGCCGCGCGCCGCGATCGCCTGCGCGAAGGTCTTGAGCCTGGGGAGCTGCACTGCGGGGTGGCCGTGCGAGACGAGCCGGGCGACGGTGGGGTTCGAGACGATCCCGTGCTCGAGGGGATGGACGCCGGTGAAGAGCGAGAAGTGGCTCGGCGTCGTGTGGGCGATCGGCGCGAGGCAGCGGGTGAAGCGCAGGCTCTGCTTCGAGAAGGCGTCGAGCTGGGGCGTGGTGTCGCGGAAGTATCCGTAGCAACCGAGATGGTCGGCGCGGACGGTGTCGAGCGTGACGACGACGAGGCTCGTCTCGATGCGGCGGGCGGGAGGCGGCCGCGGCGCCTCTCGGCTGCACGCCGCGGCGAGGGGCAGGGCGAGGAGCCAGCGCGGCCGCGTCATGCGAGCTCGACGATCAGCGGCGCGTGGTCGGAGGGCTCGCTCCCCTTGCGTTCGTCGCGGTCGACGAAGGCCGAGCTCACGCGCGCCGCGACCGGGTTCGAGACGAGGAAGTGGTCGATCCGCAGCCCCCATCCGCGATGGAACGCGCCCATCCGGTAGTCCCACCAGGTGAAGAGGCCCGGCTCCTGGTTCCTGAGCCGCAGCGCGTCGACGAGGCCGAAGTCGCGGACGCGGGACAGCGCCGCCTTCTCCTCGTCCGAGAAGAGCACCTGGCCGCGCCACTTCTCGGGGTCCCAGACGTCGCGGTCTTCGGGCGCGATGTTGAAGTCGCCGCCGAGCGCGAGCGCATCGCCGGGACGGTGGCGGCGGTCGAGCCAGGCGCGCAGCCGCTCGAGCCAGCGCAGCTTCCACGCGAACTTCTCGGAGCCGACGGCCTGGCCGTTGGGCACGTAGAGCGAGACGACGCGCACGCCGCCCACCGTCGCCGCGAGGAAGCGCGCCTCGTGGTCGACCTCCTTGTCGTCCATGCCGCGCTCGACGTCCTGCGGCGGCTCGCGCGAGAGGATGGCGACGCCGTTGTAGGTCTTCTGGCCGTGGTAGGCGGCGTGCCAGCCGAGCTCCTGGAAGGCGCCGGCCGGAAAGTCGGCGTCGACGACCTTCGTCTCCTGCAGGCAGACGACGTCGGGCCTGGCCTTCGTCAGGAAGGCGACCACGCGCTGAAGTCGCGCGCGCACCGAGTTCACGTTCCAAGTGGCAAGTTTCATGGTCGCGAGCTTCATCGTCGCGAGTTTCGTCGTCGCGAGCTTCTTCGCGTCACGCGGCGTCACGCGCCGCCGCCCGACTCCTTTCGGCGCTCGCCGCCTGCCGGCGGCGGTTCGCCGGCAGGGAGCGTCGGAGCGTCGTCCCCCGTTCCGCCGTAACCGAGCGCGCGCAGCTCCTCGAGGATCTTCGGGTCGATCGCCGCTCCCGCCGCCATCCCGGCGTGGTGGAGCTTCTCGCTCTGGCGCTGGCGCGCGATCTCGGAGTCGAGCCTCCGCACGAGCGCGGTCACGACGTCCTTGTGGTCGGAGGCGACGTTTCGCAGCTCGAAAGGATCGCTCTCGAGATCGAAGAGCAGCGGTGCCTCCCGGCCGCGGCGGACGAGCTTCCAGCGCGCGGCCGTGAGCGCCGCCTGGTCGTGCTCGTCGGGCGCCATCCCGAAGATCGGGTGGGGCTCGCGTCCTTCAGCGAGCAGGTCGACGCCGCGGCACTGGCGCAGGAACGCCTCGTCCGCGAGGTCGGGAGCGAGCGCCGCCACGGTCGGGACGACGTCGATCGTCGAGCAGGGCAGGTCGACGACCGCGGGAGCGACGCCCGGCACGCGCACGAGCAGCGGGACACGGAGCTGCTCGTCCCAGCAGGTGCCGTGGCCGAGGAAGCCGTGCTGCCCGAGCCCCTGGCCGTGGTCGCCGACGACGACGATCACCGTGCGATCCCAGAGATCCTTGGCGCGCAGCCGCTGCGCGAGGGCGTCGAACTGATCGTCGAGGAAGCGCAGCGCGCCGTCGTAGTAGTTGTGCGCCGAGGAGGGGGGGACCTCGCCCATGTGCTCGCCGGCGACGGCATCGGGGAAGCCGCGCTCCTTCAACCACGCGCGCAGCGCCGGGTCGGTCTTGTAGCGGTCGGCGTACTCCTTCGGCGGGAAGCGCGGAGGCGCGATCGGACCGTGGGCGTCGAAGAGGTGGACCCAGAGGAAGAAGGGCGCGCCGCCGCACGAGTCGACGAACTGCAGCGCGTCGGCGATCACTTCGCGGCCCGTCCGCCGCGGCTTGTCGGGCTCGCTCCACTCGTCGAAGCCGGCGTCGAGCCCGGTGAACCGCTTCACCGGCGTCGAGCCGACGAAGCCGCCCGTCTTTCGCCCGCGCGAACGCATCGCCTGCGCCAGGGTCTGGAGCGTCGGCGACGTCTGCAGCGAGAGCGCGGCGCGCACCTCGTCGGGACGCTCGAAGAAGTTGGAGAGGACGCCGTGCTCGAAGGGGTGGACGCCGGTGAAGAGGGAGCAGTGGCTCGGCGTGGTGTGGGCGATCGGCGCGAGGCAGCGGGTGAAGCGGAGGCAATCCTTCGCCAGCGCGTCGAGGTGGGGCGTCGTGTCGCGGAAGTAGCCGTAGCAGCCGAGGTGGTCGGCGCGCACCGTGTCGATCGTGACGATCACGAGGTTGAGCGCCGGAGGAGCCGGCGGCGCCGCGCCCTCCTGCGCGAGCGCGGCGGTCGCCGCGGCGACGAAGACGAGTGCGCTGGTCGTGCGAGCTCGCATCCGGCTCGGGATCATGCCCTGGTGCTCAGAGGGGCGCGAGCGCCCGCTCGACCGTCGCGCGCGCGAGCTCCGCGTCGCCGTCGCGGCCGGTGAAGATCCGGAACTGCGCGAGCGCCTGCGCGAGGAAGAACTCGAAGCCGTCGAGCGGGCGAGCGCCCGCCGCCTCGGCCTGCTCGAGCAGGCGCGTCCGCCGCGGCCGGTAGACGAGGTCGAGCATGACCTGGCCCGCGCGCAGCGCGCCCGCGCCACCGGCCAGCGGCGAGGAGTCTCGATCGGGCTCCATCCCGACCGGAGTGGCGTTCACCACGAGATCGAAGCGCGACGCGTCGAGCGACGCGAGCCCGACCGCCGCGGCGCCAAGCGTTCGCGCCAGCTCCACGGCGCGCGCGGCCGTCCGGCTCGCCACCGTCACCAGCAGCCCACGCTCGACGAGCGCCGCGACCACGGTGCGCGCGGCGCCGCCGGCGCCGACCACGAGCACGGTCCGGCCGCGGGCGAGCAGCTCCGGCGCGCCGCGCTCGAGCGTCGCGAGCAGTCCGACTCGATCGGTGTTGGCCGCGAGCCAGCCCGACTTCGCACGCTTGAGAGTGTTGACCGCGCCCTCCGGCAGCGGCCAGGGGTGGCCGGCGATCGCGCCGCTCGCCGCGCGCGCCGCGGCCTGCTTGAACGGCAGCGTGACCGAGAGGCCGTCGATGCCGAGCTCGTCGGCGGCCGCGAGCGCCTCGTCGAGCGTCTCGGCGCGCAGCGGCACGAAGACGCGGTCGAGCACGTGACGCAGGTAGAGAGTGTTGTGCAGCAGCGGTCCGAGCGAGTGCGCGACGGGATTGCCGACGACGGCCGCGACGGCGGTGGCCGCCGTCTGCTCGCGGACGCGGAACAGGTCCGACAGCTCCCGCACGTCGCGCTGGCCGGGCGCGGTCGGCTCGAATCCGGCCACGGAGCCGTAGACGATCGGCGCTCCGAGCTTGCCGGCGAGCAGCCGCGTCGGGCTGCCGAGCTCGCCCATGCCGAAGGCGACGAGCGGCGGCGCGCCGCGCGCCTGCTCCCGCTGCAGGCGCGCGAGGCGCACGACGTCGGAGAGCGAGCGCGGCGTCGCGGCGAGCTTCACGAGCGCGGCGTCGGCGGCCGCGCCTCGGAGTTGCGCGACGATCTCGTCGAGATCACCGCGCGTGGCCGCGAAGTCGTGGGTCGAGACGACCTTCTTCGCCGGCGCGAAGCTCTCGGACACGAACGCGGCCTTGAGCTCGACGTCGACGTGGCTCGCCGTGCGGGCAGCGGCGCGAAGGCGGGCGAGGCGGTCGCTTTCGCTGCCGGGGAAGTCGCCGCCTTCCCATCGCGGGCGGGCGGTCACGATCGCCGGAAGGCCCGGCCGCGCCAGCGCGGCAGCGAGCTCCTCTCCGCTCCCGCGCCAGCGGTCGACGCGCGCCTCGATCCAGTCGGCGTGGCCGCGCGCGGCATCGCCGAGCCGCTCGAGCTCGGCCGCGTCCGACACGGCGGCGCTGGCGACGATCGCCGTGGTCATCGCGGCTCGCGGCGTCCTACGGCGCGCCGCCGCCGAGGATGCGGCGCAGCGCGGCGAGCTGCTCCGGCTCGAGCGTCCCCTTGCGCACGGCGATCTCGAGCGTCGCGCGCGCGAAGGCGAGGTAGCGCGCGCGGTCGTCGGGCGCGCGCCGCGCGATCGCCTCGAGGTGGCGCTCGATCACCGCCGCCTCGCCGCGCTCGATCGGTCCGGTGAGCGCGGCCGGGCTGCCGGAGCGCGCAAGGTTCTCGATCGTGCCGGCGGCGAGCGACGTCATCGCTCCGCGCGCCGCGAGCGGCGAGGCGCCGGCTCGCTCGGCCAGCCGGCAGGCGAGGTCGAAGAGCGCGACGAAGGAGTTGGAGACGACGCACGCCGCGGCGTGGAAGAGCGCCTTGCCGTCGGGACCGAGCTCGACGACGTGGCCGCGCAGCGAGCGGGCGAGCTCGCGCGCGACGCCGCGCGCGACCGGATCGCCGTCGACGTCGAACGTGGTCCCCGCGAGCGCGTCGGGCGGCCGCGCGCGATCGGCGAAGGCGGCGAGCGGGTGGAGGCTGCCGACCGCCACGCCGCGCGCGCGCAGCGGCGCGAGCGCCTCGGCGTCGAGCGAGCCGCTCAGATGGAGCGCGATCGCGTCGTGCAGCCTCGGCAGCGAGCGGGCGAGCGCGGCGGCGGTCGGCGCGATCTCGCTCTCCGGGAGTCCGAGCAAGGTGACCGCGCCGTCGGAGAATGCCGCGACGGGGTCGGTCGAGGCGGTTCCGGCGCCGGCGATCGCCGCGGCGGCGCGCGCGCTCTCGCCGCTGCGCGCGACGAGCCGCCCGACCGGGTGGCCGGTCGCGGCGAGGAGCCTCAGGAGCGCGGTGCCGGCGCGGCCCGCGCCGAGCAGGTGGAGGAGGGCGCGCATGCCCTCCTATGAAACCGGTTCGCGCGTCCGGTTCACGCCTCGAGTTCCTGTTCGCCCTCGACCGCGTGGCGGCGCGCCGGGCCGTGAGCCTCTTCGTCGCCGTCGTCATAGTCGGCGCCGAGCTTTGGCGGCTTGTAGCCCGGGAGCTTCGCTTTCTCGACCTCGAGGCCGAAGGCGTCGACGATCCGCCCCTCGATGCGGCCGCGCGACTCGGCGTGGATCGGATGGGCGATGTCGGTGTGGAGCTTGGCGCGCCCGCGCTCGTCGCGCCCCGCCCGATTGGGGTCGAGCTGGCGGCCGCAGTCGTTGCAGTAGCGCGCGCGAAGGTGGTTCTTGCCGCCGCAGGCGTGGCAGCGGTCGGAGAGCTTGCGCGAGGGCATCGCGACGAAGGGGCCGTTCGTGCCCCGGATGATCTTGAGGTCCCGGACCACGAACTCGTGGTCGAAGGTGACGGTGCAGAACGCGAGGAGCTTGTTCTCCGCGTCGTCCACGAGCTTCACACGGACCTCGGAGATCTCCACGGGAGCCCCTCCCCCTCCAGAGCCCGCGGCCGGAAGCGGCACCGTCCCGGCTCGCGTGCAGGATTCCCGATCAGGAGCGCGCGCTCGCCGGGCGCGCGCCGAAGCTTTTCACGACCCGCAAGTCGAATCGACGTCCGCAGGTAACGGAACGTGCGACGGACGCTGCGTCCTCCCATGTACTCATCGGCGCAAAGAGCGTCGACCCGGAGCCGGTCATGCTCCAGTCCACCCGGGTCGAGACGCGAAGCTCCGCCAAGAGCTCCGCGATCCGTGGCTCGGCCCGCGACGCGGCCGCCTCCAGACGATTGAAACAGCCGCCGACCGGTTTCCCGCGTGGCCTCCCCCTCAATCCTTCGGCGAACGACGATACGTCCGCCCGGGGGGTGATCAAGTCGACGTGCGAGTAGACGGTCGCCGTGGAGAGGGGAAAGCGCGGCAAGGCGAGCAGGAAGACGAGCGGGCCGGGATCGGGAAGAGGCGTGAGCTCGTCGCCTCGGCCCGCGCCGAGCGCGGTGCCGCCGGCCAGGAAGAAGGCGACGTCGGCGCCGACCTCGCGGGCTGCGACGGCGAGCCGATCGGAGCCGGCCTTCGAGCCGGTGAGCTCGACCAGCGCCCGCAGCACGAACGCGGCGTCGGAGGAGCCGCCGCCCATGCCGCTGCCCGCCGGAATGCGCTTCTCGAGGTCGACATGAACTCGAGGACAGTCGCCGACGTGGCGTCGAAACGCCTCGGCCGCGCGCAGCGCGAGGTTGCGCTCGGGACCGACGTCGAGCGCGAGGCCGGAGACCTCGATCGAGTCGCGCGTCGCGCCCGGCCGCAGCTCGACGCGCAGTTCGTCGGCGAGATCGATCTCGTGGAAGACCGTGCGCAGCTCGTGGTACCCGTCGGGGCGGCGCGAGAGCACCTCGAGGAAAAGATTGAGCTTCGCCGGCGCGACCCCGGCGACGTGGCCGGCCACATGGCCAGCTACCTGGGACGGGGAGAGGGATCGGAACCGAAGGTCGCTCATTGCGGGGGGGCTCGACGACTTCTCAGAGCCCGGGGCGAGGCTACCATCTCCTCCCCGCTGCGGGCCCGCCGCACTCGGCCGGGTCGTCACTCGGGAGCCTGGTGATGAGCGCATCGTCGCGTTCGTTCCGATTCGTCCGCCGCGCGGTCCTCGCTCTCGGCACGGCCGCGGCACTGCCGGCGATCGCCGGCGCGACCTGGTCGATCGTCCTGATCGACACGAGCACGGGCGAGGTGGCGATCGGCTGCGCGACCTGCCTCGAAGCGATCGACCTCGAGACGCTCGTGCCGGTGATGCTCACCGGAGTCGGCGGGGCGTGCGCGCAGTCGCTGGTCGACGGCTCGGGAATGAACCGCAGGTTCATCTGGGAGAAGCTGCAGGAGGGGTGGACGCCCGGAGAGATCCTCGCCGCGCTCCAGCTTTCGGACAAGCTGCACCAGTCGCGGCAGTACGGGATCGTCGACCTCATCGGGCGAAGAGGCAGCTTCACCGGCGCCAACTGCGGCCGATGGGCGGGAGGCGTCTTCGGGAAGAGCGGCACGATCTCCTATGCGATCCAGGGCAACGTCCTCACGGGACAGCCGGTGGTCGACGACGCCAAGGACGCCGTCCTCAACACGCCGGGCGACCTCGCCGAGAAGCTGATGGCCGGGATGGAGGCGGCGCAGCAGGACGGCGGCGACGGCCGCTGCTCGTGCGACATCAACCGTCCCGATTCGTGCGGATCGCCTCCCACCGGCTACGACCCCGACGTCGACAAGTCGGCGCACAACGGCTTCATGATGGTCTCCCGCATCGGGGACGTGGACGGCGACTGCGACGGGACGGTCGGCTGCGCGAACGGCGACTACTACATGAATCTGAACGTCCGGCTGCAGCGCGCCGACGACCCGGACCCGGTCCTCCAGCTGCGCACGAAGTTCGACGACTTCCGCGCCGCTCATCGCGGGCGGCCCGACCACATCAAGTCGACCACGGCGCTCAGCCTCACCTCGACTCCGGGCAATGGCACCGAGCCGGTCACGCTCACGCTGACGCTCAACGACTGGGAGGGGACGCCGCTCGGCCACGGCGGAGCGACGGTCACCGTCGCCCACTCGGCGAACAGCGCCGGCCTCTCGAAGATCGGGACGCCCCTCGACCTGGGCAACGGCAGCTACACGGTGCCGATCACGGCCGGCGCCAGCCAGGGGCAGGACGAGTTCCAGGTCGTGGTCGACGACGGACAGGGGCCGGTGACGCTCTACCCGTTCCCGACGCTGACGCTGACCGACACGCTCCTCGCGGACAAGACGTCGCTCTCGGCGGCCGCGGGCGGCACGGTGAGCTTCGACCTGATCGGGCCGGAGGAGACGCCGCCGCCCTACTACCTGCTGCTGTGCACCGGCTCGGGCACGACGCCCGGCCTCGTCTTCCCGAAGGCGGTGGTGCCGCTCAACTACGACTCGATCCTCGAGGCGTCGCTGCTGCTGCGCAACTCGTCGACGCTGGTGAACACCAGCGCGGCGCTGCAGCCGGACGGGACGTCGACGGCGTCGTTCGTGGCGCGGCCCGGCGAGCTGGGGCCGATCGTCGGCTACGAGCTCGACTTCGCCTGGTTCCTGACCTCGCCGGTGCGGTTCACCTCGAACTACGTCCCCGTGATCGTGAATCCGTGACGGCGCGGCTCGAAGTGCCCTAGCCGCTTCCACCCACTTGCTTCAGACACCCTCGCAAACGCGCCCGACAACGTCGGAGATCCAGAGTCCATGAAAGCCTTCTCGAAGTCCTGCTTCCGTTTCGTCCGCGGCTCGATGCTGGCGCTCGGCACCGTCGCGACGTTGACCGCGATCGCGGGCGCGGAGTGGTCGATCGTCCTGGTCGACCGGGCCACCGGCGAGGTCGGACTCGCCTATTCGACGTGCGAATCGGACGTCGACACCCAACCGGACATCCCGTTGATCCTGACCGGCATCGGCGTCGCCGCCGCGCAAGGGCACTCCGACCTCGACGCCGCGAATCGGAAGTACATCTGGGACGAGATGAAGAAGCACACGCCTCCCGCGACGATGATCGCGACGCTGGCGAGGAACGACCCGCACCACCAGGACCGGCAGTACGGGATCGTCGACCTGCTGGGGCAGAAGATCTCGTTCTCCGGTGGTCACATCATGGCCGGGGAGCACAAGTGGAGCGGCGGCGTCGTCGGACGAGTCAAGACGCTCCACTACGCGATCCAGGGCAACGAGCTGACGGGACAGCCGGTGATCGACTACGCCGAGGATGCGATCAAGAACACGCCGGGCGATCTCGCCGACAAGCTGATGGCCGCAATGGAGGCGGCGCACGTGGCCGGAGGCGACGGGCGCTGCTCGTGTGACATCACCGATTCCGAGGCCTGCGGATCGCCCCCGGCCGGCTTCGACCCCGCCACCGACAAGTCGGGCCACAACGGCTTCCTGATCCTCGCGCGCGTCGGCGACGTGGACGGCGACTGCGAGATGACCGAAGGGTGCGCGAGCGGCTCGTATTTCATGTACTTCAACGTGCAACAGCAGGGCAGCGTCGATCCGGACCCCACGATCCAGCTCCGCCAGCAGTTCGACGACTTCCGCGCCGCTCATCGCGGGCGGCCCGACCACATCAAGTCGACCACGGCGCTCAGCCTCACCTCGACTCCGGGCAATGGCACCGAGCCGGTCACGCTCACGCTGACGCTCAACGA
>Ga0247727_10004570_pt1 | contig 29182 bp, 28 predicted proteins | sample WisWelCaveWW1625_FD_202498 | JGI IMG/M metagenome (GOLD analysis project Ga0247727, IMG submission 202498) | Biofilm microbial communities from Wishing Well Cave, Virginia, United States - WW16-25 | ecosystem: Environmental > Aquatic > Deep subsurface > Groundwater > Cave microbial mat | place...
CGGATATCTTCCAAATGGGAAACCCCTCCTGAGGCAATCGCTGGAATAGAAACTTTCTTTAAGATTTCTTTGAGCGCGTGTAAGTTTGGTCCGGTCAACATTCCGTCTCGGGAAATATCCGTATACACAAAATGCGATAATCCTAAATTTTCCAGTTCCTGGACAAAGTCAACGGCCTTGAGTTTGGAAACAGATGTCCAGCCCTTTTGCGCGACCATGCCGTTGACGCAATCGAGACTGACCATGATTCTTTTCTGCCATTGATCGAGGATTTCCTTTAAAAAAGTTCTATCTTCAATAGCCTTTGTTCCCAAAACGACGCGATTGATTCCACCGGACAATAATTGCTCAATGTCCTCTGCCTTACGGATGCCGCCGCCCATTTGTACGGGAACGTTTAAATTTTTGGCAATCTCCATGATCAGCGACGCGTTTTGTAATTCACCTTTTTGGGCGCCGTCTAAATCAACGATATGAATAATCGTGGCTCCTTTTTCCTGCCATTTTTGGGCGATCTTGATTGGCTCCTCTGAATAGACGGTGATATCTTCAAACTTTCCTTGTTTCAGCCGAACGACTTTGCCTTCTTTTATATCAATGGCTGGGATAATGAGCATTATATCTTCTCCTTAAAATTTTTAAGAAGACGCAGGCCCAATTCCTGGCTTTTTTCAGGGTGGAATTGAACGCCGAAAATATTATCCAGGCAAACCGAGGAGGTAAACTCAACACCATAATCGGTGGTGGCGGCATTGCACGCCGTATTTTTCGGCGACACAAAATAGGAATGGCAAAAGTACATAAAAGATAAATTATCAATGCCGATAAAGAGCGGGCACCGGGATTGCTGAACGTGGATTTGATTCCAGCCCATGTGCGGAATTTTAAGACTCGAGAAGCGTTTGACCGAACCGGGTAATAGTCCCAAACCTTTGACCTTTCCCCCTTCATCACTTTCTTCAAAGAGCAGCTGCAACCCCAAACAAATTCCCAAAAACGGTTTGCCATCTTTAATCGTTTTTCTAATGGAATCGATGAGCTTTAAAGATTGCAGTTTTTCCATGGCCGGTTTCATAGCGCCGACGCCGGGTAAAACAACCTTTTCGGCATTACGGACATCGTTTGGATTTTGCGTCACGACAGCTTGCGCGCCCACGTGCTCGAACGCTTTTTGAACACTTCTTAAATTCCCCATGCCGTAGTCGATGATGGCGATCATTAATCAATGATCCCCTTTGTCGATGGAACAATTTTACGCCGGGGATCGATCTGCGTGGCTTGATCCAACGACATACCCAGTGATTTAAAAACTGTTTCCATAATTGTATGCAAATCCGCCGAACTGCTTGGATTTTTGATCGTGACAATTACATTCGTGCCTAACTGGTGAGCGAATGACTCTAAAAAATGTTCTAAATGTTGAAAGCTGTATCCATCTTCGCCTTTTGTTGGTTCATTTCCATCCACATTGATTTTTAAATATCCTCGCCCGCTAATATCAATCACCGTCTGTCCCAGAGTAGACTCCATTGGCGCGAAGGCGGAACCAAAACGTTTAATTCCTTTCTTGTCTTTCAAAGCCTCTTTAAAAATTTTCCCCAAGACAATCCCGATGTCTTCATTGGTATGGTGAATATCCACATGCGTGTCGCCTTTGACTTCAAGGCTCAAATCAAAAAAACCATGAAAGGCAAATAATTCCAGCATGTGTGTGAGAATGCCAATCGGTGTTTTGATTTTGGATTGACCTTTGCCGTCGATATTTAGTTCTGCCTTGATGAGGGTCTCGGTGCTCTTGCGTTCCAGCCTGCCTGTCCGGCAGGCTGGTTTCGCTTTACGTGATTTTGTAGCCATCAGATTTTCCTTTCGGTTAAAACCTTATCTTGACGGATTCAGAATGTTTTAGCAACCCTTCAATCGTGGCGACTTTTTCTAAAGGCTCACGGATTTTTTCTAGAGCCTTTTTGGAATAAGAAATAAAATGATTGGTCTTCATGAAATCAGAAAGGCAAAGACCCGAGAAAAATCTGGCGGTCCCTAAAGTTGGTAAGACATGACTCGGGCCCGCGACATAATCGCCCACCGCGGCCGGGCTGTAGGGCCCCAAGAAAACGGCCGCCGCGTTTTTAATTTTTTTGGCGATACTCAACGGGTTATTCGTTAAGATTTGTAAATGTTCGGGCGCGATCTTATTGGTGACGGCCACGGCCTCATCCATATTCTTGACTTGAATGATATACCCTTTATTGACGCGTTTTCGTACCTGGCGGATCAATTGCTTGGACGGCGTCACCAAAATAACCAAGCCGCCTAAATGTTCCGCCTGGGCTTCTAGATCGGCCACGACATAATCCGGATTGCTGTAACGGTTGGCGATAATCACTAATTCCGTTGGCCCGGCGAGCATATCGATATCCACGACCCCAAATAACTGGCGCTTGGCTTCGGTCACATACATGTTCCCAGGACCGATGATTTTATCCACGGCCGGAATGGTTTTTGTCCCGAAGGCCAAGGCCGCGATAGCCTGGGCGCCGCCAACGCGGTAGATTTCATTGACATTCAGTAAGCTCGCCACTACGAGAATATAGGGATTGATATGTCCCAATTTATCCGGTGGTGTGGCGATCACGATGCGTTTGACACCGGCTACTTTTGCCGGAATGGCTGTCATATAAACTGTGGAAACCAGCGGCGCGGTTCCCGCGGGAATATAAATCCCAACTGTTTCGAGTGGTTCAATGCGTTCTTTTAAAAGCACACCTTCCGCGTCTTTGACCCGGCAGGGTTTTTTAATTTGTTTTTTATAGAACAGCGAAACATTATTGATGATCATTTTAAGTGAGGCGATAAAATCGCTGGTGATGTTCTGAAACGCGCCGCTGATCTCGGTCTCTTCCACTCTTAACTGACGGCTGGTTAATTTTACCTTATCGAATTTACGGGTGTAACGGATCAGGGCGTCGTCGCCGTTTATTTTCACGTCATCAATAATTTTTTTGACCTTTTCTTCAATATGGCGTTTACGCGTATAGAGATTACGGTTGTAGAGTTTTTGGATGGCCTGGCCTTTTTGCGTGATGGTCTTCATAATAATTTTTCCCGGATTAAATTTTTGACTTTTTCAATAGCTTTGGGCAACTGTTTTGGGTCTTTACTGCCTGCCTGCGCAAAGGTGGGTTGTCCCCCGCCATAAAATGGGATGCCTGCCGAAGGCAATTCTTTAATTGTTTGCGGAGCCGATATTCCTTTTTGCACTAAATCCCCGCTGGTCGCGACAACCATAATAGCACTGTCTGGGAACGTTGAGCCAACAATAATAGCAACGGATTGAGTATTTTGTTTGATCAAATCGGCGCTATACCGTAAAGTTTCTTGACTAACATTTTCAAAAGTATGGGTAATAATTTTTGTGTTCCCATAGATTGGGCTGTCATTAATAACACCGTTCAAGGAATTTTTAAAGGATTCAAGGCTTTGACGATCTGATTTTTTTTGCTCCTCTAATTCTTTAAGACGCTTGGCCTGAGATTCGGCGCGCTCGGCTTCTTGTTTTTTCTTTTCCTGGTCAAAGTCATTTGCTGCCTCCGCGGTCCGGGCTTCAATGCGACGGATGCCCTGCGCGATGGCGCTTTCATTTGTAATCCTGAATTTTTTAATCTCACCAGTGGATTTTAAATGCGTTCCCCCGCACAATTCCTTGGAATAATCTCCGATCGAAACGACCCGGACGATATCCTTATATTTTTCCGCGAAGAACGCCATGGCCCCGCTTTCTTTGGCTTCCTTTAAATCCATCGCTTTTTTTTCAACGATGTTGTTAGCTTTGATTTGGCCGTTGACGAGCGATTCAATTGTTTGGGTTTGCTCTTTGGTCAAGGCCTGCGGATGGGTGAAATCGAATCGTAGTCGGTCGGGCGCGACCAGCGAGCCTTGCTGTTGCACGTGGGTCCCCAGAACTTTACGCAGCGCAGCCTGTAAAAGATGTGTCGCGGTGTGATTGCGCATGATCGAAAGCCGGCGTGCCTTATCAATTTGAGTGTCAACCTCGTCGTTGACTTTAAATGTTCCTTTATGGATTACTCCGGAGTGGATAAAAACATCAACGATTTTTTGCGTGTCGGTAACATGAATGGAAAATCCGTTTTTGGTGATTGTCCCGGTATCCCCCATCTGCCCGCCGGATTCAGCGTAAAAGGGAGTTTTGTCCAAAACAATTTTTACAGCCTGGCCTGCTTTGGCCTCGGCAACTTCCTTATTCTCAATAAAAAGTTTCAAGATCGCTGCGGTTCCGCGGGTTTGGTCATAGCCGGTGAATTCGGTTTTGGGGACATTCAGATTAAGTGCCGCGTCCGCGAACACGTCGCCGGTCATCTTGCTTCCGGCGCGGGATTTATTTTTCTGATCTTCCATGAGATCATCGTAGAATTTCCATGATTCGACGACTATATTATTTTCAATAGCTGATTCTCCAATTGCTTTTTCAATAGTTGCTGTTGTTAATCCGTAGGTATCCCTATATAAAAATATTAGTTCACCGAGTTTTCGTGTCCTTTCGATGTTGTTAGAAATGTCTTTGAGTCGCTTTGTTTTTTCCTTCAATTCCGGAATTCTTTCATTTCTGGTAATCAAATACGACTCTTGAATTTTCCGTATAATTCCAGCAATGTCATCTGCTTTATTCGAAAGTTCTGTATATGGATCTTGCATGACTTTTGCCACAGTTGAGATCAGTTTGTAAAGCCTTGCTCCCTGACGCCCCATGGGAATCATTTTGTCTGTCGCATCAATAATAAGCCGTTTCATAATGTATCCGCGCCCATCATTTGAAGGAATAACCCCATCGGCGATCCCAAATGTAATCGCCCGAATATGATCGGCGATAATTCGTTTATCGATATCAGTGATCGAATAGCCAAAATGTTTTGTTTCTTCTTCAATTGCTTTGATGATCGGTTGAAACAAATCTGTTTCATAATTATTTTTTTTTCCCTGCATCACCGCGACCAAACGCTCAAGGCCCATGCCGGTATCTATATTTTTTGCCGGCAAAGGTTCCAAGACCCCGCCGTCTTTGCGGTTGAATTGCGTGAAGACCAGATTCCAAACCTCGGCAAAACGTCCACAATTACAGGTGGGATCGCAGTCACCTGCCTGCCGGACAGGCAGGTTTTTGTTCGAACAGTCTGGATTGATCCCGAAATCAAAAAATATTTCTGAGCAGGGTCCGCAGGGGCCGTTGGGCCCTTTTTCGCGCGCTTCCGCCGGCCAGAAATTATCTTTATCGCCAAGTTTTAAAATGCGTTCTTTGGGAATACGAATATCCTTAAGCCAAACATTATAAGCCTCATCGTCTTCTTGATAAACGGAGACCCAGAGCTTATCGGCTGAAATTCCGAGGACCTTGGTGAAAAATTCCCAGGCCCAGGCAATGGCGTCTTTTTTAAAATAATCGCCAAAGGAAAAGTTTCCCAGCATCTCAAAAAACGTGTGATGCACGGGGGTCTTTCCTACCTTCTCCAGATCATCGGTGCGCAGACATTTTTGGGATGAAGCCGCTCGGGTATAGCCTTCGATATGCCCCAAAAATTGTCGTTTAAATTGCTGCATCCCGGCGGTGGTGAACAAGACAGTCTTGTCCTCTGACTCCGGGGGCACCAGGGAGACACTATTCACAATGGTGTGCCCCTTGGACTTAAAGAAGTCTAAAAATTTTTTTCGTATTTCGTTAGCGGTCAGCATAATTGTTTAACTGCTTTTTGTATAATCTCGATGCTAAATCCGCGCCGGGATAAATATCCGAATACTCTTTGTTTTAATTTTATCGGTTCAAGGCCCTTGTACCTTAGAGCGGCCTTTTTGGATAAAGAGACAACAATTTTTTCTTCCGGAAAGTCTACCTTTGCCGCAGCTATTTCTTCCTGGATAATGCCACTATTAATACCTTTTTGCTGGAGTTCAAATGAGATGCGCTTTAGGCCGAAGGGCTTCATGAGGCGAGCTTTGATCCAGTCCCGGGCGAATTGACGATCGTCAATAAAGTGGACATTGACAAGGTAAAGGATGGTCTGCTCAATTGTTTCGGGCGCGTATTTCTTATTTTTGAGTTTCCCCCTGATCTCCTGTTCGCTGCGATTTCGAAATTTTAAAAGGGTAAAAACATAATTTCTGGCTTTGGTGAAATCCGTGGTCTTTTCTACTGAGTTCATTGAACATTTTTTTTAACGACAAAATATCCGCGGAATGTCCGTATTAAACAATCTCCCGGGGAATCTTTAACCGCTATTTCAAAATCTTCCAGACAGGTAATGGTATTTTTATTAACGTTGGTAATGATATCCGCTTTTCGTAAACCTGACGCCTGGACCGGACTATTATCTTCTATCCCGGTGATAATCACTCCTTCCGAGATATCCACTCGAATGCGGTCGGCAATTTCCGGGGGGATAGAGCGGACTGTAAGTCCTCGCCACTGAATCTCGATTCTGGCTTCTTGAGGTTCGGCTGATTCTGCGGGGGTCTCTTCTTCTTGAACCCGGCCGAATTCATCAAAGGTTGGCCGGCGGCCGACAGTAATGGGAATGTTCAGCGCCGTGTTATTGCGCAAAACATTCATGCTGATTTGTTTTTTAGCCGGGGTATTCCCGACAATTTTCATCAACTCAGTGGTATTTTTAATCGGCTGCCCATCAATTGAAAATATAATATCTCCCTCTTGTAATCCACCTTTGCCGGCAGGACCGCCGGGTAAGACCTTCGATACCAAAACACCGTTTTTAGTCTTTAATCCGAAATATTGAGAAAGCCGCTGGTCAATATCCTGGGCACTGACCCCGATCCAGCCATACACTACTTTTTTCCCTTCGATGAGTTGTTCGACTATTTGTTTGGCCGTGTTAATGGGAATCGCGAAGCCAATTCCCTGATACCCGCCCGAGGTGGAAAATATCGCGACATTAATCGCGATGATCTCGCCTTTCAAATTCACTAAAGGTCCGCCGGAATTCCCGGGGTTGATTGCCGCGTCGGTCTGGATTAAATCGGTATAATTGGAATCCCGGCGTGGTGTTGTCGGTAAAGACCGGTGTAAAGCGCTGATGACGCCCGCTGTGACGGTGGGTTCCGGGTTATGAAAAATTGTTCCGTAAGGGTTGCCCACGGCCACCACCCATTGGCCGATTTTTAGATTATCGGAATCCCCAAGGGTTGACTTTGGTAAATTCGGGGCATTAATTTTGATAACCGCCAGATCCGACCGGGGGTCGGTTCCCTTTAATGTCCCCATGAATTCACGGCCGTCGGCCAAAGTGACGGTGATTTTATCCGCCTCAGCTACGACATGTTCATTCGTTAAGATGTGTCCCGCATTATCAATGATCACCCCTGAACCAAAACCAGCCCGATGCAATTCCCGCTCTGGGCTTTCGCCAAAAAAGTCTTCAAAAAACCGATCAAAAGGTTCATCGTTACCCGGACTGCCGAAAAAGTATTGTCTGGATCGGTAACGCTGGACACTTTCTGTTCGGATAGAAACGACTGTCGGCCCGACGATTTCGGCGACTTTGCTGATGGCGGTGCTGAAATCGGTATTGGCTGATAAAAGTGAGGCTTCTGGAACATTGGATTCCGAGATAGACGCCGGCGTTAAATTAAACTTGCCGGCGATGGCCAGCCCGATGATTATCCCGATGACCAGACTTGAAATTCTGGAAGCACGTTTCATGTAAAGTTGTATTTCAATTGAATTTTGACCATCCCCGAGGTGTTATGGTCGGATGCGACCGGTTCACCTCGGGGGTGATATGGGTTTAATTATTTTGTTTTGAGTGCGTCCGTCAATTTTTGTCGGATCTGTTTTTCAATTTTGTCTAATAATTTTGGGTTTTCTTTCAAAAAAATACGGGCGCTCTCGCGGCCTTGTCCGATTTTTTCATTTTCAAAGGAAAACCAGGTTCCGGATTTCTGGATGACTTCATTTTTAACGCCGAAGTCAACAACATCGCTGATGCGGGAAATACCTTCGCTGAAGCGTATTTCAAATTCGGCATCGCGAAATGGCGGCGCCACCTTATTTTTAACGACTTTGGCTTTGACTAAATTCCCCACCACTTCTTCCCCAATCTTGATGGATTCAATCCGGCGCAGGTCAATACGGATAGAGGCGTAAAATTTTAAGGCCCTGCCGCCGGTGGTTGTTTCGGGGTTGCCAAACATGACCCCGATTTTCATGCGTATCTGATTTATAAAAATAACACAGGTTTTGGATTTACTGATGGCGCCGGTGAGTTTGCGCAAGGCCTGGGACATGAGCCGGGCTTGTAATCCCATATGCGAGTCGCCCATTTCGCCTTCAATTTCCGCGCGCGGTGTTAAAGCGGCCACGGAATCAATGACCACCAGATCAACTGCGTTGGAGCGGACTAAGGTTTCGGCGATTTCCAGTGCTTGTTCACCAGTATCCGGCTGGGACACTAATAAATCATCCAAATTAACGCCGACGGTTTTGGCGTAAGAGGAATCAAAGGCATGCTCGGCGTCGATGAAAGCCGCCACCCCACCCATTTTTTGGATTTGATTGATGATGCTTAACGTCAGTGTTGTTTTTCCCGAAGATTCCGGACCATAGATTTCAATGACTCGGCCGCGCGGGACACCACCGATTCCTAAAGCCGTGTCCAGGGCGATTGAGCCCGTCGGTATCGCATCTATTTTAAAATTTACGTTAGCCCCGAGCTTCATGATGGAGCCTTTGCCAAATTGTTTCTCAATTTGCGAAAGCGCCAATTCCAGGGCTTTTCGTTTATTGGATAAATCCGTTATCTTGGTGTCGGTTGATTTTGAATCCGTCACCTTATGTTCGGTTGCCTTGACCTCTGTTGCTTTGACTTCTGCTGCTTTTTTGTGTTCAGCCATGAATCTCCCCCTTATGATAGGACATGGGTTGCGGAAAAGTTTCTGCTTATCTTATTTTTGAGATGCCAATTATACATGAGCCTGGTTTTTGTGTCAATATTTTATCTGGTGGGGATAAGAAATAAGTCTTTGGAAACAAAGAGGTTATAATTATTGGCAGCTTTGAATGTGTTTTTGGATTTCTGGCGCGAGGTTTGGTTTTATTTCGATAACAGCCGCGAAATGTTGGACAGCAGCATCACAATTTCCTAAAGATTTATAAATCTCGGCCAGCCGAAAATGGGCATCGAAACTTTTGGGTAGGAGTTCAATCACCTGCGTATATTCCCGCAAGGCATCTTCGATTTGCTGTATCTGTTCATAGGCATAGGCGAGATTATAGTGCACATTAACGTCATAGGGGTTCAAATTTAAGGCTATTTGAAAATACTTAATAGCGTTGGCGTATTGGCCGTCTAAGGTGTAGGAAGTAGCCAAATTATATAAGGTATTAACATCGTTGGGGCGTATCGTAAGGGCTTTGAAGTATTGATCCCGCGCTTTTTTATATTCCTTTTGTTCATCAAGGATTGGACCAGATTTACTCGCCGCAAGGAATTCCAATGTTTGTGGACTAACAGGAGTCCCTTTAAATATGACAAACAATAAGAGGACCATCGCCACACTTAAGAAAAACTGTTTCCATCGTCTTAACTGGATTTGCTCCACCAACCAGCACAAAGCATACGCTTGATACATTAATAAAAATGGCAAAATGGTGGCGCGGTGCCGGTCGATCAGAAAAAAGATCAGCGTGAACAACACCTGACTGAGAATCAGGATATTGATGTAGAGTGTATTTCGTCGGTGTAAAATGGCCAAGCTGAGTCCCAGAACGGCAAAGGCGAAGACCACGCGATAAGGATTGAAATCAAATTTGTTTTTCCAATCCTGTTGCAGCATCATGTCCATTTCATGGGCCCATTGATTGTCAGTTATAAATAACCAGAATTTTTTGCCGAGCAGCCCAAAATAATTCAAAGGGTTTTCTTGTATGTAATGTAAGGCTTGATCCTTCCAGAAAGCGGAAACTTCTCTGTTGGATAAATCCTTTCCTAAAGTTTTTTGGGCAATAATTTTTTGATCCTGTTCATGACCGGTGTGGTCAGGCCGTAGAAAATCCGGATTTTGAAAGGTCCCATTCGCCTTGGGGTTATTCCCGATATAAAAATTGAGACCACTGTGGCTGCTGATAAAAATCCAGTCCCCCCCTACGATTCGATTACGTAACGTGACTAAAGATAAGATAAGTATGACTCCCAAAGCCAGCGGGAAGAATATTTTATGTGTTGTTGGAATTAATTTGCTTTTGTTTCTCATAGCCATGCTGCCCGCCAGCAAAACAAGAAATATCAGAAACTTCCCATCCCCTAAGATTCCTAATGCGATGATGATGCCGAAAATAAACCAGTGGCGCCGGCATGAGAATTGTTCAGGATTATAAAGCACGATGAGGATGACAAGACTTAAGGTGATCAGTAATGTCACCGGCATCATCAGCCAATCGTAAAAAATAAATGAGAAATTGACTGCCGCTAAAAACATGGCTAAGACGGCCACTCGGGCGGAAAAAATTTTTTGGGTAAGTTTATAAAGGAGATAACAATTAACCCCCCCGAGGAGGATATGGACAAACTGCACGAGTAATAATTTCCCGAAGCATAAAGAACCCAGCATCGCCAAAAAATAAGGGAAAAGCGGCATGCCGCTAAAGGCCTCTTCCCCTATCCAATTATCCCAAACGATATTCCATGCCCATTGTCGGTAGTACAGGACATCAGCTCCGGGCGTATCATAGAAAAGATAATATTTTTTTAAAAGGACGAGGTAGAAAACACGCAGGATGACGGCCAGCGCACAAATAAAAAGAACACTCCAGAATTCTTTTTTATTTTTCATTCGCGGATGGATAAGCGGATAAACGACAACACCGCGATGGCCGCGGTATCAACCTTGAGGACAGTTTTCCCCAAAGATATTGGGATGCATCCATTCGTTTTGGCCAAGATGATTTCCTCATCTGTGAAATCTCCTTCCGGACCGATGAAAAAAATGATTCGTCGTCGTATTTTTTCACTCTTGAGGAATATTTCCTGTAGCGTTTCCCGGGATCCGGTTAAGCATGGAATAAGGCACAGTTCTTCTTTTGTGAGGAGGGCCAAGACATCTTTGAGTGGCGTAATGGGGTGGATCAAAGGAATGGTCTGGCGCTGACATTGTTTGGCGGCATTAACTGCTACGGTTTGGTAACGGAGATTTTTTTTGTGACGTTTATCAAGGGGAACAGAAAATTCAGTCCTTTTTGTGATGAGCGGAATGATTTTATCAACACCTAATTCGGTTGCTTTCTCAATGATGGTTTCGAATTTAGCGCGTTTGGGAATGGCGCAGGCCAAGATGACGGTAATTTTTTTTGCGGGGACCGTTTGCACGTGGGTGATTTTAATTTCCACGGCGTCATTTTGAATCGAGACAATTGTCCCTTGAGCATCCAGTCCCTGGCCGTTAAAAATTTCTATCGCTCCCCCCACTTTAAAACGCAACACATTTTTTAGATGATGGATTTCCTTGGGGTCGCGGATGCGTACCACAGCGTCAGAGTGTTTTAATTCCGGGCAAAAGAAACGGCGCATGAATATTATCGGATATTGGCAAAAACCCCTGTGCCTGATTTAACCCCGTCCTGGTCAATGGTAATCGCAGAGGAGCCATCGCCGTTGTCAACACTATTGCGGGTGGCAGTGACGATAAAGGTTGTCGCATCAGATGTGATGCCGTAAGCAAAATGGGCATTGGTTTGAGAAGATGGGTCTTCCATATCGAGGGTATTAAAATCATCACACTCGGTATAATCGCTTTCAAAAAGATAACAGCGTTCCAGCGATTTTTTAATCGTGGCTAATTGAATTAAGGCCTCATTACTGCGTGAGAATTCCATGGTTTTAAAAAACCGCGGCAAGGCCAAACCCGCCAGAATTCCGACAATAATGATGGTGATGATGATTTCCAGCAATGTAAAAGCGTTTTTTATCTTTGTCATAACCGTGATTCGATATGGATAGCGTGGTGGATCGGGGGGGGATCGAACCCCCGACCTCCTCATTGCGAACGAGGCGCTCTCCCAAACTGAGCTACCGACCCATTAAAAGTGAAAATATCATAGCAAATACTGAAAACGATGACAAGTTTGTCTTGAAGATTATTCCATCGATGAGCCAAGGGCCGGTGGGCTAATACGGGTGGTTAAGATAATTTCCGGGTTATCAAAAGTGTCTTTCGCTGCCGCCGGGTCATATCGGTTGGTGATAGTCACTTCGAGATAGAAACTTCCAGAACCCGTGGAGCCTGGAGTATCAACCCAAGACGAATCGATACCAACTACTTGACCAATACTGGTCCCGGCCGATGCTCCGCAAGCTTGCGGAAGTTGCGGTGAAGGAAAGGTGCACATCCTAAGGTCAAAAGTATTTTGTGTATAACAAACCCAGGAGTCATCCGTGTAATCACCGGGAGTTGGAACGGCGGCCTCTTTACGAATACATAAAGTATTCGCAACGCTATGCGTCGAAAGCATACTTGCTTCGTCGTAAATTCCTTTGTTGAGCTTATCCCCCGTTGCTTCTTGGGCTGTTTTGGTAATATTAAGCATGATGGCGGAGGAGCGCATGGAAACAAGACTGTTCCGGGAAGTGCTTTTGTGGGACTGCCGCAAGGCCTGATCAATCGAAACGACCCCGAGCATAATGATACTCACCGCGATTGTTGCCACCAATAATTCCATTAATGTGATCGCTCTTTTATTCTTTGAAGGGATCATGTATTTTTAAGGATTCCAGGTGACTGATAGGTTGACTTTGCGTGCCTTTGTTGTGGCGTCCTCGGAGACAGTATATGTTCCAGTATAGACAGGATCCGCGGGGCCGGGGCAGTTATGAGGTCCTAACGATAACTCATTCGTATAATCGGTGCCATTGTATGCGCGTTGATCCACCTTGGCCCGTAATTGTTCAAGACATTGCTTGCCAAAGTATGCGGCGCCCAGACGTTTGTCTGAAACATCCGAAGAAACCCGCATCATTGAAAGAGTTGAGAACATCCCTAAAGCCGCAATACTAAAAAGGACCGCCGAGATAACGACTTCGATTAAGGATAACCCCTTGTTTTTAATATTTTGTCGCATAGGATTAAGGACAGCTGGCCCCGCTGATACATTGCGGATTTGTCGCACTGAGAACAGCTTGAGTGGCTCTTACCGTATAAGGAGAAGTGCTACTCCGGACCGCATCACAGGTAAAGGTCGTTCCCAAGGCGTTTCCCGTGCAGGTGTAGGTCATTCCCTGCGCGATGATGTTGAGCTTGAGATTGGTGTTGATGGAAGTTAAATCTACGGTTGTCGCGGTGTCTGGCCAATACTTAGCCTGTTCAGAAAAGCGGATCTGTTGGGCGGAATGAATCGCGGTTAGGAGAACCAGGGCGTCTTTTAAATGGGCGCGTTCAACAGTTTTCGTGTAGTTCGGGACAGCGAATGCCGCGACGACAGCCACAATGATGACCACCGCAATCAGCTCCATGAGTGTAAATGCTTGGAGATTAAATTTTTTGTTCATACTAATATCCTAATTTATTGCAAAGCCCAGGCTTCGGAACACAGGTTACCGCTCCTGCCGAGGTAATTGATAAGGTATACGCATAAGTCGCACTATTACGTGATATCGTGGCAATAGGATCCGAGTCACTGATGGTTGGTACGTTAAAATTAGATGAAGCTGGAATGGTGATATCAAGATTAGCCATCGTGCCCGTGAAAGCGCCATTTTCAAATTTATATCGTGTTTGGGATCCCATTAATGCTGTGAGAATAGTCATTCCCTCGACTGACCGATTTCGCTCAACAACTGTTCCGATTTGAGGTAAAGCCAGGGCGGCCATGGTTCCAATAATGATGACGACGACAATGATTTCCATTAAGGTAAATCCAAGTAATTTATGGCGATTCATTTTAATTATTGTTCGAGTCATATAATTTTCAGCGGATACCCGCAAAAGGTCCGGTACCGGTTTTTGTTCCGGCTTCATTGATCGTAATAGTCGCTGTGCCATCGCCGCCATTCACCGCGTTACGTGTGGCTGTGATCGTAAACGCCGCCGCGGTTGGTACTCCCAAACCATAGGTAAAGTGGGCATTGGTTTGAGTCGCCGGATCATCAATATCTAAAGCGGTAAAGGCATTACAGAGGACATACGTATTGGTCCATAAATAACATCGCTCCATGGCTCGTCGGATGGAGGATAACTGGGCTAAGGCCTCAGAGGCCCTTGAAAATTCAACGGTTTTAAGAAATCGAGGTAAAGCCAGGCTGGCTAATATCCCAACGATAATGATGACGATAATGATTTCAAGTAAAGTAAAACCTTGAGGAGTGGTTTTTAGAATATTTGATTGTTTCATCGATTGAATTATTTTCATGTTCAATCAACACTTAGGCGTGGCGTATACGTAATTTCATTTCCACGCTTAAGTGTTGATTGATATGGTTAGAAAAGATGCTAATACAATACTTGACTTATCGGATACCTGCAAAAGGTCCGGTGCCGGTTTTTGTACCAGATTCATTGATATTAATGGTCGCTGTCCCATCACCACCATCCACCGCGTTACGTGTGGCTGTGATCGTAAACGCCGATGCGGTTGGTGTTCCCAACCCATAGGTGAAATGGGCATTGGCTTGACCACCTGGGTCATCAACATCAAGAGCGGTAAATGCATTGCACGGGACAAAGGTATTGGTCATGAGATAGCATCGTTCCATGGCCCGGCGGATGGAGGACAATTGCGCTAAAGCCTCATTCGCTCTTGAAAATTCGACCGTTTTAAGAAACCGAGGTAAAGCTAAGCTCGCCAGAATACCAACGATGATGATGACGATGATAATTTCCAGAAGGGTAAACCCTCTTTGCCTTCCTTTAAAAAAGCCATACTTTTTCATTTTGCCTCTCCTTGATAAATAACTTTTTAGATTTTAGTGCAATTATTGTTCTTATTATGAGTATTGCCTTTGTTTGGCTTTTAATCACCTCCTTTTTTTGTAAAAAGCTTTTAGCTTTTATTGTCCCATATTCGCAATACTAAAAATGGGTAGAAACATTGCGATAACAATAATTCCAATAGTTCCACCCATAACAATCAACATCACTGGTTCAAAAATAGTTCCGAATCGTTTCATGAACGTTTGTACATAATTTTGATAGTATTCGGCAACACTCCGCAACATTTTCCCAAGTTCACCCGTCTCCTCTCCCACCAAAATCATTTGTACCGCCATCGGTGGGAAGAAACCGCTGTTGGTCATTGTTTGGGCAATCAGCTTGCCTTCACGGACATCTTTTTTAATATCTCCGATGACATCCTCACAAATTTTATTATCGATCATGCGCTGGGTAATATCCAAGGCATACAGAATGGGAACACCGCTGTCCACCAGGATCGACATCTGCGAGGTGAAACGTTCCACGACGATAGTTTTAAAAACATATCCAAATTTTGGCAATGAAAATAATAACACTTCTACTTGTCTTTTGCCAATGGGTGTTTCCATGTATTTTTTAATTAAAAAGAGTATACCACCCATGATTCCGATGAGCACTAAGAATTTTGATTTTATAAAATCAAATATGTCCAGGAGGACCCGGGTGATCAATGGCAGGTCCACTTCAAAAGACTCAAAGAGAGTTTTAAATCGGGGGCCGATAACCAGGGCAAAAAAGATAATCGCCGCAACAGCCACAAAAAGTAAGATGATAGGATAAATCATGGCGGAGACCAGGGAAGATTTAAAGGCAGACTGTTGTTCCAGATAAAAGGCTAATTTTTCTAAGACCATTGGTAGATTACCCGAGGCCTCCCCTACTTCCACCAAACTTACCCAAAGTTTAGAGAATATTTTAGGGTGTTTCCCCAAACTACCGCTTAAGGAATTTCCCTCTTCCACGCTTCTTTTGACATTGACAAGGATGTCATGAAATTGTTTGCTGTCGACCTGCATGGCGATAATATCCAAACTCCGTAAGAGGGTGACCCCGGTATTAAGCATCGTACCTAATTGCCGGCAAAAGGTTAAAAGATCATCGAGGGTGACTTTCTGGTGCGAAAATGCCGCCCGTTTTGCCTTCCCATCGTTTTTCTTCGCGGATACCTTGGCCAGGGACTGAACATTAATGACAAAATACCCATGTTGATGAAGGCGTGTTACTAATGTCGCCTGGTCATTGGCTTCATCCGTGCCGCTGAAAGTTTTTCCAGAGGCATCTTTAACGACATAAGCAAATTTTGGCAAAGGTGTCTCCTATATTAAATTAATTATGGGCTAACCTAATGTCACGCTGAGGATTTCTTCTAAACTGGTAATGCCGGCTTCTACTTTTTTAATTCCGGATTCAAAAAGGGTCATCATTCCATTTTTTTTGGCAACCTCCTTTACCTGCGTGTAGGAGGCCTGCGTGGCGATAAGTTTTCGGATATCGTCATCAATGTACATAACTTCCGGGACTGCGATGCGGCCTTTGTAGCCGGTCTGGTTACATTCATTACAGCCTTTGGCTTTGTAAATCAGATCGGTATTAATTTTGATCCCTCCCAAATGTTCGAGGGTGGGTTCATACGCCTCTTTACATTTTGGACAAAGTTTTCGGGCCAAACGCTGGGCCAAGACCATGACCAAAGAGGGCATTAATAAATATGATTCAATACCGATGTCTAAGAGCCGGGTAACCGCCGCGGCGGCGTCATTGGTATGCAGCGTGCTTAAAACAAAATGTCCGGTAAGAGCGGCGCGGACGCAAATCTGTGCTGTCTCTAAGTCTCTGACTTCCCCGACCATCATGATATCCGGATCCTGACGTAAAAAAGAACGCAGGGCCGAGGCAAATGTTAATCCGATTTCCGGTTTGACATTGACCTGATTAATGCCGTTTAAACGAAATTCGACTGGGTCTTCGATGGTCATAATATTTTTTTTGGGGGTTACCAATTCATTAAGACTGGCATAAAGGGTCGTGGATTTACCACTTCCGGTAGGTCCCGTTACAAAAAATAAACCATACGGAGAGTGAATCGCTTTGCGGACCAGGTCCAACTGTTTGGATTCAAATCCGAGTAAGGATAAGTCCAAAGGAATAGCGCTTTGATCCAGGATACGCATAACAACTTTTTCTCCCCAAATTGTCGGGATTGTTGAAATACGCAGGTCAACATTTCTGTCTTCCAGCTTAACCATGATCGCTCCGTCTTGCGGCAATCTCTTTTCGGCAATATCCAATTTTGATAGGATTTTAATACGGGAAACAATAGGCAATTGCATATGCTTGGCCGGCGGCGGAATTTGGTGAAGTGAACCATCAATGCGATAACGTAAATTGATTTTATCTTTATAAGGTTCAATATGGATGTCGCTGGACTTTTGGTCAATGGCCTGCCGAATAATCAGGTCGACTAATTTCACAACGGGTGCTTCACCAGCCCGGGCAATTAATTTATCAAGACTAAGTTCGGAATCTTCGTTTGGAGCACCCATGGGTTGATCAATATCGCCAATTTGAGTCTCAGAATGTTGATAAGTATCCAGAACGGTTTCACCGAGCATCGAGTTGGTGGTGTTTCCGTAAAACTCCTCGATTGTTTTGACAATATCGGTTCTGGTGGCGATGACGAGATTGATTTCACAGCCGGTGACTTTGCGTAGATTATCGACAATCAGCAAGTCCAGTGGATCAAAGACGGCACAGGTCAACGAGTTCATGTTTTTGGAGAGCGGCAGAACCAAATTTTTTTGGGCGAATTCTTTTTGGATCAGTGTTTCCAACCCTTGGTTTTTTTGCGGGGTTAAGAGTCCGGAGCCGCGCGTCGCGTAAGGTAAAGAAAGTTGCTCTCCTAAGGCCTGGACAATATCTTCTTCCCGGATAAATCCCTGTTTGATCAGGACTTCCCCAATACGTCCATGTTCTTTTTTTTGGATTTCAATGGCCTTCATCAATTGTTCTTCGGTGATGAGGGCCTTTTGCAGTAAAATTTCTCCTAACTTTAAATATGCCATTTTATTGCCCTTTATTTTCCGCGGTGGTTAATGCTTTTTCAATTTCTTTTTGTCGCGAAGACGGGATGTCCTGTTCCCTGACCAGTTGTCGGGAATTAGAAAGAGCTATTCGGGAATTCTTTTGTTCTTGAATGATGTGTGGTGTTAAAAATATGACTAATTCGCGGTCTGAATTAGTCATATTTTTATGACGAAAAGCCAATCCTATAATCGGGATGTCACCGATAATGGGAACTCGGGTACGGGTATCAGAAAGATCGGTTCGCAGTAAACCTCCGAGAATCACCGTATCGCCGTCATGAACGCTCATCATGGTTTTTGCTCCGCGCTCTTCCGGATCTTTAAAGGTTGTTCCTTGGAATGTCCCGCCTGTTTTCGCCTGGGTGACACGGGGTGAAATGGCCATGATAATATCATTGGTCAAGAGATTCGCCTGCGGAGTAACCGTTAGAGAAATACCGGTTTCCACGCGCTCGGCTTCCACGGATTGAATCGAATTGCTGTCGGAGGAACTCGTGACGTTCGCAATCCCGATGGCCTCATCCGTTGTGATCTTGATTTGCGCTGTTTCATTATTTAAAGTGAATATTCTTGGCCGAGCTAGACTTTTCGTATCGGTGTTGGTTCGAAGAAATTGTAAAATGGCGGTTAGCCCGGCGGCACTAATCGTGCCCGTTGTATACTCACCTTGAGTGGCCTCTCCGTCACGAATTAATTCATTTTCATCCCAGGGAAGATAATGTTCCCGTTGCGCACCAGCAAATGACAAAGGTGATTCCCCATATTTTACGCCCATTTTGTCCGCGACTTCTTTGGCCACATCCAACATTTCAACTTCGATGAGGATCTGGGGAATTGGAACATCTAATCGGGCGAGGGTTCGTTCAATTAAGGAAAATTGGCTTGGAATGTCCGTAATGATGATACTATTCGTTCGTGGGTCCTCCACAATCGACCCAGCCTCGGTGAGCACGGTTTTGAGAGCAGCAAAAAGACCGGTATCTTTGGGAATGTTGGCGCCGAATGCGATCGAATCACCTTCACTGCTGCTACTGTCACCGGAGCTTTCTTGGTCTGTAATTTTGAGTGTTTTATTTAGTTTTGACGACAGAACCGTGGCAAATTTTAGTTGATAAACCCTTGTCTCCAATTCCCTTCCCATGGGCGGGGCGTGTTTGACAATAAAAATATTACTGTCCGGCTGAATTTCATAGGCAAGTTCGTTCGCGTTAAGGATTCTTTCTAAGGCTTCCTCAACCGGGACATTATCGAGGAATAGAGTAATTTTTTTATCCGCGATATTCTGGGCCGCAATAAAATTTAAACCCGACTGCTGCGAAAATATTTTTAAGACATCATTGAGGTCAGCTTCCTTAAAATCCATGGAAATGGTCCGGGAGTATTCAGGATAAAAAAGTTTATTGTCTAAGATGGAAGTTCCCGCCCAGGATGGCGATAACGTATACAATAGTGCAGATACGAAAAAGAGAAAAATAATTACAGATTTTTTGCTTCGCATAGGCCCTTCTTTCTTATTGCGACCCCATTTAAAAAGGAATGGTAAAGGGTCAATTATTATCGAAGGAATTTTTTTCATCATCACTTAATTCTTCTTTAACGTTTTTACTAATCGTAAATTGGTCCCCCTCATAGGTGATGTCTATTCCATCCTGATGGATCCCCACAATGGTCGCTCCCTCAATGGTGTCTCCTAATTGGATGATTTGATTATTGACGATGGCCTGGGGGAATTCGCTATTCCAAATGAGTCCACTGATGCTCAATTCTGGGGCCTCAACGATCAGTTTAGACGTTTCGACTATTTCGACTGGTTGTACCGGAGTTTCTACCTCGATAGGCGGTGCCTCAATAATCGGTTCAACGATTTCTGGAATAATCTCCACTTTTTTTTCTGGTAATTTAGGAATAAACGGATTTGTATAGATTCCTTCTTCGATGTTGTCAGCCGACGCCGGTTCCTCAACGGTAGAAGCCAGCTCAGGAGTTTCTGGTAAGGCCAAACTCCCTTCCGTTAAAAATATGGTTAAACAAAATATGATAATGATGTGTGTTTTCTTCATGTTTTGAGTTGAAGCGAAGCAATTTGCATGATGACATTAATCGTCTCATCGAACACCGGAGCCTGGCTGGCAGAACGGCTGCGGGTATCCGATTTTCGTAAATTGATTATCCAGTTCTCAATACGAAGATTATATTTGGAATGTTCAATATCTCGGATGAATAAAACTAAATTTTTGTAATCGGATGCGCTGATATTTACTTCTAAATATGCCGCGTCGTAAAAATCAGTCGGGCGCGGGTCCCCACCCGGGGTAAAGGACAGGATTTGAATATCTCTGGTCCTAGCGAATTCATTGATTAAATTACTAATGCTTTCCAAGTCAACGGTCCCTTGGGGCAATGAGCTTACATATTTTTCGAATGTTGATTTAATGTTTTCATATTCGGAAATGGCTTTTTCTTTATCGCTCAAGGAAGAAAGTTCGGTTTGAATAGTCGCGAGCTTTATGTTCTGTTCCCCGATAATTTTTGCGGTCATCCATAATGTCGCGATAGCCAGGGCGATATAAATCATCAACTCCTGATGCTGGCGTAATCGATTTTGAAAAGAGTCAATGTCTACCTGGCCAAGATTTTTTATATCAAGCATTGTTTATTTTAAACTCACTTGAAAAAACGTTACTGGAAAATCCTGCGCTGTTTCTCTGCGTAAAATTACTTTTGCGTCCTGGAAAAATTTAAAAAAGTTTTGATCTTTTCTGAAATTTGTCGGTAGACCATTGACCAGATTAATTTGCTCGTTCGTGTCTTCGGTGTAGACATAACCTTCTAGTGTAATGGTGACGCGTGGAATGTTAGCCCTTTGGCCCTCTTTCGCTTTGCGATTCCGATTTTGTACCACCCCCGCTTCCGCGAAGGTTATGGCGAGGCTCGTTAACCAGGCTTCTTTGGGAAGTAAATCCGGGATCCGTTTCAAGAAAAAGGCAACATCGCTTTTTAGGGTAATATTTTTTATGGAGTTTATTTTTTTGATGGTCTCCTCACGTTTTAAATTAATGTCGTCTACCGCGAGGCCTTCATAGGCACCTTGGCGCTGAGTCAGTTGGGATAATTTTGTTTTTTTACTGGAGACATTGAAATTTGAGATGAGAAAGACAATTAAAAGAAATGCCGCGCAGCCAGCACCGACACGCATGATGCGGTCACGATTAAGAGGTTTCACCACAAAATCTTCCGGCGATTCTCGTAACCGAGACTTGACCAAATCGATATTGGCCGCGAAAGGAACAGCCTTTCGTAACCCAGCGCCAAAGGCATTAAGGGTCCCAAGAGGGGTCTCTTCCTTTATATCCAGAACTAAATGAGCATTTAACGAAGCGGAGGCCAGCCCCAGATCTTTCCCGAGATTTTCCGTTACAGCCGTTGGGATGGAAGATAAGAATAATATTTTATCAATTTTGCTTTGTGTATGCTGCCTTGAGTAATAATCGAGCGAGATGCGGATTTCATTGAATAATCTTGATTTGATCCCTTCATAATCTAATCCTGTATTCGTAACGGAAGGTATTCCCAGGCGAAATTCACGAACGAATTGGGGTAGCCCATTCTCCACAACGATGATGGCCCCTTCTTTATTCTCGGCATGGATAATAGCTGTGGTTTGGGTTAGTTGAATTAATTTTTTAAAGGTTAACAATCGAACCAGGCTTAATGGTTCCGGCTCAATGGCAATGACGTTTAAGTTTGATTGCTCTAAAACAGCACAGTATTTTTCTAAGGTGTCTTTTCGAATGGCGACGAAAAGGATGCGGATGCGCTTAGTTTTTTCTTCGGTGACGGTCGTGGTGTGATAGTTATAAGCTAACTCATCCAGCTTGAAAGGGATATAGCGGTTGATTTCAAATTCAACCACACCTTTTACTTCATTGTTTGTCATCCAGGGGATAAAAAATGAACGTAAAATAATATCTTTTGTCCGCAGGGATAGGACAACATCGGTTGAGTCTATTTTGTTATCACGCAGCGATTTTTGGATAATAGCGGTTAATTTAACTTCATCTGGTATGTTTTGAAGTTGGGTTTGATCAGCTTCAAGTAAATTATGAGGGAAAGTGAAAAAATGATAAAGCTTTTTATTCGCTGTTTCGACTATACTTAGATAATTATTGCCAAAATAGACACCTAAACTTCGTTTAGTTGTCATATTTGACCTTTCGGGATTGGGCCTTGAGCCATTTATCGACTTCTCTTTTGTCGAAACGCCAGACACCGCCAAGTTTTATCCCGGATATCTTGCGCTGGTTCAGCCAGTTATAAATGGTCTGTTTCTTTAGCTTAAGATAAGAAGCTAATTCTTCAACATCAAGTAAGTTATTCCGCATATTTTACAGACCCTTGTTTAGTAGTATATTCTTTCTGTTCTTACTTTAAACTTAACTGTAGTTCATTAAAACATAATGGATTTACTTTGTCAAAAAGAAAGTAAGATATTTTTTCGAATTGGAATATTGCGAGAATAAATTAATGATTCTATTGAGGGAGATTGTAGTCGACGGTGATCTCATCAATATCGGTGCCGTTGGGCCCGCCGCCTGATGATGAGGTGATTTTGGGTGAGAATTTTTTATTATCGAGAATTTCAGCGTTTAATGTCGCGTTTGTATCATTGAGAAAACGGCTCATGTAATTATTCCAGAAGGCCCCCTTCGCAACTTGTTCAGCTTTAATGCGTTCGATTTGATGGCGGTTCGTAAGTGATTGACTGGAGTTTAGGGTTATAATCCCCACCGCGATGACCATCATCACGAAAGAAAGCATGGCCACCGCTATTAGAATGGCTCCTTTTATATTTGTTTTCATTGTTCCCTCATTTAGAATTGGTTTCAATTAAATTATGCATCATATTTGGGTAAAGTTCAAATGCGATTAAATAGGTCAATATTGTACTTGTACCGAATATGTCTCGGTGCTATAGGGACCGGTATCGACAGTTGGAGCATTGATCGTTATTGTATACGTTTTGCCATCAATGGTTTCGGAACTGGGATTAGCCCCAGAACCGACAATTTGTCCGGAATATTTAAACCACCACGCCCCTTCGGCAAATTGATCCGCTTTAATCCGTTCAATCTGATGCTGGTTTGTGATGCTTTGACTGGTACTCAAGCTGATAATACCTAAAGCGATGATCATCATCACTAAGGAAAGCACAGAAACAGTTATTAAAATAGCCCCTGACTCCTTATTCTTTACGGTAGTTTTAAACATGTTTATAGTTTTTTATTTCCCGGTATAGCTCACATAGCTTTTACATTTCGGGCATTTTTTAATATTCTCTTCAGAATGGTCAAAAAATAAATATGTGCAAAACGGACATTGAAAAAGGTGCTGTGATTCAGAGGTCAATGTCTGATGATCATCGCGGTTATTATAGAATAGCCAGCGCCCAATCACAAGAAAGAGGATAAAAAATAAAATTGCCGATATGGCCGTCCCTATATCAATTTTAATCATTTTTATTTAATTTTAATGGATCCCGAGGAGGAATGGGGGGATTGGCTTCCTTGTCTTTTGGCGCCTCCTTGCTTCCCACGGAAGATTCAGTGATAAATAATTCTTCGGGAGGTTTAAATATAATCTTTTCTTTTGAAATAATTTTTTGGGTGAACACAGGTTTTATTGTAGTGGGAGAAATTTGTCGTTGATGAAAACCTGAGGCTGGCCCGAGGTTTAAAGCGGAATCATTGAATGTTGGGATGGAGACAATTTTTTGCGGATATTCATTAAAACTTAAGTCATGCGGACTTAAGATGGAACCTAGAAATGTCATCTGGGGCTTAAAGGGAGAATGTTGATATTGCATGGTAAAAGTAATCAAGGCGGCCATGGTCAAATGACAACAAAGGGCAAGAAGCAATGATGTCAAAAATAGATGTTTTATTTCTGTGAGCGCGATCTTCATCAATTCTTTTGATCCGTGGCAATGTTCACCCGTTCAATTCCTATTTCCCGACATAAGTCCCAAATGTCAATGACCCTGCCTAATGAGGCCCGGCGGTCAGCCTTAATGAGGACTGGCCGGGTTTTATTGGAAGCCTTGTTTAAATTTTTTTTGATTTCCTCTATGGTTGAAATGATTCCATCCAAATAGATAATGTTTTCGCTGGTGATGGTGATCGTCAAATTTTCTTCCTTGACGACGTCGCTGGTTATCGCTCGGGGTAATTTAACCTTAATGCCTGACGGTAATGTAAATGACGATGAAAGGATATAGAATATCACCAATAGAAAAATAACGTTGATGAATGGAACAAAGATGATTGGCTGGAGGCCCGGTTCAATGTTGATGTGCCGTTTAAATCTCAACGCGATAATCCCCCTTCTTACTGGGATGGTCGTCAATAACTTGGCCGAGAAAATAGACTAACTCGGTGGAGCATCTCTCCATATCCAGAATGATATTGTTCACCCGGCTGACTAAATAATTGTATGCGACAAAAGCTGGAATGGCTATCATCAGGCCGGCCACCGTGGTGATAACGGCCTGCCAAATACCGCCGGCCAAATCGCCGGGCGTCACCGGATTCAGTGATGTTGCCCGGACTTGTATCGTATGAAAACTTTCTGCGATACCCGCCACTGTTCCCAACAGCCCTAACAATGGAGTAATATTAGCAATGGTCCCCAGGGCATTGAGATGTTTTTCTAATTTTGGGATTTCAAAAAGACTCACATCCTCAATGGCTTCCTTGATTTCTTCACGCGAACAGCCAAATTTGGCGATGCCCGCTTTAAAGGCCTTGGCGATTGGAGAAGGATTAAAATCACAGTCATCAATAGCTTCCTTAATACGGTTGTGCTTAATGTGGTCGAACAAGGTGGCTTTTAATTTAGAAATATCTGTGCGGATCAGATAAAAATGAATGAGCTTTTCAATAACAATAGTTAAGGCGAACAAAGAGCAAAGCCCGATTGGCGCCATCATCGGTCCGCCGGCTTTGATTAATTCCCAGGTGTTCATTTCCCAGATTCCCATAAAGTCTTCCCCCTATGGTTGATGGACAACAGTGTTTTGTTTGATCCAAGATAAACGTTCTTGGGCAAATTTTATTTCATCCGTCCCATATTCGATAATTTTCGTGTACGCTAATTGGGCGTTGCCCCAATCTTCTTCATCCTCAAAAATACGGGCGGCCCGTAAATACGCCTTGACCGACCAATCGATTTCCTTTGGATAGAGGTACGGAATTTTAAAATAGGCTTCCAGGGCCTGTTTCGAATCATTTAAGGTTTCAAATAAATCACCAATAAGGAATTGTATTTCAGCGTTTTTCAATTGGCTTAAGCCCGGTTCCGCTTTCAAAGCCTTCGTATAATATTCCATCGCCTTTTGGGGATCACTATTTTCCTGATGGATCCTGGCGATTTTTGCGTACGCATCACGGGTAAACTCCGGGCCGCTGATAATGATTTTTTCGTATTGTTCAATCGCGGCGAGCGCATCAACATTGCGGGAAAAAATATCTGCGACGGATAATTGTGCTTTGGCATACAGCTCACGGTTGATTTTGGGATCAATTAATTTTAGCTGATTGAGGGCTTTGTCTAATTGACCGGATTGCTGGTAGGCCTCGCTCAGCGCAAAGCGGACGCTGGGAATCTTCTCGCTCCCGGGGAATTGATCAAGGATTTGTTGATAGTAAAAAATGGCATTCTCATAACTCAGAGATTTTAAATAATAATCTCCCAGCCAGAGGAGTGATTCCATGGCAATGGGACTCTGGGGATATTTATAGATGATGATTTTAAATTTTTTTAGCGCCTCTTTATCTTGTCCAAGCTCGAAGAGGCATTTGGCGATATTAACTTCGGCGTCATTAACGATATCGGTTTTATCCGGGTAATTCGCGATAATTTTTTGAAAGATTTTGATAGCCTTTTCCGGGTCTTTGAGATTAAACGTTGATAAGGCCAAGATATAATTTGCTTCCGGCTGTAATTCATGGGAAGCTGGCATTTCTTTGACAAATTTTTCGGTTTGCTCTCTGGTCGCGGTCCAGTCCTTTTTTTTGAAATAGGCGACTCCTAAATAATAGTCGGCTTCACCCAGGTATTTACTTTGAGGAAAGTTGCTTTTTAAACTTTGAAAACAGATCGTGGCCGCTTCTATTTTTTCCATCTTCAAAAGGGCGATTCCCTGACGGTATTGAACATAATCCGTGTAGGGACTGTCGGAGAAATCATGGACAATTTTGTCATAGATCTCGAGGGCTTTATTGAAATTACCGCTGTCTTGATAGGCGTCTCCGATCTGTGTTAAGGCGCTGGCCTTGTTCACCTTGCTTTTGGTTTGATTGATAATTTCTTCGAAATTTTTGATGGCCTGTTCTAAATTATTTTGCTTAAGCGATGTCCAGGCAAGTCCAAACCTGGCGCGCTCAACGATTTCGGCGAAAGTAGCATCCGTCGAAAATTGAGAAATGATTTTATGATATTCCGTAATGGCTTCGTCGTAACGTTCGAGCAAATAAATGGCGTTCGCCCGGCCTAAACGGCCTTCCACGATCCGTGGACTGTCGGAAAAATTTTTGATCATCTGGCTGTAGGCGTCCAGGGCCTTGGGATAATCGTTCATTTCCGTGTAGAGCGTGGCTTGACCTAAAAGGATTTCATCAGACGGCAGATTTTTCGCCTGGGCCATGAGCTGGGCCTCATCAAAGAATTTCTGGCTTTGGTCGAATTGTTTAAGTTTTAGATGACTCCATCCGAGACTGACCTTGGCGATAAAGGTGATTTTATCATCGTGGGAAATCTCATTGGCCTTGGTGTAGTAATCAACCGCGTTTGCATAATTTTCCAAATAAAAATAAGATTCCCCAATATAGAAATAGGCCTGATCGTGGCGCGGGGATTGAGGAAATCGCGTGACATAATCTTTGAATCGATGAACGGCGTCCTCATATTTCAAGGAATTGTAAGCACATTCCCCTGATTTAAAGACCGCGTCTTCCGCCAGAAGATTATCCGGAAAAAGACTGATAAATTTCAGGAAAGTTTCTTGAGCCGCCGCATAGTTTTGCTGTTCGAAGAAGGACCAGCCTAATGAGTAATAGGCCTGTGGAGTGTAGATCGAGTCCGGGTAATTTGCGATGACTTGATTGTATTGAGCCTGAGCCTGGTTATAGTCGGAGCCTTTCAGATATATCTCTCCCAACCAAAAAAGTGTCGCATCTTTGTATTGGGGGTATTGCAGCAGGTCTTGAAATATATTAAATGCCTTCAGGTATTGAGACTGAAAGAAATAACACTGGCCCAGGAGGATGTTCGCTTCAATACGCTTTTCAGATAAAGGGTATTTCTCAAAAAATTGATTAATGTAGCGCGCCGCCACATCGTAGAACCCATCATCAAAGGCTTTTTGAGCGACCAAAAATAATTCGGTTTCCTCTTTGTCGATGGCCCCGTGGACACTTGGTAGGGCTATAGGAGCACAAAGAATAAATAAGATGGCCGCGGTTATACAAGAAATTTTTTTAAAATGCATCCCAATTTTCCATTTAAGTCCCAATTTATCGTATAGATGAAATTGGGATAGTACTTGTTTTCTCTTTGGTAACACTTATAGTTACAATTATTTTTAAAGGAAAACAAGAACATGAGCACATTATAACAGGTTTAGGTCGTATTTCAACCGCCTGGGGCGGGGCTTAAGAATTCTTTGAGGTAGTAGCCGGTGTAGGATGATTTTTTTCGAATGATTTCTTCGGGAGTCCCCACAAAGACAATTTCTCCTCCCCTATCGCCGCCTTCTGGGCCCAGGTCAATAATGTAGTCAGCGGTTTTGATGACTTCGAGGTTATGTTCAATCACCAAAACCGTATTGCCCACGTCCACCAAACGTTGAAGGACATTAAGAAGTTTGTCCACATCGGCGAAATGAAGTCCGGTGGTTGGTTCATCGAGGATGTATAGAGTTTTTCCGGTGGCGTGTTTACACAGTTCGCTGGCGAGTTTAACGCGCTGTGCCTCCCCTCCGGAAAGAGTGGTAGCCGGTTGCCCGAGTTTGATATATCCCAGCCCCACATCACAGATGGTCTGCAGAATATTTTTAACACGGGGAATGTTTTCAAACAGGGTCAAGGCCTCCTGCACGGATGAGTTCAGAACCTCCGCAATATTTTTTCCTTTGAAACGGGCATTGAGGGTCTGTTCATTAAATCTTTTTCCCTGGCAGACTTCACATTCGACATAAACGTCCGGCAGAAAGTGCATTTCGATTTTTTTAATCCCGTCTCCTTGACAGGCCTCACATCGTCCGCCTTTGACGTTGAAGCTAAACCGCCCGGGTTTATAACCGCGCATCTTTGATTCGGGCAGCTGGCTAAAAAGGGTTCGGATATACGTAAACACATCCGTATAGGTGGCGGGGTTCGAGCGCGGGGTGCGCCCAATGGGAGACTGGTCCACCACAATAACCTTGTCAATGTTGTGTATCCCTTCAATTTTTTTGTGAAGTCCCGGCTTTTCTTTAGCGTGATAGATTTTTTGGGCCAGGGATTTATAAAGAATGTCATCGACCAAAGTGGATTTTCCCGATCCGGAAACCCCGGTGATACAGACAAAAACACCCAGCGGAATAGTGATATCGATGTCCTTTAGATTGTGTTCTTTGGCGTTAAGGATTTTTAGCTGTTTCGATTCGATAATGGGGCGGCGTTTGCTGGGAAGTGAAATTTTAAGTTGGCCGCGTAAATACTGGCCGGTTAGAGAATCTTTTGATTTTAATAACCCGGGAATATCACCAGCATAAACCACCTCACCGCCGTATTCCCCCGCGCCCGGACCTAGATCAATGATGTAATCAGCCGCGCGGATGGTCGCCTCATCATGTTCAACGACGATGAGAGTATTACCCAGATCACGCAGGGCCAACAGTGTCCGCAGAAGCATATCATTATCCTTTTGGTGAAGGCCAATACTCGGTTCATCCAGGATATAGACCACGCCAACTAAACCGGAACCAACCTGCGTGGCCAAACGGATGCGCTCGGCCTCCCCTCCGGAAAGAGTGGCGCTTCTCCGATCCAGGGTGAGATATTCCAGCCCGACATTAATACAGA
>Ga0247727_10004571_pt1 | contig 29177 bp, 33 predicted proteins | sample WisWelCaveWW1625_FD_202498 | JGI IMG/M metagenome (GOLD analysis project Ga0247727, IMG submission 202498) | Biofilm microbial communities from Wishing Well Cave, Virginia, United States - WW16-25 | ecosystem: Environmental > Aquatic > Deep subsurface > Groundwater > Cave microbial mat | place...
GCTCGTGTGCGCTGATCGTTGAGGCCGTCTACATGGATTCCGGTGATGTTCATTTTCGTTTTCTCCTCGCCGCTTAATTGCGGCGTGTGTGTATGATCGTTCAAATTCTGCAACGTGTCAACAATTTTATTCGCCATTGCGAATCAGTCACTTAGGTATCACTCCGCCGCGTTCGTTTTTCCGCCAGGCGATGCCGGACTCGTCGAGCAGCATCCGAACCGTCTCGCCGTCGATGCAGCCTTTCCTCGCGCGCATGATCGATCTCGGGTTCACGAGCACGACGGTCGCGCGCTCGATGCCGACGAACGAGTAGAACTTGCTGCGCGCCACGCGCTCGCCTGTCGAGGACGCGATCACCACATGACCGCGCTGCAGCCAGGCGTGGAGATGGCGCTCAGGATCGGCGGCGCTCGCTGCCACGATCCCGATCGCCACCTTGAACGTCTCTCCCTGCTGCCGGAGATCGGCCCAACGGTGCAGCGACTGATGGAAGCACGTACCCATACCAGGCGACGCGGCGACCCAATCGTCGGCGTTCATTTGAGCCTCGAACAGTGACCGACGTAGGCGCGTGCCGCCATCCAGTACGCGGCCATCGGTCCTTTGTTTTTCTTCCACGAGTGCAGCGCCAGGCGATGACACTCGGCGCGAAGCTCGCGCAGCAGGTCGCGAAAGATGGCCGCGAGCTCCGGGTTCGCCGCCAGGAACGCGATCAACCTGGCGGCGGCGGGCAGCTTCATCAGCGGGTTCTGTATCGGGGTCATTGTCCGAGCGCCTTCAGCAGAGCGGCGCGGCTGATGCGCTTGCCCTTGTGCTTATAGGAGACGCGCACATACTGGCCGACGATCCCGCTACGCGGATTCGAGCGCCAGGTCTGCGCGATCACATCGACATCTCCCTCTCGGACGACGACCTCACATTTGCGCCCGTTAGTCAGGTCGTAGCGGGCGCGGCGCTCCATCTCGTTGATGTCGATCATGATGTGACCCTTGCTGCGGCGACAGCGTCCGAGAACTTGGCGAACGCGACGCGCTTGCCGTCGATGAAATACGTGAAGCGCGGCATCGCCCTGTTCGGGCGCGGCTGCGCTTTGACGGCGTACCTGACGCCGTCGTGATCGCGGATCGCCGTGAACTGACCTGCGAGGATGTGCTCTCGCAGACCGGCGCTCGCCTCGCCATGAAGGGTCTGAATGGTCGTGTGGCCGCTCACGACGCGCTCCGCAGCGTGTCCATGCGCTCGGCGATCCTGACGCCACACAGACCGGCAGCGTGCAAAGTCTTAACGTCGAGGCAGAGGATTCCCTTCAACATCGAGAACTCGTCCTTGAGTCCGATGTACTGATCGATCGCTTCGTTCGTGTTCGCCAGGACTTCGGCGTAGGCGTTGATCGCGGCGTCGACCTGGCGCGTCGTCTTGAGCGTGTCGCTCGGCATCGTGAGGGAGATCGTGTGCGCGCCCTCGCCGTGGCAGACGTTCCGGTTATAGGCGTTGCGGCAGTCGACCATCCCGTACTTCGCTATCGCCTTCGCTGCTTTTTTGCTGATCATTTTGTCTCTCCTATCCGGCTGCTTAATTGCAGCACGTGACGCTAGTGTCCTCTTTTTTCAACGCCTCGTCAACAATTATTTTCGACCCTTTCGGATCAACGGCTTACGAATAGCTTGACCTGCCGTGCTTTCGCATGTTCAAATTCGGCAACGTGAGGAATAATCTGCACTTCATCTACCGACACTACGACGCCAGGGGCAATCGAGGACGAAAATCCGCTGTTCAACGTGCCGAGCAGCCTAGTAGTTAAGCGAGATTTCAGACGCTCGCCGGGCTGGAAGGCGTACATGAAAAAAGTGAGGGATCGACGTGACAGAAAACGTAAAACCCGCTGATGTTGTGATCGCGCTGTTCGGCGGTGTTCGCAAGACCGCTCGCGCGATCAAGGTCGCGCCAGGCACGGTGTCGAAGTGGCAGAAGGACGGCCTCGTGCCGTCGAAGCATCAGGTTCCGCTGCTCGACGCGGCGAAGGCGGCGCGCAAACGACTGACGCCGGAGATGCTGATCCTCGGAGCGGCGAAGTGATCGAGGCGTACATCATCACCGTCCCGATCCTGATCGCCGTGATGATGCTGGCGATCATATTCGTTCGCCGCCGTCCGTGAACCTGCCGACCGTCAAGGTGATGCAGCGCGAGGACGACGACTGCATGCGCGCGTGCTTAGCGACGTACTTCGGCGTGCCGATCGAGGACGTGCCGGTCTTGCGCGACGGCGTGTGGATGAAGCAGGTCCGCGATTGGGTCAGACCTCGCGGACTCGGCTACGTCACCGTGCAGATGCCGTCGCAGGCCGTGTTCAAAGAGGCGTTCTCTGACGGCCTCGTCATCTGCGGCGGGCCTGGCGTTCGCAGCGGCGTGCCGCATGCCGTGATCTACCTCGACGGCAAGCTGTGGCACGATCCGCACGCAAGCGGGACCGGGATTCAGGGCGTCGAGCACGTGGATTTTTTCTACTCACTTGCGCCGCGATCGGACTCGACAAGAGATACGCAGCAGGCCGCGCTGTATGGCCTGATCGACGCCTACAACAAGCTGCCTGCCGCATCTAAGGATTGCGCTGGCGGATATGAGTGCTTCGATTCGCGCGGTAGATCGTTCTTCGACGCCGCGCTCGCAGTCGTAAGGGAAGCGATCGAGTGACGCTCGACCTCCGCGAATATCAGGTCCGCCAGTACGACGAGGCTCGCCAGGTTCTGAAGGACGGCGGGAACAGCGTGCTGCTGCAGTGTCCGACCGGAGGCGGCAAGACCGTGATCGCCTCGAAGATGCTGCAGCGGGCGACGGAAAAATACGGCGCGTGGTTCATCGTCCATCGCCGCGAGCTAGTCAAGCAGTCGGTCATGACCCTGCAGAACGCGGCGAGCATGGATGTCGGCATCGTCGCCTCCGGGTTCCCCGGCAATCGACATCTGCGCTGCCAGGTCTGCAGCGTCAGCACGCTCGGCAAGCGCCATCACCTTCTGACGCGACCGAAGCTGGTCATTTGGGACGAGTGCCACCACACGGCGGCGGCGACTTGGGCGGCGATCCACGAAGCCTATCCTGACGCGCTGCACGTCGGCCTCTCCGCCACGCCTGAGCGCCTTGATGGGACCGGCCTCGGCAAGTGGTTTAAGAATCTCGTTCTAGGTCCGAGCGTCGCGTCGCTGATCGCGGAGGGATACCTGTCGGGCTACAGACTGTACGCACCGGCTGGTCCCGATCTCGATGGCGTTCACACGACGGCAGGCGATTTCAACCGCAAGGAACTCGCCGAGGCGATGCGACGCTCAACCGTGACCGGCGACGTGATAGCGCACTATCAGAAGTTTGCGCCAGGCAAGCGCATGGTGCTGTTCGCGTGGTCGATCGAGTCGTCGATGGAGATGGCCGCGAAGTTCAAGGCGGCTGGCATGTCCGCGATCCACGTCGACGGCAAGACCGACAACGCCGATCGCGATCGGGCGATGGAGGAGTTCAAGGCCGGGCGCATCCTCGTGCTCTGCAACGTCGATCTATTCGGCGAAGGCGTCGACGTGCCTGCGATCGAGGCGGTCGCGCTGCTGCGCCCTACGCAGAGCCTGGCGCTGTATCTGCAGCAGGTCGGGCGGGCGCTGCGCCCTGCGCCTGGCAAGGAATACGCCGTGATCCTCGACCACGCCGGGAACTGCAAGCGATTCGGCCTGCCGGACGACGATCGCGAATGGACGCTCGACGGTCGCAAGCGCGGACGCAGCAACGACTACAGCGCGCCGATCAAGCAATGCCCGCGCTGCTACTGCGTCACGTCGGCGGCGGCGGACACGTGCAAGGCGTGCGGACACGTGTTCGAGGCGATGCCGCGCGAGGTCGAGCAAGTCGAGGGCGAGCTTGCCGAGGTCGACATCAGCCTGCAGCGGCACATCGAGCGTCAGGAGCAGAGCGCGTGCAAGACCGAGGCCGAACTCGTGGCGCTCGGCACAATGCGCGGCTACAAAAAACCCGAGAAGTGGGCGGCGAAAATTTGGGCGTATCGACAACAGCAGCGCATAGCGCGCGAGACGAGGGAGATGTTCAGATGAACGACGAACTGCAGCGCCTCGAAGCCGAGGGCGGCATCATCGAGCCTGACGCGCCTGAGAAAAAGGGCGCGAGCGAGAAGCAGATCATGCACAAGATGATGATCGCGCTCTCGAAGGCTGGCGCTCGCGTGTTCCGCAATACGGTCGGCATGGCGTATCAGGGCAAAGCGATCCGGTTCACGGAGCCGCAGACCGTGAAGGTCGAGCCTGGCGACATCGTGATCCGCAAGGCGCGCACCATCAAGGCCGGACTGATGACCGGCAGTAGCGACCTCGTCGGCTGGTATCCGCGCATGATCACGGAGTACGACCTCGGCAAGACGATCGCGGCGTTCGTGGCTTGCGAGGTCAAGACCGAACACGGTACACTCGAGCCCGAGCAGCTTCAGTTCCTGAAGGTGGTCGAGCAGTCAGGCGGCATCGCGATCGTCGCGCGAGACAACGACGAAGCTACCCGAAAACTCACAGAGGGAGGCGGCATCAAATGAAACAGATTTACGTCGACATGAATCTGAAGGGCGAAACGCTCGACCTGATCAACGTGATCAACGAGATCGGAGCGCGCTACCGCCGCCAGCACCTGACGATGACGGTGCGCCAGGTCTATTATCAGCTTGTCGCGAAGAACGTCATCGCGAACACGCTGAAGTCCTACAAGCGCCTAGTTAAGATCATCACCGACGGTCGCATCTCCGGTTACATCGATTGGGACATGATCGAGGATCGGGCGCGAAACGTGGTCGGGCGCACGCGATGGGAGTCCGGCAAGTCCGTGATGGACGCCGCCGCCGACAACTACCACCGCGACATGTGGGAAGGACAGGAGGAGCGCCCGTTCGTCCTGATCGAGAAAGAAGCTCTCGCGGGCGTGCTGACGCCGCTGTGCATGAAGTACGACGTGCCGCTGCTGGCGTGCAAGGGATACCCGAGCGCGTCCGTCCTGCGTGACATGGCGCGCGATCAGATCATGCCGAACCTGGCCGAAGGGCAGCGATGCGTGATCCTACATCTCGGCGACCACGATCCGAGCGGCATCGACATGACGCGCGACATTCGCGAACGCCTGACGATGTTCATCGAGTTCGAGGACGCGGACGTGAACCGCCTCGCGCTGAACATGCCGCAGATCGAGGCGCTGAAGCCGCCGCCGAACCCGGCAAAGCAGACGGACGCGCGCTACATGGGATACGTTGCGCGCTTCGGTCGCCGCTGCTACGAGCTTGACGCGCTGCCGCCCGAGGAACTGCAGTCGATGGTGAAGCGTTCGATCGTGCAACGCATCGACAAGCGCAAATGGGAGCGCCGCGAGCGTCAGATCGAGGCGATGAAGAAAAAGATGCGCAAGCACGCCGAGAAGTTCGAGGGCTAGGCTCACACTCCGAGGGGATGATCATGGCGACAAAAGTAAATCCAGGCGCGTTCGACTGCTATGCAAACGCGAAAGACGACGAGCCGATGTTCGTGCTGCTGGCGCGCGACAAGGCTGCGCCTGCTGCCGTTCGCTATTGGGCGCTCGAACGGATCAAGACGCAGAAGAACCGCGTCAGCGATCCGCAGATCGTCGAGGCGTATGCGTGCGCCGTGGCGATGGAGACGTGGCTCGGCCAGCAGGAGGCTCTGAGAGCCGCCAGCGCGACCGTAGCTGCACACTCGAAGCCTGCTGACACGCTGTAGCCGCGCGTGATCGACTTCGTCGGCCTCGCGCAGCGGCTGCTCTCGCAGTCGCGGACGCTGCTGCCTCAGTGGTTCCCTGCCGGGAAGATACGCGGCCATGAGTTCGTGGTCGGCGACCTGGCTGGCGCTGAAGGCGAGTCGCTGTCCATCAACATCAATACAGGGATGTGGGGCGACTTCTCCTCCGGCGAGAAGGGCGGCGACCTGATCAGCTTGTACGCCGCGATGGAAGGCATCACGCAAGGCGAGGCAGCGCGCAGGCTGACCGCCGACCACACGATCGCGGCGCACGTGTCGACCGCCGTCAAGCCGAAGCAGGAGCGTAATCAGGAATGGACGCCGGTTCATCCGATCCCGGCTGACGCGCCGCCAGCGCCCGACGAGTGGTACAGGAAAGACGGCAAGGATTGGGTTAAGAACGTCGTGCGCGTGCGCTGGACGTACCGCGACACGCTCGGCAGGCCGATGTTCAACGTCTGCCGCTTCGAGTGGTTCAATCCGAAGGGCGAGCTATGCAAGGACGTGATACCGCAGGTCTACGCGCAGAACGCTGATGGTCGGCATCAGTGGCGCTGGCGCTCGCCGTCCGATCCGCGTCCGCTCTACAACCTGCACGAGCTAGTCTCGCGCCCGAACGATCCGGTGATGATCGTCGAGGGCGAGAAGAAAGTCGAAGCTCTCCGCATCCTCGCGCCGCAGTACGTCGGCATCGCTTGGCAGGGCGGCTCGAAGGCGTGGCGCAAGACCGAATGGGAACCGCTCAAAGGTCGCAAGGTTCTCCTCTGGCCGGACAACGATCTTAAGACGGTCAAGACCGCGCGCGACGCTGAACGCTACAAGGTCGCGATCGGTGAACTAATCCCGCGCGACATGCAGCCTGGCATCCTCGCGATGTGGGAGATCGGGCATCACGTGCTCGGCTACGCTGCCGAGGTCAAGATCATCCTGCCCGCTGGCAAGCCTGACGGATGGGATGCAGCAGACGCCGTCGCTGACGGCATGGATTGGACGGCGTTCAAATCCTGGGCGCTGCCATTGGTGCAACAACTGACAGGGGCAAACGATGGACACGGAGACTCAAGCAGAAGTGCCAGGCGTGATCAAAAAGCAGGAACCGAAAACGCTCAGACAGCGCCTGGCGAGAGCGTGGTACGTGGCGATGAGAGAGCCGGTCGGCGGAGTGATCCGAGGGCTGCTGCGCCTGACGGACAGCCGCTTGCACGCGACGCTGTTCGCGATTCAGCAGAAGGAACTCCGCGAGCACAAGATGCTGATAGCGGGGATGCGCGAGGACATGATCGCCCTGTCGCGGATCATCCAGAACCTGCAGGCGGAGATCATCGCGGCGAGGGGCGAGACGCAGCGGATCGAGCACTATCTCGAAGTGTTCAGGGAAGTGACCGGAGCGCAGGGGTCGAACTACGAACTGAAGCTAATCCCGCGCAGCGTCCGGCGTCACCGGCAGAGCAAGCACCGCAAAGTCAGGTAGGTCGCTGGCTCTCGTGGGGGCTGGATCGCAACGGCAACGGCCTGCCGTACACGAACCTGAACAACGCCGTTCGCGTGCTCGAAGCCGATCCGACTCTCAAGTCGTTGTGCTGGTTCGACGAGTTCCTTGGCCGCATCCTGACCGGCAACCCGGCGCGCGAGTGGACGGACGGCGACGACATCAATCTCACGCTCTACATGCAGCGCGAGATCGGTCTGACGAAGATCGGCCTCGATGTCATTCGCAACGCCGTCGTCGTGATCGCGCAGAGGGACACGCGCAACTGCGTGAAGGACTGGATCGCAACGCTCGCATGGGATGGCACACCGAGGATCGAGCACTTTTTCATCGACGTGTTTGGAGCCGAGGACAACGACTACGTTCGCGCGGCGGGCCAAAACTTCTGGATCAGCCTGGCGGCTCGCATCTACAAGCCTGGCAGCAAGGTCGACAACATGATCGTCCTCGAAGGCGCTCAGGGTCTCGGCAAATCGCAGGCGCTCGCGATCATCGGCGGCGAGTGGTTCGGCGAGCAGCACGAATCCGCGACCAATGCCAAGGCGTTCGCCGAGGTACTGCAGGGCAAGCTCGTGATCGAGATCAGCGAGATGGACGCCTTCGATCGGTCCGAGGTCAAGCGCGTCAAAGCTGTGGTGTCGTCGTCATCGGACCGCTACCGGCCTGCCTACGGTCGCCACGCACGCGACCACGCGAGGCAAGGCGTGATGATCGGCACGACCAACAAAGACGACTGGAACCGCGACGAGACCGGCGCGCGGCGCTTCTGGCCGATCAGATGCGCTGGCCTCGTGCGGCTGGACGTGCTGGCGGAGAACCGCGCGCAGCTATTTGCCGAGGCCGTGGCGACGTACAGGGCAGGCGCTACGTGGTGGGAGATGCCTGCCGAGCGGACCGGCCAGGAGCAGCGGGCGCGCTTTGACGCCGATCCGTGGCTCGGCCAGATCGCGAGCTACACGCAGATGATGCGAGAGACATCGACCAATGAAGTGCTGCTCGGATGCCTGCATTACAGCATCCGAGAGATCACACGATTGGAGCAGATGCGCGTCGCATCATGTCTCCGAGTACTTGGATGGACGAACAAGGGCAACGTAAAACGCAAGGGTGTGGTCATGAAAGTGTGGATCAATCCTGCGATGGGTAGCGACGGTAGCGACGTAAACGGCAAAGGTAGCGACGTGGTCGCTACCGAAAATCATGATCCATTTCAATAGGGTAGCTACGGTAGCTACCTACTACTACTAAAATGAGAGAGAGTATATATAAGGCTGAAGGGGAGAGGAGACGGACACCTGAGAGCGGGCGAGTGCGCGCACGAGCGCACGCGAGGGAACTATAGGGAAACGTGAAAAGGTGGCTACCGTCGCTACCGCTTTGATTACAAACGAATATAGGTCGCTACCGAAAACCCATGTCATTGATTGCATTGAACATCGTGGTCGCTACCGTCGAACCTGACGAGCCTTCGTCGGTTCCTGACGTGCTCGACCGGCGCGGCGTATCATCCCGGCAATGAGCGAACGCCGACTCGCAACGAACGATTGGATCGCAGCGCCTGGCGCGATCGACATCGTGTGCGCCTCGATCACCGCTGGCTCGACGCTCGCCGCTGTCTGCCGCGACGCTGATGTGATCTTTCAGCTTGTCGCCGCGTGGATCGAACTCGACGAGGCCAGGCGCAAGCGGTACGCCGAGGCGATCGAGATTCGCGAGCAGCACCACAAGGACGAGATCGTCGAGCAGCTTCGCAACATGGTCACGTCGGATATGATCACGGCGTTCAATGACGATGGCACGCTCAAGCCGCTGCACGAGATTCCGGTCGGCGTGCGCCAGTGGATCGCGGGCATGGAGGTCGAGGAACTGTTCGAGGGGCGCGGAGAGAGCCGAAAGCAAGTCGGCATCCTGCGCAAGATCAAGTTCTACGACAAGACGCGGAACATTGAACTGCTGATGAAGAACCTGAAGATGCTGGTCGAGCAGGTCGAGCACAAAGGTCTGAGCCTGGCCGACCTGATCGGCAACCCTGCGAAGGAACCTGCACGGTCATGACCATGCCGCGAGCGCACCTGATGTTCGAGGGCTACATCGTGTCGCCTCGCGTCCTGCGAGACATCCTTGAACTCCGGCTGCTGTGCCGCGCTGACAAGTCTCTGCGCTGGACACATCACGCACACCTGAGCGTCGCCACGATCCGCGACGGTAGCCTGCCGCCGCAAGTGCTCAACCTACGGACCGGCGAGATCGCCGTGCTGCTCCCGGCGTGACGAAGGACGAAGCCATCGATCAGCTTGCTGAGTGCGTGGTGAAGCTGCGCAACGGCAGCGTCGGCGATCCTGTTGCGGCGAAGATGTACGTGCCGTTTGACGAGGTCGAGCGTGTGATCAAGCAGATCGACGAGACGCCGAAGTGAACTCGATATGGGTCCGCTGGCGCGAGACGCCTGACGCCGAGTGGCAGAAGGTGCAGGTAGCCGATCCTGATGACACGAAGCTCGCTGGCATCCTCGAACGCTGCGCTGCCAGGTTCGGCGCGGCCATCTCGCCAGCCGAACAGCAGCGCCGCGACCTTACGTATCAGCACATCATGAATCAGCGCCGTGCTCGATAAGCGCACGAGCGACACGAACCTGATCGGCATGGCTGGCGATCTCAGGCAGATCAGGCATCCAGCCACGCAGCTACTGATCGCGACCTACGCTGACCCTGTCGTTGGGCGGCTGCACGAGGTCGTCCCGATCGCCGGTCGCACGTTCGAGGCGTCGAACGATCCGCTGTTCAAGGGGAACATCAAAGGCTGATGGATAACGTCGAGAAGGCGCGCGAGCGTCTGCGCTACTACCGCGAAGCACCTGACGGCGTCGTCGTGTTCGCACGCGAGCGCCTGCAGATCGAACTCGACGAATGGCAGAAGGACGGAGCGATAGCGTATCAGACCGGCAAGCCGCGCACGGTGCTGAAGGCGTGTAAGAACCCTGGCAAGACGTTGCTGCTCGCTGTGATCGCCTGGCACTTTCTCGCGTGCTTCTGGCATCCGAACATCGCGGCGACATCGATCACCGCTGACAACCTGCGCGACGGTCTGTGGAAAGAGATGGCGCGGCTGCAGATGCGAGACGAGATGCTGCAGCGTGAGTTCACGTGGACCGCTGAACGCATCTTCCATAAAAAGTATCCTGGCACGTGGTGGATGTCGGCTCGCAAGTGGTCGAAGTCAGCGGACACCACGCAGCAGGCGAACACGCTCGCCGGTCTGCACAACGACAACATCCTGTTCATCCTCGACGAGACAGGCGGCATGCCGCGCGCTGTGATGGCCGCTGCTGACGCGGCGCTCGGCTCGGGCATCGTGTCCAGGCTCGTGCAGGCTGGCAACCCGACCAACCTCGAAGGTCCGCTCTACGACGCATGCACCACTGAGAAAGCGATGTGGAACGTGATCGACGTGACTGGCGATCCCGACGATCCGAAGCGTGCGCCGCGCGTCAAGATCGAATGGGCGCGGTCGCAGATCACTAAATACGGCGCTGACTCGCCGTGGGTTCTCGTCAACGTGTTCGGTCGCTTCCCTCCGGCCAGCCTGAACGCGCTGCTCGGCGTCGACGAGGTCGAGGCGGCGATGAAGCGTCACCTGACCAAAGACATCTACGAGTGGGCGCAGAAGCGTCTCGGCATCGACGTGGCGCGGTTCGGCGACGATCTCACCGTTCTATTCCCGCGTCAGGGATTGGCCGCGTTCACGCCGGTCCCGATGTCGCATCCTCGGAACTCGCCGGTCAGCGTCGACATCGCTGCGCGCGTGGCGATGGCGCAGGCGCGCTGGAATCACGAGATGGAGTTCTACGACGACACGGTAGGTTGGGCGCACGGAGCGATCGATGTGCGCCGCACGCATCCAGGCGCTGTCGTGATGCCGGTCGCGATGGATCGGCCTGCGTTCGATCCGCGCTACTTCAACATGCGCGCCTACTGCTGGATGGAAATGGCCGATTGGGTCAAGCGCGGCGGCGCGCTGCCGAACGTGCCTGAGCTTGTCGGCGAACTGACGACGCCGACGTACACGTTCAAAAACGGGAAGTTCATCATCGAGCCGAAAGACGAGATCAAGGCCAGGCTCGGGCGCTCGCCGAACTACGCTGACGCGCTCTCCTGCACGTTCGCGATCCCTGATGCGCCAGGCAACATGCAGCAGGCTGTCGACCGTCTGCTCGGCATCAGCAGCGCGAATCACGCAAAGACGGAGTTCGATCCGTACCGCGACACCGACACCGAGCAGCAGCACGCAGGTCGAGCGACGATGGACTTCGATCCGCTGCGGGACACGCTCTGATGCAGCGACGCTGTAGCGTCTTGCTGGTTTGCGAAGCGCGCTTCGGTCACTGATTGGGTCGAGCTTACGTGGTGCTGCCTGCATCCAATGTCGAGGACGCCGGTCGGACGCGCGATGTCGTGCGCGCAAGCTCGCGAGGATGGAAAGTTCTGCGGTCCGCGCGGCGATGCGTTCGTGCCGCTGCATGGTCAGCCGCCGTCGCGCGAGACGCTGCGCCAATAGAAAACGCCCGGCTGAGTTCCCTTCTCTGCGCCGGGCGTTGGGATCATTGGATGAACGATTTGGGCGGTATCTACTTCATCGGTGTTCCTCCTCTGCTGTTGGCTGGCTTCAAGGGTTCACGCCTCTAAGCGAGACCTCACTCTACGCCTGGCGCTACCACGTCGCAAGGCGCTCGTCTGTTCCATAGAGCGCAAAGTGTTGCAAATACGATACGTTTGCAAGATCAAAGACTTAGGAGCATCATCTCGCGCCAATGCTCACCGTTCGCCGTTGCACTATCGCCGAGATCATGGCCGCGCCTAACCTGGCGGGCGTGCTGGCCGAGTATTCAGCGGAGTGCTCTCTCGCCGAGCTAGGCGAAGCGACACCGCAGTTCGACATCTACAAGGCGCTCGAATCGAGCGGGTTCTTCCAGCCGATCGCCGCGTTCAACGACGACAACCTCGTCGGCTTCGTCGGTCCGATCGTCGGCAAGCTGCCTCACTACGGCGTCATCGCCGCGACCATAGAGTCGATCTTCGTGCTCAGGGAATTCCGCAAGGACGGCGTCGGCGATAAGCTGATGTATGCCGCGCGCGAATACGCGATCGAGCGCGGAGCCAAGGCAGTGATCTACTCCGCGCCGGTCGGCTCGCAATTGTCGATGATGCTGCAACTGAGTAAGCGTCACCGGCACTCGAACAACGTGTTCGTCGAGGGACTGTGATGCTGCCGCTCGTGATCACCGATCCGCGCTTCATCCCTGGCCTGATCAGGTCGATGTCGCCGCGAGCGATCGACAACGTGCGCGCCCTCGAACGTCTGAGCCTCGATCACGTCGAGCAGGTTCTGCCGATCACCTATCACCTGATCCACGCCGGGATGTATCACCGGACGATCCTCGTGCCGAAGGGCATGACGCTGACCGGCGCGCTGATCAAGCGCGCGACGACGGTGATCATGGTCGGCGACGCGAGCATGTACGGCGGCGACGGCGAGGAGGAGCGGTTCACCGGATACACCGTCCGGCCTGCGATGCCTGGCCGCAAGCAAGCGTTCTATGCGTGGAGCGACACGTACCTGACCATGATCTTCCCGACGAAGGCGCGCACTATCGCCGAAGCCGAGGCGGAGTTCACTGACGAAGCCGATCGCCTGTTCTCGCGACGCGGCCAGAACGAAGTTCACATCACGGAGGAGCTATGAGCGGCGGCGTATCGATGGGTGCAGTTCTCACGGCAGTCGGCGCATCGGTAGCTGGCGCAGTGGTCAGCCAGGCGCTGAACAAAAAGGCGTCAGCGCCTTCGCAGACGCAGGCGACACCGATGCTGGTCGAGCAGGCCGCTCCTCCTGCGGCGACGCAGGACAACACGAAGGTCGCCGCAGAGGAGGCCGCTGCCGCCGCGAAGAAACGCGCTGCCGGAGCTACCGGTCGCGGCGACACGATCAAGACCGGCGTGAACAAAGACCTCGGCTCTGTCGGCGGCGAGCAGAAAACGCTGCTCGGCTACTGATGGCCGCTGTCGTTCAAGCTCGCGATCGGTTCCAGGCTTACAAAAAGCCGGAGTCGGAATACGTCACGTCACGCCAGCGGTATGAGCTTGCGCGTGCGTCGATGTGGAACGAGCGGGCGCTGCACGATCCGCACTTTCGCGAGCTAGGCGAGTTCATCGCGCCGCGCCGTCCGAGGTTCTTCACGTCGGACCGCAATCGCGGCGATCGACGCAATCAGAAGATCATCGACTCGACCGCGAGCTTCGCGAAGCGCACGATCCAGTCCGGCATGCACTCCGGCATGACTTCGCCTGCGCGTCCGTGGATGAAGCTGCTGACGCCGGACCCTGACCTGAACAACTACGCCACGGTGAAGGACTGGCTCTACATCGTGACGCAGCGCATGCTGACGGTGTTCGCGCAGACCAATCTCTACAACATGCTGCCGATCCACTACGGCGACATGGCGACGTTCGCGACCGCCGCGACCTCGATCCTCGACGACACGCAGGACGTGTTCAGGGCGTACAACTACCCGATCGGCAGCTACGCCATCGCGACGAACTCGCGCGGCATCGTCGACCAGTGGATTTACGAGGATCAGAAAACGGTCCTTGAGATCGTCGAGGAGTTCCTGCTCGATCGCAAGACGAACATGATCGACTGGTCGAAGGCGTCGAACACGCTGCGCAATCAATGGGACCGCGCGAACTACAACACGAAGGTCGACGTGTGCTGGATGATCATGCCGAACTTGGCACGCGATCCGAACGCGCTCGAAGCTGGCCGGTTCATGCCGTATCAGTCGGTACACATCGAGAAGGGTCAGGAGCGCGAGGACACGTTCTTGCGCGTCTCAGGTTTCAACGAGTTCCCGATCAACGTGTCGCGATGGGACATCACCGGAAACGATTGGTGGGGAACGGACTGCCCGGCGATGATCGCGCTCGGCGACGTGAAGCAACTGCAGACCGGCGAGAAGCGCGGCGCGCAGGCCGTCGAGAAGATGCTGAACCCTCCGCTGCAAGGGCCGTCGTCGATCCGCAATCAGAAGGCGAGCCTGCTGCCTGGCGACATCACCTACGTCGACGTGCGCGAGGGGCAGAAGGGGCTGCATCCGATCCACGAGATGCGGTTCGCGATTCAAGAGCACGAGATGAAGCAGCAGAGCACGCGCAACCGGGTCAAGACCGCTTTCTATGAGGACTTGTTTCTCATGATGGCGTACACCGATCAGACGCGCGGCGTGCAGCCTCCGACCGCCACCGAGATCGCCGAGCGCCACGAGGAAAAGCTGATCGCCCTCGGGCCGGTCCTCGAACGCACGAACGACGAACTGCTCGATCCGATGGTCGATCGCATCTACTCAATGATGGAGCGGCGCGGGCTGATTCCGCCGCCGCCCGAGGAACTGCACGGCATGAAGCTGCGGATCGAATACACGTCGATCATGGCGCAGGCGCAGAAGCTGGTCGGCGTCGTGGCTCACGAGCGGTTCCTGCAGCAAGTGGTCGCGCTGTCGCAGACGTTCCCGCAGGCGCGGCACAAGGTGAACATCAACCAGGCGATCGACGACAGCGCCGACATGCTCGGCGTGAACCCGAAGATCGTCGTGCCGACCGACGAGGCCGATGCCGCGAGCGCGCAGGAGCAGAAGGCTCTCGCGGCTCAGGCGTCTGCCGCCGCCGCGAAGGATGGAACGCAGGCCGTGGCGAACATGGCCGGAGCGAACATGGAGGAGGACAACGCTCTGAAGCGGATCGTTGAGGGAGTGGTCGCGCAATGAGTTCAGCGCCGAACGCCGCCGATCCGAGCCAGGTCAAGCAGGCCGGTCGCAAGGATCAGGACAGGGCGATCAGGTTCGCACGCGACCTTAAGGCCGTGCTCGGAACGCGCGAAGGTCGCAATGTCCTGTGGCACTACCTCGGCGCGTGCAAGGTGTTCGAGTCCGTGTGGCATCCGAGCGCGCTGATCCATGCGCAGGCCGGACGCCAGGATGTCGGACACGAGATCATGAAGGACATCAATGACACCGATCAGGATGCGTTTTTCCTGATGATGAGGGAAGCGCGCGACGCGGCACGGCGCGACGAAGCAGAACGTGCCGCAGTCCAACAAACCAAAAAGGACACCACCGCATGAACCGCACGAAGATCAGCATCGCAGTGCAAGCCGCCTACCTCGTGGTCAATGCGTCGCGTCGTTATGGCGACGGCGACGCCTCGACGACCACGACCACCACAACGACCGAGCCTCCGAAGTTCGATCCTGCCGCCGCACGCAGCGCGCTGGTCGAATACGGGCATCCCGAGGAGACGGTCAAGGGATTGAAAGACGAGGACGTGCAGAAGCTGCACAGCACGGTCTCGAAAGCAGAGCAGAAACGGATCGACGCCGCGCTCGCAAAAACCAAAGGCGAGCAGGAGACGACCGCGAAGTCGAACAAAGAAGGTTGGGAGAAGGGAACGCTAAAGCTCGAACTGCCGAAGGAATCGAAGCTCCATCAGTCCGACATCGACGAGGTCGCCGCCATTGCGCGCGAGCGAGGATTGTCGAAGGACGAAGCAGCCGTCATGCTCGCTCAACGCGAGAAGGCCGCTGCGGGGTTCGAGGCCAGGTCGATCGAGACGATGGCGAAGGCGCGGCTAGGATGGGTAGACACGATCAAAGCCGACAAGGAACTCGGCGGCGATAACCTGCCGGAGACGCAGCGCCTGTCCATGCTGGCGGTCGAGAGGTTCGTGAGTCCCGCGCTGCGCGAGCATCTGCGCACCACCGGGTTCGGCGATCATCCCGAGATCGTTCGCATGTTCAGGTCGATCGGCCAGGCAATGAGCGAGGACAAACCCGGAGTCGGGGGCGGACTCAGCAAGGGCGGCGGCGAAAAGAAGGACGCCGCTTCGGTTCTTTACGACAACACTCCGGCCTAACGGCCACAACCTATATAAAGGGAAACAGGTCATGACCATGCAAATGATTCTCCTGAACCTCGCGGCTCTGGCCGTGATGTTCTTCGTGCTCTACGTCGCGCTGCCGCAACTGGCTCGCGCGATCCTCGGCGGCAAGATCGTCGGCGTTCCGTCCGCGTTCGGGATGGCAGGCGCGACGCTCGGCACGGCGGCGCTGACGCTGGCGGATTGGGCGAAGCGGCTCGATCCCGATGGCAAGGTTCCGACTGTCGTCGAACTGCTCTCGCAGACGAACGACATCCTGACCGACATGCTGTGGATCGAGGGCAACCTGCCGACCGGCCACCGCACTACGGTTCGCACCGGCTTGCCTACCGTCGCCTGGCGTCTGCTGAACCAGGGAACCACGCCGAGCAAGAGCACGACTGCGCAGATCGACGAGCAGGCGGGCATGCTGGAAGCGTGGAGCGAGGTCGACAAAGACCTGGCCGAACTGAACGGCAACGTCGGCGCGTTCCGTCTGTCCGAGGCGATGGCGTTCCTCGAAGCCATGAATCAGGAGATGGCGCAGACGCTGTTCTACGGCAATTCGGGTCTCGCGCCCGAGGAGTTCACCGGCTTGGCGACGCGCTACTCGTCGCTCACGTCGACGAACGCCTCGAACGTGATCACCGGCTCGGGCGCTGGCGCGGACAACTCGTCCATCTGGCTCGTCGGCTGGGGCAGCGACACCATCTGCGGGATTTTCCCGAAGGCGTCGAAGGCCGGGATCATCCACGAGGACTACGGCGTGCAGACCGTCACCACGGCGACCGGCATCGGCGGCGGCAAAATGCGCGCCTACCAGGAGCGGTATCAGTGGAAGGCGGGCATCGCGCAGAAGGACTGGCGCTATGCGGTTCGCATCCCGAACATCGACATCAGCAACCTCGTCGGCAAGTCGTCGGCGGCGGACCTGATCGAACTGATGATCAAGGCGACCTACCGCATCCCCTCGCTGAACCGCTGCCGCCCGGTGTTCTACATGAACCGGACGTGCATGCAGATGCTGGACATCCAGCGTCGTGACGACATCATCGCGGGCGCGGGCCTGACCTGGGAAACGGTCGACGGCAAGCGGCAGGGTACGTTCCGGGGCATCCCGCTGCGTCTCTGCGATCAGCTTACCGAAGCGGAAACCCTCGTCTCGTAAGTCCGAGACGAATCCACTCAACGAGAAAAAAGGAATACGCACATGAACAAGAAACTGCTCGCTCTCTCCATCGCGGCGGCGTTTGCCGCGCCGCTGGCTCAGGCCGATGTCCGGTACAAGCCGAATGGCATCGTCGACGCGCTGCTGCAGCTTTCCTCGGCACAGCAGATCACGGCGGACGCCGTATCGACGAACACCATCGACACCGGCAACATCACGCCGAAGCGCAACATGGGCGTCGGCGAGCCGATGGGCTGTCTGATCGTCATCACGGCGGTCGGCACGAACACCGGCTCGGCGAAGCTGACGCTGATCCAGTCGGCGGCGGCGAACCTGGGATCGCCGCAGATCATCGGCGAGATCGACCTGGCGACGGCGGACATCGCTGTCGGCAAGACGTATCTCGTCGCGCAATCGACCGGCATCGACGCGCTGCGCTACCTCGGCATCAACTACGACATCACCGGCACGGTCGACTTCACGGTGACGGCGTACTACGGGCCGATCTCGATGTTGTCGCAGCGCGCCCTGACCTACGCCAAGGGCTACACGATCTCGTAAGGCGGCAATGGGCGGCGGACCATCGCCGCCCTAGCTGCCTTCCACAACGACATAGGAGAGCGAGATGAACGCATCAAACGTAGTGCGCAGGGTGATCTCCGGGCTTTGCGAGGGATGTTTCCTCGCCTTGCGCGGAGTCGGCGTTCCGTCCGGCGAAGGTGCTGGCGGTACGGTCACGCAGGCGACGGACAAAGCAACCGGCGTCACGCTGAACAAGGTGTCGGGCGCGGTCACGATGAACGCCGCTTCGCTGGCGGCGGCGACGATCGTGTCGCACGTGCTGACCTCCGACAAGATCGAGGCGGGCGATCAACTGCTCGTCACGCATCAGTCGGGCGGCACGCTTGGCAGCTACACGCTGAACGCGCGCTGTGCGGCTGGATCGGCGACCGTCGACATTCGCAACAACACGGCGGGCGCGCTGGCCGAGGCGGTCGTTTACCGTTTCACGGTCATCAAGTCGGCGCAGGACTGAGCACGAAGCGAGGGCGTGAGAGCGCCCTCGCCACTCCGAAAAATCAAACAGGAGCACCACCATGATCAAAGTCAGAGTCAAGGAATCGCAACAAGACAACTTCATCGGCTTCATCGACCACGCGCGCCGTCGCCCTGGCGACGTGTTTCCGCTGAACGACACGAAGCGTCGCGCGCTGTTCAAGGCCGAGGCCGCTCTCGTCGCCGAGAACGAGGAGGCCAAATCGCACTACGACACCATCAAGGACGCCGATGGCAAAATCCCGCAGGAGTATTCGTTCCGCTGGATGGAGCCGGTCGACGTGAACGTGCCGGAGAAGATCAGCACGGCGCAGGAGGCACTGACAGCGCGCAACGACACCATCAAGCAGGAGCGCGGCTCGGCGCGCAAGACGGAAACGACTGCCGACGCCGCTCCGAAAACCGACGTAATCTAACCCGCACCAATTCAGAGGAGTCGTCATGGGAAATCCGAGACTTGAGTTCGACACCGACTACGAGACCGTAGCGGCTTCGCAGTCCGATCAGGTTCTCGGCGGCGCTGGCAAGGCTGGCGACATCCTCGAACGTCTGGTCATCACCGTTGGAACCGCCGCCACCGCTGCCGTTTCGATCAAGGACGGCGGCGGCTCGGCGATCCCGATCTTCCCGAACTCACCTGGCGGCGGCATCGGGACATACTTCGTCGACATCGGCGCTCGTTCGGTTAGCGGCGGCTGGAAGGTGACGACAGGCGCTGGCTCGACTGTTCTCGCGATCGGCAAGTTCACGTAAGACGCCGGACGGTCTAGACCGTGGCGTCGAAAACGAACGTCCTGAACATCGCGCTCGGGCGCATTGGCGTCTCGAAGCAAGTCGCGAACGTCGACACCGAGCAGTCGCTCGCCGCGCAGACGGCGCGCACGTTCATCGACGAGGACATCAGATACGTCCTGCGCGACTTCCCCTGGCCGTTCGCGACGGCGTATAAGAACCCGGCGCTCGTCGCCGGGACCACTTCGGTCAACGCGGTCAGCGACTGGCGCTACGCCTACCGCTATCCGTCCGACTGCCTGTTCGTGCGGCGCATCGTCGTGCCGACTGTCGGGCGCAACGATCCGAATCCTCCGCCGTTCAGGATCGGCAGAGACTCCGAGGGTCGCCTGATCTACACGAATCAGGAGGACGCGGAGATCGAATACACGTACAACGTCGACGACGTGACGGAGTTCGATCCGCTCGCAGTGAGTCAGCTTGCTTGGAAGCTCGGCGCTGGCCTGGGGCCGTCGCTCTCGCGCATCAAGGGAGTCGTCGAGATGTGCATGCAAGGCTACGAGATCGACAAGACGAAAGCGCAGTCGCGGGCGCTGAACGAGGCGCAGCAAGAAGTTCCGATCGAGGCCGAAGGCATCAGGGCGAGAGACTAGGGCCGTGGCAGAGCAGGTAATTCAACGGTCCTTTGCTGGCGGAGAGATTTCTCCGTCGATGTCAGGGCGCGCTGATCAGGTCAAGTATCAGACCGGCCTGAAGCGTTGCCGGAATTTCAAGGTGCTGAAGCACGGCGGCATCGCGAACCGCAGCGGCTCGCAGTTCAAGGTCGAGGTTAAGAACTCCTCGCTGCAAACCTACTTCATCAAGTTCGTGTTCAACGCCGATCAGACATACGTGATCGAGGTCGGCAATCAATACATGCGGTTCCTGCGCCTCGGCGCGCAGATCAACGTGTCCGGCGTGGCGGCGTACAACGGCGCGACCGCATACGTGCCTGGCAACCTCGTGTCGAGCGCGGGCGTGAACTACTACTGCATCGCGAACACGACCGGCAATGCGCCGCCGAACGTGACCTATTGGTATCCGCTCACCGGGACCATCTTCGAGATTCCGACTCCGTACCTGACGGCTGACCTGCCGCGCCTGAAGTTCGTTCAGTCCGGCGACGTGGTGACGATCACGCATCCGAGCTACCCGGTGAAGGAACTGACGCGCACCGGACACACCGCATGGACGCTGACCGACAAGCCGTTCGCTCCGCTGATCGGCATCCCGCAGGCCGTGGTCGCAACGGCTGGCGGCGCTGGCACGATCGTCTATCGCTACAAGGTCACGGCAGTCATGGCGGAGAGCTACGAGGAGTCGCTGCCGAGCGCCGTGGCAGCGACCGCCGCAGCCGTCGTGCCGACCCTGGCCGCGCCGAACACGATCGCATGGACACCGACATCCGGCGCTGCGGAATACAACGTCTATCGCGAGACCGCGCCAGGCACGAACACGTATGCGTTCCTCGGGATCGCCGCGATCAACGCCTTTGCCGATGGCGGCAATATCGTCCCTGATCAATCCGTGTCGCCGCCGATCGCGCGCACGCCGTTCACGTCGACGGATAACTACCCTTCGACTGTCGGCTACTACCAACAGCGCCAGGTATTCGCGCGGACGAACAACGACATCGAGAAGGTGTGGACGACGCGGACCGGCATGTTCACGAACCTGACCGTGTCCTCTCCGCTGCAGGAGGACGACGCGGTCACGTTCACGATCGCCGGTCGCCAGGTCAACGACGTGCGGCACATCATGGAACTGGACGCGCTCGTGATCCTCACGTCCGGCGCTGAATGGGTCGTGCTCGGCGACAGTGACGGCATCCTGAAGGCGAATCAGCCGCCGAGTCTGAAGCTGATAGGATCGAACGGATCGAGCGAGGTCGTGCCGGTAGTGGTCGGGAACTCGCTCGTGTTCGTGCAGGCGCGCGGCTCAGTGGTCAGAGACCTGCGCAACGAAGTGCAGTCGAGCGGCGGCACGTCGTACACCGGGCGCGACCTGAGCGTGTTCGCCGGACACCTGTTCAGAAAGAAAACTCTCGACCGCGTCGACTTTGCGCAGATACCTGACTCGATCATTTGGTACGTGCGCAGCGACGGATCGATGCTCGGACTGACGTACCTGCGTGATCACGAGATTTGGGGATGGCACACGCACGACACGAACGGATGGTATGAGGACGTGTGCGTCGTGCCGGAGGACAACGAGGACATGCTGTACGTGATGGTGAAGCGGATCATCAACGGCGTGACGAAGCGGTACATCGAGCGGTTCCCTTCTCGCGACTTCGCCGACATCAACGTCGACGCGATTTTCCTCGACAGCTACCTGAGCTACGACGGCAGGAACACCGGCTCGACGACGCTGTCTCTGTCGACCGGCGCAGGCTGGACAGTCGACGACAACATCACCATCACCGCCGCGCTCGGCACTCCGTTCGTGGCTGGCGATGTCGGCAACGTGTTCGTCCTGAACATCCTAGACGCAGACCTTGAGAGCGAGACCTATGGCGAAGTGATCGAGACGGTGTCGATCACGGTCGACACGTACACGGACACGACGCACGTGATCGGCAGGCCGAGCAAGACCGTGCCTACCGCGCTGCGCGGCGTGGCAACGACATCATGGAGCCGCGCTGTCGATCAGATCGCCGGACTCAGCCATCTCGAAGCGAAGGACATCGGCGTGTTCGCTGACGGCAACGTCGTCGCGAACCCGAACAACAAGGCATACACCGTCGTCACCGTGACCGGAGGGCAGGCGCAGCTTGATCGCTGCTATTCCGTGATTCATGCTGGCCTGCCGTTCACGTCCGACATGCAGACGCTCGATCTCGACATCAACGGTCAGCCGGTGCGCGGCAAGGCGAAAGACGTGACGCACATCAGCCTGCTGGTCGAGAGCACGCGCGGCATCTTCGCCGGTCCGCAGTTCCCCGAGGACATCCCCGAGGCGAACAGGATCGACGACACCGACATGCTGGAAGGTCTGAACGAATTGCAGTCATCGCCTATCACGGAATACGGCGAAGCCTGGCCTCTCGCAACCGGCCAGGTCGAGATGAACATTCAGTCGACCTGGGGAGAGAGCGGCAGCTTCGTGATCAGGCAGACCGACCCATTGCCGATTACAATCCTGGCAGCGATTCCGAACACTGAGATAGGGGGGTAGCGTGGACATCGGCATGCCGACACCTGACTACGGATCAACGCCGACCGTCTACAACGAGCCGTCAAGCGGCGGCGGATTCGGCAACCTCGTCGGTCCGATGGCTGGCGCGTTCCTGCAGCTACTCGGCGGAGGGTTCGCGGCGAACGCGCAGTATAAGTCCGGCAAGGCGCTGCAGTCGCTCAACGAATACAACGCACGCATCGCCGACCTGAAGGCCGATGACGCGCTCGTGCGCGGCTACGAGACCGAGACTCTGCTGCGCAAAAAGTCGAAGGGCATGATCGGATCGTCGCGCGCGGCGTTCGCTGCTGGCGGCGTGGATGTCAACGACGCCGACTCGACGGCGATGAACGTGCAGCAGGATACCGCGCGCCTGGCTGAAGTGGACGCGCTGACGATCCGCGCCAATGCCGCGCGCGAGGCATGGGGATTTAAAACCGCAGGCGTCGACCTGCGGGCGCGCGGCGACATCGCCGCTCAGGAGGGCGGCATGAAGGCGATCGGCACGATCACGTCGACGCTCGGGAACGTGCTCTATCAAAAGTACGGGTTCGGCGCGAACACTAAGTACGTGACCGCCTGATGCCTACCGTCAAAAACTACGAACGGCAGGTCGATAACGTCGGGATCAGGGGCGGCGAGAAAACCGCAGCGCCGTCCGAGGTCGCGCTCGGCGGCGGCATCGGAGAGTCTGTCGCGAAGTTCGGCGCGCAGATTCATCGTGACGAGATCGAGCGGCAGGATCAGGTCGCGTTCATGGAGGCCGATCGCAAGCTAGGCGAGTGGGAGAACCGCGCGCTCTACGATCCTAAGAACGGCGCGCTGGCGAAGAAAGGCAAGGATGCGTTCGGCATGCCGGACGCGGTCGCCGAGGACTACAGAAAGAACGTCGACGACATCGCTCAGGGTCTCGGCAACGATCGCCAGAAAGCCGCCTTTATGAAGGCGGCGCAGGCTCGCGGCAGAGACCTGCAGACTACGCTGTCGCGCCACGTGTTCACGGAGGCCAGGCAATACGAGGCCGTCGAGACGGAGAGCTACATCAAGAACGCGAGCGACACGGCGGCGCTGAACTACGACAACCCGGATCGCGTCGACCTTGAGATCAACAAAGGCCGCGCGGCGATCGTCGAGTTCGCCAAGCGCAACGGCCTCGGCGCGGAATACGAGAAGCAAAAGACATCGCAGTTCGTCTCGAACACGCACATCGCGATCATCGGCAGGTATCTGTCGAACGGTCAAGACCTGTCGGCGCAGAAGTATTTTGAGGAGGCGAAGTCGAAGGGGCTGATCGCTGGCGACGATCTTGAGAAGGTCGAGGGCAAGCTGAAGCACGCGCTGACCGAAGGGCAGGGTCTGCGCGGCGCGTCCGAGATATGGGACAAGAGCGGACCGAAGTCCGATCTCGATCCGGTACAGACGGACGTGATGATGAAGCAGGCGGAAAAGACTTACGCCGACAACCCGACCGTCCTGAAGGCGGTCAAGCAGGGCATCCTCGAACGCGCGCAGATTCACAACGCATCGCAGCGCGAGCGCATGGAAGGCGCGGCGTCGAACGTCTGGAAGTTCATCGAGGCTGGCGGCAGCTTCGCCGGAGTTCGCACGATGGCCGACTACCGCATGCTGCCAGGCAAGCAGCAGAACGAGATCAAGACGTGGATGGTCGACCGCGCCGACACGCTGAAGCGGCGCTCGGATCAGGACGGAGACGACACGCTGTATTACAACCTGATCACGGAGGCGTCCTCTGCCGCGACCTCGGACAAGTTCGCCACGACGAACCTGCTCGAACACCGGACGAAGCTGTCAAAGGCGCAGTTCAATACGCTGGTCGGCGTGCAGGCCGCGCTGCGCAAGGGCGACGACAAGGAAACGAACAAGCTGCTCGCGAGCGAGCGCGTGCAGAAGAACATCGTCGACGAGGCGCTGCTGTCGATGAAGCTCGATCCGACACCTAACGAGAGAACGTCGCCGGGCAAGATCGAGCAGATCAACGGGTTCCGCCGCTCCGTGCGCGAGGCAGTGTCCGCGCAAGAGGCGCGCACCGGAAAGAACGCGACCGACAAAGAGGTTCAGTCGATCGTCGACGGCCTGATCATCAAGGGCGTGACGAAGGCTGGCGTGCTGTGGGACGACACGAAGCGCGTCTATGAACTGAAGCCTGGCGAGAACATCACGATCAAGGTGACGGATGTGCCGAAAGCCGACCGCGCGAAGATCGAGGACAGCCTGAAGCGCAACGGCCAGCCGGTGACGCCGGAGGCGATCACGAGCCTGTACCGCGCCAGGCTGATGAAGATTCGCGGCGACAACGCGCCTCCGACTGACGCCAGCGGTAAGATCGCGAAGTGAACGAATACGACGAACTGCTGACCGCTGGCAAGGGCGCGAAGCCGCGCAACGAATACGACGCCGTGCTGCAGGAGCAGAACGGCGCGCAGCAGACGCTGCTGCGGGCGACGATGCAGACCGCGTCGCAGGTCACGCCGGATCGCGCGGCTCAGGTCATCAAGCTCTCCGAGCGCACGAAGCTGCCGACGAACGTGGTCGAGCGGAACTTCGACGACCTCTCGAAAAAGTACGATCTCAGCGACAACGAATACGACACGATGCTTCGGCAGAACCCGAAGCTGTCGCAATGGCTGCTTGACACGAGCAACGCGGCGATAGCGCGCGATGACCTGCCGCTGATGCAGAGGATCGAAAACACGTTCGCGTCCTTCGGGCGTGGATGGTCGAAGGCGAGCATGCAGGGCGAGCTTGCCGACATTCTCTACAAGGAAATGGAGAGCGGGCTGTCGCCGGTCGAGAAGGCTCGCCGCGACAAGCTGAAGGGCGACATGCTGTATCTGTCGCGCCAGGACGCGCAGAACGGCGTGCCTGAGTATGTGTCCGGCGTCACCGGATACTCGGCGCGGCAGATGGGGTCGACGCTGTACGAAGGCGCAGAGGGCGCGGGCTACGGCGGCGTGGCAGGCGCGGCTGCTGGCTCCGTCCTGCCTGGCGTCGGGACGGTCGCGGGCGGCACGGCGGGCATGATCGCTGGCGCTACGACGAAGCTGTCGATGTACGCCTACAGGATGGAGTCGGCGTTCGCGTATGACGAACTGCGCGACATGGTCGACATCAACGAGAACAAGATCGATCCGAAGATCGCGCGCAACGTGGCGCGCGGCGTCGGTGTCGTCAACGCTCTGATCGAGGCTGGCAGCGACGTGGCGCTCGCGTCGCTCGTGCCTGGCTTCGGGTCGATGATCAGCGGGCTGTCTAAGCAGGAGGCGAAGAACGCCGTTCGACGCCAGGCACTTGAGGCGCTGAAGGTTCCGACCACGCGCGCGGCACTCGCGTCTGCGGTCGGCAAGATGGGCGCTGCCGGGTCCGTGGAGGGCGCAGAGGAGTTCCTGCAGTCGCTCGTCGGCGCTGGCGGGCGCGAGATCGCGCAGGGCGCGAGCGGCCAGGCGTTCAAGCCGGACGACATCACGGACGACATTCGCAAGGCGTCAGGCGAGGCGATCGACGCGGCAGTAGGTACGTTCTTCACCTTCGCGCCGGTCGGCGGCGCTCGCTTCTATCAGCTTCACCGCCAGGCGCAGAAGGCGCAGGAGCAAGAGCAGTTTTTCCTCGCGCTCGGCGAGGGCGTGTCGGCGAGCAAGGTCTACGAGCGCCTGCCGCCGAAGATGCAGGACTTCATCGCGCACACGACGCAGGACGGTCCGGTCGACAAGGTGTACGTGCCGGTCGAACAGTGGTCGACGTACTGGCAGAACAAAGGCGTCGATCCCGCTGCCGCTGCCGAGGCCGTGGTCGGCAACACTACGATGTACGAAGCTGCGATCCAATCCGGCTCCGACCTCGTGATCCCGATGGACAAGTTCGCGACGCGGATCGCGCCGACTGAGCACGGCGCGTTCTTCGCGTCCGAGGCCAGGCTCGCGCCTGACGAGATGAACGCGCGCGAGGCGAAGGAACTGGAAGCGACGCTCGCCAAGGAACAGGCGAAGGCTGACGCCGAGACGCAGAAGGTCGAGCAGGCGAAGCAGGCGGCGGGCGACGTAGACGCGGTCATGACCAAACTGCGCGAGGACATCAAGCAGAAGCTGATCGCCGCTGGCGTCGAGCAGCGCACCGCCGACGACTACGCTGCCGCGCAGGAGGCCAGGTTCCGCCAGTTCGCCGATCGCGCCGGGATCAGCGCCGAGGCTCTGTTCGAGCGGTTCGTGAAGGGCGACAAGCTGACGGTCGGTACTGGCGAAGCGGCGCAAGGCGGCGGGCAGCAGATGATGTCGCAGGGCGCTAAGGACAAGCTGCCGCTCGCGCAGGTCGGGAATTTTGCGACAGGGAAGCCGGTCGCTTTCGACTTCATCAGGAACACGCAGAAGGCTCCGAAGCCTGGCGCTGACGATCAGTTCGCGCAGAACGTGGAGCCTGCTGGCCGCTACATGCAAGAGAAGCCAGGCACTTACAAGCCGATGGCGAACATGGAGGACGGATCGATCTCGTTCTCGAATCCGCTCGTTATCGACTTCGGCGAAGGTCTATACAGCGATCAGACGAACTGGAAGCGTCAGCTAAGTGCGGCATACGGCGGGCTGACAGGCGAGAAGCTGTCGCGCGCTATCGCAGCCGATGGACATGACGGCATCGTCACGATCGGCAAGCACAAGAGCGGCGAGACGTACACGTCGGAGATGGTCGATCTCTCGATGTTCAAGCCAGTCATCGGAGACACGATCAACGTAGACGGTCAAGACCGTGTCCTGAAGGACTACGGATTCAGCGAGATCAATGACGAGACGCGGCAAAAGATTTACGAGTTCGTCACGCGACTGCGCAACATGCCGACCGAATACTTCGAGGGCAAGATCACGCGCGAGGTTGATCTCGCTGAGTTCAAAGCCGCTGTCGTGCCGGAGGATGTGAACCCGAAGGTGATCGAGGCGCTGCGGTCGCGAGGCGTGACTATCGAGACGTACAAAAAAGAGGGCGATCCGGCGAAGCCGAATAGCACTCGCAAGCTGGCCGTCAAGCATCTCGCCGATCGCCTCGGCGACACAGCCCTGTTCCAGCCGCCAGAGCAGGACGCGAAGCGCGGCTCGATCACGTTCACGCCGCCTGGCGCTGATCGCCGGTTCAAGATCGATCTCCTCGAAGGCGCTGACCTGTCGACGTTCGTACACGAGAGCGGTCACTTCTGGCTCGAAGTGATGGGCGATCTCGTGCAGGAGCTTCGTGTAGGCGATGCCTCGAAGCTGAACGACAAGCAGCGCAAGATGATCGAGGACTACGACGCGCTGCTGAAGTGGATGGGGGCCAAGTCGCGCGCAGACATCGGCGTCGAGGAACACGAGAAGTTCGCGCGCGGTATCGAGGCGTACTTCATGGAGGGCAAGGCTCCGAGTCCGGCGCTGCAGAACCTGTTTGCCCGAGTTCGCTCGTGGATGGTGGCGATCTATCAGTCGCTCACGAAGCTGAACGTCGCACTGACGCCTGAAGTGCGCGACGTGTTCGACCGTATGCTCGCGAGCGATCAGGAGATCGAGGCGGCTCAGGCCGAGGCCGGGATCGAGCCGCTGTTCGCTGACGACAAGACGCTGATCGAGGCCGGGTTCACGCCGGAGTTCGTCGCTGCGTATCGCGACAAGGTGCAGGCCGCATCTGACTCGGCGAAGCGCGAGCTTACCGAGAAGGTGATGCGCGCGATCACGCGAGAGCGCGAGGCGTGGTGGAAAGAGGAGCGCGCCAAGGTGCGCGCCGATGTCGCCGAGGAGGTCAACGCCAGGCAGGAGCAGGTCGCGCTGTCGATCCTGACGCGCGACGTGATGCCGAACGGCGATCCTCTGCCTTACGACGTGCAGCGGATCAAGATGAACCGCGCCGAGATCGACGCCATGTACGGCGAGGGCGCGTGGAAAACGCTGCCGCGCGGCTCAACGGCGACGGACGGCCTGCCGCTGCAGGCGGTCGCCGACCTGCTCGGCTACTCCTCGGGCGACGCGCTCGTGAAGGCGGTCCGCCAGGCGAAGCCTGCCGCCGCCGTGATCGAGGCCGAGACGGACAGCCGGATGAAACAGGAGCACGGCGACATGCTGGTCGATGGCACGATCCACGCCGCCGCTCAGGACGCCGTTATGAACGAGCAGCGCGGCGCTGTGATCCACGCCGAGCTTCGGGCGCTGGCACGCCTGGCCGCTGCCGCCAAGCCTGCCGTAGACCTTGAGAAGCGCCAGCAGGCCGAGCAGCGCCGGGAAGGGATCGCCAGGCTGGAAACGCAGGGCAAGTCCTCGAAGGTCGGCCTGATCCCTCCGCTCGCCGAGCTTCGCCGGATGGCGAGCCGCGTGATCGCGAGCCGCAAGGTCAGCGACCTAAACCCGATGTCGTACCTTGTCGCCGCGCGCCGGGCGAGCATGGGGGCTGTCGAGGCCGCTGGCGAGGGAGACTTCACGACCGCGATCTCGATGAAGAAACGCGAGCTACTGAACGTCGAGCTATTCAAGGCGGCGCGGGCGGCGCGCGAGGAGGTCGAAAAGACCGTCGACTACATGCAGTCGTTCGGCGAATCGAAGAAACGTGCGCGGATCGCGAAGGCCGGACAGGACTACCTCGATCAGATCGATGGGTTCCTCGATCGCTACGACTTCGCCAAGGTGTCGCAGAAGGCGCTCGAACGCCGCAAGTCGCTCGCGGCATGGGTCGCGCAGAAAGAGGCAGCGGGCGAGCAGGTCAACCTGCCGGACGATGTTGTCGTCGAGACGCGGACGAACTACAAGGA
>Ga0247727_10004572_pt1 | contig 29176 bp, 25 predicted proteins | sample WisWelCaveWW1625_FD_202498 | JGI IMG/M metagenome (GOLD analysis project Ga0247727, IMG submission 202498) | Biofilm microbial communities from Wishing Well Cave, Virginia, United States - WW16-25 | ecosystem: Environmental > Aquatic > Deep subsurface > Groundwater > Cave microbial mat | place...
CCTTCTCCCTTTGGGAGAAGGGTTGGGGATGAGGGCTACGAGGCTAGAACATGGAATTTATTTTGCAACCTTTGACGCTTCTAACTTTCTTCCCGCTTTTGGGCGTGTTCGTTTTGCTCTTCATCCCAAGCGATAGAAAGGACGCCCTGCGCTGGACCGCGCTGGTCACATCCCTGATTGCGTTCGGTATTTCGCTTTGGGTGTTGAGAATATTCAACGCATCGAACCCCGAACTACAAATGAAGGCGCAATACAACTGGATTCAAGTCGCGGGATGGAACATCCAATATTATCTCGGTGTGGATGGACTCAGCATCCTGCTCGTGCTTCTCACCACGCTCCTGACGCCGATCTCGATCCTCTCCACCTGGACCGCAATCGAAGAACGCGTCAAGGATTTCATGATCTTTTTCCTGCTGCTTGAGATAGGCATGAACGGCGTCTTCCTCGCGCAGGACTTGTTCCTGTTCTACATCTTCTGGGAATTTACGCTCGTGCCGATGTACTTCATCATCGGCATCTGGGGCGGACCGCGCCGCATCTACGCCGCCATCAAGTTCTTCCTGTATACGATGGCTGGCTCGATATTGATGCTGCTTGCCATTCTGTGGCTCGGCATCAAAGGCGGAACATTCTCGGTGCCTGACCTGATCTCACAAGGCGGCATTGACCCGAACGTTCAATGGTGGCTGTTCCTCGCGTTCACCGCCGCGTTCGCCATCAAGGTCCCGATGTGGCCCCTGCACTCCTGGCTGCCCGACGCGCACGTCGAAGCGCCGACGGCTGGCTCGGTCATTCTGGCGGGCGTCCTGCTGAAACTCGGCACGTACGGTTTCCTGCGTTTCAATATTCCGCTCTTCCCGCAAGCCTCGCTGCAAGCCGCCCCATGGATCGCGCTCTTCGCGACCATCGGAATCATCTACGGCGCGGCAGTCTCGTACGCGCAGCCCGACGTGAAAAAACTGGTCGCATTTTCTTCCGTGAGTCACCTCGGCTTTGTGATGCTGGGATTATTCGCGCTCAACTCACAAGGGATGCAGGGCGCGATCCTGCAAATGGTCAATCACGGACTCAGCACGGGCGCGCTGTTCCTGCTTGTCGGCATGATCTACGAACAGACTCACACGCGCGAACTCAAAGTCTATGGCGGCTTGTGGAAGGTCACGCCCGTCTTCGGTTCGATCATGTTGATCGTCGCGCTCTCTTCGATGGGCTTGCCTGGTCTCAACGGTTTCGTCGGCGAATTCGTCATTCTGCTCGGCGCATGGGGCGCGGGTCAAAGCGGCGTGTTCCATTTCGGCGGCGTCTGGTTCGCGGCGATCTCCGCGCTGGGCGTGATCATGGCGGCTGTGTATATCCTCTACATGTTCCAGAAGATGTTCCTCGGTCCGCAGGGCGAGATCGTGGATGAAGTGAAGAAGCACGGTCACGGCATCCGCGACCTCAACTGGCGCGAGATCGCCATCATGGTCCCGATCCTGATCTTCATTTTTTGGATCGGTCTCTATCCCGCGCCTTTCTTCAATCTGATGGCGCCGACTGTTGATAAACTCGCCGCCTCCCTCTCAACAGCCGCGTTAGCCATGCCATAACCCATTAACCAGAACCAAAGCCCGAGTCTCCAATCTCCAATCTTCAATCTCCAATCTCCGATCTCCAGTCTCCAATTCTCTACTTCTCCAATTACCAATCACCTCCCTCACTTCCATGACTTCCCTCGACTTCTACACCATTCTCCCCTACACCCTGCTCACCGTCTGGGCTTGCGTGCTGCTGCTGGTTGACCTCTTCATCCCGAAGGATCGCAAAGGTATCACCGCGCTCCTCTCCGCTTTGGGTCTCGCGCTTACGCTTGGCTTCACTCTTTCGCAAATTGGCAATGAGGTCACGGGTTTCAACGGCATGGTTGTGCTGGACGGCTTCTCGATTTTTGTCAACGCTTTGCTCCTCGTCAGCGGTCTGCTTGGCATCGCGCTGGCGTATGGTTACGTCAAACGCATGGGCATCGAGCGCGGCGAATATTACACACTGCTCCTTTTCAGCGTGACGGGCATGATGCTCATGGCGCAGGCGACCGACCTCATCGTCGTCTTCCTCGCGCTCGAACTGCTCTCGATTCCGCTGTATGTTCTCGCCGCATTTGCCCGCCCGAAACTCGATTCGGAGGAAGCGGGACTCAAATACTTTTTGCTTGGCGCGTTCTCGACGGGATTTGTCGTCTACGGGATCGCCCTCATCTTCGGCGCGACTGGTTCGACGAGTCTCTCCGCCATCGTTGTCTCCGCTTCTTCCCTGACTTCGAGTCTGCTCCTGACCATCGGCGCTGCCCTGCTCCTGATCGGATTCGGCTTCAAGGTCGCGGCGGTTCCCTTCCACATGTGGACTCCCGATGTCTATCAGGGCGCGCCGACGGCTGTGACCGCGTTCATGTCTTCTGGCGCGAAGATCGCGGGCTTTGCCGCGTTGCTGCGCGTCTTTGCAACCGCCTTCCCCTCCATTGCCTTTGACATGACCGATATCTTCTGGGCGCTCGCCGCGTTGACCATGATTCTGGGCAACGTGATCGCCATTTCGCAAACCGACATCAAACGACTGCTGGCATATTCCAGCATCGCGCACGCGGGCTATATCCTGATGGCGTTCGTCCCGTACGGGAACCCCGATGTTTCGGCTGATTCGATTGCGGCGGGCTTGTTCTATCTCGTCTCGTACGCGGTGACCAACTTCGGCGCCTGGGGTGTGGTGATTGCATTGGAGCAATCAGAAGGCAACCCTTCGACAGGCTCAGGGCAGCGGGGACTGGAGATTGGAGACTACGCGGGACTCTCGAAGAAACATCCCGCACTTGCCGCGGCGATGGCTGTCTTCATGCTCTCGCTCATCGGTCTTCCTCCGACGATAGGTCTGGTCGGCAAGTTCTATCTCTTCCGCGCGGTGATCGCGGGCGGGTTTTATTGGCTGGCAATCATCGGCGTGCTGACCTCGCTCATCTCGGCATTCTACTACCTGCGCGTCGTCGTCATCATGTACATGCGCGATGGCGAGCCGACAGCGGAACGCGAAACCTGGCTGGATATGACCACCGCGGTCACGGCATTGGTTACTATTATTGTTAGCCTCGTGCCGCAATATCTTTTTGCATGGGCGAGTGAGGCTGTGTTGAAGTTGTTCTAGTGAATGCAGACCTCCGAGTTCTCAAAGAACTCGGAGGTCTAAGAACTCGGAGGTCTTTGGCTGTCAGCCCGTAATCTGATAAATCTGTATCAAGTTGCCGCACGTATCATTGAATACAGCCGCGGTGGTCACGCCCATATTCGTTGGCTCCATCGTAAACTCCACGCCGAGTTTTTGCATTCGTTCATATTCGTTTTGAAGGTTGTTGACCTGAAATGCTGTGAACGGTATCCCATCCCTGACGAGCGACTCCTTCAACGACTTCATCGCGGGATAACTGGCGTTCGGTTCGAGAAGCAACTCAGTTCCATCCTGCTCCTCAGGCGAGACAACGGTGATCCACCGCGCGCCCTCTCCAAGCGGAATATCGCGCTTTTTCACGAAGCCCAGAACATCCGTGTAAAACTTCAATGCCTTGTCGTAATCCTCGATCGAAACGCTGGTAAGTTTGATTTTCATTTTGGTTTATCCTTTTCGAGTCTTTTGAGTCAAGTTTTCTTAGCCACAGAGTTCACAGAGACCTTTGAGAAAAGGTTTTTAAACCTCATTTTCTCTGTGCGCTCTGTGGCTTAAAAGTTGGGTGGCGGCGCTGCAACCGAGTCCACGAAACTCGCTGGGACTGAGCCCGAACTGCTGTTTGAACGCCTTGCTAAAAGCCGCATGTGACTCGTAGCCAGCCGCACGCGCCACCTCGGTAATATCCACCGCGCCCATGCGGAGTTTTCTCGCCGCCCGTTCCAGGCGCAGACGCCGCATATAACTGACCGCGCTCTCGCCGACCTGCGCCGTGAAGACGCGGTGGAAGTGCGGCACTGAGAAGCCAGCCACTTCCGCCAGCGCCTCCCGATTCAGCGGCTCGTGGAGATGCTCGCGGATGTATAACATCACATCTTCGATGGTTTCGGAATATTCCTGAATGAGTTGGGTTGCCATGGGCGAAATATAGTATATCAAAACGCCTGTCCGCTACTCCAAATGTATCATGATGCGGAGTCACCACGCTGATGTTATCTCATAGAATCAAAACGGGACTGCACTTCGCCCACAGTCCCGTTTTTGCTTCCGAAGCAATTACAACCGTTCGAAGGATCAAATTGGCTTTGCACCATCACACCATACCTTCGAGACTAGGAAATTAGTTATCTCAAAATTATGGCACTGGCCAGCCTTGTATGACACCCTCTATGGCGATTTCCCTAACCACATCTATCGTGACACCATATTTCCGAGCTACAATCTCAAAGGATTCTTCATCTCCTACGCCGCTGTCCTGAACGGTTACTAAGTCGAAGAAGATTTGTCTTCGTATTTCCTCTGAAAAACCTGTGTTTGATGGGGTCGGCGTATTACCCATAGCATTGCCCACCTCGACCAGTAGTTTGTGCCTTGAATAATCGCCTGTGCTGGCTTGGTTCGCGTTCTCCCACTTACCTTCTGGCGCCCAAATAGCCATTCCAGCGGTGTAGGATCCCTGCGTATCTGTGTCAGGAAGATAGAACACAAACGAAATTGCATTGTACGAAATCATCTTCTCAGTTTCAATGATGTACTCACAGATTTGTCGAAGTTGCGATTCTGTTTGTGGGCCATCAACAAGGATTCTGAATTGTAGCCGCACCACTCCTGCATAACTAACATCTTCCTTTTGGACGATTTGATAATTGGGTATTTGTGTTGGCATTATTGTATCAGTTGGCTTTTCTGCTTGATCAGTAGATTGTGGTGATGATGGACTCAGAATCGCAATTGGTATACTGCATAAGCAACAAAGGACAAATAGAGTCACACTCCCAATAACTATTTTCCCAATAATTCCTTGTTTGCGAAAATTGTCGGAAAACCATGAAAAGAATTGCTGCATTGTTTGCATTGCACATCTTCCTTCACTTTTGATTGACAGCGTCTTCTTGGACGAAGCCAACGACCTTTGTAGATTATACATCTACCTTTTAAAAAGGAAAACAAAGTTCGTGTGAATCGAATGGAAAAACTCACAGGGAGAAAAGGTTTATTGAAACCGAATCAACCATCGGCTAAGAGCAAAGCGGATGCGTAGAAAATATAATACCAGCGCCTTGACGAAATCAACGTCACTGGCTACATTTGGCGCAGCGTCCATTTGGGGAAATGAATGTTCATCGTGTTGTTCGCTTTAGAGGAGTTGATATGAACCTTTTCCAGAAATATCTCGCAGATGAATTTGCCGAAGATTACCAGGAGGGCAGGTTATCGCGGCGCGACGCGCTGAAAGTCATCGCGTCTGTGACGGGAAGCCTGATCGTCGCCAATTCGATTCTGGCTTCGTGCATACCGCCGCCCGAATCAGCAGAGACCGGCGCGCCAACGGATTTGCCTTCCGCGACGGATCTACCGCCAACGGACGCGCCTTCCGCCTCGCCCACAGGGACGGCTGATTCTGTTCCAACCGACTCTGCCTCACCCCAAGCCGCCTACGGGACAGTGATGCCCGACGCCCCGGAGATCGTCGCAGGCGAGATCCAAATTCCCACTGGCGACACAAATCTAATTGGCTATCTCGCCCGACCATCGAGTGAGACCGCGTCGCCAGTGATTTTAGTCTGCCACGAGAATCGCGGGCTCACGCCTCACATCCTGGATGTGACGCGGCGCTTCGCGAAGGCTGGTTATGTCGGCCTGGCGGTGGACTTGTTGTCGCGTCAGGGAGGGACCGAAGCGGTCGGTTCGTCCAATGTCCCCGGCGCGTTGGGAGGCATTGACCCCGATCAGTTCGTGGAGGATTTCAAAAGCGGCTGGCGTTATCTGCAGGAACAACCCTTCGCAGACGCCAACCGCGTCGGCATGACTGGCTTCTGTTTTGGCGGAGGCGTAACCTGGCGCGTCGCGACCCAGATGCCGGAGTTATTGGCGGCTGTGCCGTTCTATGGACCGCATCCGCCTGTTGAGGATGTGCCGAATATCCGCGCCGCAGTGTTGGGGATGTATGGCGAGTTTGACGGACGCATTAATGGCGGCATCCCGGCAATCGAAGAGGCGATGCAGGCAAATAACAAGATCTACGAGAAGATGATTTATCCCAACGCCGACCATGCTTTTCACAACGACACAGGCGCTCGCTACAACCCTGAAGCTGCAAAAGACGCCTGGGAGCGCATGCTTGCCTGGTTTGAAAAATACGTGCGGAATGTCAATACCATCGCCAATTATGAAGTAGAAACTGGTACCAAAACGGGATGAACCATGCCTAAACGGGCAATTTGCTCGAAAATCTCGGCTAATAAAATGCCATCAGGTTTTTGCGGAAGTAATTTTATTGTCTCGGACGCATATCTGCAACCGCGATAGTGGGATTTCAAATCGAGAACGCTGAATTCAGGATTGTTTTCTCGATAACGCTGCAGAAGGACGGAACTGAAGTTGACCATGAAGAAAGCTAGATTAGCCGCATTGGCAACTGCCGCTTCTTTGACGTTCATAAAATCATCCAGTCCCCAATACTGCTTGGCATCCCGGAAATTGAATTCGATTTGAAAACGCAGCGTGTAGTAATCGACAAGTTTTTCATAAGCCAACTTCAAGTCTGTGCTGAATAGAAGGATGTGCGCTTGTTTGTGTGTCGAAAGATTCGTTTTCAGGATCACAACTACGTTGATTAAGCAGGCAAAGCCTTTGTTGAGCAAAATGGCTTGATAAATCTGTGTGCGAACGCCGTCTTTCTTTTGATCGCTTTTCAAATATTTCTTCTGCATCTTGCGAACATCTACTTTGTCGCCATATTTGGGACGAGCACCTCGTCCGCAATACTTGCCTGTGAATGGTTCATATAGAGCGGCGTCCGAGCGCAATTTTGAAACGAAATGCAAGCCCGTTTGCAAAACCATCCAAGCGCTGGGATAGTTTCCGAAGTGACCATCCATTACCAAATACTGCACGGCCAAAATGCCTTTCAAAATCGCCAAAAATGCCTGTAAAACGGGTTGGATCCGCAATAATTCGGGACTCAATATCGGATTTTCGTTTTTCTTATTCGTGCTGCCTTTCGGACGACCTACGGGACGCTTTTCTTTTTTGACTGGTTTTTTCTTTGCCTTCTCGTTGTTCTCTTCTTTCTCCTTCACTATTTGAACCGCTTGGATTGGATAGGCTTGTCGCTCTTGGACGTCAAGTACAGAAAAAGTAAAGAACGACAAGCCAGGAATGACACGCTTTTGTAGACTGCAAAAGAAACGTCCAAGCCCATGCGTCTCTTTACCTGCTTTGCCAAACACCACTTCATCTCCCGCTGCAATATATTCACGATTGGGTTTCTGTAATTGGGTCGTAAAGAACACCCACTGAATTTGCAGCCAGAGCAGGGGTGTATGATACAAACGTTGGATGGTGCGATAACTTCCACCGGCTTCTGTCCAGCGTGAAATCTCCAGCATGGTGATCCTTCCATTGCTAATCAACATGCCATAGATCACCTGGCTCAACTGCTGCAAAATTGTCGCTGAAACGACCGGCGCAATGTTTTGTAAAAGTGCTAGAATTTCTGCCATGGGCTTCTCGGGTTTGGGATGTTTTCGCAAACCTACTGTACCCGAAAAGCCCTACTTTTTCAGCCTATCTTTGGCGAAGGTATTGGAATGTATAAATAGTTAGCTGCCCGGCGGACGTTAGAGAACGCGCTCCTACGCGTCAAAGCGGCGTAAGAGACGCTCTCTTGCGTCGGGTTGGACGGAACGCGCATTCTACACATCAGACGTATCCTCGCTACTTTTTCCAGCCTCCTGCGTAAATAATCTTGAAACATAAGATAAAGGAGATAGAAAATGATGACCAATCAAAAGAAGGTTTTGCGTCGTTCACGCAGTAACAGGATGTTGGCAGGCGTCTGCGGCGGGCTGGCTGAGTTTTTCGGCATCCGCGCGTTCTGGTTCCGTTTGGGGATGTTCATTGCGTTCATCCCCGGCGGCGTTCCCGGAATTCTGATTTACCTGCTGTTGTGGTTCATGATCCCCAACGAATAGAAAACCCGATAAAGTAAAAGAGCCGCGCTGTCGCAAGCAACGCGGCTCTTTTACGTAACGTCCCTGTTTATGAAGTGTAAATAAAATATAGGGCAATAATCATCGCAACATAGAGGATGGGTATGAACCAGCGCGCCGTCCTGTCCATTTGTTTGGCTGGCTCTTCCCTGCCGTTTTTGAACAGCCATCTCGCATAGGCGCTTTCGCCAATCCCAAACAGAATAATAAGAAACGATAGGAACACGTACGAGTCGAGATAGGTGTTGTAGACGTGCCTGGGCAGGTTTTGGGAGGCGATGAATTGATAAGCCACCGCGGTCAACAGCCCGGTCATGGACGCGCCGAGACGGCCCTCGAACGCGTCTGTATCCATCCAGAAAACGATCATCGAGACCAGGATGATGACGCCGAGCGGAATCATCACCTTGGTGGTGTAAACGCCGGGGTCGCGCTTCACATGAATTGTCGCTACAAATTCCGAAAACTCGTTGTGGTCGCGCGGTTCCTTTTTGCTTTGGATGTGTTCGCTAATGCCGGTTATATACCATTCGGGGATATGGAATTCGTCTGAAAAACCGACAATCCCCTCCTGCGCGAGAAACGCCATTATATCGCTTGCCCACTCGAAGGATTCGATTTCCACGAGCAGGTCCTGTTCGTCGAACGGAAACGCGCGCAGGTTGAAATTCGCGGCGAAGTGTCCGCCAAATTTGGAGCGGTATTCGACCGTTCCATCGGCGTGAACCAACACCGTAAGATTTTCAATCGCGACCGGTTCGTCTTCGTTGACGAATTCCAGGTTGGGCTGCCAGATATTGTTTAATTCCCCATGCGCGTCGTCCTCGAGAAAGATTTTCACTTTTGCGCCCGTTTCGGAAGGATCGAACGTCAGGCGCGGGTCGCACCAGATCAAATCCAGAAATCCCTGCATCTTGAAAGAATTCGTACTTTCATCCACTGCGGTGATCTGGTCCACATACATCCCGATATGAACCAGGGTGGGTCCGGTTGAATGGGGCGCGGCGACAAACGTAATTCCCTCCGCTGTGCGCCCATCAACAAATACGCTCTTATAGTCCACATCTGTACAGCGGGCGCCGACTGCCTCAGGATAGTCGCCGGTCATTATTGTCTTTGGCGTTGCATGGACCGGATTGGGCAGGATTGTCGTTGCCAAAAACATAAGCGAGAAAAGCGCGATACCTGCGAAAAAGAGTCTGATTGGTTTCATAAATTTTCTCCAGGAGGTTGTTTGGGAGTTGATAAAGAAATTGTAGCGTTCCTGGCTGGTCGGCGTATAAACAAAAGCGAAAGGCAGGTTTTCATTTTGGAAACCTGCCTTTTGGTAAAGCATTTGACAACGGCTTGTTATTCGGGGAGAAACGCTTTTTGCAGGACTTCGATATTCGCCGCCTTCAAAAAGTTCATGGCGTTTTCATCGCTGCGATAGGCCGCGCTGTAGACAATGCGCGCGATGCCCGCGTTGATGAGGGCTTTGGTGCAATGGATGCAGGGAAGATGGGTCACATAACACGTCGCGCCTTTGGTGGAGACTCCATGCAGCGCGGCCTGGATGATGGCGTTCGTCTCGGCATGGATCGTGCGGACGCAATGACCGTCCACCATGAGGTGACCAATTTCGTCGCAGTGATCCTGTCCTTTGGGGGAGCCGTTAAATCCCGTCGTGAGGATGCGTTTTTCGAGAACCAGCACACAGCCGACGAAGGCGCGGTCGCAGGTGCTGCGTTCCGATACGGCGTAGGCGATTTTCATGAAGTATGAGTCCCAGTCCGGGCGCATGAGAGTCTCCTTTAGGCGAGGTCGGCCAGAATTATACATGAATCAAAAAGCGGCGCAATTTCACACTGCGCCGCTTTTGAAAATTATTTATCAGCGGTTATTGTTATTGCGCCATTTCGATTTGCGGTCCATATTGCATGGTGTAGTTCTTTTGCTCATCGTACCGGATCGTGCCGTCAAAGGTGCCCCCGAATTTCACGTTGTAACCGATGATTTGGGAGTTAAAACCATTGGTGCCAGCCGTGCCTGATAGCACAATGTCCGACGCCGGAGCAAGGATTGTGCCTGTGAGTTCCTGATCGTTTGTGCCATTGATGGTAATGGTATTTGGATTGCTGGGCGGAACAAAGATCAGAAGCCCTTTGAACGGTCCTTCGGTGGGAGCCTTGAGTTTTATGAAACCGTTCCCACTCCACTCGATATCGCCCGAATCCATCCGGATAACAATGTCGGTTCCTTCCAGGGTGTCGTTTCCGGTCATTTTAAAAACGCCATTTATACAATAGACGCCGCCGTTCAAATGAGTGACGCCGTTGGGCGGAAACGATCCAGTCCACTTTCCCGGGTTGAGGCTGTTTCCGGATTTCACTGCATTCCCCATGCAAACCGGATTGGGCAGCACCATGGGGGGTAACTGAGGCGCATTATAGTTTGCGCCGGCTATTACTGGGGAAGACGTGGAGCCGGCAATGGTTACGGAAGGCGTGATTAAATCTGGTCCGCCGTTTAAAGTGAGTCCGCAATTTGCGGTTGAGTTAACGAATACTCCGCCGCCGACCGTCGTCATACTTCCATTGCCATGCCCCCAGAATGACTTGCAATCCGTTTTATTGAGGGCCACAACTGCGTTCCCGTAGGCGATTTGATCGAGATAGCCTGGAACCGCGCGCGCCACCGCGTTAACCGTCTGCGGGACATCGGTTACCCCAAAAACAGTTGTAAACCTGGTTTTTACGTGAGCCGTTATTTCTACATAGACGTATTGGGAAAGATCCGCTCCCGGAGGCGCGCTTGAACACTTGGCATTTGGATCCGTACATTCCAAAACAATGACTTCATTGACGCCGTCATTGCTGAATTGGTTGGTCAATGCGCTGGCTATGGCAGCCGCGCTCCAATCTTTCGCGCGGGTCTTTGCAAGCGCGGCGGTAAGCGCCGCGGCGTCCGCGGCATTTTGCGCCCGTCGCTTGGTAGAGAAGACCATGCTTCCATCAATTGCCAGGGCGGCAAAAGAAAACAACGCCACTGCCGCCAGCGCAATGACGATCAAAGCCTGTCCCTTTTCCTGAAATTTGAGTTTCATAAGTTAATTGCTCCTCAGTAACTAACGAATAGATAAACCATATTTTATCTTAATTTCGTATGAGAGAGCGTTACAGTTTGATCACCCTTAGGTACTGACAATAAAACAGGGAAGGCTTGTACCGCCTTCCCTGTTCATGCGGATTATCCGCTATGTTGCTTTATTCCACCGTCACGCTCTTCGCGAGGTTGCGCGGCTGATCAACGTCCAAGCCGCGCAGGGTGGCGATGTGATAAGCGAGTAGTTGCAGTGGCAGGACAGTCACCACTGGCGAGAGCATCCATGGGGCCTCGGGAACCCACAGGAGATGGTCCGCCATTCCTTCTACTAATTCATCCCCTTCTGTTGCAACGGCAATTACTATCCCGCCGCGCGCTTTGGCTTGCTGGATCTGCGATATCATTTTCTCGCGCCAGGGATCCTTTGGAGCAAGACATAGCACAGGCATACGTTCGTCAATCAGCGCGATGGGGCCGTGTTTCATTTCTCCAGCTGGGTAGCCCTCGGCATGGATGTAGGAAATCTCTTTCAGTTTCAACGCGCCCTCATAGGCGATTGGCATGTTGATGCCGCGCCCAAGATATAAACAATCGCGAACATCCTTCAATGCGTGGGCGACTTTTTCGATTTCCTTCTCTCGATCCAATGTGCGGCTTACCAGATCGGGAACCAGCCGCAAATCCGCGACCAGCCCTTTGCGCGCCTTATCGTCAATGACGCCGCGCAGATCGGCGAGCAGGATTGCCAGCATGTACTGATCAACCAGGGGCGCGGTAAAGGCTTTTGTCGAAGCCACGCCGATTTCAGGTCCGGTCTGCATCGAGATGAATCCGTCCGCGACGCGCATGGCTTGCGATCCGATGGCGTTCACAATACTCCATACGACCGCGCCTTTGCGGCGTCCCTCCTCCATGGCGGCGAGGGTGTCCGCCGTCTCGCCGGATTGCGAAATGGCAAGCACAACGGTTTTGTCGTTTAAGATCGGATCGCTGTAGCGGAATTCAGATCCGATCGCCACTTCGACCGGAACGCGGGCGATCTTCTCGATCAGATATTTGCCAACCATTCCAGCGTACGCGGCCGTGCCGCAGGCGGTGATATAAATTTTTTCGATTTTCCGCGCGAGTTCCTCGGTGAGCTTCAGATCAGGCAGACGGATTTTCCCGTTGGCGAAATCCACCCTACCCGCGAGCGTGTCGGTGAGCGCGCGCGCTTGCTCGTGAATTTCCTTTTGCATGAAGTGACGGTATTCGCCCTTTTCCGCGGCAATAGGGTCCCATGAAATCGCGTGCACCGCTGGTTTCAACTTCGCGCCGTCAAGCGTTTCGACTGTTACAGCGTCCCGGGTCACAACCGCCATCTGGCGCGACTCTAAAAAGATCACATTGCGCGTGTGTTCCATAATGGCGGGAATGTCGCTGGCGATGAAGTTTTCGTCGTCGCCCATGCCAAGCACAACGCCGCCGGCGTTGCCGATGCGCGCGGTCACGATCTTATCCGGCTCATCTGCGGACATTAGCACAACCACATTTGCGCCCTGAATGTGATTGAACGTCTGGCGGGCGGCTTCCACCAATCCGATGCCGGCCGCGAGATAATGCTCCACCAGATGCACGATGGTTTCCGTGTCTGTTTCGGATTGAAATTCCACGCCTTCCGCGGTCAACTCGGCTTTTAGTTCGAGAAAATTTTCCACGATGCCGTTCTGTACAACGACGACTCGTTTTGTCTGACCGAGATGCGGATGCGCGTTGCGCGCGTTCGGCGCGCCGTGCGTCGCCCAGCGCGTATGACCGATCCCCGGCGCGCCCTCGATGGGCGATTTGCCAATGAGATCAATTAACTGGGATAACTTGCCCGCGTCCTTCCTCACTTCAAGTTGGTCGGCGCTAATGACAGCGATCCCGGCTGAATCATAGCCGCGATATTCAAGCTTCTTCAGTCCGTTGATGATAATCGGCGTCGCGTCGCGCGCGCCGATATATCCTACTATTCCACACATGGGGGAGTCCTCCGAATTTTAAGAGATTGAAGAACCAGAGATTTGGGACTTTGGCAGTCTCGAATCTCCAGTCTCGTAATTGCCATTCCCTGCGGTTTTATCCGCGCGGTTGCCTGCGCGGCGTTGTTACAGGGTTTATTATGTTCGGAGGGAAAGAGATAACGGGCGATGGCGCGCCCGAAGGGCTTCCGCTGAACTGTCGATTTTCCTGACCTCGCCCCGACTCTCTCCTAACAGGAGAGGGGAGCGGGTAAGTTAACTCCATCTTGCGATGGAGAACCCTTGTCCTCGTCGCCCCGCGAATGCGGGATCATGCGCTGTCTTTCCCAGGATCAATTGTCGGTTCACCTCCTTGGGCAGGATTAAGTGCGGGCCGGGATTATAACTGGTTAACCGGGATCAGGCCGCGGTTGAGTCTGAAGCGGCAAATCATCCAGCCTGAACTCTTATCTATTCCGATAATTGCACTTCGGGCATGGTTACAGCGTCGTAATTTTGCTCGTCGTTGTAAACAATGGCGACTTTGCTCGAACCGTCCACATTGACTCGGTAGCCGATGATCTGGCTATGAAACCCGGTTGACGAACTGTTTCCGTTGATGACGATGTCGGATGCCGGGGCGAGGATTGTCCCTTCGAAGGTCGAGCTGGGTCCGCCGTTCAGCGTTATCTCGGTTTCGATTTCCATTGGGGCGTAGATAAGCAAGCCTTTATAATCTCCGGAGACGGGCGCGCTCAGGGTGACGTTTACATCGCCTCCGAAATGGACTTCGCCGCCAAGGATAATGAAGACGACGCCTTCACCGACCAGGGTTTGATTTCCCGTTAGGTCGATCCCATCCTCAAGACAATAGGCGCCGGGGTCGAGATTCGTAACGGCATCGGGAGGAAATTTTTCGCTCCAACTTCCCGGGGACATACTGACGCCGTCTGTGTTGATCTGCGCGATTTCATCCCCGCAACTTGCATTTGGCATGAAGAATGGAGGCGGGTAATTCATGGGAATGCCTCCAACGGTCACGCCCGGCGTCAGGAGTTGCGGTTTCTGAATGGACACGCCGCCGACAACTGTGATCCCGCCGCCTTGAATGTGGATACTGCCGTTGCCCTGTTGCAGGAACGCGCAGTCCTGGTTGTTTGAGTTGACGAAAACCCCTCCGCCTGTGATGTCGAGTTCGGCGTTGCCGTGAATCCAAAACGCTTTATTGTTGGCGCAGTTACTGGTGGGCGCAAGACTGACAATCGCCATGCCGTGGAGGATTTCCCTGGCTTCGGAGGGTTTGGAGCGCGCCGTGGCTTCGAGAGTATTTGTAACCCGAGACATGCCGATCACTTTGGCGAAATACGTTTCCACATGCGACACAATGATAACCTGGATATATTCGATATTCCCCGCATAGGGACCGTCTGCGGGCGGGCTGTACACCGCGACGGTGTTTTTGACTCCATCGTTATCGTAGCCGTTGTTTGCGGCGGCTGTCAGCGCGGTGGCGACCCAATCCTGCTCGCCGCGAATGCGGGTTAATGCGGCGGCCAGCGCGGCTGAGTCGGCCGCGCTTTGGGCGTTGCGTCGGTCAAGGAAGGCGTTGCCGCCGTCAATGACCAGCCCAAGGACGCCAACCAGCAGCACGATGGCGATTGCAATGACGACCAATGCCTGGCCGCGTTCAGAAGGATTGATTTTCATGGAACACTCTCTCGATATTCTTACTGCGTCTAATTGTCAGTAGACACGAAAACCCTGTGTAGGTTGCGCTCTCTGGCGCAGACCTGACATTAGACGCCTTCGGCAGCGTCAGTTACGCGCTTTCGTGAAGTATTGATTATAAAATAATTCAGGGAGCGCCCAGTCGTGTCATTAGGCGCTCCCTGATAAAACCGCGTCGCGTTCGGGTTATTCCGTCTGTTCAATGCCGGGTTGGGTGGTGGTTGTAGCGTTATCTGCGGCATTGTAGGTAACGTTGATAGTCCCTGAGCCGGTGATGGACATATCATAGCCGATGATCTGTCCGTTTATATCGAGGGTGTTGCCCGGTCCGGAGCCGCTCAGTTCAACATGCGAAGCGGGGGCCAAAACCGTTCCTGTGAATACCGAACCGGCATTTCCAGTGAGTGTAATATCAGCCTCGTTTGTGGGCGGAATATATACCAGGTAATTGAGCAATTCCTCCGGGAAGCCATCAATCAAACTGTTAATGGCGTGGACGTTTATTGTTGAGCCGCCGTTGAAGATGAGATCGCCGTCAGGAATATAGAATAACACGCCTTCACTGTCAGGATCGTGACCGTCGCCATCCAGGTCGCTCGTGATGTTCCAGTTCCCATTCAGGCTAATACCGTTCCAGAGACAGTAAATGCCCTTGTGTAACTTCAGGGTGCCTGATGGGCTCACGTCTGGAAAGGTCTGGTTGCCAGTCTGATTAAAATTGCCGGGCCACGCGTCGTAATTGCCGCCGGAGCCTGTAATTGACCCAACCTGATTGCCGCAATCAGGGTTGGGCAGCGTGTACATGTCCGGATCAATTTGCGCTCCGCAATTTTCCGTGGGAGCCGGTGAAATGCCATTCGCGCCGGGGGCCACCCCGCCTACTACACACACGCCTTGATCGCTTGTTACAGTATTACTATTTCCGTTATCGTCAAACGCGGGGTCGCAGGATGAGTTGACGAAGATGCCCGATAGGTTAACAGTCGTAGAACTGTTACCGCTAACCGAGAACGGATCGTTATTGCTGGTATAGTTGTCGTCGCTTGGGCACCCTTCCATCACAGAAACCAGCGCCTTGCCGTCAAACCAGTCGGTGACTTCGGGCATGGTCGCCCGGGCGATCGCGTCCACACGATTGGTTATTTGCGACCAGCCAATGATGCTCGCAAAGCGTAACGTCACGGTTGATTCGATCTTCACCTGAATATATCGAGACGGATCGGCTCCGGTCGGCAAATTTTGGCATGTGGCGCTTGCATCGGTGCATACTAAGACTACTACGGAACTGTCGGCGTCGTTGGCATACCCATTGCTTAAGGCGCGCGCCAAGCCCTCTGAATTCCAGTCGCCTCCGCGTACTTTTGCGAGCGCGGCGTCCAATGCCGATGTATCCGCCGCGTTTTGGGCATGGCGGCGGTCGGCAAAGACCGCGCTCCCGTCAATGGCGAGGGCGGTGAAGGCAAAGAGGACGACCGCCCCGATGGCGATCAGGACAAGCGCCTGACCGCGTTCGTTGAGTTTATTTTTGTTTTTCATAATTGCTTTCTCCTAATAACATAATACACCTAAGGACATACCGGCGAGAGAATCGTGTCGGTGACAGTGGCCTTCAGTTGGATCTTATTGTCGCCAATGACTTGTGGAATGAACGGCATGAAGATCATGTGATCATAAGTTAGCGTTACCTTGATCCCGTTTCCTTCACAATGAGGGCCTATATAGTCGATTGCCGGGGTAATTGTCGAGAGATCGATTGGCGAATTGGATGCGCCCTGTACTCTTGCGGTAATCCCAGTCGTGTCGTCTGGGTTCATCGAGCCATACAGCGCGCCCTCCTGGGCGGCGTCGCGTAACTGCACAAATTGGAAGAACGCCATGCCAAATTCCACCGCCCCGGTGAGAAGCAGGAGCAGGAGCACCAGGCTGATGGCAAGTTCCACAAGGCTTTGACCGCGTTCAGATTTATTCTTTTTCATGACTGCTCTTTTCTGTTCCAATTACGGCGCCGAGATTGGGTTGCCTTCACAACCGGGCGTCCAAAGATTGATGAAGATGTTTTCCGTTCCGTCAAAGTTATCGTAGGACTGGTGGAAGGTGAAGGTAAGCGTGACCGTAGTGTTTGGTCCCGCCGGTATGACCGCCGGTGTGGTGGGTATGATTGTGACTGTAGATTGACTATTGACATTGCCGGTCCAGAAGGAAACGCCGCTCAGGCTCGCGCCTTGTAGAATCAACGTTTTATCGCCGCCGGTCTGGTGACCCTTGTCGTCGTTCCAGGTGACGGTCACGTCGTTGAAAGTCAACGGGAAGGTTTCGTTGTTGGTAATGGTCATGGTCATCGTGTTGCCCGACTTGGATATCGGTCCATGAAATACCTGGTTGCAACTTGGCACTGCTGTCACAGTGGTCGTAGGCGTCAGTGTAATGGTAGGCGTCCGTGTAGGAGGGGGGGTCAGCGTTACGGACGGAGTAACGCTTGGCGTATAGGTAAAGATCGGAGTGTTTGTCGCAGTTGACGTGTTAGTGGCAGTGGGCGTATCGGTTGGCGTTGGGGTCGGAGAGGGCGTGTTTGTAGGCGTGCTGGCAATAAAGGTGGAAGGAGGAGAGGTAACCTGAATGGACACGCTTACCAATATTGTGCGGGCGCTGGTCGCCGAGATGGTTCGCGAGGTAAAGGGCAACAACTTCACAAGCGGCGTAAATTGTTTTTCGACAGTTACCTGAAGCCGACTGGTGTTGTTTGTATTTGGGGCGAAGGTCGTGTCCGACGCGCCGGAACAGTAGGATGTTTGCGGTTTGCCGGGACCGTCGTCGTATTTCAGTTCGACCTTATCGAACCCTCCAAGATAGCCGACCGCTTGCGCGGCGGCGCGGATGCCGTCACAATCCCAGTACCGATGATCAACGCCGCCCACTCCAGTGCCGCTGGCTGAACCGTAACGGACCGCCTGCCGGCTGGCTGTGACCACTGAGGAATAAATGAAGAGCAATCGTCCGGTTTCGATGATCCCGTACAGTAACATGAGCAAGACCGGCAGGGCGATGGCAAATTCCACCATGGCCTGCGCCTTGCTCTTTTTGGGGTTTGGTTTCTTCCATTTCATAATGACAAATCCATTTCTCTAATAACTCTATCTTTTAGTTTAATACTCAACTTGTTTAGTCCAATGCGACATTCGTACTAACGGGCGTTGACGATTTTGCAAATCTTCAAAAGAGAATAAGATAAGCGCCGACAATGAAACAGGGTCCGTATGGAATAAAAGTCATAAGCGCTTCGCTTGATGAATAGCGGCGGCGCAATAGGAATGAAATAACAAGCAGGAGGCTGACCAATCCTCCAAGTACAATGCCGACAATGAGCGCCTCGTCAATATACTTCCAGCCAAGCATAAGCCCCAATACGCCGAGCAGGTAAACATCCCCGCCGCCGAGAGCTTCTTCTTCATCGTCGGCTTGTCCCGCCGCCTGCATCCTCCGGGTCCGGTAGCGCGCGACCAGCGTTCCAAGTTGATAGAGCGCGAACATAATGCCAAACCCGATCAACCCTCCGAGCAGGGACTGCCCCACGCTGCTTAACAGGCTGTACTTTTCACTGTATATAAACGTTCCCACAATCAAGCCCAGGGCCGCGCCAGCCAGACTGGTGGGATGCAGGATCAGGCGATGTTCGAGGTCAATGACCGTGATGATTCCGAAGTAGATGAGGACGATCGCTCCCAGCGTAAAACCGAGCGTCTCGGACGGGGACAGCCAAAAGTACGCGAAAGACGCGACAGCCAGAATCTGCACGAGCCATGTCCGCAGGCTTCGTCCTTTTCCACAGGAACGGCACGCGCGCAGGGTCAAGTAATCCGTCCACGAAAAAGGAGTCTGGCAGTGAGGGCAGGCGGGCTGGCTGAAGCGGCGCGCGACCGGCAAAACGTCCGACGTGTAGTTCACGAACAGACCGGCGATCCAGCCAAGCAGAACGGGGATGAGTAAACTGGCGTTCATTTCCATTATTATATTCCAATAGACGCGCTTAATTTCGACGGTTCTGGCATGTAAGTCAACTGTAATGTGGATGCTTGCCGAAGCGGGTAAATTGCCTTACAATCTCGCCGATATTTCCCCGGAGATAAACATGGAAAAATTTGTCATTGAAGGCGGGACGCCCCTGAACGGGACTGTCACGCCCGCAGGCAACAAAAACGCCGCGCTCCCGCTCATTGCCGCGTGCTTGTTGACCGACGAGCCAATCATTTTGAAAAACCTGCCGCCTATCACAGACGTGACTGTGATGAGGCGACTCATCGAAAGCCTGGGCGCGCAGGTGGAGGATTTGGATTCCACCTCCTGGCGCGTCGTCGCGCGCGACCTTGAACCTGCCCACCTCGACCCGGACCTCTGCCGCCGCATCCGCGCTTCCATCTTGTTGGCTGGCCCTATGTCGGCGCGCGTGGACGAGTTCAAACTGCCTCCGCCCGGCGGCGATGTGATCGGCCGCCGCCGACTCGACACGCACATCCTCGCCTTGCGCGCCCTCGGCATGGACGTAAGGTATGAACGAGGCTTTTCCTTCCGATCGTCCGGTTTGAAAGGCGCGGATTTTCTGATGGATGAGGCCAGCGTGACCGCGACCGAAAACGCGATTATGGCGGCGGTCACGGCCAAAGGTGAGACGATCATCCGCAACGCCGCGTCGGAACCGCACGTGCAGGAGTTGTGCCGCTTTTTGAATGGCCTGGGCGCTCAGATCGAAGAGATCGGCTCGAACACGCTTCATATCCAGGGCGTGCCGAAATTGCGCGGCGGCGAATTTACAATCGGACCCGATTACATGGAGGTGATGAGTTTTGTCGGCGCGGCGGCGGTGACGCACGGCTCGATGCGCGTGAAAAATGCCGGGGTAAAGAATTTAGAGATGATCGCGCACATCTTCGAGCGCATGGGCGTGCGCTGGCAGGTGGACGGAGACGATCTCATTGTCCCGGATAACCAGGAGTTGAAAATCATTCCCGATTTGGACGGCGCGATTCCCGAAATCAAGACCAACGTGTGGCCCGCGTTTCCCACCGACTTAATCAGCATTGCCATTACGGTCGCCACGCAAGCCGAAGGTTCGATCATGTTCCATGACTGGATGTTTTCCGGGCGCATGTATTTTACGGACAAGCTGGTGGGCATGGGCGCAAAGATTATTTTGTGCGATCCGTATCGTTGTTTGATTCAAGGACCGAATCAACTATACGGCGAAAATCTTGAAAGCCCGGATATCCGCGCCGGCATATCCATGTTGATCGCCGCGCTTGCCGCGCAGGGACAATCCACGATCCGCAACGTCGGTCAGATCGAACGCGGGTATCACGATGTGGACGGTAAGTTGCGCGCGCTGGGGGCGAAGATCGAGAGAGTGGAGGAGTAGATGCAGGCAGGTATCAAAAGTTACAAACCTTAAATTGGCGCTTGTAATTTTATAAAAAATCATTATACTGAACATATCTTCATGTGAGATGGAGGGAATGCAACATATCTTTTTGCTCGTCTCACCCGAGTCGAGAAAGGAGGTAAAACAACAGGCTTATGAATATGGTTTCCGCATGTTGCTGGTGGTAATTCCATATCATTTTCAAGGAGATAAAAAAATGAAACTCTATCGTTTGATTACGTTCATCACAGTTGTTTCGCTATCGCTCGCCGCTTTAGGCGCGTCCTATTCGCCCGCGAAAGCGCAGGACCCATTAAGCGGAACGCTCAGCGCGGGACAAGGCGCCAGCAGTAGCGCCGCTCTTTACAGATCGGTTGTTCTCGACAAAATTGCGACAGAGCCTCAGGCGCCAGACGCTCAATTGGCTGGAACGCTGACAACAGTTCCGTTTCGCAGTGGGCTCTCGCAGGATCAATTGAACGCCCTGAAACAGAGAATAACGCCAAAGAATGCGCCTGCCATAGCGGCGCCTGCCGCAGAAGCCCCGCGCGCAGTTGGCGGGGAAGCGCAGACACCCGGCGCCTCGGCTAACTTCAATGGTCTGACCAATCTCAATGCTCTGAGTCCGGCTGATATGGCGCTGGCAGTGGGGAGCACGTATGTTCTTCAGGCGACTAATTCCAGTATAGCCATATACAGCAAGTCTGGCGTCGTCGAGCCGGGCTATCCCAAGAGTCTCAAGTCTTTTCTCGGTCTGTCGAGCGGTTTCCTCTTCGATCCGCGCGCGCTGTATGACAGCGTTAAAAAACGCTTTATCGTCGTCATTGACCGGTCTATGGGTTCGACCAAAACCAGCAAGTTTTACGTCGCGGTCAGCCAGACAAGCGACCCGCGCGGCGCGTGGTGGATCTATGTTTTCAACTATGGAGGCGCTGACGACTTTGGCGATTTCCCCATGCTCGGACAGGACTCGCAGGGTATCTATGTCTGCTTTAACACCTTCTCCAACTCCACAGGTTCTTTTGTGAACAGCAAATGTTTCCTGTTGCCCAAGGCCGGGATGTATGCGGGTCTCGGCATTTCCTACTGGTGGCAGTTCGGCTTTAATGTGAGCGGCACAATGTTGGATACCTTGCAGCCGGTGAACAGCAACGGGTTACCGCGCGCCGAATTCATGGTGAATTCGTTTAATATCAACTTTGGCGGAGGGCAGTGTTTTTCGGGTTGCAGCGGGCTGGTCGTCTGGGCGATTTCCAACCCATTCGGCTTTGCAAGCGGAGGACCAAGTCCTCAGTTCACGGGTTACATTTTGGGCACTTCCACCTACTACCTGCCGCCCAATGCCGATGCGCCAGGGTGCAGTGGTTGTGTCTCAACCAACGACCCACGCATCAGCGGCACGCCCGTTTACAATGCTGGTTCGATCTTTGCCGGCCTGAATACCAGGGTTTACAATGGCGTGCAAAACGTCTCCGGTATTCAATGGTTCGAGATCACCCCGTACCTTAACGATAACGGCGACGGCACTACCTGCACGGGCAGTTTCACCAACAAATGCGCGTGGATTACCGGCGCGTCGCTGAAGCAGGAAGGTTGGCACTATTATGGCGGCACCGGCTCCGCTTACTATGGCACACTGCACCCGGACCGCGAGAATAATATCATCATGGCGTTCAACTATTCCGCCAGCGATAGATTGCCTCAAACCGCTTGGGTGGGGCGACGTGTGACTCAGACGCCCAATTCTTTCCACGATGGAGGCTTTTACCTCAATCTAGGGTCGGGGTCTGTTACTACGACGATCCGTTGGGGCGATTACACTGCCACTGCTGGCGACGGTAACAAGATCTGGTTCTCTGGCATGTACAACTTTTCCACGAACAATTGGAAGACGCGCATTGGCGCCAGCGCTTATTCCAATAATTTTACGCCATGAGTAATCGCTCTTGAGTGCTTGCCACCGCCGTGTTATTACTTTCGGCTGGCACAGCTATAAGCCAGCGCGTTTGGTGGCGCAACGATTCGTTGCGCCACTTTAATTTCAGGAGCGCGAATATCCCAGGCGGTGGAACTTTTCTGTTTTGGCGGCGTCTGATCAGTGAAAAATTCGCGGAGTACGAACCATGAAAATATCCATTGTTACCCTATTTATTGCGGCGCTCGTCTTTGCGACGACCGCCTGCGCGCAAAATGAAGCCGCTGATGACGGTACGCCGTCTTCAGAAACTCCCCCAACCCAGAGTTTCGGACATGCCCCTGACTATACCTGGTTAGTCGGGCAAATCCGAGTCACTGCCATTCAGGGCGGTTGCACATACCTGATCTATGATCCGCAAGGGACGGACGAATACGGCGGGGTTGTGGCGCTTCCTTCAAAACTACCGGGAGTCCAAAATGAGCAGTGGGTCCTCGCGAAAGGCTACATCGATACCAGCGGATCGCAAGTTTGCCCGGGCGCGCAGTACAGTTACGTACTAACCAGCATCGAACTACAAAAGTGAACTATTTGCATACAGATAACGCGACAATGTTAAGCGGTCGAATCAGGATCAGGCGTCCCTTCACAAGGACGCCTGATAGATTAACTTTTCATCATCATGGGCGTCTAAATCAATCCAGCGCGGTAAAATATGGATACGATACATCGTCTTGAACGTGAAAAGAAATCTCAAGCGAGGAATTTGGTTGCTTTATGTCTTCAAACGGAAATGCAAAACATGTGAAGGTGTTGGTGTTGGGGTCGGGACCGGCGGGGTATGCGGCGGCATTGTATGCGGCGCGGGCGGAACTTCAACCGGTTGTGTTGACCGGGATGCAGTTGGGCGGCCAGGCCGCGTTGACGTATACGATTGAAAATTATCCCGCCTTTCCGGAGGGCGTGGGCGGGGCGCAGTTGGGCGAGTTGTTCCAGAAACAGGCGGAACACTTCGGCGCGGTGACCGAGTTCGATCTGGCGAACGCGGTGGATTTGTCGCGGCGTCCGTTCAAGGTGACGACGGACAGCGGCGAATATCTGGCTGACGCGTTGATTGTGGGTACGGGCGCGAGCCCGAACCATCTCAACGTTCCCGGCGAAGAGGAATTGACCGGGCGCGGCGTCTCGTATTGCGCCACCTGCGACGGCTGGTTCTTCAAGGAGAAGAAAGTGGTCATCGTGGGCGGCGGCGACAGCGCGCTAGAGGAGGGACTCTTCATCACGCGTTACGCCTCGTCAGTGACGATTGTCCATCGCCGCGAGGAATTTCGCGCCAGCCCGATCCTGCAACATCGCGCGAAAGAACATCCGAAAGTTAACTTCATTTTGAATACGATCGTCACGGAACTCATTGGTACGGAAAAACTCGAAGCATTGAAGTTGAAGAACGTGAAGACCGGCGACGAAACGATCTTCGAAGCCGACGGCCTGTTCATCTTCATCGGTCACACGCCGAGCACTGAAATGTTCATAGGTCAGTTGGAGATGAGCGATCTGGGTTATATCCACGTCAACGAAAAAATGGAGACGAACGTGCCGGGCGTCTTCGCGGCGGGGGAGGCGGCGGATCCGCATTTTCGGCAGGTGGTCACTTCGGCGGGGATGGGCGCCGCGGCCGCCATCCAGGCGACAAGGTTCCTCGAAGCGGAATCAGGTCACAAATAACCTTGCGAAGGTTGCGATCCTTCGCAAGGTTATTTTGTCTTTGAAAACATGATGAAATATACTTTCGTAATGGGGAGGTTTCGGATAAAATCTTATAAAATACTCTTTTGGGAGAATCCATGCATAAAATCTCAATCATCGGCGCGGGTATGACGGGCGCCACCGCCGCGCACTGGCTTGCCGAACGCGAGTTCGCCGATATCGTTCTGGTGGATGTCGTCGAGGGGATGCCGCAGGGGAAGGCGCTCGATCTACTGGAGGCGATGCCCATCATCGGCAAGGACGCGGAGATCGTTGGGGCGAACGATTATGCCGCGACGGAGGGATCGGATATTGTCATCATCACCGCGGGGATTGCGCGCAAACCGGGCATGAGCCGCGATGATTTATTGAAGACCAACGCCGGAATTGTGGGGACAGCCGCGACCGAATCGCTCAAACATTCGCCCGACGCCATTTTCATCGTGTTGACCAATCCGCTCGATACCATGGCATACCTGACTTTGAAGAAGACCGGCCTGCCGCGCGAACGCGTGATCGGCCAAGCCGGGATTTTGGATTCAGCTCGAATGCGCGCCTTCGTCGCGCTGGAGACGGGCGTCAGCGTTGAGAATATCAATTGCTACGTGCTGGGCGGTCACGGCGACGAGATGGTTCCGCTCACGCGTCATTCCAACATCGCGGGCGTGCCTTTGAAGGAATATCTCCCAGCCGAAAAATTGGAGGCGATTGTCAACCGCACGCGCAAAGGCGGCGGCGAGATCGTCAATTTGTTGAAGACCGGTTCCGCGTATTACGCGCCGGCCGCGGCCTGCGCGCAGATGGCGGAGGCGATTCTCAAAGACAAGAATTTGATTGTGCCGTGCGCGGCATATATGCAGGGCGAATACGGTTTGAACGATATGTATTTCGGCGTGCCGGTGACGCTCGGGCGCGGCGGCATGAAGAAGATTATTGAATACAAACTCGACGACGATGAAACGGCGATGTTTAACAAGTCCGCCGCTTCGGTGAAGGAAACGCACGAGGCGTTGAAGAATGTGGTGGAGTTGTAGCGCGCAAGTAGACAGGTAGACAAGGAAACAAGTAAACACGTAAAGACGTAAACCTGTATACTTGTATACCTGTGTACCCTCGTAAAGGAGTATCCTATGATTCTGCATGAAAAAATTTCAGCCCAATTACCCGCGTGGCGCGAGCGTATCCGCAAACTTGCAAAAGACCATGCGGACGTTGTGGTGGACGACGTAACCATCGGCGAGGTCGTGGGCGGAATGCGCGATACAAAAGCCCTGCTGACGGATATTTCCTACGTGGACCCCGCCGAAGGGATTCGTTTGCGCGGCATGACCATTCCCGAGGTGTTGAAGAAACTTCCAAAAGCGCGCGGTGGGAAACTGCCGCTGGTGGGCGGTTTGTATTACCTGCTATTGGCGGGCGAAATGCCGACAAAGGAGGACGCGCTCGAGGTGGAAGCCGAGTGGGCGGCGCGCGCGCGAATCCCCGATTACGTTTTCAAAACGCTCAAGGCGATGCCGAGAGACACGCATCCGATGATCCTTTTTTCGCAGGCGGCGCTGGCTCTCGCAAAGGAATCGAAATTCACAAAGGCGTATCACGACGGCGCCATGAAGAAGGACTCCTATTGGGAAACCGCCCTCGAAGACAGCCTGGATATGACCGCCAGGCTTCCCATGGTGGCGGCATACATTTATCGCATGAAATATTTCGGGGAAAGCAGGACGCCGAAATACAACCCCAGGCAGGATTACGGCGCGAACTTCGCGCGCATGACGAAGGTCGCGGATAAAAAGGGATATGCCGAACTTATGCGACTGTACTTCATCCTCCACTCCGATCATGAATCGGGGAACGCCTCGGCTCACGCGACGCATTTGGTTGGCTCCACGTTGGCGGACATATACTTCTCCTTCTCGGCGGGCGTGGACGCGCTCTCCGGTCCCCTGCACGGACTCGCCAATCAGGAAAGCCTCGCCTGGCTGTTGGAAGTCCGCAAAAAGTTCAACGGCGTGCCGACCCGCGACGACCTCTACAAATTTGCGTGGGATACGCTCAACGCGGGTCATGTCATCCCCGGTTATGGACACGCCGTTTTGCGCGTGCCGGATCCGCGCTTCACCGCGCAGATGGAGTTTGCCAAAGCGCGTTTCCCCGAAGACGATCTTGTCCGCCTCGCGGACATGACGCTGGACGTTGTGCCGACCGTTCTCAAGGAGCAGGGCAAAGCCAAAAGCCCCTCGCCGAACATGGACGCCATCAGCGGCGTGTTGCAATATTACTATGGCGTGCGCGAGTTCCAGTTCTACACTGTGCTATTCGGCGTGGGGCGCGCGCTCGGCGTCAGCGCGAATTACGTCTGGGCGCGCGCGCTGGGTCAACCCATCGAACGCCCCAAGTCATTGACGACGAAGATGCTGGAGGATGTTGTCGCAAAAGCGGCGCAACCTGCGTAACTCTATTTCGCGATAAAAACAAAAAAGCGACTCACTTTGATGTGTCGCTTTTTTGTTGGAAAAACTTCCACCTCTCCTCGTGCTTATTGGCTTTACCAAACTTTTCCAATTTGATGATGCGAGCCTTATCCCGTATCTGCCACGGGATGATTTGTCTTGCATGTTCGCGGTTATCCGTTTCGATGATCGCCCAGCCGCAATGCGCGCCGTCGTGACAGCCCCACTCGAAATGATGTAAATATCCCGCGGCGTGGATTTCACGGATGATGGCGTCGCACTCGTGCGCCTCGTGAGGGGATTCGACCAGGTAACGATCCATATTCTTTTCTCCTGATGACAGCGATAAACGTGTTTGGAATTATATACCTGTTGAGGATAAGGCGACAGTCGCTTCTATATGTCATTGCGAGGACGGTTTTCCCGAAGCAATCTCCTGCCATCAAGGAGCAGACTGCTTCGCCCTGCGGGCTCGCAGCGACATGCCCAACGCCTCAATCAAAAACACATACTCGAACGCGACATCCTTCAAGTAATCATAGCGCCCCGACGCCCCGGCGTGACCCGCGTGGAAGTTCATCTTCAATAACAACAGGTTATCGTCCGTCTTGTGTTCGCGCAGTTTGGCGGCGAACTTGGCCGGCTCCCAATACGCCACGCGCGGATCGTTGAGTCCGCCGGTGAGCAGGAGGTTGGGATACGCCGTCGCTTTGATGTTGTCGTACGGCGAATACGACTTCATGTATTCGTAATGCTCTTTATGATCAACCGGGTTGCCCCACTCATCGTATTCGAGCGTGGTCAATGGGATGGTCGGGTCGCTGATCGAGTTGATCACATCCACGAACGGGACTTTGGCGATCACGGCTTTGAACAGGTCGGGTCGCATGGTCATGCTGGCGGTGACGAGCAGCCCGCCCGCCGAGACGCCGTAGATGGCAAGGTTGTCTTTCGATGTATATCCTTTTTGAATCAGATGCTCCGCGCAGGCGATGAAATCGGTGAATGAATTTCTCTTGTTCAAGACCTTGCCGTCGTCGTACCATTCGCGTCCCATGTCTGAGCCGCCGCGAATGTGTCCGATGGCGTAGACGAATCCCCGGTCAAGAAGGCTGATGCGATTGGGGAGGAATTCCACGTCCAGGTTCGAGCCGTACGCGCCGTATCCATGCAATAGCGTCGGATTATTACCATCCGCCCTGAGAGACTTTTTATACGCCAGCGACATCGGTATCTGCGTCCCGTCCGAGGCTGTGGCGAAGACGCGCTCGATGGCATAATCCGATTTATGGTAGCCGTGAAGCGCGTCCACTTTTTTTACTTCCCACTCGCCGCTGTCCATGCGCAGGTCAACGATGGTGTTCGGCGTGATCAGCGACGAATATTTGAAACGCAAAACGTTTGTCTCATACACTGAGTTATCTTCGAGTTCATAGTGATACGCGGGTTCGGGGAACGCGGCATATTTGACAGCGCTCACGCCGTCCGCCGCGCTGATGCGGATTTGTTTCAAGCCGTTTCTGCGTTCATGCAAAACAAGATGATTCTCAAACGCGTCAATTCCGTCAATCAACGTATCGGCGCGGTGCGGGATGACCTCCTGCCACGCGTCCTTATCCAAATTTTCAACGGACGCCTTCATCAATTTGAAATTCTTTGCGCCCTCGTTGGTCGTAATGAAAAACGTTCCATTGTGATGCGCGGCGAAATATTCGACGCCGTGAACGCGCGGGGCGAGGATTTTCAACTCGCCGTCGGGCTGGTCTGCGGATAAAAACCTCATTTCGGTTGTGAGCGTGCTGTGATGATCGGTAAAAATATATTTATCGTCGCGCGATTTATGAAAATACAGATAGAAATGATTGTCGTCCTCATGGAAAATCAAAACATCCCGCGAAACGTCCGCGCCGATCTTGTGACGATATAACTTGTAGGGTCGCCTGGTCTCATTCAGGGTTACGTAAAATATCGTCTCGCTGTCGTTCGTCCACTCCAGTCCCGTATACGCGTACACGTTGCCATACGCGTTCGGGATCGCTTCGGGATACAGCGAACCGTCGGCGAGGTTCTTGATGTAAATCGTATACGCCTCGTCGCCCTCGTAATCCACCGAGTAGGCGAGTTTGTTTCCATCGGGGCTTACCGCAAAGCCGCTGATACTGCAAAAGATTTTCCCTTCCGCCAGTTGATTCTGATCCAGCAATATTTCCTCTGGATTGTCCATCGAATCTTTGCGACGACAAAAGATTGGATATTGCTTACCCGCCTCCGTGCGGACGTAATACCAATACCCGCTTCGCATCTCGGGGACGCTTGAATCGGTTTCCTGAATCCTTTTCTTCATCTCGGAGAAGAGAGTCTCCCGCAAGGGTTTGGCGCGACCCATGACCTCTTCGAGATAATCCGTATGCGCGCTGAGATACTTCATCACCTCCGGGTCTTCTCGGTAACGGAGCCAGAAGTAATCGTCCACGCGCGTTTCGTCGTGTTGTGTGATGACGTGCGGTCGTTTGGGGGCAATGGGGTAGGAGGGCATGATGTGTCCTTGAAAAATGCGTAATGGACGTTCTCTAACGTCCATTGGATGTCAGCGTTAGAGAACGCTGACTACGCAATTAATAGATTCTGTAACTCGTCACATACTTCTTGTGATACACCGAAATCCACACCGCGTCGCT
>Ga0247727_10004573_pt1 | contig 29172 bp, 21 predicted proteins | sample WisWelCaveWW1625_FD_202498 | JGI IMG/M metagenome (GOLD analysis project Ga0247727, IMG submission 202498) | Biofilm microbial communities from Wishing Well Cave, Virginia, United States - WW16-25 | ecosystem: Environmental > Aquatic > Deep subsurface > Groundwater > Cave microbial mat | place...
AATGCCCAAAAATCCACCGGTCCCCGCACTCCCCAGGGCCGCGCCGCCTCCCGCCTCAATGCCCTCAAACACGGCCTTACCGCCCGCCACCTCGTCATCCGCACCGAAAGCCAGCGGGACTTCGACGACACCCTTCGCTCCTTCCAGGCCGACCTCCAGCCCTTCGGTCCCACGGAAACCGCTCTCCTCCACCAGTTGGTCGCCGCTCACTGGCGCCTCGTTCGCGCCCGCCAGGTTCAGACCGAGATCCTCGACGACCAAATCTCCAAATTCAGCGATGCAACCGCCCGCACCCCCGCCCGAGCCATCTACCGCGACTTCTTCGAAGCCAACGCCCTCACCCGCCTCTCCCAGCATGAAACCCGCCTGGAGCGCTCTTTCTGCCGCACCCTCCGCGAACTCCAGCCCAGGCCCCCAACCGCCTCCTCCTCCCCTCCCATTTCCACAAAACGAACCCAATTCGCCCCACACACAACCGGAGCGGCCGCACGCTGCTCCCGCCACCCGAACTCACCCCTCGCTCTCCACAACCGCCTCGGAACTCCCACCCAACGCCCCAGCCCACCACCCACAACCGACAACCAGAGAGGCCGCAGGCTGCTCCCACCCCGCCGGTGGCACAATATGCGTATGCCCGAACCGATCATCCTCATTGCCAACGGAGACCTGCGCCTCTCCGCCAACCAGAAGTGCTGGCCGGCCCAGCAGCGCCTCGAGGCGGCCCTCACCGACGCCATCCGCCGCCAGGGGTTCGAGGTGCGGCGCGGCCACCCGCCCGACCCCGTCAAGCAGCACGGCTTCATCGACTCCCAGAAGCATGGGATGGAGGTGTTCCGGCAACTGCCCCCCAACGCCCCCCTCATTGTCGCCGAGGCGGTGTGGCAGTACAGCCATCACGTGCTGCACGGCCTTTACACCCACAAAGGACCCCTCCTCACTGTTGCCAACTGGAGCGGCGAGTGGCCCGGGCTGGTCGGGATGCTCAACCTCAATGGTTCGCTCACCAAGGCCGGGGTCCGCTACAGTACCCTCTGGAGCCAGGACTTCCGCGACCAGTTCTTCCTGGGCGGCCTGCGGCGGTGGCTGCGGGGCGAGCCGCTGGCGCACGACACCAGTCACGTTCGCAGTCTCCGGGATCTGAAGCTGCCGGCCCAAGCCGCCCAGCTCGGCGCCCACGTGGCCGTCGAGCTGCAACGCCAGAAAGCCATCCTGGGCGTGTTCGACGAAGGCTGCATGGGAATGTACAACGCCATCATCCCGGATGAGCTGCTGCATCCCACCGGGGTTTTCAAGGAACGCCTCAGCCAGTCGGCGCTCTACGCCGCCATGCAGCGCGTCTCCGACGCCGAGGCCGGCCAGGTGCGGGTGTGGCTCGAGGGCAAGGGCATGCGGTTCCTCACCGGCCCCAACCCGGAGACCGACCTCACCGACCAGCAGCTGCTGGAGCAGTGCCGCATGTACATCGCCGCGCTGCGAATCGCCGACGATTTCGGGTGCGACGCCATCGGCATTCAGTATCAGCAAGGCCTGAAGGACCTCTGCCCGGCCTCCGACCTGGTGGAAGGCCTGCTGAACAACGTGGACCGGCCGCCGGCGCGGCCCCCCGGCCAGGACCGCGTGCTCTACGAAGGCCAGGCCCTGCCCCACTTCAACGAGGTCGACGAATGCGCCGGCCTGGACGCCCTCCTCACCAACCGCCTGTGGCGCCGCCTGGGCTACGATCCGGAGTCCACCCTGCATGATGTCCGCTACGGCGAGGCTTTCGGCAGCGAGGAGTTTGTGTGGGTATTCCTGATCTCCGGGGCGGCCCCCCCGCAGCATTTCATCGGCGGTTACGCCGGCGCCTCCAGCGAGCGCCAGCCTCCTATGTACTTTCCGCTGGGAGGCGGGACCCTAAAGGGCGTCAGCAAGCCGGGCGAAATCGTCTGGAGCCGCATCTTCGTCGAGCCGGGCGGTCTCCAGGCCGACCTGGGCCGCGCCAGGGTGGTCGAGCTGCCCCCTGAAGAGACCCAGCGCCGCTGGTCGATCACCACCCCCCAGTGGCCCATCATGCACGCCGTCACCTGCGGCATCACCCGCGACCAGATGATGGCGCGTCACAAGGCCAACCACATCCAGGTGGCCTACGCCCCGGACGCCCAGGCCGCCAACCTGGCCCTGGCCGCCAAGGCGGCGGCCTTCCGGGAGCTGGGCATGGAGGTGTCCATCTGCGGCGACGGCCATGGCCTGGCGTAACCATTGGGGGGCGGCTCGCTTGAGCCGCGCCGGGCGCTGCCTGTCCACGGCCACTGTGGCCGTTTTCAACCACCAGTGGACTCCGCTAACCCCAACCAGCTCAACGGCTTTCACCTTGGCATCCCAATTGCTCCTTTAACGGCCGGAGAACCGCTATGAGACGCCATTGGACGTTACCGCTTCTGGCCCTGGCGGCGGTTGTGTCGTGGGCCGAAGAAAGCGATCGGGGTGTCGCCCGGGTCAGCCTCACCAACGGCGATATCACCATGCAGCGCGGCGATTCCGGCGACTGGATCGCGGCCGGTATCAACGCCCCGCTGGTCAGCGGCGACAAGATCCATGCCGCCCGAGCCTCCCGCGCCGAGGTGCAGTTTGACCACGCCAACTTCCTGCGCATCGGCGAGAACACCGAAGTGCGACTGGCCGACCTGGATGGCCGGCGCTTGCAGTTGCAGGCGGCGAGAGGCCTCCTGACTTTCCGAATCCTGCGCGGGCCGACGGCGGAAGTCGAGATCAACACCCCGGCCGTGGCGGTGCGGCCCCTCCAGCGCGGCATCTACCGCATCCAGGTGGCCGAGAACGGCGAGACCACCATCACAGTCCGCGACGGCCAGGCCGAGATTCACTCCAGCCAGGGAACCGAGCGGCTCGACGAAGGCCGCACCATGGTGGTGCGCCTCGGCCCCACCGACCGGGCTGTGGAGGCCCAGGTGGCGCGCGCCGCCGCCCGCGACGACTGGGACCGCTGGAACGAGCGCCGCGATGACCAGATCTCCCGCGCCCGCTCGTCTCGATATGTTCACTCCAGCGTCTACGGCGTCGAGGACCTGGACGACCACGGCTACTGGCGCGATGTCGACTCCTACGGGCCGATCTGGTTCCCGCGGGTGCACGTCGGCTGGGCCCCCTATACCTACGGCCGATGGGCGTGGCTGGACTGGTGGGGCTGGAGCTGGGTGAGCTACGACCCCTGGGGCTGGGCGCCGTTCCACCACGGCCGCTGGTTCCGGCACGCCAACTGGGGCTGGGGCTGGTACCCCGGCCCGGTGCATGTGTATTCCCGGTGGAGCCCGGCCCTGGTGGGCTTCTTCGGCTGGGGCGGCCACTCCGGCTTGGGCGTCGGTTTCGGCTATAACCGCATCGGCTGGGTGCCCCTGGGACCCGGCGAGAGCTGCTACCCCTGGTGGGGACGCGGCTACGGGCGCGGCGGCCGCGTCTATGTCGATAACAGTGTCAACATTACCAATATCAACGTGCGGAACACCTACCGCAACGCCGCTGTCGACGGCGGCGTCATCACCGTCGAGTCCAACGACTTCGCCCGCGGCGCCGGACGCTTCCAGCGCGCCAGCCTGGCCGAGGTGCGCAACGCCGGCCAGATCCGCGGGCTGGTCCCGGTGGTGCCCGAGCGCGAGAGCCTGCGGATGAGCGACCGGGAGGCGCGAGCCAGTTCCCTGCCCCGCTCCTCGGACCGCGATCCCAGCTTCTTCACAAGGCGCAACCCGGCCTCCGCCGACCGGGTGCCGTTCACAGAGCAGCAACAGCAGATTTCGCGCGCCCTGCGGGGATCCGACGCCGCCGAGCGCCGTGCCACCCCGGGAGGCGTCGATGCCAGGGCCTCGCGGCCGGGCTCCGCCGGCGTCACCACTCCGGCGCCCCAACCTGGGGTGGACCGCTCGTCAAGCGGCTGGCGGCGCTTCGGAGAGGGCAGCGCCGGCGACCGGCGCGTCGCGCCCCAGGTGTCGACCCAGGTGACGACCCCGTCCCCGGCGGCTCAGGACCGCGGCAATTCGGGCTGGCGGCGCTTCGAAGAGGGCAGCGCCGGCGACCGGCGCGTCGCGCCCCAGGTGACGACTCCGGCCCCGGCAGTCCAGGAGCGCGGCATTGACAGGACCGGGGATCGGAGTGGCGACCGCGGCAATCCGGGCTGGCGCCGCTTCGGAGAGGGCAGCGCCGGCGACCGGCGCGTCGCGCCCCAGGTGTCGACCCCGTCCCCGGCGGCTCAGGAACGCGGTGTGGACCGGAGTGGCGACCGCGGCAATCCGGGCTGGCGGCGCTTCGGAGAGGGCAGCGCCGGCGACCGGCGCGTCGCGCCCCAGGTCAGCGATCCGTCCCCGCGCGACAACTCCGAGCGGCGCAGCATCGAGCGCCGGGAGCCCGATTCCGGCCGCAGCTACCGCAACTTCCCCGAGACCTCATCCCCCAGGGAGTCGCCCCGGCAGGCCGAACCCCGCAGCAGCCGGCCCCTGGAGATCCATCGCCCTATCCTGCAGGATCGCGGCGGCATGGATCGTGGCGGTATGGATCGCGGGGGCATGGATCGCGGCGGCATGGATCGCGGCGGTTCGCGCCGCGAGTCGGCGCCGGCGCCCTCCAGCCCGCGAATGTCGGCCCCGGCGCCCGCGCCCGCCCGAGGCGGTGACGGCGGCGTTCGCGGTGGCGACAGAAGTGGTGACAGAGGTGGCGACCGGGGTGGCGCCCGCAGCGCCGGCGGCCCCCGCGGCCGCAACTGAGTTTCGCCTTGGATGCTTCTTCCCTCGGGGCCTGACCGGGAAACCGGCAGGCCCCTTTTTTATCGGCCCGCCACCGCCGCCCGGCCCCAATCGGTGGCCACGCAGTAACGCACCACCTTGCTGTAGTAACTGCCGATGGGCGGCAGCTCGATGCGGCCGCCGGCCAGCGCCTGCCGCGCCCGGCGGTTGTCGAACAGCTGCCGCAGCCCCAGGTGGGGCAGGAAGAAGCCCAGCACCCGCAGCAGCTCGTTCAGCAGGCGGTCGCCGGCCCGCACCGCCTTCTCTACGTATTGTTCGTATTCCCGGAGGCTGACCAGCCGCGGCAGCTTCACCGGCCCGGGCAGCGCCTCCAGCGTGCAGTCCAGCATCTGGCCCAGCGTCAGGCTGCCTTCCGGCCCGGCGCACAGGTGGTATACCCCGCCGGCCACGAAGGCATGATCGATCAGGAAGGCCAGGGCCCGGGCCGCCCAGTCGGAGGGAATCAGGTCGATGCGCGCCGCCGGATCCCCCGGGGCCACCGGCAGGATGTTGCGCGGCAACAGCCGCAGCAGCTGGTGCACATGGTTGAACTGCCGCACCCGGCCGGTGCGCGAATCCCCGATGATGGAGCTCAGCCGGACGATGGCCGCCGGAATCTCCCGCCTGGCCTCCAGCACCAACTGCTCGGCCTCGTATTTGGACTGCTGATAGGTGTTACAAAAGCCGGCCCCATGCCGCAGCGGCGCCTCCCGAAACCGCCCCGCCGCCCGCCCCACCACGTATACCGTGCTGACGTGGACAAACTTCTCCAGCCGCCGGCACCGCCGCGCCAGATCCAGCAGCCGCCTGGTCCCGTCGCGGTTTACGATCCGGGCTTCCTGGAGCGGCAGTTGGAACCGGGTGTCGGCCGCGCAGTGGACAATCTCGGTGACGCCGGCCTCCAGCTCCCGAAGCCTGGCGTCGTCGATCCCCAGGTCCGGCCGGGCGAGATCGAACTCCGGCCGGCTCAGCCGGACGATCCGGCGCTCCGGCCGGGCAGCCGCAAGCAACGGCTCCAGCTCGCTGCCTACCAGACCGGTAGCGCCCGTCAAGAGCAGCATCAGGTTACAGGCGCAAAGGTGTACCCACCCGTCAGGCACATCTGGTGGGTGCGGCCGCCGAAGATCTCCGGCAGCGTGATCGACAGCCGTTTCTCTTCCGGCGTGAACCGCCACGAAACCGGGCGGCCGTTCTCCAGGTCAGCCCGGATCTCGGCTCCCGACCGGGAGCCTGCCTGGGGCCTTCAATGGCCGGGAAGCACGGCGGCCGCGGCGCTGGATCCCCCCAGCAGCTCGTGGCGCAGCGGCTCCGAGCGGCCGCTCAGCGCGAAGCCGTGATCTTCCAGAATGGCGCCTTCGCTGCGCAGCACGGCGCGGACCGGCCGCGTCAAAGCCCGATCGACCCCCAACTCCTCCAGCATCCCCGCCAATTCCGGAAACGACAGCTTAATGTGAAAGGCGGCTTCCGCCCGCCGCGCCAAGTAGTCCAGTGTGCCGCAGCTCGACCCCGCCGGCGCCTCCTCGTCCAGCTCAATCCGCAGGCGGCCGGAGTTGAGTTCCCTGCCCTGCCACTGGATCAGCACCCCTTGTGGCGCCGCCGCGTCGAGCTCGGTCACACGAAAGGCGATACGGTCATCTTTCATGACGCCCCTCCAGGTCCGCTATCTTACACCATTCCCCGGCCGGGACGAAGGAGAACCCGCCATCGTAGAGCCGCGGGATGAGCCGGCGCAGTGCCTGGATGGTGTTGCGGCGATCCACGCGGGCCGCCGTGCGGTCGCCGTCGTGCAAGCACACGATGCCACCCGGCCCGGCTTGCGCTACCACGTGCCGCGCAATCTCCTCGGCGCCCCATTCCCAGTCGTAGCCCAGCACCGTCCACATCACCCCGGTCAATCCGTGCTCTCGCAGCGCTCCCCGCAGCCCGAACCACCGCAGCCCGTAAGGAGCCCGGAACAGCCGCGCCTGCGCCCCGGTGGCGTCAAAGATGGCCTGTTGCGTCCGCTTCACCTCCCGCCGGATGGTCCCGGCCGAACACCCCAGCAGCCTGGGATGTGAATAGGTGTGGTTGCCGATTTCGTGGCCGGCCTCCACCACCTGCCGGGCGATCGCCGGCAGCCTCGCGATATTCGAGCCGCACTCAAAGAACGTCGCCCGGATTCCGAACAGGTCCAGAATCTCGACCACTTCCAAGGTCGCCTCGCTGGGGCCGTCGTCAAAGGTGAGAGCCAGTTGCCGCCCCCGTCGCGGCCCCCGCCACACGCTGGGCCCGAACCACTGCGAGGATCGCCCCCGCGCCGCGTATCCTAACGCCGCCACCGCCGCCGCCGGCACCGCCAAGCCTAGCTCCGCCAGCATCTACTGGTATTATGAACCCAATGGAGACCCTGGCCCATTACCAGATCGGCGAAAAACTAGGCGAGGGAGGCATGGGGGTGGTCTACCGGGCGCAGGACACCCGCCTGAACCGCCCGGTGGCCATCAAGGTGCTGCGAGCGGAAGCCGTGGCCAACCCGGAGCGCAAGAAGCGCTTCATCCGGGAGGCCCAGGCGGCCTCGGCGCTGAACCATCCGGGCATCATCACCATCTACGACATTGGCAACGCCGGCGGCCTCGACTTCATCGCCATGGAGTACGTCGAGGGCCGCACCCTCGACCAACTGATCGGCCGCGGGCTGCGCTTGTCCCAGACGCTGAAGTACGCGGCCCTCATTGCCGACGCCGTGGCGGCCGCCCACGAAGCCGGCATCGTCCATCGCGACCTGAAGCCAGCCAACCTCATGGTCACGGCCAAGGACCAGGTGAAGGTGCTCGACTTCGGCCTCGCCAAGCTGTCCGAGCCGGTGCTGCAAGACTCCTCGGGCGACCCGCTCCAGCCTACCCGGACGATGGACCAGGCCTTGCGGACCGAAGAGGGCGTCATCGTCGGAACGGTGGCCTACATGTCGCCGGAGCAGGCCGAGGGCAAGAAGATTGATTCCCGGTCGGACATTTTTTCCTTCGGCTCGGTCCTGTACGAGATGGTCACCGGCCGGCGCCCGTTCCAGGGCGAAACGCGGCTCTCGACGCTGTCGGCCATCCTGAACCGGGAGCCGCAGCCGGTCAGCGAGCTGGTAGCGGAGGTTCCCCGCGAGCTGGAGCGGCTCATCCACCGATGCCTGCAAAAGGACCTCACCCGCCGCGCCCACCACATGATGGACCTGAAGCTGGCGCTCGAGGAGCTGCGCGAGGAGTCCGAGAGCGGCCGCGCCGCGGCCCCCGAGCCGGGTCCGGGCCGTCGCCGCCGCCCCGCGGTGATCCTGGCGACAGCGCTGGTTCTGGTGGCGGCGACGGCCGCGATTACCTGGTGGCTGGCACGGTCCAAGGCCTCACCCCGCGCGCCCGAGCTGACCCAGCTCACCTTCGATTCCGGCCTCACCACCGACCCTGCTCTGTCACCGGACGGAAAGCTCGTCGCCTTCGCCTCCGACCGGACCGGCGCCGGCAACCTGGACATCTGGCGCCAGCAGGTCGCGACCGGCGAAGCGATTCGTCTCACCACCGATCCGGCCGATGAATCCGAGCCGGCGTTCTCGCCCGACGGCAGCCGCATCGCTTTCCGCTCCGAGCGCCAGGGCGGCGGCATTTACGTGGTCTCGTCTTTCGGTGGCGGCGAGCCGCGGCTGCTGGCCCGCGAAGGCCGCCGGCCCCGGTTTTCCCCCGATGGGGCCCGGATCGCTTACTGGGTTGGCGCGTGGTTCCTGGGCAAGGTATTTGTGGCGCCCTCCACGGGGGGGGCGCCAACGCTGGTCCAGCCCGAGTTCTCCTCGGCTATGTATCCGGTCTGGTCGTCGGACGGGAAGCATCTCCTGTTTCTCGGAGCGCGCTCCGTGGAGGACATGTCCAAGCAGTCCTTCGATTGGTGGACGGCGCCCGGGCATGGCGGCCCGGCAGCCGCCACCGAGGCCTACGGTATCCTGCGCCACCACGGCCTGGCGTCCGAAACTTTCGACCTGGTCGCCCCCGCCGATTGGGTGGGGGATCACGTACTGTTCTCCACGCGCCAGGGCAACAGCACCAACCTGTGGCGTCTCTCGGTCTCGCCCGAAAGCCGGCGAGCCGCCGGCGCGCCCCTGCGCCTCACCTCGGGAACATCGATCGAGACCAATCCTTCCGCGGCCGCCGGGGGCGGCCTGGTATTTGCCAGCCTCACCACCAACCTCAATTTGTGGAACCTGCCCGTCGACGCCGACCGCGGCAAGGTAACCGGGGAGATCGAAAGGCTCACCCACGCCGCCTTCGATGCCGGCTCCAGCCTTTCGGCCGACGGCAGCAAGCTGGTCTTTCTCTCCACCCGATCGGGGAATCCGGATGTGTGGATGAAGGATCTGGTCAGCGGGAGGGAATCCGCCATCACCACCACCCCCGTCAACGAGGAACAGCCCGAGCTTACCCCCGATGGAACTCGCATTAGCTACATGATCCGGGGAAGCCGGGCCCAGGAAGGGTGGCCTCTCTACGTGGTGGACGCCGGCGCCGGCATCCCCGAAAAGGTCTGCGAGGAGTGCTTTCGGAACTGGGACTGGTCGCCGGACGGCCGAAAGATTCTCTTCCTATTCCAGGTCGCCCCCATGACGTTGGGCCTACTGGATGTTGATACCCGCCAGAAGCGCGAGCTGCTGCGACACCCAACCTACCAGATCGCCCGGGCCCGATTTTCGCCCGACGGCGGCTGGATCAGTTTCACATCCATGACCTCTTTCGCTCGCTCCCGCATCGCGGTCGTGCCCTTCCGCGAGAATCCGCCGGTTGCGGAGTCGGAGCGGCTCGCGGTCTCCGACGATGCCACCTGGCACGACAAGGGCCAGTGGTCGCCCGACGGAAACCTGCTCTATTTCACCTCCGACCGCGACGGCTACCGCTGCGTCCGCGCGCGGCGCCTGGACCCGGTCACCAAGCGGCCCGTCGGCGAGGTTTTCGACGTGTATCACTCCCACAACGCCCGCCGGTCGATACTGAACGCCGGCACCCGCTTTATGGATATCTCGGTGGCCCCCGGCCGGCTGGTCTTCAACCTGGAAGAACGCACCGGCAACATCTGGATGGCGAAGCCCGACTGAGCGATGGAAAACGCTGAGATCGCGCGTCTTTTCTATGAAACCGCGGACCTGATGGAGATCGCCGGCGAGGATTCCTTTCGCATCCGCAGCTACCGCAACGGGGCGACGGCCATCGAGTCCCACCCCGAGCGGGTGTCCGACATGGTCCAGGATGCCAGCCGCGATGTCACCACCATCCAGGGTATTGGCAAGGGTTTAGCAGCGGTATTGAAAGAAATAGTTGAACGCGGCAGCTTCGCCCGCCGCGACGAGATGCTGGCCCGCTATCCACCGACTGCCCTGGAGCTGCTCAAGATCCAGGGCCTGGGACCCAAGAGCATCGCTCTGTTGTACCAGCACTACCGGGTGAGCACCATCGACGACCTGGAGCGCATCTGTCGGGAAGGCAAGCTGCGCCTGCTGCCCCGCATGGGCGAGAAGCTCGAGCAAAAGGTGCTGCGTTCCATCGAGAGCTATCGCCGCAGCGCCTCGCGTTTCCTGATCAACTTCGCCGACCGGGTGGCTTCGGAGCTGGCAGCGTACCTGGCCGAGACCCCGGGGGTCGAGCGGGTGACCCCGGCCGGCAGCCTGCGACGCGGCAAGGAGACCATTGGCGACGTGGACCTGCTGGTCACGGGGCCCGCTCCAGCGCCGGCGCTGGAGCGCTTCGCTGCCTTCCCCCGCGTCAAGGAGATTCTGGCCCGCGGCGGGAACAAGACCAGCGCCAGCATTGGCCATGAGGGCCTCCAGGTCGACGTACGGGTGCTCGACCGCTCCAGCTACGGCTCGGCGATGCAGTACTTCACCGGCAGCAAAGACCACAACGTGGCCCTGCGCCAGCGCGCTCTCCGCCTGGGCTTCACCCTCAGCGAGTACGGCCTGTTTCGGGTCGACGACCAGAGCAAGGTCGCCGGCGAGACCGAAGAGGAGATCTACGACCGGCTGGGTCTGGCCTGGATCCCGCCCGAGCTGCGCGAGAACCTCGGGGAAATCGAAGCCGCCGCCGAGGGGCGTCTGCCGGAGCTGGTGAGGCTCGACCAGATCCGCGGCGACCTCCACATGCATACCGTTGAGACTGACGGCCGCTATTCCATCGCCGAGATGGCCGAGGCCGCCCGCGCCGCCGGCTACCAGTACCTGGCCATCACTGACCACTCCAAGGCCCTGGCCATGGCCAACGGCCTGGATGAAACCCGCCTGCTGGCGCAGGTCGCCGAGATCCGCCGGGTGGCCGGCGACTTCCCGGATCTGACGATCTTCGCCGGCGTGGAGTGCGACATCCGGCAGGACGGCGCCATGGACCTGGCCGATGACGCCCTGGCCCAACTCGACGTTGTGATCGCCAGCGTCCACAGCTACCTGAACCAGGAGCCGGCCCAGATGACCGACCGGCTGCTGCGCGCCATCGAGAACCCCCACGTCGACATCCTGGGGCACCCCACCGGCCGGCTGCTGCTGCGCCGCGACGGTTACCCGTTCGATTTCGAGCGCGTGGCCGCCGCCGCCGCCCGCCACAGCGTCCACTTCGAGATCAACGCCAGTCCCGAGCGCCTCGACCTGGGCTCGCAGCTGCTCCGCATGGCCAGGGCCCAGGGGGCGCGCTTCGTCATCTCGACCGATGCCCACCACATCAAGCACCTCGATAACATGAAATACGGTGTCTGGACGGCGCGCCGCGCCTGGCTGGGTCCCGCCGACATCGTCAACACCCTCGATCCGGAGGGCTTCCGCGGCGCCCTGAGGAAACCATCATGACCGACGATCTCCGCTACCCCATCGGCAAGTTTCAACTCGACGGTGACATCACCGCCGATCTCCGCCGCCAGTGGATCGACCAGATCGAAGCCGCCCCGGCGGAGCTCCGCGCGGCCGTGGCCGGCCTCTCCGACCCGCAGCTCGACACCCCCTACCGCCCCGGCGGCTGGACCGTCCGCCAGGTGGTCCACCACCTGCCCGACAGCCACCTGAACAGCTACACCCGCTTCCGCTTGGCCCTGACGGAAGAGGAACCCGCCATCAAGACCTACGACGAAACCCGCTGGGCCGAGCTGCCCGACGCCAGCTCGGCCCCGGTGGAAGTCTCGCTGGCGTTGCTGGAGTCCCTCCACCGCCGCTGGGTACTGCTGCTGCGTTCGCTGGATCCCGACGCCTTCGCCCGCCGCTTCCGTCATCCGGAGCTGGGGGTGGTGACCCTGGGGCGCAACCTGGCCCTCTATGCCTGGCACGGCCGCCATCACGTCGCCCACATCACGTCCTTGCGCCGCCGCTTGGGGTGGACCCTGGGATGAGCGCTGCGCACCCGGGTCTTCACCGTCACCCGTGAGAAGCCCGTCGAGCCCGGCGGCATCACCATCCACCGCGAGATTGTCCGGCATGCCCATTCTGCTGGTGCGCCAGTTCCGGCTGCCGGCCGGCCGCCGGATGTGGGAGCTCCCCGCCGGCCGCCTCGACCCCGGCGAAAACCCTCTCCACGCCGCCCGCCGCGAGCTGATCGAGGAAACCGGCTTCCGCGCCAGGAGCTGGAAGCGCCTCGGCTCCTTTTTCCCCAGCCCCGGTTACTCGAGCGAAGATGACCATCACCTGGCGGAAGATCTTCGCGCCGGCCAAGCCCGTCCCGAGGCCGACGAGTCCATTGAGTGCCGCTGGTTCACTATTCGGGTGGCGGTTTCGCTGGACTACGGGATTACGGTCTCGCTCCAGTTGGCCGAAGCAGACCTACGCACGGACCTGCGCCGGCTGAGCCGGATCATCCAGAGGGAAGGGATCCGGGTAGCGTGAGTCCCAATCCTGGAGGCATCCCACCCGGAGCACTCCGCCTCAGCAAGCTACTATTCGATGTTCCACGCCGCGGAAGCGCTCCTGCTGTCCGTCGACATTGAGGTTTCGTCCCACGCGCCACGCGCCGCGCGTCCGGACCGCGGAACCATGTTGGTGGCGGGCTTCTGGATCAACAGGATGTAGTAGTCAACTGAATACTATGGAACTGAAGGGACGGGCGCCCAGATGCTTCTCCGCCGCGGCGACGAACTCGCGCGCCTGGTCGAGCAATACCGCTTCAAGGCATCGCGGACCAGGCGCTCATCCGTTAGGGCGGTCACCTCGGGCGCGAGCTTATCCGGAACGGCGAGAACCCGCTCCTTCAGCACAACCAGGATGGCCGCCCAGCGCTCCTTCACGATGGCGGCCTCGATCAGCTTGCCTTGGCGGGTCTCGAATTCCAGGCGGCGCAGTTTGGCGCGGAACACCATGTCGGCCAGTTTCGCCTGGGCGTAGTTCGTCGGCTGCTGTCCTTCGGATGCGGTTCTCTCAGGCGGTTGTCATCGAGGACAGCATCAGGCGCGACGGCGTCCACCATGCGCCCACGCATCACCAGCACGCCGGCCTTGGCCAGCTTGCCGATGTACTGCGGGCTCTTGTTCCGGTCCCGCCCGTATTGCGCCTGGGTCATCAGAACGGAATTCGTTTTGTCGCTCATAGGTCGGGTCCCACTGGTATACTCAAAACGACGAGGTGAAGCCGTGGCCGAAGTGAATCGCCAGCATCGTGACCGCCCGGTGGAAGACCGGCCCGTAGGTGTGCGGTACTCCGCGACCGGGCACCCGTCCGTCGAGCAGCTTATGGCTGAGCAAGGTACCGGGCCGATCACAGACGTGTCTGTCCTTCACGGCGACTTCTGGCCCGAGGAGGAGTCCATCGAGGAGTTCCTGGAGACGCTCCGCGAGTGGCGCGGCCACAAGCGGACAGACCCCGCCGCATGACCGAGGCCGTCGTCGATACCGACGTCGTTTCATTCATATTCAAGAATCACCCTATTGGCTCCCTCTACGATCCGGAGCTCGCGGAACGCGTCACACTGATCTCGTTCATGACCGTTGCTGAGGTCGAGCGCTGGGCGCTTCAGTACCGGTGGAGTAACCAGCGCATTCACTGGCTCCGCATGTATCTCCAGCGGTTCACTGTGGTGCCATCGAGTCCGGACCTCTGCCTCAAGTGGGCCGAGGTGATGGTGGCTGCACAAGCCGCCGGTCGCCGGATTGAGAGTGCCGACGCCTGGATCGCAGCCACGGCGCTACTCTACGACGCCCCTTTGAACATGCCGCGGTTCCAGCGAAACCGCCGTCCGAGCACCGAGGGGTTCAGTTCAAACTCGCGTTCCCATATAGCGTAGCTCAGCACCGCCGCGTCCCCGCACGGCGGGCGAATCATCCTTGGCGTCCAGCAGACGCCCGATTGCCGGTCTGACCCCGAGAGCTGGAAAGTAATCGCCCGTAACCGGGCTCAGGAACCGGCTACGTTCCGTGCCACCAGCCGCTCCGGCTCACGCACCGCGAGCGTCTCTCCGTCGGCAACGAGGTTTCGTCCCAGGCCGCCACCCATTCGGCTTTTGGTTTGCACTTTGCCAAGACGGCCCAAGTGGATCCCAAGCTGCACCGAATGCTGATCCACGCCTTCAACAAGCGCGTGGCGGCGGAATACGATGTCACTGTGACGGTGACGCCGGAAGAAGCCCGAGTATTGCTCGACCAGGCGGGCGAGTTCGTCGCCGCGGCGGAGAAGCACCTTGGCGGCCCGTGACGAACCCGCTGCCGCGGCACGCAAGCAAGCGGTTAGAAGATCACCTTCAGCCCCACAAAGATCCTGCGCTCCTCCTGCGCGGTCTGGGTCGTCTCCACTCTCCCGAACAAGGTGCTGGCCGGGGTGGTGTTGGGCGGCGAGAAGTTCGGGGTGTTCATGGCGCCCTCGGCCTCGCCCCGCAACTGCACCCGCACCTTCTCGGTGATCCGGAAATTCTTGTGCGCCGACAGATCCCACACGTTGATGCCATCGCCCCGCGCCGCGGCGATCCGCGTCGGGAAGGTGCGGATATTGCTGGCCAACTGGCGCTGGGCATTGCGTTCGAAGCCGGTGGTGTTGAACCAGCGCTCCAGGGTGCGCTCCTCTCCCGGCAGCCGCAAGGCCTGGTAGGCGCCGGTGTAAATGACATTGCCGAACGCCAGGGGCGGGCCGCTCTGTCCCTGGTAGATGGCATGGAGCTGCCAGCCGCCGACCAGGTGATGGAGCGGCCCCTGGCTGCGGAAGGGCAGCTCGTAGAGGGCGCTGAAGGTGAAGCGATGCGGCCGGTCGATGCCCGCCACCAGGTGCTCCGGGAGGGAGTCGGTTTCGTTCCGGTAGGCCGACGCTTCCATGGTCTTCGACCAGGTGTAGTTGGCCTGCACCTGGAAGCCTTTCTGGAAGCGGCGCTCGAAGCGGGCGGTCAGGGCATGGTACCAGCTCGACCCGGCCGGCAGCCCGGTCGCCAGGCCCGCAAAGTGCGGGTAGGGCCGCAGCAGCTGCGAGCGCGAGGTATTGGCCCCCGCGAAGAAAGCCGTTCCCGCGAACCCCTCGATGCCCCGGAAAGGATTGCCGGCCCGCGCTGAAAGGAAATCGATGGCCGCCTGGTCGCGCACCGGCAAGGTGCTCAGGTATTGCCGAGGCACAGGATTGAACTGCGTGCTCACCCGGAGGCCGCTGGTCTTCGAGCCGATGTAACTGATCTCGACCAGCGTCCTGGTCATCGGCTCCAGTTGCACCGAGTAGCTCCACCGCTGGGTGTAGGGCCGGCGCCCGTCGCGCGAGGTGAACCCCGGCGCCCGTCCTAGAAAAGTCGTCAGGCCACCCAAGGCTCCCGGCGCCAGCTCCAGCCCCGCCGGCAGCGGGTTGGCGATAGAGGCCACATAGCTCAACCCGCTATCCAGGCTGGCCACCACGTTGGTACGCTGGCTAAATCCCGGCTGCGGGCCGTCTGTAAACTCCACCCCGATCAGCCCGAAGAAGAGGCCGTAGCCGCCTCGAACCACCGCCCGCGGCCTCACCTGCCACGAGAAGCCGAAGCGCGGCATAAAGGCCCGCCAGTAGGGGTCGCGCGAACCGCGCGGGTTGCCGCCCGTCCCCAGAAACGTCAGACCCCCCAGGGTCCGGAACTGCGAAACCGGCACCTCCGGAATCGGCTCCCGGGTGTAGCCCGCCGCCGCCCGCGCCTGGATCGGATTCGTCGTCGCAAAGTCAAAGTCCCGCGAAGAGCGATTGAACCGCTCCGTCACAGGACCCTCGTACTCCCAGCGCAGCCCCAGGTTCATGGTAAAGTTCCGGCGGATTCTCCAGTCATCTTGCAGGAACATCCCGTAGAACCGGGTGGACTCCGCCCGGGAATCGTTCAGATCCACCCAGCCTGCGGTCGGAATGCCGAACAGGAAGCTGGCGCTTCCCTGCCCCGCCGGGGCCACCGGCGAGTTGTCGAGCGGACCCCGGGTGTAGGTCTCGCCGAAATCCAGGCGCGGAGAGACGTTGCCATACTCCTTGGCGTTCTCCAGCAGCAGGCGGCCGTCGAAGCCGAACTTCAGGCTGTGGCTGGCCTTGTTCCAGTTCAAGACGCCCAGTAGAGAGTGTGAGTAGTAGGTGCGTTTGAACCCCCCGTCGTTGCCGAGCTGCAGCAGCCCCGCCACATTGAGCTGGGGAAAGGAGACCCCCGCCGGATCGAGCTGGCTCACCAGGCCGGCCGGGAAACCGAACTCCCGCAGATCCCAGCCGATGTTGTCGAAGCTCTCGAACTCCCGGAACCAGGTCAGGCCGTAGCGCACGTCGAGCACCGTCTGGGGCGACAGGACGGCCACGTGATCCAGCGCCAGGCCGCGGTGCGGCCGCTGCCGCCGCCGCCCCCGCGCGTTGCTGCCCTCCACCAGGTTGTCAAAGTGCCCGTGAAAGGTGGAGTGCGAGTAGCGCGCGAACATGCGGCGCTTCTCGCTGAAGACATGATCCAGGCGCGCCACCGGCTGGTAGAGATCCTGGGTGTCCTGGCGGGTGCGGGAGTAGTTGTTCAGCCCGTCGCGGGTGCCGGCGGCGTTGGGGGCCGGAAAGTATTTCAACAGGCCGAGGGCGTTGCGGTCCATCCGGCTCGCCGGGAGGCGGTTGCCCGCCAGCGGCTGGCGCTGGAACCGCGCCCCGGCGGCCGCGGTGGTGAAGGGGTCGTAAATCTGGTACTGGGATCCCAGCGCCAGCAGCTCCGAGAAGTCCCCCTGCCGTTGGGCGAGCGCCGGCACGGTGTGGACGGTGGCCACCGGACGCCGCCGGTTGTGGCTCTGGTAGCCGAACATCCAGAAGGTCTGGTTGCGACCGTCGTAGAGCCGCGGCAGGTACAGCGGTCCCCCGACCGCGCCGCCGTGGCGCAGCCACCGCACCGAGGGGGTGTTGGCCTTGATCTTTTCCGGCGTGATCGGCCCGGTGGTGGGGTCATAGATGAACCGGTTGGTGAAGAAGTTCCGCGTCATCATGGGCCCGCTCGAAACCGAGGTCCCCAGCGTTCCGTGCAGGGCGTTGTTTCCCGACTTCAAGCTGACATTGATCGATGATCCCAGGGTGTGGCCCACGGCCGCGTCGTAGGTGGTGATATCAATGCGCACCTCGTCGACCATGTCCGGCGGCGGAACAAAGGCCGTCTGGCCGCTGGTGGAGTTGTTGCTGACGCCGTCGACGTTGAAGTCGACGCCGCCCCGCTCGCTGCCGCCGGCGATGGCGACGTTGGAGGACTGGGTGATGTTCCACGGCCCGTCATACGGCAGCGCCGTCAGCACCGTCGCCGGCGCCATGGCGTAGAGCCAGGCGATGCTGCCGCTGCGCAGCGGCATGTCGGCAAACTGCCGGCTGTCGATCACCTGCCCGATGCTGCCGCTGGTGCTCTCGAGCACCGGCGCCTGGGCCGTCACCTCCACCGTCTCGGCCAGGCTGCCGACCTCCAACTGAATGTCGATCCGCACCCGGTCGCCGATGCGCAGCTCCACCGGCGGCCGCCTCCAGCTCTTGAACCCTTGCAATTCGGCGGTGATCTGGTACTCACCGGCCGGCAGGTAGGGGGCTTCGTAGTTGCCCTGGTTGTTGCTGGTCGCAGTGGTGACGACGTTGGTGGAGCCGTGAGTAAACCGGACCGCCACGCCCGGCGCCACCGCCCCGGTCGAGTCCGTTACTTGCCCCACGATGCTGCCGCGCGGGTCCTGGGCCAGCGCCGCTCCCAGGGCTAGAATCAGAAGGCTCCACCTGGCTGTTCTCATAGACCCCCCTGGTCCCCAGTATCGGTCATCCCAGCATCACGGCCTCACCGCCGCGGGCAGGCGATCCAGAATTGCACTCACTACCTGGCGGGCCAGTGCCAGTGCCTCCTGGCTCTCCTCCACTGTGGGCTCGCGCATTTCGCCAGGATAGCGAAACTCCCACGCCCCTCTGGTCAGAGGAATCGCAGGCTCTACGATCGGACCCAGGCCGCCATCCACTTCGGCGCACTGATCCCCCAGCCTTCCCAGGTCATGGGTCTTCCGGAACGGTCGGTCATGCCAGGTCAAGAAACCCTTGAGCGCCTTCTCCACCGCCTGCTGGCAGTGGAACAGCGCAGCCCTCACAAATGGGGGATTGGCCTTCAAATCGTGGTCCGCAACGTTGAGGTCATCTATGGCCCTGGTCAACCATGCCCTGGTGTTCTCGACCAGAACTGGATCAACCGCCATACAGCAAGCGCCCCTCTCGGGCAATAGTCGAGGGAAAGGAAGCCTTCAAGTGCAGTTGCTTGTCGAAATCATGGCGGGTGCAAACGAGAACGTCAACCGGGGCGTCAATCCCTCGAAGAACCCGATAAACTCGCTTGGTTCGAATAACCTCCGGCGGCGTGCCGTCCGGCACCACTACCATGAAATCGTAGTCGCTATCCGGCCCCGCGTCGCCTCGGGCCGCCGAGCCAAAAAGGTAGATCCGTTCAGGCTGGTAGAGATCCACTAACCGGCTCACCACGTCGGCCACAATCGGGTCAGACGACCCACTTGGCCCGACCGTTGCCGATCGATCCGTCATGGTCTCCACCTGGCCCCGCCCCCGGAGGGCCCCTTTCCGGTCGCCGCCAAAACCCTCTTCACCAGCCCGTCAATCGCTCCCCGTTGGATCCAGCGCGCCACCACCACCAGGTCGTGCTCCGGGTCGACGTAAATCATGTTGGTCCCGGCCCCCAGGTGGGCAAAGCTCGACTCCGGCGCGCTCGGCAGCATCTTGCGGCCGGTGTTCAGGTACCAGTTCATAAAGCCGTAGCCGGGCTGGACCGGCGTCGGCGTCAGGGCCCTCTTTACCCACTGCTCAGACAGGATCTGGCCATCCTTCCAGCGGCCCCGCCGTAGGGTCAGCAGGCCGAAGCGCGCCTGGTCACGCGCCGTGATCCACATGCCACCGCCCCAGTGCCCGCCGCCGCTGACGGACTGCACCATCACCCCGTCGACGTTCACCCAGGAGTTGCTGTAGCCGTGCCACCGCCAGGTGTTGCTGGCCCCGATGGGGTCCATCACCAGTTCCCGCAGCGCCTGCGGCAGCGGCCGGCGCCAGACGTGCAGCGCCGCCAGCGCCAGCAGGTTCACCCGCACGTCATTGTACTTCCACGAGGTTCCCGGGGGGTTGCGTTTTCGTTTCACGTACTCGGCCAGCGGCTGGTTCTCGGGCGGCCGGTCGGCCCAGTCCGGCTTCCCCCACAGGGTCCCCTCCCAGTCGCTCGACTGGCGCAACAGGTGCTCCCAGGTAATCTTCGAGTTGTGCTCCGAATCGAACTCCCCGGTCGTCACGTACCGTTGAACCGGCTCGTTCAGGTCCCGGATCAGCCCGCGATCGAAGGCCAACCCCACGGTGGTCGACAGAAAACTCTTGGTCACGCTGAAAGTCATGTCGACCCGCAGCGGCTCGCCCCACTCCGCCACCAGGTACCCGTGCCGGAGAATGACGCCCGTCATCTCCCCGCGTGGTTTGAACGGCCCCAGGGCCTCGGCGTAGGGCTCGAAGCTCAACACTCGGGCCCGCTCCAGGTCCCGCGGCTCGCGCGCCTCGCTGGCCTTGGCGAAGGCGATGGCTTCCTCCAGCAGGCGGGCGTCCAGGCCGGCCTCGGCCGGCGCCCGCCGCGTCCAACCTTCGTGCGGCCCCGGGTAGACGATCTCCCGCTGTTGCGCCGGTACCGCTGCGGCCCAGATCAGCCATGCAATGAGAAAGGCGGCTCTTGACATGCCTGACATCTTACCGCTTTTGGACGCGGCTCCCCCGGCGGGAGCGGTGGTATACTCGACCTCGGAACCTGTGCTGGGGGCGATCATGCGAAACCTGACTGGCGCTTTTTGTGCAGCCCTATTGGCTACAACGGCGGCCTGGAGCCAAACCACCTTCGCCACTCTCACCGGCGTGGCTCTGGACCCTACCGGCGCCGCCGTGCCCGGCGTCACCGTGGAGGCCCGCGACGTGGCTACCAACTATGTCTACACGTCGCAGACCAACGAGAACGGCCAGTACACCCTGGCCAACCTCCGCGACGCCACTTACACGCTGCGCGCCCGCATCGGAGGGTTCCAGGAGTTCGTCGTCGACAACATCGTCCTCGCCAGCCTGGACGTCCGTCGCATCGACATCCGGCTGGCGGTGGGCACGGTGGACACGGTGGTGGAGGTGCAGGGCGGCGCGACGCTGATCGAAACCGAAACCGCGCGCATCGCCGACACCAAGGACCGCCAGGTGCTCACCGCCCTGCCGCTCACCCTGCGCCGCGCCTGGGATTACTTCACCCTCTCGCCGCAGATCAACAAGACCGCGCGCGGCTTCCAGATCGCCTTCGCCGGCAGCCGCCAGAACCAGGGGGCTGCCAACATCGACGGCACCACCATCGCCCGCTCCGGCGGCGGCTTCGCCTCGGGCCCGCTGCTCGACCGCACCGAGTCTTTCCAAGAACTGCGCATGGACATCTCCGGCGCCTCCACCGAATTCGGCACCATCGGCCAGGTCACCCTCATCAGCCGCGCCGGCACCAACGACTTTCACGGCACCTTCTCGGACTACTACTCGACGACCATGTTCCGGGTGCGCGACCCGTTCTCGCCCGAGCGATCGAGCGGCGTCGGCCACCGGCTCACCTTCGCCGCCGGCGGGCCCCTCTACCTGCCGCGCCTCTACGACGGCCGCAACCGCACCTTCTTCTTCGCAACCCTTGAGATCGGCGCCGGCAGCCCGGGCCGCAAGCTGTTTAACCAGTCCGTGCCTCTGCCCGCCTGGCGCAGCGGCGATTTCTCGCGCCTGTCAACGCCCCTCCGCGATCCGCTCTCAGGCGGCGCGCCCTTCTCCGGCAACCGCATTCCCGCCAACCGCATCAATAGCGTCTCCCGAACGATGCAAGACCGCTTCCTGGCGCAGCCCAACTTCGGCGATCCCAATGTATTCGCCGTCCAGAACTACCGCGAGCTCCGCATCAACCAGGTGACGCACCAGCCTACCCTCACACTGCGCGGCGACCACCGTTTTTCCCAGCACGACTTCGTCTACGGCCGCCTCACCAAGGTCGACTGGAATCTCGACAACTGGGAGGACATGCCCACCATCCCCGATCGCTTCCGCCGCTGGCGCGCGCTGCGGGCGGCCACCGTGGCCTACACCCACACCTTCCGCGCCGATTTGCTGAACGAAGCCCGCTGGGGCACCTCCTTCGACGACCTGCCTAACGTCTCCCGCATCAGCGGCAAACCGCTGGTCCAGGAACTGGGCCTGGGAGGCCTGGCGCCCGACCTGCCGGACGTCGGCGGCATCTTTCGCGTCGGCTTCACCGGTATCGCCATCTCGCCCATCGCCGTGCTCGGCACCTGCGTCCCCTGCGGCCGCGACCTCATCCACCAGTTCGTCAACCACGTAAGCTGGTTCCGCGGCAGCCACAATCTCAAGCTCGGCTTCCAGGCCTTCTGGGGTCTGAACAACGAGCTCCGCCAGGCCAACGGTCTGTTCGGCGACGTCACTTTCTCGGACCGCTTCACCGGCCACCCCTACGCCGACTTCCTGCTCGGCATCCCCACCACCACCCGCCGCGACTTCCCGGCCATCGAGCCCCGCCGCTACAACTACAGTTACGCCGGCTTCCTCCAGGACGATTGGAAAGTTACGCCCAAACTCACCGTGAACCTCGGCCTGCGCTACCAGATCTTCCCCGGCTGGAAAGAGGAGAACGGACGCCAGGCGATTTTCGACCTCGACCGCGGCGCCATCGTGGTGCCCGACGGATCGCTCTCGAAGGTCAGCCCGCTGATGCCGCGCGGCTACGTCAACGTGATGGAAGCGGCGGCGGCAGGCTACAACTCCGACACCCTGATCCGTTCCGACAAGAACAACTTCTCGCCGCGGATCGGCCTCGCCTGGCGGCCCTGGGATAACAAGACCGTGTTCCGCGCCGGGTACGGCGTCTACTTTGACGGCGGCCTCTCCGGCCCCAGCGCCGGCGCCACCGTCCCGTTCCTCATCAGTGAGCCCAACTTCACCAACCCGGTCAACAACCCCATTACGCTCCCCCTGGTGTTCCCCTCGGCCGGCGCCGGCGGGCCCAGCACCGTAACGCTGCCCAACGCCTATCGCCCGGATCTGCGTGTTCCTTATAGTATGCAGTACACCTTCACCCTGGAGCGGCAGCAGTGGAACACCGGCTTCCGGCTCAGCTACACCGGCACCAACACGCGCCAGGGCGTGTACCGCTGGAACAGCAACCAGCCGCTCGCCGACGCCCGGCTCTTCGTCGAGAAGCCGCGGCGCTTTCCCAACTACCCGGCCATCCTGTACACCGACAACGGCGCCGGCCACCAGTATCACGGGTTGTCGTTCGAGGCCGAGCGCCGCATGCGCAACGGCCTCCATTATCAGTTCTATTACACGGTAGCCAAGGACATTCAGGATTTGGAAAACGTCGAGCAACCCGAAGACGCCTACGATCGCCGCCGCGAGCGCGGCACCTGGGGCGCCATCCCGCGCCACCGTTGGATGGGCAACCTCATTTACGACCTGCCCGTCGGCAGGGGCCGCGCCTTCGGCACCAACCTCGGCCGGGCGGCGAATCTGCTGTTGGGCGGCTGGCAGATCTCCAGTATCTACATCTATGAGACCGGCGGCGCCATCACCCCGCTCTGGACCGGCCCGGACCCGACCGGAACCCGCTTCACCGCCAGCCGCACGCCGCCCAACGTCACCATCCGCCCGGACCGCCTGCGCGACGGCCGCGTCGATAACCCCACGGTGGCGCGCTGGTTCGACATTACCGCCTTCGGGGCCCCGCCGCTGGGCCGCTTCGGCAACTCCGGCACGGGCGTCATTTACGGCACGCCGATCAACGTGCTCCATGGCACCATCGCCAAGCAGTTCCCGATCGGGGAGCGCGCCCGCGTGCGCCTGGAGCTGCTCGGCAACAATGTCTTCAACCACCCCAACTGGCGCGACCCGAACCTCAACATCACCGCCGCCGGCGCCGCTGGCGTCATCACGGCCACCATGGACCGCAACACCAAGTTCGACTCCGCGGTCAACCGCGAGCTGCAGTTGCAGTTGCGCGTGGAGTGGTAGCGGTACTCAGACCGACCAGGCAGGTCCTGGCACCCCTGTCATCCCGAGCGTAGCGAGGGATCTGCTGTTGTGCCGGGGCGAAAGCAGATCCCTCGCTACGCTCGGGATGACAGGGGTGCCAGCCGCTACGCTCGGGATGACAGCTAGCCGGCGGCGTCAGCGCTTCAACCCTGCCGTCCAGTTGGTCACCACCACGATGGGCGAAGGGCCCGACTCTTCCGCGGCGGTGACCACCAGGAAGCGCCGGCCGTCGGCGGTAACGTCATAGCGGACCAACGCGTCGGCGAACGCCGGCGCCCGGACAGGGAATGCGCGGGGAACCCCGGCCTGGAACGACGAGCCGGCCTGGATGTCGACCGACATGATGGTTCCGTCCGGGGCCAGGTAAAACAGCTCCTTGCCATCCCGCCGCCAGATCGGCGCCGTGCCGCCGCCGGTCGAGATCTGCCACTTGCCTCCAGCTCCGGCGACCGGTTGGAAGGACTGTACGTACACTTCGGGCTGCGAGGACTCGTCCGATTGGTAGGCGATCCAGCGCGGGCCCTGCGGATCCGGAGAAAAGCGAGGGGCGGATTCCGAAAACTCTGTTTGTAGGAAGGGGAAGGGCTTGCGGTCACCCGGAGGGCCCCCTGGACCCGGCAGCACCCAAACATCCAACCCCGTCTTGGGCGACTGCTGGCTGTAGCTGAGGAATCGCCCATCCACAGACCAGTCGGCGGCAAAGATCCCACTCCCAAAAGCAGCCTTGTGCAGCAGCTCTTCCTGCCCGGCCCCGCTGGAGGGCTTCTGCCAAAGCGAGTCCGGTCCTTCCCTGGGAGAGCTGAAAACAATCCGGCTGCCGTCGGGGGACCAGACCGGAAACCAATCGACGGCGGGGTTGAAGGTGAAACGCGAGGCGGCGTTGCCGCGCGCCAGGTCGATCAGCCAGAGGTCCAGCGTTCCCGCCCCAGGCATCGCGCGAGCCACCGCCAGGCGCTTGCCGTCGGGAGAGAGCCGCGGCGTCATTTGGGGGGCCGGGGCGCCAACTGCCTCCAGGCGCTTCCCCTGGCGGTCGAACCAGACGAGCTGCATGTTGCCGACGGCGCTACCGGTCCGGTACGCCAGCACGCCGTTGGCGGAAGCCGAGAAGAGCGCCAGGCCGTAGATCCCAGTGCCTGCCATCACGCTTTCGGCGACGGGAAACGGACTGCCGATCGGCTGGAGCGCGCCGGAATCGAAGGGCTGGGCCATCAGGGTCGCGGCGCGAAGGTACAACAGATGCCCAGGACCTCCTCGCAGGCCGGGCGCGTAGGCCGCCAAAGACTCTGTAGGGAGAACCCGCCTCGGGTTCCTGGAGTCGAGCCCGGCAGCGTAGAAACCCATATGCTCTGGCCGGGCGCTGCGGACCATGTAAAGGAAATGGCGGCCGCCGGGCAGGAACAGGGGCCAGCGGTGGGAGTTTTCCTGCCGCGAAGAGTCCAATTCGGTTACGGGCGTCGCCGCGCCCCCGGCGGCTGGAACCCGGTGAAGCCCGCCGCTCCGGTTGGGAGCAAACAGCATCACTCCCTCGGGACTCCAGGAGCCTCCCGTCGGCTGGGGGGCGTCGGCCAGGGTCTGAGGCGCGCCGCCTGACGTATCCACCTTCTTGAGCTTGCCTCCGGCGAAGAAGCCCAGCGAGCGGCTGTCCGGGGACCAGAAAGGAAGCATGGCGCCCTCGGTACCCGACAGAAGACGGGCGGTGAGCGAGTCCAGCGGGCGAATCCACAGGCCCATTTGACCGGTGGAGGTCGCCAGAAACGCCAGGACGCGCCCGTCCGGAGAGATGACCGCAGCATCGCCGAAGGTGGTCTTCTCCTCCGGAAGCACCAGCGTCTTGGTGGAGCCTGGCTCCTCGGTCGGGCGGCGGAAGTGCGCCACGGCCAAGACCGCGGCCACCAGCGCTGCGGCGGCGAAGAGCGCCCAGGGAAACCATTGGCGACCGCGAGCCGGCGGCGCCGCGGTCACCGGCGCGGCGGCCACGGCCGCCACATCGCCGGCGGCGATCGCCTCCAGCTCCAGCGTCAGGTCGCGGGCCGACTGCCACCGCCCGTCGGGGTCCTTGGCGAGGCAGCGGCGGATGGCGCGATCCAGGGCCGCCGCCAGCGCGCCCGGCTGCGACTCCGAGATCGGCGCGGGGGTCCCGGTGAGAATCCCCGCGATCAGGGTCGCCGGATCGGTGGCCCCAAACGCCTTGCGCCCCGTGATCATCTCGTACAGCACGGCGCCGAAAGAGAAGATGTCGCTGCGCGCGTCGGCGTCCCGGCCCTGCAACTGTTCCGGCGAGATGTACTGGAAAGTGCCGACCACAGCGCCGACAGCGGTGAGCTGGTCGCTGACCGTCGCCGCGGCCACCGGCGTCTCCCGGGCCTTGGCTTTGGCCAAGCCGAAATCCAGGAGCTTGGTCCCGGACTTGGTGAGCATCATGTTGCCCGGCTTCAGATCGCGGTGGGTGATGCCCTTGGCGTGGGCCTTGTCGAGCGCGTCGGCCATCTGGATGCCGTAGCGCAGCACTTCCTCGATGGGCAGCGGCCCGCGAGCCAGGCGCGCGGCCAGCGTCTCGCCTTCCAGGTATTCCAGCACCAGGAAGTCGATGCCCTCGCCGTTATCCAATACATGCCGGCCGATGTCGTGCAGCACGCAGATATGCGGGTGGTTGAGCGCGGCGACGGCGCGAGCCTCGCGCTCGAAGCGCTGGCGAGCTTCGGAGTTGCGGAGGAGGTGCTCCGGCAGCACCTTGATGGCGATGGTCCGGTCGAGGCGCGTGTCCCGGGCGCGGTAGACCTCCCCCATGCCGCCCGCGCCGATGGCTGCGATGATCTCGTACGGGCCTAGGCGGTCGCCGGGATGGAGGGTCATGGTTTCAAACCTGCGGTCCAGTTGAGCACGACGGTGATGGGCGCGGCCGCGGCGTCCGGAAGCGGCGTAATCACCAGGAAACGCCTGCCGTCGGCGCTGGCGACGTAGTGGTTGCGGGCGTCGAGCAGGCCGGGTACCTGGGTTTGGAACAGCGGCCTGGGGGGGCCGGATTCGAAGGTGGCGCCGCCTTTCACCTCAACCGCCATGAGCTTGCGGTCCGGCCCGAGATAGAACAGCTCCTTGCCGTCGCGCCGCCAGCGGGGCTGGGCCCCGCCGCCGTTGGAAACCTGCCACTTGCCGCCGCCCGCCGCGCCGGGAGCCCCGGTAAAGCTTTGCACGAATACATCGTGGCGACCCGACTCGTTGGAGGTGTAAGCGATCCACTTGCCGTCGGGGGAGAACTGGGACTGTGAGGCGTTGAAGTCACCTTCCAGGAACACGAAGGGTTTGCTTCCGCTCGCCAGCGGCAACACCAACAGGGCCGAGCCTTTGGATCCCTGCTGCTCGGAAAGGACATAGCGTCCGTCCGGCGACCAGTCGATAATGTATTGGAAGGCGCCGGAGGCGGAGCGGAACAGCGGCTCCTCCCGGCCGGCGCCGCTGGCGCTCTTGACGTAGGCGCCGACCAAGCCTTCGCGGTCCGAGGAGTAAGCGATGCGCGAGCCGTCGGGCGACCAGGTCGGGGAAAAATAAGAAGCGGCGCCGAAGCTGAACCGTGAGACCGTCCCACGGGAGGTTTCGACGATCCAGATGGCCCCCGCCGGAGCCTCCGACGTGAGGCGGGTAACCGCGACGCGCTTCTCGTCCGGCGACAGGGCCGGCTCGGAGTAACCGCCGGGCGGGCCAACCGCGCCGAGCGGCTTACCTTCCCGGTCGTACCACATCAGTTGCATGTCCTGAATATCGCCGGTGCGATAGGCCAGCACGCCCCCGGCCGAGGCCGAGAGGCTGACCAGGCCCCACAGGGATCCGTGCTGCCAGATCTGCTCGCCCACCGGGGCCGGCTCGCCGCTGAGCTGGAGGCGGCGAGCGTCGAAGGGTTGCGACATCAACGTTTCGCCGCGAAGGAACAGCAGGTAGCCACCCTTTCCAGAGGCCTCGGCGTAGAAGCCCAGGCGGTCGGTGGTAAGAATGCGCGTGGTTTGCTTGGAGTCGAGCGACCCGGCATAAATACCCCGGCTTTCGGCCGCGCCGCTCCAGGTGAAGTAGAGGAAGCGCCGCCCGTCAGGCAGGAACTGCGGCCAGCGGTGCGTGGTTTCCTTGCGCGAAGCATCGAGCGTGGTGACGGGCCGGGGCGCGCCCCCCGAGGCCGGCACGATGGAAAGCCCGGTGCTCCAGTGCGGGGCGAACAGGATGACGCCGTCGCGGTTCCAGGCGCCGCCGCGGGCGTCCGACACGTCGCAGAGCGCCAGCGGGGCGCCGCCCGCTACCTGCACGGTCTTGAGCTTGCCTTCGGCGAAGAAGCCGATCGCGCGGCCGTCCGGCGACCAGAACGGATGAGCGGCGTCATCGGTGCCGGCCAGCTCGCGCGGCTTGAGCGAGTCGAGGTCGCGCAGCCACAGCGACGTTTTGCCGTGGGATCCTACGGCGACCAGCACCAGGCTCCGGCCGTCGGGTGAAAGAGCGACCGTGCCGGCGAGGCTGGATTTCTCGGGCGGCGAGAGGGCAAAGCGCACCAGGGGCGCCGATGGCGCCGGCCGCAGGGAAAGTGCGATGACCGCCAGAAGCGCGCCGATCACGAGCATCGCCGCCGCCATCATCCAGGCGCGCCGGCGGCCGGCGGGGCCCGGTGTCGCGGCCGGCGCCGCGGTTCCCGAATCGCCGGTTGCCGCCTCGAGCGCAAAGGCCAGGTCCTGCGCCGATTGGAAGCGGTCGGCGGACGCTTTCTCCAGGCAGTGGCGGATCACCCGATCGAGGCCCGGCGATGCCGTGATTTCCGGCGGGTCCATTTTCAGGATGGCGTTCATCGACTCCACTGCCGTCTGGCCCGCGAACGCCTGTTGTCCGCTCAGCATCTCGTACAGGATCGCGCCGAACGAGAAGATGTCGGACCGATGGTCGGAAGGCTCGCCCCGCACCTGCTCGGGCGACATGTAGCCGGCCGTGCCCAGCACGACGCCGGGGCGGGTGACGGTTGGGGCGCTGGAGACGGTCTCGCCGCCCGGCCCCGCCTGAATCAGCTTGGCCAGTCCGAAATCCAGGATCTTGATCACGCCGCTCCTGGTCAGGAACAGGTTCTCCGGCTTGAGGTCGCGATGGACGATGGCTTTGTCGTGGGCGGCGGCGAGGCCTCGCGCCACTTGCAACGCATGATCGACAGCCTTGCGCGGCGCGAGCGTCTCGTCGCGGGTGAGCCGTTCCCGCAGCGTCTCGCCTTCCAGCAGCTCCGACACCAGGTACGGCGCGCCTTCGTGCGTGCCGACGTCGTGGATGGTGAGGATGTTAGGGTGGTTGAGGGAGCCGGCGGCGCGGGCTTCCTGCTCGAAGCGGCGGAGGCGGTCCGGGTCGCTGGAGTAGGCAGCGGGGAGGACCTTGACCGCGACGTCGCGGCCGAGGCGGGTGTCGCGGGCCTTGTAGACCTCGCCCATGCCGCCGGCGCCGATGGCGGCGACGATCTCGTACGGGCCCAGGCGGTCGCCGGGATGGAGGGTCATAGGGACGCCGCCAGAGTAACACAGGCATTCCTGCCCCGTCATCCCGAGCGTAGCGAGGGATCTGCTGTTGCGTGCCAGCACGCTCGACAGCTCGGCATACACAAGCAGGTCCCTCGCTACGCTCGGGATGACACGGAGCTACGCTCGGGATGACACGGAGCTACGCTCGGGATGACAGCGGCTACGCTCGGGATGACACGGAGCTACGCTCGGGATGACACGGAGCTACGCTCGGGATGACACGGAGCTACGCTCGGGATGACACGGGCGGCGCTCGGGATGACACGGGCGGCGTTCGGGATGACACCGGCGGCGTTCGGGATGACAGCGGCTGCGCTCGGGATGACACCGCGGCGTTCGGGATGACAGCGGCTGCGCTCGGGATGACACCGCGGCG
>Ga0247727_10004574_pt1 | contig 29165 bp, 28 predicted proteins | sample WisWelCaveWW1625_FD_202498 | JGI IMG/M metagenome (GOLD analysis project Ga0247727, IMG submission 202498) | Biofilm microbial communities from Wishing Well Cave, Virginia, United States - WW16-25 | ecosystem: Environmental > Aquatic > Deep subsurface > Groundwater > Cave microbial mat | place...
CAGGGAAAGCTGATAAAACAGCGCACGTTGCGGATTCGATTCCCCCATCATCGGCAGATCCTCCTGCCGAGTATCCTACGCGATTCTAGACTGATTTTGTCAGCAGCCTGTTAGGGGTCATGGCCGCGAGGCTCTGCTCCATGTGAATTGCGCCACAGCCTAGCGTGGCATTGTCCAGTACAACGATCCACCGACAACGGACCTGCTCGCAGCACGGCGCACACGCGCCCTACGGACCATTCAGCCGTTCGATCGTTGGCGTCCGAGTAGAGCCATGCCGCACAGGGAGGCGAAGGTCGTGGATGTCACCCTGCTCAATTGTCGAATCGAAGGCACCACCGCGGGTGAGGTTAACAACGTGCAAGGCACCGACCAATACCGGACTGCCGAGTTCGAGCTCATCCGCCGGCTGGACGCGGGTGCCTGCGGGGGCTGGAAAGACGAAGAGGATGTCATTCTCGGTCCGTGCCTCGCACATCCGGTTCGCGGTGAGCTTGAGAACTGTGGCCCGCATAGGATGTACCCCCTAACAGGTATTGAACTTCAACCTGCGTCCTATTTTGCACCGGGATAATACTGCGACGCAACGAAGCCACGGCGGTCGTCCTCGGGGTTTCGCAGTCTATCTCCTCGATTCGCATGGATAGGCTGCGGTGTCCCGCAGTCTTTGCAGCGAAACCATACGCGAGATAGGCTGCGGAACATTGCGGTCCCGTCTCATCCCGGGGTGCTGCGCGGAGCCCGATTCCGCCGGCACGAGGGACTGCTTCCGTGAACGAGAATTCACAGGACCGGCGCGTGCAACAGGGGCAACCGCCGCGCTTGCTCGACCGCGTCCGCGCTGAGATCAGGCTCCGGCACTACAGCCCGCGTACCGAAGCGGTTTACGTCTACTGGATTCGCCGCTTCATTTTGTTCCACGGCAAGCGCCATCCGGCGGTGCTCGGCGGTCCGGAGATAACAAGGTTTCTGACTCACCTCGCCTGCGCAGAACACGTTGCAGCCGCCACCCAGAACCAAGCGTTGAACGCGCTCGTCTTCTTGTACCGCGAGGTGCTGCGCCAGGCACAACCGAAGTGTGAGGACTTCATCCGTGCGCGAGTCGCGGCGACTCCCCATCGTGCTGAATCGCGACGAAGTACGAGAGCTGCTGGCGCGGCTGCAGGGCGAAGTCTGGCTCGTGGCCAGTTTGCTTTATGGCGCGGGTCTCCGGCTCCTCGAGTGCCTGACACTGCGCGTGAAGGATGTGGACTTCGCCGCGCGCGAAATCCGCATCCGGCGCGCGAAGGGGCAGAAGGACCGCGTGACGCTGCTCCCCGATACCTGTGCGGCGCCGCTGCGCGCTCAACTCGAGCGCGCGAAAACGATCCACGAACAGGACCTGCGGGCGGGTTTCGGTGCGGTCGCGCTTCCCGACGCGCTCGCCCGCAAATATCCGTCGGCCTCTCGGGAGTGGGGCTGGCAGTGGATCTTCCCGGCGCGACGCCGCTATACCGACCGTGCGGCTGTGACCGAGTGCCACCATCACCTGCACGAGACGGTGATCCAGCGCGCGGTGAAGCGTGCGCTCCGCGAGGCCGGGATCGCAAAGCCGGCTTCCTGCCACACGCTGCGCCATAGCTTTGCGACGCACCTGTTCGCCGCCGGCTACGACATTCGGACGCTGCAGGAATTACTCGGCCACCGGAGCGTACAAACCACCATGGTATACACGCACGTCCTGAACCGCGGAGGCCGCGGCGTGCGGAGCCCACTGGATACAAACGGTTGAACTCGAAGATGATGCGGGGTGTTCAGTGATACCGGACCAGCTCAAAAATTTTACAGAGGTTTAAAAGACGGAGTGGCCGAAGAACGGCTGCACTTTGCACTCAATGACTTCCCGGTGTCATCTTTGCGCCTCTTTCAACGGAGAGCCTATCCGTAAACTATACCCGCGGACGGCAGCTTCAGCGGCTTGTTGGACAACGCCTCCATCGGTAGACTAATCAGGTGAGATTCGAGTGGGATGCCAAAAAGGCAGCCGTCAACCTTCAGCGACACCGGGTTTCTTTCGAAGAGGCAACGACGGTGTTTGGAGACGCGTTCGCGCGGACCTACGAGGACCCGGCCCACTCTGAATCCGAGGCGCGTGAACTCACTTTCGGATTCTCAAGTGCAGGCCGAGCGCTCGTGGTCTCGCACTGCGAGCGTGGAAAACGTGTCCGAATCATCAGCGCGCGGCCGATGACCCGGCGAGAGAGGCAACAGTATGAAGAAAACAACCGCTAGAAAAAAGAACGGACTGCGACGGGAATATGACCTATCAAAGTTGAAGGGCGGCGTTCAGGGAAAGTACTACCGCCAGTACTCTGAAGGGACGAACCTCGTGCTGCTCGACCCCGACGTTGCCGATGCGTTTCCGGATGCCAAAGCCGTGAACGAGGCACTGCGCGTCTTGGTCAAGGTTGCAAGCGGGAGGGTCCGGCGAAGCCGCGGAAACAAGCGCGGATAGTCTTGGCGTTGCACAACTGAAGGGCGGATAAACCGCGACCCCGGCCGAGGGGCTCACCACGCTGACCGATACCGCGCCGCCGGTCTAAGCCCGAAACGCAGCTCTCGATAACCAGGACACTATCACGCTTCGACGGCATTCAAGCGAGTGCCAGGTCAGCTCCGGCTTTGAACAGTTTATCATCTCCAATCGACCGACCGCACTCCATCCTCCCGGTTGCCCGCGCCCATGATTTCACGGCTGCCATACCCGCGATACATGTCACAGTGAGAGGATTCGCTATCTCTGTTGTGTAAGCCACTCCAGAATGGCGCGAACACTGCCGGTGGCCAGGGCAATGCTCGAATCTGCCGCGCCATAATACAAGCGGAGGGTGTCGCCATCGGGAGCAATGGTATAGCCACAAGGAAAGACGACGTCATCCACGTCCCCACTCCGCTCATAAGATTCTTGCGGGCCAAAGACCCACTCATCGCTGCGTTTCAGGCAACGCTCCGGTGCCTGTAAATCAAACAGCGCTAATCCCAGCCGGTAAAGGCAGCCGGCCGGTGTCTGCCGCACACCGTGGTAAATCACCAGCCAACCCTGCGGAGTTTCGATGGGCGGGGGCGAGAGACCGATTTTATTCGCATCCCACCACGCACCATGCCGGGCTTCCAACATCAGCTTGTGGCTGCCCCAGTGCCGCAGGTCGGGCGAATAAGACATCCACATGTGCGCGCCGGGAGCACTGACCGGGCGATGGATCAAAGCCCACTGGCCGCCGATACGATGTGGAAAGAGGGCCGCATCTTTATCTTCAGGGGCCATGATCATCCCATAGCGCTCGAAGTGCTCGAAATTTTCCGTGAGCGCTAAGGCCACTCCCGGACCGACGCGCGAGTAGGCGGTGTAGACAACCGCATACTTGCGTAACTCCGGGAGGTAGGTGATGCGGGGGTCTTCAATGCCCCACACTTCTTCCGGAAAATCTTCGGGGTCGGGCAACAGGGTGGGCCGGGGATCAATCTGCCAGTCATCGACACCATTGGCGGAGCGAGCAACACAAAAATGAGAATGGCCGCGCCGGTCCTCCACGCGACACAACAGCAGGGTGGTTCCATTGGAAAGTAACGTGGCGCCCGCGTTAAACACGCTGTTGGCCGGATAGGGCCAAGCGGTGACAGTCAAAATGGGATTGAGCGGATGACGGCGAAAAAGTTCGGGGGGGCGGTTGCTCATTGAGATCCCGCCTCTATGGGTTGGAGGGCATTGTCAGCGAGGCGTAGCTCGAGCAAAGCCTGGAGAAAGGCCAGCGTGGACTCCGCGCCTTGATTCTCGTTCGCGCGGTCGGGGTGCAGACCGTCTCGACAACCACCCGTCATCGGATCGTAGATGGGGAGGTTCAGATCGTTGCGGCCCAGGAACCACTCGAAGGCCCGTCGGGCCTCCTTACACCAGCGCTGGTCGCCCGTGATCCGTGCTGCTTCGAGGCAGGCGGATACCATGGCTTGAGCTTCTACAGGCTGTTGATCGAACCGGGCACGCTTACCGCCCTGGCGGTAAAAACCGTTGGATCCGATGGGGACAAAATGTCCTCCGGCGTCTTCAGCGCGCTGCAAGTCGGCCAGCCAACTGAGCGATTCCAGTCCGGCGTCCATGATCGCTTGATTCGGTAGCGATTGGCCGTACATGAGCAAGGCATGGGGCAGCGCGGCATTGCAATAGGTCAGGACATCTTCGTACCAGCGCCATTGGTCGGAGCGATTGCTCTGATACAGAGCCAGCAGTCGGTCGCCCAACTCTTCCCGGACCTGACTTGCCATGCGGTCGCCGGCAAACCGCTGGAGATACGCCTGGATGCCGATCAGCGAGAAGGCCCAGGCCCGCGGGCTGGTCGTATCAAGAATGGCGGGTAAGGCCTGTTCGAACAACCAACCGGCCATACTATGGAGAGCCGGTGTATTGGAGCGGCCCAGCACGGTGCCCAACGCCCACAATGCGCGGCCGTAGCTATCGTCTGAACCACTGTCTTCCAGCCAGTGCCGCTGGTAATCCATCAAGTTGCGAAAGCGTCCGGTCTTGGCATTGAACGCATACCAGACGAAGGCGAGATAACGGGAGGCCAGCTCGAATGCCTCTACCTGGCCGAGCTCCTCAAGCAGAGTGCTCACCAGCAGAGCCCGGGCGTTGTCGTCGGTGCAGTAGCCCTCGTGATAGTTTGGCACCGTGAAAATGGCGTGCTGCAAAATTCCGGTCTCGTCGGCCATGTGGCGTAAGTGATCGAGTTTCAAGGGCGGCAGTTCGCCCGGATACTTGTCCAACGCTTTGACCGGGAAGCCGGGCGGAGTGAAATGCCGGCGTTCGGCTCTGGCACGTTCAAAACTCTCCATATAGCGTCGCGCGACCTGCGGCCAAATCATCGTCCGCCCATGAAGATAGGCGCGCTTGCGCATCCCGTGCCGCTTCGCCTCGTTATCCAGCAGGTCAATCACTTGCTCGGCCAACGCCGCCGGATCGCGGAACGGCACCAGCACGCCCCGCTTTTCGGCCAGCATCTCCTCGGCATACCAATACGGCGTCGAAATCACCGCCTTGCCCGCTCCCAGCGTGTAGGCCAGTGTGCCGGAGACGATCTGTGCCGGGTTAAGATAGGGCGTGATGTAAATATCGGAGGCGCCGATGAACTTGATAAGTTCCTCCAAACTGACGAATCGGTTGTAGAAAATCACTTGGCTTTCTACGCCTTTCTCTTGGGCCATCCATTGCAGTGAGAGTCGATACGTTTCCCCGTCGTGCCGCAGGACGTGGGGATGGGTCGCGCCGAGGATGATGTACACCAGGTTAGGATATCGGGCCAAAATGGTGGGCAGTGCGGCGATGACATTTTCGATGCCTTTGTTCGCTGAGAGCAAGCCAAAGCTCAGTAAGACGATTTTGCCCTCCACGCCGAACAGATCTTTGTGAAAACTTGGATCGACGAATGGCACATCGGGGATGCCGTGCGGGATCAGATCGATCTTTTCCGGAAGCACACCATATACGTCTTGCAATAATTTCATACTTCGCTCACTCATAACAACCAAGCGATCCGACAGCGCCGCGACTTCTTCCAACACCCGTCGCTGACCTGGGTCGGGTTCTTGTAGAATGGTGTGCAACGTCGTAACGACGGGCATGCGCAATTCACGTAACAGGGCCAAGATGTGACTGCCCGCCCGCCCACCGTAGATGCCATATTCGTGCTGCAGGCACACGAGATCCACGTTGTTGGTGTGCAGGAAGTCCGCAGCGCGGAGATAAGAGTTGATATCCTTTTCGGTCAGTTCAAAGCGGACGCGCGTCGGATAGGCATAGCCGGGCTCGACATCATTGACGGGTAGCGCAATGCACGTCGTTCCATCGTATGCGGTGGCAATCGCCTCACACAAGTCGGTGGTGAACGTGGCGATGCCGCACTGCCGCGGCAAGTAGTTTCCGATGAACCCTATGCGGCTGATCGTTGCATTGGCTGGACGGTGGTCCATGACGAACATCTCCTTCCCAGAATCCCCTGTTGTGATCTCTTGGTCAATGAACGCAAGGAGACGATTGCCTTAGCGACCGCTGCCGCCGCACCCAGAAAAGCTGGAACCGAGTATTTTCTCTTTGGATATTGAGCCGCTATCGCATCGTCAAGCACTATACCAAACAGTTAGGCTACCCCGCGGTGTGCCGATCAGCGGGCCTGCTGAACGTCAGTCACCGCACCCGTTCGTTGGGCCGCTGCTCTTTCGTAGAGCAACTCGGGAGCGAAATCCGCCCCGGACGGCCACGTCACCGTGTTGAGTTCCGTGTCGAGCCGAAACCGCTGAAACATTTCCGGGTCCTTCAGAGGCTCAAAGACTTCACCCAAAAGTTCGCTCCTCAGATCCACCTCGACGGCTACCCCATCTGAGAATCGGACGCGGATGGTATACCCGCGGACATACTCGAAAGATTCAAGCTTCGGAATCATAAACACTACTCCAACGGTTCGATGCGGCGTATAGGCCTGTGGTCACGAGCCGAGCTCCAGTATTCCAAGAGTTCAATTTGATGGAGATTGTACCACTCGAGCACATGGTTAACCCGGATTATTCATGAAGCGCCGTAGCGAGACTACGGAGATGCCCGGAATGGCGAACGATTTCAGCGTTTGGCACCGCAGGCGTACTGAACAGTACGTCGAGGAGGCAAACGCTGAAATCGTTCACCAGGTCGAGCAGATACGCAGTCGCAGTAGGTGCTTCATGAATAATCCGGGTTAAGGGCGCGCCGGGGAAACCGCCCCTCCACGACGCCACCGCCGCGCTTGCTCGATCATGTCCGCACCAAGCTTCGACTCTGTCGTTACAGCACACACACATCAAGAGTGATTACGCTTCCGGTGTGAGTTTAAGATTCACTCGGAACGAGTGAGACGAGACCGAAGAGTTTCCCAGGAAATGGCCGCGTTGGGGTTTTCGCGGTGGAGCTTGAGGCGTCGATCGAGCTCTTGACGGTGGCTTTCTGGAACCGGCAGAAGCTCGGAAGATTCAACGATGCTGTCCCAGATTTTCTCAACCAGGCGAAGACGTTCAGCGATGGGAAGTTCCAGGATTGCGTCGAGGCGATTGCACTCTGACATAATCGCAGCGTGCCAGGAATTCATGCTGAATGCAATATTTATGGGTACTCAATAGTTCTTGAACTGCGTCATTACGGAAAGCTTCTGTGAATGGAAATTCACAGAACTGGTACACCGGCGAGTGTTTCAATCCGAAAGCGAGCGCGCGAGATCGTCCACGCCGGCGCACACGGTCCGCGCCAGCGCGTCGAGCGGCACCACGTGCTGCGCGACACCGAGGCTGATCACTGTCTCGGGCATGGAGGGCGCCACCGCCGAGGCGGGGTCCTGCGCCATAACGAGGCCGCCCGCAGCCGCGATCTCAGCCGCGCCCAACGAGCCATCGCGCCCCATACCCGTGAGCACGAGAGCCATGCCGTAGCGGCCGAAAGCACACGCGAGACTGCGGAAGAGTGGATCGGCTGCGGGGCGTACAAAATTTTCCGGCGGACCGTCGCTGAGTTGGATTTCAAAATGTTCGGGCTCCACCGTCATATGGCGATCGCCCGGCGCAACGTAGATCGAACCCGGCAGCGCACGTTCGTTGCGCCGCACCAGCGCGACAGGGAGCGGCGTCTGGGTTTTGAGTGATTCCACAAAAGTCTCGACGAGCCACGGCGGTCCGTGCAGGACGATGAAATACGCGGCGTTGGTCTCAAGCGACAACGCGCGCACGATATCCGTCAGCACCGCCGGACCACCCGTGCTGGCGACAATGCCGACTCCAACAAAGGGAGGCGCCGGCGTACCAGATTCCGCGGCGACTTCTTTGGGAACCACCGGCGCCGGCTGGCTTTGGCGCTTGTAACAATTGTCGAGGCGAGCGAGCACTTCGCGTGGCTCGATCGGTTTGGCGAGGTAATCATCCGCCCCAGCCTCGAGGGCCAATGCGCGCGCTTCCGGGGAGGTGAGCGCGGTGATCATCATGATGAGGGGTCGCGGTTCGACGGTGGCGCGCACGCGGCGCGTCAGTTCGAGACCGTCGAGATTGGGCATCATCCAGTCCGTCACCAGCGCATCGAACTTCTGCGACAGGATGGCGTCCAACGCCTCGGTACCGTTCTTGGCGAGCAGAACGTCGTAGCCGCCCCGCTTCAGAGTCCGCTCCAACAAGAGGGCGCTGACCGGATCGTCCTCTGCGATAAGAATGCGCATGGCCCCCCTGAAAAAGCCCGGTGTTCCCCCCTCCCCCATCGGCCCGCGCGGAAGTCGGCTTGACGGCCGACCGGCACAGCGCGGTCCCACCTTTTCCACTTCAGCACGGTGCAGCAACCAGCGCACGCGCACCGCGTTTCGCCCCGCCTCGCACTCCACAGTTCACCGGGCTAAGCTCGCCGCAATTCCGGAGGTCTTTACCCATGAGCACCGTTCTTCCGCTGGGAATCGCACTCTTGGCCCTGGGAATCACCGCCGGTTGGTTTGCCGCTCGGGTGCGCACGGGCAGCTTGCGGCGGCGGCTGCAAGACATGGAACACGCACTGAAGGAAGAACGGGAACAGCAGGCGGCCTACCGCGACCGCGTCTCGCGGCACTTCGAGCGCACGTCGGATCTCGTGAGAGACCTGACTCTTCAGTACCGCGCGGTTTACGACCACCTTTCCGATGGCGCGCGCGAGTTGTGCCCCGACCGTTTACTGCCGCTGGCCCGCGCTGCCGAGGCAGACCGCGTTCTCCCGGAAACCAGCGGCGCGGCGAACGCGCAGTTAAAAACCGAAAGTGAGCGTTGGGAAAGCGACTTCGCCGCGGCGGATCAAATCGAAGCAGACCGAACCGAAACAGAAGATGCGGCGGCAGTCGCAGCAAGCGACGAATACGGCTCCCTGGACGTTGCAGAAGCTCCAGACATCGCAGAATCTCCTGACACGAAGCGCGCAGCACCGCATTCCGAACCGACGATCGGGTGACTCTCTTCGCCAGACTGCACAGGTGCACAGCCACAGCAGGTGGCCTCTCCGAAAGGAAAGGCCACCGCTAAACCATGCGAACTGAGACCCAAGACACCGGCCACAGCGAACGCCTGTCGCTGCGCACCAAGCTGACCTATGGCCTTGGCGATCACACCATCAACCTGACGCTGTCGGTGCTCTCCCTTTTTTATTTATTCTTCCTCACCGAACACGCCGGCCTGCGCCCCGCTCTGGCTTCCGCAGTCTTGCTAGTCGGACGCGGCATCGACGCCTTCAGCGATCCTTTGATGGGGCGACTCTCGGACCTCACACGCTCGCGCTGGGGTCGGCGGCGTCCTTACTTTTTGTTCGGCTGCATCCCTTTTGGAATCTGTTTCGCCCTGCTGTGGAGCGGCGCTCCGCTCGAGAGCCAGCTTGTTAAGTTCGCCTACTACGCTTCGCTCTACTCGCTCTACAGCCTTGCATCCACGGTGCTCGCCGTGCCGTACATCGCCCTGTTGCCGGAGCTCACTTCCGATTACCAGGAGCGCACTTCACTCTCAAGCTTTCGCTCGGCCTTCGCCGTTTCGGGAACTCTAGTGGCCGCCGTGACGACGCGACCGCTGGTGGCGACGTTCGGCGGAGAAGCCGCGGGTTTCGCGTGGATGGGCGTGCTGTTCGGAATCTGGGTGGCGCTGCCGTGGTTTATGGTTTTCCTGGCTACGCGCGAGCGCGAGCACAAACCATCCGAAAAGCCGCGCGCGAGTTTCGCGCACGGCCTGCGCCTGTTGGCACGACACAACACCTACCGCCGGCTGTGCGGCATGTATCTGTTCGGGCGCATGGCCATGGACGTCGCGGGCGCCATGTTCATCTATTACTTCGATTATTGGTTGCAACGGCCGGGCGACCACCCGATCGCCCTCGGCTCCGTAATGCTGGTCAGCATTCTCTCTCTGCCGCTGTGGCTGCGCATCGCCAGACACACGGACAAACACCAAGCCATGATCGCAGGAGCCGCGTGGTGGATCTTCTTACAGATAGCGATCGTGATCATCCAGCCTGATTGGCCGCGCTGGATCGTGTTCGCTTGCGCTGCCTGCACGGGCGTGAGCTTCGCCGTCCTCGATCTGATGCCGTGGTCGATGCTGGCCGATGTCATCGATGAGGATGAACTGCGCTCGGGCGAGCGCCGCGAAGGACTCTACGCGGGCTTTTTCATGTTTCTGCGCAAGCTGTCCGGCGCGGGCGCCGTCGCCGCGGCGGGAATCATTCTCGACTTGTCAGGTTACGTGCCCAAAGCCGCGGCCGAACCAGCGGTGCTGCTCAGTATCCGCGGGCTGACGGGGGCTCTTCCAGCCTTGCTGCTCGCCTGTTCGATCGCCTTTGCGCTGCGCTATCCACTCTCGCGCGCGGCCCACGCCGCCGTCCAGCGCCAACTCGCCGCGCGCCGCACGAGTCAGGCCTAGCCCGGATTATTCATGAAGCGCCGTAGCGAGACTGCGGAGATACCCAAAATGGTGAACGATTTCAGCGTTTGTCGCCTCGACGTACTGGGAAGTCAGCCTCCGGTGCCAAACGCGGAAATCGTTCACCATTTTGGGTATCTCCGCAGTCTCGCTACGGCGCTTCATGAATAATCCGGGCTAGCAGTCAGAGCGCGAGGTCCGACTCGCGCAGCGCCGCTTCGATGAAATCGCGCACCGCGGGTTCGCGCCTGGCGTACACGTGGGAGCTTTGCACCCATAGGTGTTTGGGGCGTTCCCAGTGCCGCCACAGATCGCGCGTCTGCTGCGCGGTGACGACGCGATCAGCGACGGCACCGAATACGTAGCGGCGCTCGCGGGGAAGCTGCGGCGGCAGCGCCAATGGCGATACGACGCGCAGCACCTCCGCGACTTCGTTGCAACGCACACCCAGATGCTCGAAGCAGCGAATTTGGGGATCCGGCATGTGTCGCCAGAAAATTCCAGCGATGTCGGACAGAGGAATTCCAGCGATGGCGCAGGCAAATCCGGTCTCGAGGGACACCGACAACGATGCGATATAGCCGCCCAGCGACAGGCCGAACACGCCGACCTTTGCAGAGGACTGCGCCCTGAGCCAGGACATCAAGCGGCGGACATCCCACACGGCTTGCGAGACCGCGTGTAGCGTGTCGGCAGTGTCGCCGGAGATAAAACCGTCACCCGAAATCCAATGGATACGGCGCGGTCCGTGCAAGGGCAGGACCGGAATCAAAAGATTAAGCCCGAGCTGATGGTGCAACCAACGTGCGCTGAGCGCAAAAAAATCGTAGGCCGGTCTCCCCATACGGTAGCCAGTGAAACAGACTAGCCAGGGGCGCTCCGCTTCCGTGTGACGCAGCACCCAGGCGTAGGCGGTGCGGTTCGGGGTGTACGACAACCAGCGCTCGCGTCCTGGCTCACCTTCCCACGGTTCGTACTCGCTGGAGAACACGAGGTGCTCAAACGCCAAATCTCTGCTGCGGCGCGTCCGGCAAACCGGATCCTCGAGCGGCGGCGGCAGTTGATGGTACGCCTGCGGTTTATCGAGCCACCCCAATGCAGAAAAGCGCTCGTGTAACTCACCAACCTCACGGCAGATGCGCTGCCGCGTGGCGCCGACCGGAAAGGGAACTGTGATTCCCATGAGGGCGAGCGTCGCATCGTCCAGCGCCACTTTTGACGCTAAGCGGAGCGACGGCGCAGGAATCGGCACTTCCTCGACGTGCGGTTCCCAACGCAGCGAGATGGCCCCGGCCGCGACGAAACCCGCAACAGCTCCGAAGAGCAGCAGTAGAGCCGTTCCCGTTCCTGCAACGAACGACACCGGCAAGACGCAGAACATTCCGATTACGCTGCCCAGGGCGGCGTACTGCGGGATGCGGGTGTCCCCCGGCCACAACAGAGCTGCGACGCCGGCGGAGAGCAATAATAGGCCGGGTGCCACCGCGAAAAGAAAACCTACGGCGCCGAAATCGCCCGCGCACCACAGCCAAGTAAGACCCACCGCCGTAGGAATCAGGGAGAGAGGTTGCCAACGGGGTTGCTCAAACATGAAAGTCCTCGCGGAGTGGCGCAGCGGGGTTTCCCGAGACAGTATCTCATTTATTTACTCTCGGACGGTAAAATCTCCACGATGTCCAAAGACTCAAACACGGCGGACCCGACGCTTGCGGAGCCGACGTGGCCCGCGGCCAGCGGTCGCCGCATCGTTTTTTTACTCGATGCCGCAAGCGGATTTGAAGAGAAGTTGCTCATGGCGTGGATCGCGCGGCACTGCCCCGATAGCGTGTCGCGGGCGGCTTTCGACGCCGTCAATATTCCCGCCTCCCGCCGCCGGCACTGGCGCCGCGATCTCTCCCGCCTCGAGGCCCTCTTGGCCGGCGGTGAGGACCCATTGCTCGCGCCGCTGCGCATCGCGTGGCTCGCTCCCGAGCGGGACGGGGAGCGCAGCGCGCGCTTCCGCGACCTCCTGGCGCTGAGCGATCCCCGCGATCCCGGACTTCTGCGCCAGCGCTGGATTCTACGCCGCTGGCCGGAGCGCTGCCGCATTGTGGCGGGTGAGCCAGCCCTCGCCTCTGCTGTGAGCGCGCGTTGGTCCGGCCACCACTACGACGGCAACGCGACGGCGGGCCTCGCGGCCTTCGTTGTGCGTCAAGCCCATTTAGCTCTCGAACGCTCGGAACGCCGCCTGCGCGGCGCGCGCTACAAAGTTCCCCGCCTCATCCACGAAGCCATTTTGGAACGTGCCGCTTTCCGCGACGCGTTGATCAAGCTCGCGCTCGAACTCGGCTGGAGCGAACGCAAAGTCTTGAGGCGCGCTGCGCGCTGCCTGCGAGAGATCGCCGCCACTCACAGCCCTTTCGTCATCGACTTGAGCGCGCGCCTCATCCATAAACTCTATACGCGGAGCTACGGCGAAGCGCTCCACTACGACCGTGCGCAACTGACGGCGCTCTACGCTTCGGCGCAGCGCCACCCCCTTGTCTTCCTTCCCAGCCACAAATCCCACTTGGATCATTTGGTGCTGCAGTACGCACTCCACGAAAACGGACTGCCGCCCAACCACGCCGCCGGTGGCATCAACATGAACTTCTTTCCGGTCGGACCGCTGGTGCGCCGCAGCGGAGTCTTTTTCATCCGCCGCAGCTTTCGCGACGACCTGATCTATAAACTTGTGCTGCGCAGCTATCTCGACTACTTGATCGAGAAGCGCTTTCCCTTGGAGTGGTACATCGAGGGCGGGCGCTCGCGCTCGGGCAAATTGCTGCCGCCGCGCTTCGGACTGCTCTCCTATGTTGTGGATGCCTACCGCCGCGGTTGCAGCGAAGACGTCATCTGCATCCCCGTTTCTATCGCTTACGATCAGATTCAGGATGTCGGAACCTACAGTGCCGAACAACAAGGCGCCGCGGGCGAGCGTCAAAGCTTCGGCTGGTTCTTGCGGGCACTGCGCGCCGTGCGACAGCGCTACGGCGAGATCTCGCTTCATTTCGGCGAACCGGTGCCGCTGTCGCGCTTCCTCGGCCCGGCCGCAGCGCTGGCTAAAGCCAAAGTCAGCGAGGAAAGCCTCGACCTCCAGAAGTTGGCCTTCGAAATCTGCGTGCGCATCAACCGCGTCACCCCGATCACAGCGGTTTCGCTCGTCGCGATGGCTTTGCTGGAAACCGGAGGCCGCGCGCTCACTCAGGCGGAAATCGAGCACGCCCTGCGCAACCTACTGACCTTCGTCGAACGGCGCGGCCTGCCCATCACCAGCGCACACGCTCTCGCGACGTCGAAAGGCGTGCGCCGCACGCTGGAGGCCTTGGTCGCAAACGGCGTAGTTGCTTGTTTTGCCGAAGGACCGGAAGCCGTCTACGCCATCGCCCGCAATCAAGAATGGACGGCCGCTTACTACCGCAATACGGTGATTCACTTCTTCATCACGGCCGCCATTGCCGAGCTCGCTCTGCTGCGCGCCGGCGAGAGCGACGTCAGCGATCCCGTGAGTGAATTCTGGCACGCAGCCATGCATCTGCGGGACCTGCTCAAATTCGAATTCTTCTTCCCGGAAAAAGAAAACTTCCGGCGCGAACTGCGCGCGGAGATCACTCTGTATGCTCCGAATTGGGAGAGCGAGCTGCAGGAGCGCAAGCTCGACTGCCAAGGCTTGCTGCGCCGCTTCCGGCCTTTCCATTCTCACCGCGTACTGCGGCCCTTTTTAGAAGCCTACGCTGTGGTGGCGGAAATGCTGGAGCGCACGCCGGCGGGAACGGAAATCCGCCCTTCTGAGTTTCTCACAAGCTGCCTGGCGTTGGGCAAACAGGCGCTCTTGCAGCGGCGCATCCGCAGCGCGGAGTCCGTCTCCAAAGTTTTGTTCCAAAACGGACTCGCGCTGGCGAGCAACCGCAAGCTGTGCGAAATGAACGCGCCCGGGTTGACCGCCCAGCGCACGCAATTCGCCGACGAGATCCGCCGCGTGCTGCGCCGCCTCGACGCCATTGAGGCCCTGGTGGCGAGCCGCGGCGCTGGGTTGATCGAGTAATTGTCACAAACGAGCACGGCTCGCCAGCTTGCTTTGAAAGTGGCATTTTCGCGGCCAGCATTAAAAAGTCTCCGGGCAGGTGCTCCAACTCAAAGCAAACTCCTAAGGAGAAGCCGTGGCAGAGCGCAAACGCAAGGTACAGCCCAAAACGTTGCAGGCGAGAGGCAGGCAGCAGCGCGCGGCGCGGCTCCCGCGCGACGTCACTCCCCGTGCCGTCGATCTCGAGATCAGTGTCGATCCGGAGCGGAGCCTGCGCTATCGCGGCCGGGTGCGTATCGCTCTCTCCATCGCGCGCACCCTTTCCTCTCTCGAACTCCACGCAGTAGACTTGACGCTCCGGAACGCCGAGATCCACAACGCCGCCGGCAAACAGCGCGGCCGCATCGCGCCCGATACAAAGCACGAGCGAGCACGCATCTCTTTTCCTCAGCGTTTGCCCATAGGCGAAGCCGAACTCTGTCTCGATTTCACGGGCACGCTGCGCTCCGACCTGCGCGGTTTCTACGTCGCGGAGGCCGATGACCACCGCTATGCCTTCACGCAGCTCGAAGCCACCGACGCGCGCCGCTTCTTCCCCTGTTTCGACGAACCGGACCGCAAGGCGCGCTTCACGCTGCACGTCATGACCGCCGCTGAGCACGCGGTCGTGAGCAACAGCCCCATCGAGCGCACCGAAACGCACAGCGACGGTCGCAAGACGGTGCACTTCCTTCCCACGCCGCCCCTCTCCACTTACTTGATCGCACTGGCTGTCGGCGCCCTCGAGGCTTCTCGAACCTTGCACGTCGGCAAGACGCCCATCCGTATCTGGCATACGCCGAGAAGGCAGGGGCTCGCGGATTTCGGACTCCACGCGGCGCGCGAGTGCCTCGCGCGGCTCGAGCGTTATTTCGCCTTGCCCTACCCCTACGCCAAGCTCGACTTGGTCGCGGTCCCCGACTTCGAATTCGGCGCCATGGAAAACGCCGGCGCCGTCTTCTTCCGCGAGACCTTGCTCCTGCTCGATCTGAAGACCGCGACGCTGGCCGAAAAAAAACGCGCCGCGGAAGTCATCTGTCACGAATTGGCCCATATGTGGTACGGCAACCTGGTCACTATGGCTTGGTGGGACGACCTCTGGCTCAACGAAGCCTTTGCTACCTGGATGGCTTTCTCGATTGTGGATCGCTGGCAACCCAGCTGGCGCATGTGGCTCGATTTCGAGCACCACCGCGCGGCCGCGCTCGGCGCCGACGCACTGCAGCACACGCACCCGATCTACACCCGCGTCGAGTCAGCGAGCGAGGCGGCGGAAAACTTCGATCTCATCACCTACGAAAAAGGTGCCGCGGTGGTGCGCATGTTGGAGCGCTATCTCGGCGCCGCCGCGTTTCGCAATGGTGTGCGCCGCTACATCCGCCGCCACCGCGGCGGCAACGCCACGGCTGCCGATCTGTGGCGCGCCCTCGAGGAAGCTTCCGGACAGCCTGTCGCACGCGTGGCCCAAACCTGGATCGAGAAACAGGGTTTCCCACTCGTACGCGTGGAGCTCCAGCACAGGAGCGGGAGATCGTCCATCGTCCTGCAGCAAGAAATTTTTTCCGCCCACGGCGCACGCCGCGCCGGCCGCGCTGCGCGCTGGCCCATCCCGTGGATCGCGCGCGTCGTCGACAAGCAGGGACGCACCTCGCTGCGAGTTCACCTTCTGATGCGCGCGCGCGACCACATCGCGCTTCCGCGATCGCCGCGCTTCGTGTACGGCAATGCGGAAGAGAGCAGCTTCCTGCACCCTTTGCACGCCGACGAACTGGTGCGCGAGCTCGCCGCGGCACCGAAGAAGGTGTTACCGCCGATCGAGCGCATGGGGCTGGTGCGCCATCTGTGGGCGCTGGTCCACGCGGGCTACACCCCGCTCGAAACCTTGCTCCTTTGGTTGAACGCGGCGGGCGCGGAGAACGACGCGGACGTCCTGCTGGCCTGCACCACTGTCCTCGCGCGTATGGAGCGCCAACTTGTCGCGTGTACAGATAGTCAAACGCGAAATCGCTTCCGCTCCTGGGTAGTCGAACAGTTTGGCGAACAACTCCTGGAACTCGGCTGGGATCCGGCGCCCGGCGAGAGCGACACCCAGCGCCTGCGACGCGCCGCCGTCATTCGTTTGCTCGGTGAAGTCGTGGAGTGGGAGGCTGTCCAAGTCGCGGCCGAAAAGCGCTGCCTGCGCTACCTCGAGCAGCGCACCTCTCTCGACGCCAACTTGGTCGATACTGCTGTGTCTCTCGCGGCTTACACTGGAGACCGAGAGCTCTACGAGCGCTTCCAGCAGGAAGCTGAGCGCGCCGATACACCGCAGGAAAAACGGCGCTTCCGCATGGCCCTGGCGGATTTCCGAGCCCCACGACTCATCGCCCGCACCCTGCGCAGCTCACTCAGCGCAGAAGTTTCCGTGCAGGACTGTTCCGTCTTGCTCGCGCGCCTGCTCGGCAATCCAGCGGCACGCGAACCTACCTGGGCCTTCGCCAAGAAAAATTGGAAACGCTTGGCGCCGCGCATGCCCGCGCTCTTGGTCGCACGCTTCCTCGCCGCAACACCCGAACTCGCGACGGAAACCTACCGGCGCGACGTGGCGCGTTTTTTCCGCGCGCACCCGCTGCCGGAAGCCCGGCGTTCCTTACAACAAGCTCTTGAGCGCTTCGCACTGAACGCCGCCTTCCGCCGCCGCGCGCTCCCTGCACTACAAAACTGGCTCGCGCAGCGCGTGAACTAACTCTTACGGAGATTCGAAAATTCGCGCTTTGAAAGGTGCGTTTGGAGAAGGCCACAGCAACGATCCAACTCAAATGTTACGAGGGTAGGTAAGGATGGATTTGCGGGAGGCAAATCCATCCTTACCTACCCCCTGCTCCATGTCTGCAAGGAGCTGCGACCCTCAGAAAGCGCACTTTTCAAAGCACTAAAATTTGTCGGATCGGAGTCAACCGACGGCGGATATTCCAGATACGCCCGAGCGGCGCGGCGAGCACAGCATTCCCTGTGCTTCCCGCCGCAGGCGATTGACCTCGCGGTGCGCGAGACGCGTAGTTTCGGGCAGCCGCGTGCGCACGGCGAAACGCAGCACCCAACGCCGCGCGGTTTCCAAACTGACGCGGTGTCCCACGGAAACAAAGACCGGCGCCACACCGGTGCGCGTGCGCACGACTTCGCCGATGACTTCGGCGCCGTCGAAAAGTCGCGCGTGGCAGCCGCGCCTTTGGCCCGGCTCCTGGCCGTGCCCAAGCAAGCGACTCTTGGCGCAACCGATACTCGGCACATCGAGCAACACACCCAGATGACACGCGATGCCAAAGCGGCGGGGATGCGCGCGTCCCTGCCCGTCACAGATAACGAGATCCGGCCGGAGGGTCAGCCGCTCGAAGGCCTCGAGCAGGGGCGGAAGCTCGCGAAACGAGAGATAACCCGGAACGTAGGGAAAGCGCGCCCTGCCCTGTGCGCTAGCGGTTTCCAAAAGCTCCCCTGTTTCAGCGTCGAGTACCACCACCGCTGCGAACAAAACGGGACTGTGGCGGTCGTAAGAAACGTCCACGCCCGCGACCGTGCGCACGGGACCCAAGGCGTCGCTCGTCACTACGCGCGAGCGCAGTTGTTCCTGCAAGCGTCGCGCTTCCGGAAAACGATCTGGGAAGTCGGTATCCCAAGTGCGGGCAAAGGGGGCGGCGGCCAGGGGGGGCATGGGGATTTCATTCTGATGCGAACCCGCGCCGAGCGCCAGCGGTCCGGTCGCAGAGTACTTCACGACTTCTTCACTTGAGACCGGCGAAAGCTGCTTCCACCAGAGCCTGTTGGCGTTCCGCGTGCAAGCGCGCGGAACCGCCCGCCGTGCTCGCACTGGAAAGACGCCCCGCATAACCCAGTCTCTGCTGCGGGCGCAGCAGATCGTGCAGGCGTTCGCGGGCAAAGATCCAAGACCCCATGTTGGCGGGTTCCTCCTGCACCCAGAACACGCTGTCCACCCCTTCGTAGTGCGCGAGGGCACCCGCGATCTCGGCGGTGGGCCAGGGGTAGAGCTGTTCTACCCGTACGATCGCCACTTCATCGGCGGCGTCCGCCTGGGCGCGCTCTTCCCGCCGAGCCAACAGGTCGTAGTAAACCTTGCCCGAGCACAAGAGGACGCGCCGCACGCGCTGCGCCCGTACCCGGGCGTGGCCATCGTCCAGTACGGGCTGGAAGCGCGAGCGCGTGAACTCCTCCGCGAGCGACGTCGCACGCGGCGCTCGCAAGAGGCTCTTGGGCGTAAAAACAATAAGCGGCACACGGTACGGCCGGCGCATCTGGCGGCGCAGGACGTGGAAGTACTGCACCGGTGTCGTGCAGTTCACGACTTGAAGATTGTCCTCGGCGCACAATTGCAAGAAGCGCTCGATGCGCGCGCTGGAATGCTCAGGGCCCTGTCCCTCGTAACCATGGGGCAACAACATCACCAGTCCGCTCATACGCTGCCACTTAACGTGGGCGGAGGCCACGAACTGATCGATGATCACTTGTGCACCGTTGGCGAAATCACCGAACTGGGCTTCCCAGAGCGTCAACGTATTGGGATCCGCGAGACTGTAGCCGTACTCGAAACCCAAGACGGCCGCTTCGGAAAGCAGGCTGTCGTACACCTCGAAGCGGGCCTGATCCTCACTCAGGTGGGCGAGCGGCGTGTACTCGAGCGCCGTGTTGGTGTCGACCAGAACAGCGTGGCGCTGGCTGAAAGTTCCGCGCGATGAATCCTGACCCGACAGACGCACCGACGCCCCCTCCAGCACTAAACTGCCGAAGGCCAGCGCCTCGGCAAGCGCCCAATCGATGGGGCCGCCCTCCGCCACCGCTTTGCGGCGGCGTTCCAGGAGCTGCGCGAGTTTGGGATGCACGTGAAAATCATTGGGAACTTGCGCCAAACCTTCGGAGATCTGAATCAGTCTCTCGACGGACACGCCGGTCTCCGGCTCCTCCACCGGGCGTGTGCGCGAAAAACCGGTCCAGGGGCCGCGGGGCTCATAGGGTTCGTCGGGCTTGGGCGGCTGAGTTTTGATGGATTGCAGCGCGCGGGAAAGCTGATCGTTCAGATCTTTCTCGATGCGAGCGACGTCCTCGTCGTTGAGAATACCGAGCGAGAGCAGCTTCTGAACGTAAATCTTCCGCACGGGAACTTTGTTGCGGATTTTTTCGTAGAGCACCGGCTGAGTGAAACTCGGCTCGTCGCCTTCGTTGTGACCGTGGCGGCGGTAGCAAACTAAATCGATCACCGCGCCTTCGCCGAAGCGCTGACGGTAAGCCAAGGCCAGCTTGACGCAGTGGATGACCGCCTCTGGGTCGTCGGCGTTCACGTGAAAGACCGGAATCTGAATCATCTTGGCGACGTCGGTGGCGTAGAGGGTCGAACGCGCCTCGGCCGGTGTTGTCGTAAAACCGATCTGATTGTTGACGACGATGTGGAACGTGCCGCCGGTCGAGTAACCCTTGAGCCGCGAAAGGTTCAAAGTCTCCGCCACCATACCCTGGCCGGCGAAAGCCGCGTCGCCGTGTATCAAAAGAGGCAAAATCGTGCGCCCGCGGAAATCTCCCGCGCGCACCTGCTTGGCACGGGCGCGCCCCTCCACCACCGGATCCACGGCCTCGAGATGGGAAGGGTTCGAAGTGAGGGAAAGGTGCACCGTCGCGCCGGAACGCGTCCGGCGGTCGATCGAAAAACCTTTGTGGTATTTGACGTCCCCGGAGCCGAAGGGGCTCTCGAGCAAGGGGCTGTCTTCGAATTCCGAAAAGAGCGCTTCCAACGATCGCCCAAGAATGTTCGAGAGCACGTTGAGCCGCCCTCGATGCGCCATGCCGAAGACAAATTCACGCACACCGTGGGAGGGGGAATCTTCGATCAACGCGTCGAGCAATGGAATCAAGGACTCCGCCCCCTCTAATGAAAAACGCTTCTGCCCCAAAAACTTGGTGTGCAGGAAACGCTCGAAGAGCTCCGCGGCGGAGAGCTTCTCGAGGATGCGCAGGCGCTCCTCCGTCGAGAGCGGCGTCTTGTTGCGGGACTGCTCGATGCGCGTGTACAACCACTGCTTGCGGCCGGGATCCTGAATATGGGTGAATTCGACGCCGACCGTGCCGCAATAGGTCTCCCGCAGTTGATCCAGAATGGCGCGCAGGGTCTGGACCGGACCACCCGGCAAATCACCTGCGATGAAAAGTTGATCGAGATCGTCATCCCCAAATCCATAATGGGCCGGATCGAGTTCCGGAAAATAAGAGCTCTGTCCGCCCAGAGGATCCGTGTCCGCGATGCGGTGCCCGCGCGCGCGGTAAGAGTGGATGAGGCGCAGCACGCGGGCGTGCTTCTGAGCCATCTGAGGACTGAAGGCTGGGGCGGAAGAAAGAGCGGACGGCGTCACCGTTCCGCTCATCAGCGCAGCTTCCGCGGGAGCGGTCTCCGGCGCTGCCCCGCCGAAAAGACGCGACCACTGAGGATCCACCGAGGTCGGGTCGATCTCGTAACGCTGGCGGATCTCTTCAACGAGGCCGGCGTTGACGCCGAACTGAGTCAGGATGTCCGGCGCAGACGACTCCGAAAGTGACTGCTCTGGTTCCGTGGAAACTTCGGACCGCGCACCATGCGGCATGGAGCCGAAAACCCTCGTTAACCCGGATTATTCATGAAACGGCCATTCCGACGGAGGCTGCGTGACAGTGTGTTTTGGGTTCTCCGTCGGTGGTCGGTGTTTCATGAATAATCCGGGCTAAATAGTACAGTTGAACGCCGTGTTTCGGCGCTCTGTGCTGCTTTTCCTAACACTCCTTCGGTGAAATGCAACTCTGTCTCAAGAGCTTTGATTCAATAACTCTCCATATAGGAAACGTGTTGAAAAAGGCCCTCCCGATTGAGCCCATCGACTTTTATAATAAAAAACTCTTTAAAAACATATATTTATGAATTTTAAATCCCAAGAAATTCCAAAGCTATCAGAAACTTATTACGTGGTTATTCCACTGCAAAAGAGAGGATGGCCTTTGCTACCGCCTCTGGTGCTGCCATGGGAGCCAAATGTCCCGCGTCGAGGTCCTCGACGTGCGCATACTGCATGCGCCGCGCTAGATCTTCATATACGGTGCGCGAAAATTCTCCCCGCGCTGTCCACAAGACCAAGCTCGGAATGTGAACGCGATCCGCTAAGGGCAGTAGATCGAGGCTCCCCGTTTGATCGAAAATGGCAGCCTCCACCTCTGGATGACATTTGAGCTCGACCTGACCATCTGCGCGCTCGCGTAGACCGCAGCGCGCGTAAGCATCGAGAGCTCGTGGATCCCAATCCCGAAACAGCGCTCGCTCCTCCCAGCGCTGACGCGCGGCGGCGCGCGAGGCGAACACGCGCCGCCGGCGGCGAGCTCCCTCAACCAGGCGTCGGCCCACTTCCTGAGCGAGCTGTCCATCCCGCGGCAGTTCCGGGCTCGGAATCACGGGATCAATCAAAACCAAGCGAGCGAAGAGATCGGGGTGCCGTGCCGCCGTCGCCAACGCAGCGGCGCCGCCTAAGGAATGGCCCACGGCGAGCGCCACGCGGCTGTCGGTCTCAGCGCGCGCTAAAGCGCAGGCAACGCCGCTAAAATCCGCCGCGAAACATTCCCAATGGTAGGCATCGAGAGCAGTCGGGTGGGAAGAATCGCCGTGTCCGCGCGCGTCTAGAGCCATGACACGAAAATGGGGCAGTAGGTACTCGGCCACTGGCTCCCACACGCCGGCACAAAAACCGGTGGCGTGGTGGAACAGAGCGAGCGGACCGACCCCGCCCCAATCGAGCAAAGCGATCTCGACGCCTGTTTCCGCGACGTGGATGCGGCGACTGTTAACCCGCATTTTTCACCAAGCCGTCACTGCTGCCGCGCATCTCCGCGGTCTTGCGAGATGCCCTGGTAAGAAAATACGGGGCAACTTTTGCGGCCATACATTCAGCTCCGTCTCTCCAGGAGAAACTCCTACGCGATGGAGTAGCGCCATCAGACGGCGGCTGCACATACCGAGCGGGCAGGCTACGCTCGCACGGGAGAGCAAACCGCGCAAGCGATAACCACGCGAGAAACGCCGAACCCATGCACAGCGCACCGATTCTCGTCACAGGAGCCGCCGGTTTTATCGGTTTTCGCTTCGCGGAAGCAGCGCAACAGCGCGGCCTCCACGTCGTGGCTGCGGATCGCGTGGAACATTTCGCGAACCGCCGCGAGCACGGCGCGCCGAACTACCAACGCGTCGTCGATCGCGACCACCTGCTCACCTGGTTGAATGAAGAAAAACCGCCTCTCTCCGCCATCATCCACCTCGGCGCTTGCACTGACACTACGCAGCTCGACGCCGACTACCTGCGCCGCACGAACACCGAATATTCCCAGCAGTTGTGGAATTTTGCAGCCGAGCGCGGCGTGCCTTTCTTCTACGCCAGCAGCGCCGCCACCTACGGCGACGGTGGCGCCGGCTACAACGACGATGAGAGTCTACTCAGCAAACTGCAGCCGCTGAACCTCTACGGACAATCGAAACACAGCTTCGATCTCTGGGTCCTGGAACAGGAACGCCGAGGCTCTGCGCCTCCGCTCTGGGCCGGCTTCAAATTTTTCAACGTCTACGGCTTCGGGGAGCGGCACAAGGGCAAGATGGCAAGCGTCGCGCTGCACGCCTTCGACCAGATTCTCTCGCGCGGCAGCTTGCGCCTGTTTCGCAGTCACCGCTCGGGAATCGCGGACGGAGAACAAAAACGCGACTTCATTCTGGTAGATGATGTCGTCGATGCGCTCTTCTTCGCCCTGCAACGGCCACTGGAACGCGGCTTGTTCAACCTCGGCACCGGAGGTGCGCGCAGTTTTCTCGACTTGGCGCGCGCTGTCTTCACTGCGTTGCAGCGCCCTGAGAAAATCGAATTCATCGACACACCGCCAGAGATCCGCGAGCGCTACCAATACTTCACCCAGGCCCCCATGGAAAAATTGCGCGCCGCGGGTTACACGACGCCTTTCACGCCGCTGGAATCCGGCGTTACACGCTACATCGAACGTCTGCTCAAAGCGCGCCCTTGAACTCAAAGCTTGTCTCTCTCCACATGGCTTCCAGTCGTAATGCTGCAACACCCTTATGAACAATCGGTACGTAAACTCAATTAAGCAAGGTTTCCCGCGGAAGCTTTGGCCAGGGCGGCGATAAGGGCGCGCGCCTTGTCGGCGCACTCGGCGAATTCGGCGCGGACTTCGGAATCAGCGACGATGCCGCCGCCGACGTGGAACACGACGCGACCGTCGGGTAAGCACAGAAGCGTGCGGATCACGACGCAAAGATCGAGGCCGCCGCGCTGATCGAAATATCCCAACGCGCCAGAGTAAATGCCGCGCGCGACGGGTTCGAGGCGATCGATGCAGGCCACCGCCGCCAGCTTAGGCGCTCCGGTCATGGAACCGGGCGGAAAGGCCGCGCGCACGAGATCGAGGGCGTCGAGATCGAGACGCAGTTGCCCGCGCACTGCCGACACCATTTGATAGACGGTGGCGTAGCCCTCGATCCGCATCAGTTCAGGTACGTGCACGCTGCCGATTGCACACACGCGACCCAGATCGTTTCGCACGAGATCGACGATCATCAAATTTTCCGCCTGATCCTTCTCCGAGTCGGCCAGCTCGCGCGCAGTTTCCGCGTCTTGTGCGGGATCCACAGAGCGCGGCCGCGTACCCTTGATGGGGCGGCTTTCGACCGCTTTGTCCGCCGTGAGCCGCAGAAATCGTTCGGGAGAACTTCCCACCACCGCTACTTCCGGAAAATCGAGAAAAGCAGCGAAAGGCGCGGGATTGATGCGGCGCAACACGCGGTACACGTTCCAAGGCGCGGCGGTCGAGCGCGTTTCCAGCCGGCGCGTCAAGTTCACCTGGTACACATCGCCGTCGACAATCCATTCTTGGATCTGTTCCACCGCCTTACCGTAGTCCCCTGAATCCAAGCTGGCTGAAAAAGCTCTTGCGTCTAATGCGATTTGCGGTTCACACGCTCGCAGCTCCGGACGAAGTCGTTCACTCGCCAGCGGCAGAGTCTCTCCAAGTGCTCGGAGCGAAGCAGGATCAGCCTCCGGCATCGCGTAAACTTTTGCCTCGAGCGCGCGCACCGCTGCCGCCGCACGCACTTCCGCCTCGAAGCGCGTGCGCCCAAAGCCGAGCCCGCTCGCGAAGAGACGTTGCTCCGCGTGATCGAAAACGAGCAGACGATCCACGAACAGCCAATAGAACTCCGGCAGCGCGAGATCGTCGCGTGCGCATAGGGCGATGCGATCGCAGTGCACCGCGGCCTCGTAGGCACAGTAGCCGACGGCACCTCCGACAAAGGGCAGAGCCACCGCGACATCGCCCTCCAACGTCGGCAATAACAACTCGCGCAACACCTCGAAGGGATCGCCGTCGCGCCGGCTGTGACCGAGCAATAGGTCTTCGCGCACGGCGCGCCGGCATTCGAGCTCGCACGCGCGGCCGCGCGCACGCAACACGAGATAGGGATCCGCACCGGCAAAAGAAAAGCGGCCGCAGCGCCCGTCGTAGAGCGTGCTCTCGAGCAACCACGGAAAGGCTTCTCCTCGCAAGCTATCGAATACGGTAAGTAGCTCGCGGACGGGTCGAATTTCGCACACGGCACAGGCGATCTTCATTGTCCGTCTCCTTGCAAATTCGTCCCGTTCTTTCCGATCGCTGTCCGACGGCCCAGCACCCGCTCCAAAATTAAAGACATGATAGCGCCGCACCTATTCGCATTTTTCACCAGGTCGTTGCTGTGGCCACGAACCTGCGCGACCCGGCGACGCGCCCCGCTCAGCAATGCGGGCTAAAGTAGCGAGATGCAGCGCATCTGTTTCTACCACGCGGGCTGTCCCGATGGCTTTGGCGCCGCCTGGGCCGTGCGCCGGGCCTGGGGCCCCGACGCACGCTTTGAAGCCCGCGGCCACGACGCTCCCTTGGACCTCGCGACGTGTGCGCGCAAGGAGATCGCCTTCGTGGACATCGCACCGCCGAGTAGCGATTGGCGGGAACTCGCGGCGCGCGCGGCGCACATGATCGTGCTCGATCACCACGTGACATCGCAGCGGCGCTTCGAATCCGATCCCGAGTTACGCGCGTTCATCATCGAGCGCGGCCATGTCGTTCATTTCGATACGAAACATTCGGGTGCCGTACTCGCGTGGGAACACTTCTTACCGCAGCAGGCTGTGCCGGCATTGCTGCACTACGTCGAAGATCAGGACCTGTGGCGCTGGCGCTTGCCGAATTCCGCAGAGATCAACGCGGCCATCGCTGCCTACCCGCGCAGCTTCGACGTCTGGGACGCGCTCGCCGAGCGAGCCGTGGACGAGCTAGCCGGCGAGGGTGCGCCCCTCGTGCGTGCACAACACACCCAAGTGGAGCGCGCGTTGCTCTCCGCTCATCCTATCACGGTTGCGGGGCTGCGCGTGGAGGCCGTAAACGCGCGCTTCCCGCGTGCGGCCATCGGCCACGCCCTGGCGCAGCGCGCACGCTTCGAAAAACCGTGGGGCGCGGTGTACCGCCTGACGGGAGACCGTGTCGACGTCACTTTGTATTCCATCGGCGAATTCGACATCGCCGCGGTTGCAACGCGCTACGGTGGCGGCGGGCACCGCAACGCCGCCGGTTTCAGCGTCTCTCTCGAGCGTTGGCTCGCTGAATTCATCCTGTCGCACGGAAGGTAGTAGGCATGTCCGCCCTCAAACGACTGGGAATCGATCCTGGAAAATTGCAGGGAAACGCGGCGATCTCCACCACCCAGGACCAAACGCGCGACACTTTCGCTTTCAAATGGGCGCGCCGCGACAGTTACGACTCGCCCGCGGCGGCAGCAGCGGCGCGCGCTTGGCTCTTCGAGCGCTATTGCGGCGGCGATCCCACTCGACTCGCGGGCTGGCTCGCCGGTGAGCCGCAGATCCTGCTCGACGCCGGCTGCGGCGCAAGTTGGTCGGCCCTGCTGCTCTTCGGCGACCATCTAAAACAGCACGACTACCTCGGCGTCGATATTTCAGACGCCGTCGCGGTCGCACGGCAACGTTTCGCGGAGAAAGGTTACCCGGGCGATTTCTTACAGTGGGATCTGCAAGACCTCCCGCTCCCGGAGGCCAGCGTCGACCTGATTTTCTCAGAAGGCGTGCTCCACCACACGGATTCCACGGAAACGGCGCTGCGCCGCCTTGCGCGCCACTTGAAACCCGGCGGCCGTTTTCTTTTTTACGTCTACCAGCGCAAGGGACCCATCCGCGAATTCAGCGACGATTACCTGCGCGAGAAACTGCGACCGCTCTCCAACGCCGAAGCATGGGAAGCGCTGAAACCCCTTTCCCGCCTCGGGCAGGCACTGGGTGAACTCAACGTCGAAATCGAAGTCCCCGAAGACATCCCGCTGCTCGGCATCAACAGGGGTCGCCTCTCGCTCCAACGCTTTTTCTATTGGAACATCTGCAAAACGTTCTACCGACCTGACTTCACACTAGAAGAGATGAATCACATCAACTTCGACTGGTTTCGTCCTCAGAACTGCCACCGCCACACGCCCGAAGAAGTGCGCGGCTTCTGCGAGCGCGCCGGCCTCGCCATCGAACACATCGATGTGCAGGAAGCCGGCATCACCGTCGTTGCCCGGCGCCGGGCCTAGCCCGCCTACTCGCACTGGACGCCGAGCAGGCGGCGGCTGATTCCCAAAGGCCCGGGCGGCGCGCTCGAGGGCCGAATGTTGGACCGTTTCTTCGACAACTACATCATGACACCGATGCAGAAGATCGTGTTCTACAGCATCCACGCTGCGGAGCAGCGCGACGGCCAAGGTGTCGCCGAGGCGCGGACATATCGCGCGCTCTTCCCGCTCGGCGCGCTTCCAGTAAAGAGTGCAGGGACCTGTTTGCCGTACGGGCTATGGCTTCGTGCCAGATCGCTACGACAACATGCCGCGAGAGCGGAACCATTCGATGGCATCACGGAAAGCGGGCCGTAACGGGCTCAGCGTCCAGCCCAGTTCACGCTGAGCTTTCGCGGAAGAGAAGCGGTATTCACGACAGATGGAGTAGCGGGCAACCGCAGAGTTGATTCCGAGTTGACGGCGCAGAATCGCCTCGCCGATGTCTCCCGCAAAACCCAACACGCGCACCAGCCCATCGGGAAGCCGCCGCGGCGGTCTTCGATCGAGTTCCTCGCAGATCATCGCGAACGCGTCGTAGTAAGAAAGATTGATGCCCGCTATGATGTAACGCTCTCCGCATCTTCCTTTCTTCCACGCCAAGAGCATGCCGCGGACTACATCGCGGACGTCGACGAAAGCGTTCGTGCCCGACGTGGAGCCGGGCAGCTTCCCCTGCGCAATCGCGAGAATGATGCGTCCGCTACTCGGCTTGCTGTCCCGCGGCCCGATCATGAGGCCGGGGTTGACCACGACCGCATCCATACCGCCTTCGCTCTCCGGCTTGCGCGCGGCGTTCAACACCAAGAGCTCGCCAGCGCGTTTGGTTTCCGCGTAGACATCGGCGATGCCGTGCTCGGGAAAGTTCCACGCATCCTCCTCCGTGACGTCCGGTCCGCCCGGCTGCGCCACGGCGCAGGCCACCACCGAGGAGACGTGCACGAGGCGGGGCACTCCTGCCAACCGCACCGCTGCGAGCACACTCTGCGTGCCGGCGACATTATCCTCACGGTGCGCACCGGAACCTCTCCGCGTCTGCGAAACCTCCGCCGCGCAGTGAAACACAACCTCTGCACCGCGAAACGCGCTCGTCAACTTTTCAACGTCGCCCAGTGGAGCTTCGCGCCACTCGATCGGAAGATCATCCAAATGCTCGACGCGCGACGTTCCCCGCCGCGTCGCCCGCACTTGTAAACCGTTTTGAATGAAAAGCTCGGCAAGATTCCCGCCGAGCAACCCCGACGCACCGGTCACCACCGCGGTTGTCATGACGTAGTCATAGCACGGAGAGGGTTGGACCCAAATGAGAGTTGCGGATCTATACTTGCTAGGCCGTAACGAAGAGAGGTGCTAGACTGCTTTTATGGCCGAGCAAACTGCGAAACAACGCGTTTTAGAAGCGCTCAACAAGCTACCAGAGGACACGACGCTCGAAGAAGTAATTGAGCGCCTCTGTTTTATTGCAAAAGTTGAGGAAGGTCTGCGGCAATCTGAGGCGGGAGATCTCATACCCCACGAGGAAGTCAGGAAACAAACCCTCTCGTGAAAACGGTTCTTTGGACGTCACGGGCGCGGGACGACCTGCGATCCATTCGCGACTTCATCGCAGAGGATTCTCCTCAAGTAGCCACGGTGGTGGTCGGCCGTATTCTCAGCGCCACCGAGAGAATCGCGGCGTTCCCTGAATCCGGCCGGTATGTACCTGAGTTCGAATCCAGGAATCTGCGCGAGATCATCCTCCGACCCTACCGAGTGGTTTACCGCTTGGTCGGCAGTAGCCAAGTTCACATCCTCACCATTCATCACGGTGCACGTTTGTTTCCCACCTCATTGTAGTGAGGCGACACGCAAAGTTCTCAGCTAGCAGGCTGCTGACAAAATCAGTCTAGAATCGCGTAGGATACTCGGCAGGAGGATCTGCCGATGATGGGGGAATCGAAT
>Ga0247727_10004575_pt1 | contig 29161 bp, 19 predicted proteins | sample WisWelCaveWW1625_FD_202498 | JGI IMG/M metagenome (GOLD analysis project Ga0247727, IMG submission 202498) | Biofilm microbial communities from Wishing Well Cave, Virginia, United States - WW16-25 | ecosystem: Environmental > Aquatic > Deep subsurface > Groundwater > Cave microbial mat | place...
CGCGGCCACGCCCCCCGCCGGCCACCGCCAGCGCGCCTCGCCGGCCGTTCTCCGGATTGAGAGCCTCGAGATCCACCGTCGACTGGCGATCGTATTTCTCGACGCGCGGTGTGTTGATCTCGAGGTTCGCACCCAGGCTCAGGGTGAGGCCTTTGCTGATTTCGTACTGGTCCCGCAGCGTGACCAGAACGCGGCTGTACCGGAAATAGGACGGCGACAGCACAACGCTCGATTCGGCGAACTCGGCCAGCCCGAGCAGAAAACTCGCGAACCCGTGGCCGGTGTTCACGACCCCGGGGAGGCTCGTCAGTCCCGGGCCGAAACGGAAACTGCCGGACGGGTATTGCGGCCCGAACGTATGGACCCGCCCGCGGGAGATTTGACCGACCGCGCGCAGGCCGTGCCGGCCGCGGCGGTGGGAGTAGGCGTTGGTGGCCACCAGGCTCGCGCGCGCGTTGCGCGAGCTCGGATACGCCCGGCCCATCGAAAGATAGGGGGAGAAGCGATACACCGGAAAAGGCCGCCCGTCCGGGTCCACGTCCGCCAGGCTGCGCGACCGCTCGGTCGATGCCTCGACAGTGAGTATGTTGACCCGGCGCGGCGAGGCGGTGAAGACGTGCTCGATCGACGCCCGGCGGCTGTGGTGCGCGCGATCCGGCGCGCCCGGATTGGCGATCGTCTGAAACAGCCTCGCCGCCCCGTCCTGTCCGTCGGAAAACGCCATCGAGGAAACCACCCGATGACGCTCCCGCATCGTATGGTCGACGCGGCCGATCATGCCGCCGGCGCGGCTGCGCTCCGGCGTCAGAACGAAGTAATTGTTGCGAAAAAACGGTCCGGCGTTGGCGTTGGGCGCGGGATAGAATGCCAGCGCCCGCCGAGCCGCAGGATCCAGCCGCGCCCGCGGAATGGTGTTGGCGGCGAACGGGTCGCGAAAGTATTCGAGGTTCTCCCGGGCGACCGGCCGGGACGCATCGAACGCCGGGTTGCGGCGCGTTGTGGCCGGGTCGTAAATCCGAAGCAGGCTGCCCGCTTGGTCGACCACGGCCGACCAGTCGCCTGCCCGTTCCGGCATCGTCGCCAGCGTCGTCAGAAACGTCCGGCCGATTGATTCCCGCATGCCCTCGAAGGAGAGCGTGAAAAAGGTCCGGCGGCCGCCGTGGTACCAGTTCGGAATCACCACCGGGCCCGACAGGTTGAAGCCGAACTGGTTGCGCCGCAACAGACCCTTTGCTCCGCCGCGCTGGGCGATCTCGTGCGGCACCGCGTCGAGAAAATCGTTGCGGAAGTTCTCGTAGAAACGGCCGTGCCAAGCCTGTCGCCCGCGGCCGTTGCCGCCCGCTTTCGGCGGACTGTCGTCGCGCAGGCCGAGGTTGCGCGTTTGCAGTTTGAATTCCTCGATGGCCATCTGAATCTCGGTCGCCGGGCGCGACGGCCGCCCCTGATCCCGCGGCTGTCCCAAGGCGGGTGGGGGGAGCCACGACAGGATGGCCAACAGCGGGTAAGCCGGACTCATCAGTTTCAGTGTACGCGCACCGGCGCCGGCTACGGCGTGCGGAGTTTCTTGCCGAGCTTTCTCCCCATGTCGATTTCGATCTTCGGGGCGCCCTGGCTCTTCGGTCCTTTCCGGCGGAACAGAAGGAGGTCCGTCGGCACCCCCGGATCCAATGGCTCCCATCGGTCCGGCTGTTGCCGCGCCAGTTCCAATAGCTGCGCCTGGTCCTGGTTGTAGGGGCCTTTTGCGGGAACCGCCAGCGCCAGAACGTCAACCGGAACGCTCTCCAGAAAGACGCCGGCCTGGACGGCGTCCGGGAACCGCGCCTGGTACCGCCCGCCCATCCATGTGCTGGAGGCCAGCGCTTTGCTTGCGCGCAGCACAAAGTGTCCGGGACGGCGTTCACCGGCGGCGATCTCGGCGATGAAAGCCCCCTCTCGAGAGGCATTGCCGGAGATCAGAAACACGGATCTCGCCAGTTCCTCGCGGCGCAGCAGCTCACGAGCCACATCGCGGTAGGTGGAGGCGCTGGCCGCCGGAATGCGAAACGTGAACCAGAGGAACATGGCGGCGACGGGCGCCAGCACCACGACCAGAGCCGGAGCCAGCGGAAGCCCGGACCGCATCACCCGCTGTCGAATCCAATCCAGGCACGCGCCGAAAAAGCAGGCCAGCGCCGCCAACGCCGGAACAAAGTAGCGCGACTCGGCCGCCGACCGCGCCGCGATCTGAAACAGGAGGCTCGCCATCACGATCGCCGCCGCAACACTCCAGTATCCGTTGCCCGGCTCCGATTTCGTGATCCGCCTCCATACGACGATTGCGCCCAACAGCGACAACAGTCCGAAGACCCAGCCCAGCTCGTTGACCAGGATCCGGGGATTGTGAGAGAAACCGACGCGGACCACTTCGGCAGCCGGCGGGTTGCCGGTTCGTATCGCCACCTTGGAAAGACTGGCGTACCAGGGCAGCGAAGCAGCCAGCACAATCGGAAGCGGCAGCCAGAACGAGAGCTTCGCCAGCAGCCGGAACCGGCGAGTCAGCGCCACGCACAGAACCGGAAGCAGGCCGAGGGCAAACGCTCTGCCGTGTGTCAGGACGGCCATCGAGGAAACCAGCCCGAACAGGATCGAGTCCCTCGCCCGCTCTTTCTCCAGATACCGGGCAAAGCAGAGCGCCGCCAGAAAGCATAGAACGCCGTTGGCGATGTCGGGCATCGCTCGCTGGCTCGACTTCTGAACCACCGGCATGCTCAGAAACACCAGCGCCGTGAAAACCGCCGCGATTCTTCCGGTGATCCGCGCCGTGGTCCGGAATATCATCAGTCCCAACAGGCCGGCCAGCGCCGCCTGGAGCAGCATAGCCGAAGCGCGCGACGGCGGCGCCGCCAGATACCAGATTCCCTCGAGGCCATAGAATCCCGGCGGCCAGTGACCGAGAGCGACTTTCGGGTAATGCAGATAATAATTCTCCGCGTATGCCATCGGAGGCCATGGCATTCCGGCCGCCAGCCAGTCGCGGGCCATCAGACCGGTGACGAAGTGCGCCGGTTCGTCGGGGTGGCCTCCGAAATCCGCCTGGTAAGCTCCGGCCAGACATTGCAGGGAGATAACGAAGACGAAAAAGATCAGGAAGGCAAAAAGAGTTTCGAATTTCCGCTTGAAAACAGTCAATATCCAATATAGCGCACGGGAGCGCAGCCCTCGTTGCCGGCCGGCCTCATGCGCTTCATTCCGGCCCGCCCGGCGCGATCGCTCGAGTCCACCGGGCGGCCTCGGTGGGCCGTCCTTGCTCGCGCTCACCGCCGGAGTGTAATCCCGGATCGCCACGTCGCGGAGCATGTAATACTCAGCCGCCCGCAGCCGGGCAATCGCCAGGGCGCGAAACTAACCCGGCTTCCCGTGTTGGCGGGCTTCCCCGGCTCACTCGAGCAGCGCCGCGATGCGATCGGCGTCGTTGGGAACCACAACCGGCTGGTTGGCGAATGCGCCGGGAATCGCGACGCCCGACGGAGCTTCCAGTCGGCCGGTGTGGTAGCGATAGATGTAATCGGGGTCCTTCAGCAGGTTTCCGGTCAGCACTGCGACCACGTCGGCCTCGCGAGCGATCCGGCCGTCAGCCACTAACTGGCGGATTCCGGCGAGCGTGGCCGCCGAGGCCGGCTCGCAGCCGATGCCGCACTGGCCGATGACGGCCTTGGCGTCGGCGATCTCCCGCTCGGTGACCTTCGCCACCAGCCCGCCGCTCGAAGCGATCTCGTGCCACGCCTTCGGCCATGAGACCGGATCCCCGATCCGGATCGCGGTCGCCAGCGTCTCGGGATCCGCGACGGCGCGGAAGGCGCCGGCGGCGGGACGGCGCATGAACTCGTAGAAAGGCGCGGCGCCCTCGGCCTGGACCACCGCCAGCTTCGGCATCTTCGAAATGAAGCCGAGCTGGCGCATTTCGCGCAGCGCCTTGCCGAACGCCGACGTGTTGCCGAGGTTGCCGCCGGGCAGCACGATCCAGTCCGGCGCCAGCCAGTCGCGCTGGTCCATCATCTCGATGAGGATGGTCTTCTGGCCTTCGATCCGAAAGGGGTTGATCGAGTTCAACAGGTATATGCCGAGCCGGTCGGCGAGGGTGCGCACCAGCGCGAGGATCTGGTCGAAGTTCGCCTCGACCTCCAGCGTCCGCGCGCCGTATTCGAGCGCCTGGGCGAGCTTGCCGTAGGAGATATTCCCGCGCGGGATGAAAACCACCGGCTGCAATCCGGCGGCGGAGGCGTAAGCGGCCATCGACGCCGAGGTGTTGCCGGTCGAGACGCAAGCGACCCGCCGCCGGCCGAGCCGCACCGCCTGGGCGACGCCGCAGGTCATCCCGTTGTCCTTGAACGAGCCGGTGGGATTGAAGCCCTGGTGCTTCAGCGCGAGCCGGTCCAGTCCGGCGTAGCGGGCCGCCCGGGGCCCATCGAGCAACGGCGTGCCGCCTTCGCCGAGGCTCACCACCGCGTCGAGATCGTCGAGAAATGGAATCAGTTCGCGGTAGCGCCAGACGCCGCTCGAGTCGATCAAGGCGTTGCTCATGCGCCGCTCGCGAAACAGCCGTTTCAGCCGCTCCGCGTCGATGCCTTCCCACTCATAGCAGGCCTCGAGCAGCCCGCCGCAGCGCGGGCAGTTGTACAAAACCTCGGTGATCGGGAACCGCGCGCGGCAGGCGGCGTCAAAACAGGCAAGTTCGGCGGGCATCGGATTCCTGATTATACTGAGGCATGCTTGCCGTTCACCTGGAAGGCGGTCGCATCCAGGTGCGGCGCGCGCGAAAACCGAGGCGTCCGCCGGGGTTCGCGCTGATCCGGCTGCTGGCCGCCGGCATCTGCAATACCGACCTCGAATTGCGGCGCGGCTATTATGGATTTCGCGGGCGGCCGGGACACGAGTTCACCGGGGAAGTGATCGAAGGCGACGATCCGTCGCTGGGTGGCCGGCGGGTGGTCGGCGAGATCAATCTCGGCTGCGGCGCCTGCGACTGGTGCGCCCGAGGGCTGGAGCGGCATTGCCCGCGCCGCGCCGTGCTCGGCATCGTGCGGCATCCGGGAGCCTTTGCCGAGTTTCTCACGCTGCCCGAGCGTAACCTGCACCCGCTGCCTCGCGAGATCCCGACCGAACACGGCGTGTTCGTCGAGCCGCTGGCGGCCGCCTGCGAGATCCTCGACCAGGCGCGCATTCCGCGCGGCGCCGAAGTCGCCGTGCTGGGAGACGGCAAGCTCGGACTGCTGATCGCGCAGGTGCTTCACGCGCACGGCGCCAAAGTGCTGCACTTCGGCCGCCACCGGGAGAAGCTGCGCATCGCCGGCGCGGCCGGGATTTCGACTGAGGTGATCGGCCGCCGGATGCCGGCGGCGGCCTGGGACTGGGTCGTCGACGCCACCGGATCGCCGGCCGGCCTGCGGGCGGCGATTTCCATGGCGCGGCCGCGCGGCGTAGTGATCCTGAAGTCCACCGTGCACGGCGTCGTCCGGCTGGATACCGCGCCGGTGATCGTCAACGAGATCACGCTCATCGGCTCCCGCTGCGGCCGGTTCGAGCCGGCCATCAGGCTGCTCGGCGGCGGGAAAGTCCGCGTGGGCGGCATGATTTCCGAGCGGCTGCCGCTCGATCAGGCGCCGCGCGCCTTTCGCCGCGCGGCCACCGGGGGGGTACTCAAAGTTCTGCTGACGCCGAGCTGACACCGGTCGATAAGGATATGATCATGGGTCCCATGCATACGGTCCACAGGCCAAGGCTCGGAAAGGATTGGAGCGAACGGCGGCCCGACGGCTACGACGTCGTCGTCATCGGTTCCGGTTACGGCGGCGCGATCCACGCTGCGCGGCTGGCAACCGCCGACTGGCCGGACGGCAAGCCTTCCCTATGCGTTCTCGAGCGCGGCAAGGAATGGCGGCCCGGGGATTTCCCGGACCGAATCGACGAAGCACCGGCGGCGGTCCACAACGAGCTGCTGCGGCCGCTCGGGCTGTACAAGTTCCAGCTTGGCCCCGACATCGTGGCCATGATGGGCTCCGGGTTGGGCGGCACCTCGCTGGTCAACGCGAACGTGGCCATCCAGCCCGACCCGGATTTGTTCGACGACCCGCGTTGGCCGCAAGCGATTCGCGACGCCCGTGACGCCGGCCAGCTCGACGATTACTATGCGCGGGTGCGCCTCACGCTGGGCGCCGGTCCGCATCCGGAAAGCGGCTCGTTGAGCAAGGTTCAGGCTCTGTTCCGCGGAGCCCGGGCCAGACCCGGCGCGGAGACTTTTCTCCTCGATGTCGCCGTCAATTTTCAGCCGGACGGGCCGAACCGCTGGCAAGTGCCGCAGCGGAAATGCATCAATTGCGGCGACTGCGTGACGGGGTGCAACGTCGGCGCCAAGAACACCCTGGACACCAACTACCTGGCGATCGCCAGCCACGGCGGCGCCGATCTGTTTCCGGGCGTCGAGGTCCGGCACATCGAGAAGAACGCCGCCGGGGGCTGGCGCGTGCTCTATGTCCACCGTCCCGAGCAGGGGCCGCCCGAACAAGGCACGCTCGAAGCGCGCCGCGCCGTGGTCGTCTCGGCCGGCTCGATCGGCTCGACCGAGATTCTGCTGCGGTCTCGCGACCGCGGCCTGAGCCTCTCCGACAAAGTGGGAACCCGCTTCAGCGGCAACGGCGATTTCTTCGGCCTGGCGTTCAACGGCGACCAGCGCACCGATGTTCTCGGATGGGGCGCCTACCCCTCGAGCGACCGTGCCCGGCGCCTTCAGCCTGCGCCCGATGTCACCGCGCGTCCCGGCCCGAGCATCGTCGCCGGAGTCCGTTACAACCGCGCCGGAGCTCCGGGCGCCCGCATCCTTATCGAGGATCTCTCGTTCCCGCTGACTTATGTGGATGCGGCTCGGGCGGCTTTCGCGGTCATCGCCGGGCGCGATACCGATCCGGGCAACGCTCTCGACAATCTCCAGGAGTTCGGGCGGCGTCTGACGGATTTCGGCGCGGTGAATCCGGCGCTCGAGCGCGGCGCGCTGAATCACACCATGCTGTATCTGATCATGGGTCTTGACGACGCCGGCGGCCGGATCGAGCTCGATCCACTGACCGGGAGCGGCCGCATTCGCTGGCCCGCGGCGGGCGCGCAGCCGTTATTCGCGCGCCAGAACAGCCTGGCGCTCGAGCACGCCACCGCGCTCGGGTCCACTTTCGTCGAGAACCCGCTGTGGGGATTCACGCCGTTCCGGACTTTGGTCACCGCGCACCCGCTCGGCGGCTGCCCGATGGGCGAGAGCGATGCCGACGGGTTGGTGAACGATCGCGGCCGGGTCTTCGACGCCGGTGGCAATCCCCATGACGGCCTCTACGTCGCCGACGGCTCTATCATCCCGATGGCGATCGGCGTCAATCCGTTTCTGACGATCTCGGCGATCGCCGAGCGGATCGCCGAAGGCGTCATCGCCATGCTCGGCGGCGTGCCGGCGGTGCTCGAGCGCATCCCTTAACTTAACCGTCGAGAATCTCGACGATGGTGGCTCCCGTGCCGCCTTCCTGCTGCGGGGCCGGATAGAACTTTTTCACATGTGGGTGCTTCCCGAGCAGACCGGCGATCGCCTTCTTCAGCACGCCCATGCCGTGGCCGTGAACGATGCGCACCTGCTCGAGCGACGCCATCACCGCCGTGTCGAGGAATTTGTCGACTTCCGCGCAGGCCTCTTCCGCGCGGCGGCCGATGACGTTGATCTCGCGCGACGCCTCGCGCGCCGGACCGGCCGCGCGCACGGTGATGGCGCGGGCGGAAACCGGAGCGGCGGTCTCCGGCAGGATTTCGAGGACATCCTCGTCCGGCACCCTCATCTTGAGGTAGCCGGCTTCGACCTCGAGCGAGCCGTCATTGAGCCGGCGGCGGAACCGGGCCGGCTCGCGGATGCCGCGCAACCGCAGGCGCGTCCCCGGCGCCAGCAAGTGCGTGACGGGCGAGGCGGCCTCCGGGCTGGTGCCGTGTTTCTCGGGGAGAATCGAGACATCCAGCTCGGCCCGGAATTCACGGCTCGCTTCGGCCACCCGCCGCGAAGCCTTCGCGGCGAACTTCCTCGTCGCGGTGTCCTGCTCGATTCTCGCAATGACCTCGCGCGCGCGCGCCTGGAAGTTCTCCAGCAGGCGCGCGGCACGCCGTTCCAGCTCGCCGATCCTGGCGGCTTCGCGCTCTTCCCATTTCCGGGCGAGCCGGCTCCGCTCCTCCTCGAGCGCTTCCCTTTGCCGCCGCAGCTCTTCTTCGAGCGCGGCGGCGGCGGTCAGGCGCTCCTCGAGCATCCGCTGAAGATCCCCCAGGCGGCGCTGGGCATCGCTCATCGAAGCGCGAGCCTGGCGGAGCAGCGAATCCGGCAGCCCCAGCCGCGCGGCGATCTCGAGGCCGGCCGATTTCCCGGGCGCGCCGATCTGGAGAAGATAGGTCGGCTCGAGTGTCCGCTCGTCGAAGCCCATGGCGGCCAGGATGGCGCCGGGCGTTGTCGCGGCGTAACTCTTGAGGGCCACCAGGTGCGTCGAGGCGAGCGTGAAGGCGCCCGTCCGCCGGAAAGAATCGAGCACCGCCACCCCGAGCGGGCCGCCTTCCTCCGGGTCGGTGGCGCGGCCCAGCTCGTCGAGCAAGACCAGCGATCCCGGCGTCGCCCGCTCGATGATCTCCCGCACCCGCGTGATATGCGCCGAGAAGGTGCTGAGGCTTTCCTGGATGGACTGGTTGTCTCCGATGTCGGCCAGAATCTGGTCGAACACCGGGAACTCGGCTTCCGCCGCCGGGACCGGCAGACCCGCCTGCGCCATCAGCGCGAGCAGTCCCGTGGTCTTCAGCGTGACCGTCTTGCCGCCAGTGTTCGGGCCGGTCACCAGCAGCGTGCGCGCGGGCGTCTCGAGCGTGAACGAGAAGGGAACCACACCGCGGCGGCGCCGGCGGAGCAGATCCTCGAGCAACGGATGACGAGCCTCCCGGAGCAGTAGGCGCGGGCGCTCGGGATCGCTGAGCCGCGGCACGACGCAGCCGAAATCGATGGCGAATTGTCCCTTGGCGAACAGCAGATCGAGCGCGCCGGCCGCGTCGAGGGTGGAGGCGATTTCGGCGGCCCGGGAACGCAGCGCTTTGGTCATGGCGGACAGGATGCGCCACTCCTCCCGCATCTCTTCCTGGCGGAGACGCACCAGCTCGTTGTTCTGCTCGATGGTTTCGAGCGGCTCGAGAAACAAGGTATGCCCGCTGCCGCTCGAGGCATGGATCACCCCGACAACCCGGCGCCGCTGCCCCGGCACGATCGGGACCACGAAGCGATCGTTGCGCAGTGTGACAAACTCCTCCTGGAGCACGCCGTCCTCGCGATGCAAGCGCAGGAAACGCTCGAGCGATTCCTGGATGTGGCGGTGCTGCCGCTCGATCTCGCGCCGAAGGCGAGCCAGCTCCGGGCTGGCTCGATCGGCGATCGTGCCGTCGGGCTCGATCCTGCCGGTCATCTCGCCTAGCAGCGGGCGGAACTCTCCGATCCGCTCGCCAATCCCGGCGAGCCGCGGGAAGCGCCGGGCGGCGGCCGTCAGGATGGCGCGCATGTCACTGGTGCGATCGAGCAACGCGGTCAGATCCAGGATTTCCTTCGCCTCGAGAACGGCCCCTTCGACCGCCAGCCGGGCGCGCGCACCGGAGCAGTCCGGCAGTCCGTCGAATCGCAGCCGGATGGCGGCTCCCCGCGCAGCCGGCTGGGGCCGCGAAGCGCTTTCCAGGTATTCGATCGCCTCGGCGGTCTCGGCCAGGGTATGTTCCAGGGCCGCGCGGTCCGCGGTGGGAGCGACGCCGGCTAGCGCCGCTTGCCCCTGCGGGCTGGCGACGAACCGGCTGACCAGCGCCAACAGCTCGGGGAACTCGAGCAGAGCCGCGCTGGTGTAGTTCATCGCGAGGCGCGCAGCCGGAACGCTTTCTCGATCACCGGCAGCGTCCCTTCCGTGAGCCGGCAGGAGGTCAGGTCGCGCCGACGGACCCAGGCGGCGCGGCGGGCATCGCTCGAGGCGGCCAGGCGCCCGCCGGTGGCCCGGCACAGGTAGTCGATCAGCACGTAGTGGTACTCGGCGCGCCCGCGGCCGTCGGTCGTGATCCGCTCGAAGACTTCGACGATCGCCAGCGGCCGAACCTCCAGACCGGTCTCCTCGCGGATCTCCCGGCGCAACGCGTCTTCCAGCCGCTCGCCGGCTTCGAGGGCGCCGCCGGGCAGCGACCAAAAGCCTTTCAGCGGCTCCCGCCCGCGCTCGACCAGCAGAATCTTGTCGCGGTGAAGAATGATCCCACCCACTCCGACGATGGGGCGCTTCGGGTAGCGACGGCCGTTAATACTCGATCGCTCCTTTCACGTCGAGCCGGACCCGGTAGATCGACGTCCGCGCCGTGATGTAGAGCGTCATGAAATCGGGGTCGCCGAAAGCGCAATTGGCGGGCGTCTCCGCCATCTCGATGGTGTGCAGCAGTTTGCCGTCCGCCGAGTAGACCGCCAGCGCGTTCGCGGTCACGTACAGGTTGCCCTTCTCGTCGGTGCGAATGCCGTCCGGCGGCCCGTCGATCGCCGAAATCAGAATCCGTTCGTTGGATGTCTTGCCCAGCCGGTCGACGTCATATGCGCGGATGTTGCGCTCGTCGGAATTGGCGACGTAGAGGATCCGGCCTTTGGGCGACAACGTCACGCCGTTGGGCCGCCCCTTCGGTTTGGCGACCAGCTCGAGTGGGCCTTTCGGCGGGATGTGGTACACGCCGTAGAAATCGAGCTCGCGGGCGTCGGCCTGGCTGCCGAAGGCGGGATCGGTGAAGAAGATGTGGCCGTCGCGCCGCACCACGATATCGTTGGGCGCGTTCAGCCGCTTGCCCTCCCATCGCTCGGCGAGGACTTCGATTTTGCCCTTGCGGTCGGTGCGCGTAACGCGGCGACTGCGGCTCTCGCAGGTGTAGAGTCGGCCCTGGACGTCGAACGTGTTGCCGTTGGCGCCATGGGATGGCTCGCGGTAGGTGATCGGTTTGTGCCCGGGAGTGGCGCTCCAGATGCGATTGTTGGGCACGTCGCTGAAGAGCAGGAACCCTTCGTGACTCCACACCGGACCCTCGGTGAAGGTGTAGCCGGTGGTGAACCTCTCGATCTTGATGTCGTCGAAGTTCTGCGCCCGGGCGCCGAGCGCCAGCGGCAATGCCAGGAACCGCGATCGGGTGAGTCCGTTCACCAGACCAGTGTAGAACATGTCCGGCCGGCGGCCGGTTTAGGCCATCGCGAATTGCCGCCCATCAGATTCTATGGAACCCGCGCAGAATCTCGCGGGTCGCGTAGCGCAGCGCGATCGGCCTCCCGTGCGGGCAGCTCATCGGGTACTCGGTGGACGCCAGCGCTCCGAGCAGCCACTCCATCTTCTGGCCGTCGAGCGGTGTGTTGATCTTGATCGCGGCCCGGCAGGCGATCGAGGCGGCCATCTGCCGCCGCACGTCGTCGATCGACTTCCTCCGCATTTCCTCGTCGGCGGTCTCGAGAATCTCGAACACCACCTTCTCGATGTCGCCGGCGCCGACGGCCGCCGGCGCCGCCCGTACCGCCAGAGCGCGCTGACCAAACGGCTCGATCTCGAAGCCGGCCGCTTCGAAGTCCCGCGCGATGCGCTCGTAGCGGACCTGCTGCGCCGGCGTCAGCTCGACCACGATCGGCATCAGCAACTGCTGCCGCTCGACGCGGCCGGCGGCCATCTGCTTCAGCACCTTTTCAAACAGCACGCGCTCGTGGGCCACGTGCTGATCGACGATCCAGAGCCCGTCGCGGCCGGCGGCGACGATGAAGCTGTCATGGATCTGGCCGAGCGGCCGCAGATCCTGGAGAACGTCGAGGCTCTGGTTGGCGTCCAGGATCGCCTCGGCCGGCGCACCGGTGTGCGTCTCCGGGACGTGATCGAGCCTCGCGGGCGCCGCGGGGAACCGCGACGGCTCCGCCGGCGGCGCCGGGCCGAAGTCGAACCGCCCCGGCGCGGCCTGCGCCCGCAGCGCGAATCGCGGGAGTTCCTCTTCGGCCGGGATCTGTCCGGGGGCCGGAAGAGGAGTTGCCGCCGGTGGTTCGCCGATATCGGGCTCGCGGAAGCGGAGATTCTCGAGCTGCTGGGTGAACTCGGAAAACGGCATCTTCGCCGCCGGCTGCACGATGGCGCCGGCGGGCACGCTCGAGACCGGCCGGCTCTCGACCAACGCCTGGCGAATCGAGTCCCGCGTGAAATCGTGCACGAACGTCCCGCGGCGGAACCGCACCTCGGTCTTCGCCGGGTGAACGTTGACGTCCACCTCCCCGGCGTCGCACTCCAGAAACAGCAGCGCGAACGGATAGCAATTCGGCGGAATCAGATTATGGTAGGCCGACGAGAGGGCGTGCAGCAGCAGCCGGTCGCGGATCAGGCGGCGGTTGACGAACAGGAAAATCGAGTTCCGGTTGAGCTTCTGCACCTGCGGCCGCGAGACGAAACCGCGCAGCCGGAACCGGCCCGATTCGTCGCCATCCTCGACCGGGGCGGCGCGCTCGCGCTCGCCGAGGTCGATCAGCTCGGCGACCGTCTGCGAGCCGAACACCTGGAAGACCCGCTCGCCGAGCGTCGGGACCGGCGTCACGTCCAGCAGCTCGCTCAACCCGTGGGTCAGCCGGAAGCTCTTGTCCGGATGCGCCAGACTGTACTGGGTGGCCAGTTGGGCGATATGGGAGAGCTCGGTCTGCTCCGAGCGCAGGAACTTGCGGCGCGCCGGCACGTTGTAGAACAAGTCCCGAACCGTCACCGTGCTGCCGCCGGCCAGCGCCGTTTCGTCGCATCGGAGGATCTTGCCGCCGGCGATTTCGACCCGCGTGCCGGTCGGCTCCTCCTCCGAGCGCGTCTCGAGCACCAGCCGCGAAACCGAGGCGATCGACGGCAGCGCCTCGCCGCGAAAGCCGAGCGTCGCGATCGACAGCAGATCCTTGACGTCGGAGAGCTTGCTGGTGGCGTGGCGCTCGAAGGCGAGCAGCGCGTCGTCGCGCAACATCCCGAGGCCATCGTCGGAGACCCGGATCAGCCGGCGCCCGCCGGCTTCGGTCTCAATGGTGAGGCGCGAGGCGCCGGCATCGAGGGAATTCTCGACCAGCTCCTTGACGACCGAGGCGGGCCGCTCGACCACTTCGCCGGCCGCGATCTTGTTGGCGACGAGGTCGGAGAGGATCCGGATGCGGCCCACGGCTCGATTGTAGCCGGTTCGGCGGTCGGTGGGGCCGCAGTACAGGTCGCACCGGCTACGGCGCGTACACGCCGCGCTCTTCGAGCAACTGGCCGGTCACCCGCAACAGGTTCAGCAGATTGCGGCGGTACTGCACCGACTGCGTGACCAGGTCCGCCTGCGAGCGCGTCAGCGCGTTCTGCGCCTCGAGCACGAAGAAGATCGTCGTCACGCCGAGGTTGTACTTCTTGTCCTCGGCATCGACGCGCTTCTGCGAGAACTCCAGCGACGTTTGCGCCAGCTTGATGCTCGCGCGGCTGCTCTCGACCTGGGTGACCGCGTTCACCACGTCCTGCCGGATGAGCTGCTCGACGTTGCGCGCGCGCAGCGTGTTCAGCCTCTTGCTGACGGTGACGTCGGCGAGATCGGCGGCCGCCCGGCGGTCGCGGATGGGAAGCCGGAGGGTGAGCGCGAAGCCATACACGGGAAAATTGAAGCCGAACACCTGGTCGAGCGCGTCGGCCAGCCCGCCCGGAACGCGGCTGACGATCTCGCTGCGCGTGCCGTCGCCGGTGAACACGTTGGTGCGCCCGACGAACGGTCCGCCGCGGCCGGTCGACAGGTAGTTGGCGCTCAGCGACAGGTCCGGCAACAGGGTGTTCTTGGTCTGGCGGAAATTGAGATCGTCGATGTCCAGGTTCTGGAGGACGGACTTGAGGTCCGGCCGCTGGCGCAACGCCAGTTCGACCATCGCTTCCTTGTCGATCGCGCTCTCGTCTGCCGGCGGCAACACGGTCTCGGTCAGGGCGATCGGCATGCCGCGGAACTGCGGGTCCAGATCGGCGCCCATCTGGCGGCGAAGAACGTCCTCGGATTGCGCCAGCCGGTAGCGGGCCTGGGTGACGAAGATCTGCTGATTGGCGTAATTCTGCTGCGGCAGATAGATGTCCAGGTCGGGGATGACGCCGAGCTCGAGCTCGCGCAACGCGCGCTTGAGCTGCACGTCGGCCAGGTTCAGCGCCTGCTCCTGCACTCCCAGCGCTTCGCGCGACTCGACCAGACCCCAGTAGGCGTTCTCGGCGGTTTGCAGCAGCCGCAGCAGCTGGTCCTGCATGTTGTACTCGGCGCCCCGCAGCCGGCTGCGGGCGACCATGATCTGAATCTTGTTGACGGCGCGGCCGCGGTTTCGCAGCAGCGGCTGGGTGAAGCTGAAGTTCATGTTCGCCGTCAGCGCCGGGTTGAAGGTGGCGAACGCGCTGTTGGTCGAGGTCTTCGTGCCGCCGAATCCGATGTTGTACGTCATGCCGCTGTCGAGCGTCTGCTGGTAGGTGAACGTGAGCGGCTGCGTCAGGTTCTGCGCGGTCTGGGCGCCTTCCAGCGCCGTCTGCGACTGCGTGACCTGCCGCGTGCTGCGGAACGACGCGGTGACCACCGGATCGAAGGGAGCGAACGCGCGGGTGATGGCGTTGCGCTGCGTCTCGACGCTGAGCTTCTGGATCTGGATATCGGTGTTATTGGCGAGCACCAGCTCGAGGTAGGAGCGCAGTGAAAGCTCGAGCTTGCCGTCGGCGACGAAATCCGCCAGCTTCGCCGGCGCCTGGAGCTCGATCCGAGGCGCTTGCACCGAGAAATGACGGCGGAAATACGCTCCCTCGGGGAAGCGCGGGGCGTTCAGGTATTCGGCGTGAGGGCGGAGGTAATCCTGCGCCGGCGTCCCCAGGACGGAGAGAAAGAAGAGAAGGAAGACTCTGTTTCGCATGTTGGAATGGTTCAAGACCCGTTATTCGTACCGGATCGCCTCGATCGGATCCAGCTTGGCCGCCTGCACCGCCGGGTATATGCCGAACAGCAACCCGATGCCCACCGACACGCCAAAGGCGACGCCGATCGACGAGCCGGTGACGACCGTCGACCAGCCGGCGGCCGCCGCGATGATGCGCGACAGGCTGAAACCGAAGGCGATGCCAATCAAGCCGCCGAGGATCGAGATCAGCACGGCTTCGGTGAGGAACTGGCGAACGATGTCGGCCTGGCGCGCGCCGATCGCACGGCGGATGCCAATCTCGCGCGTGCGCTCGAGCACGGTCGCCAGCATGATGTTCATGATGCCGATGCCGCCCACCAGCAGCGAGATCCCGGCGATGCAGATCATCACGATGCTGAAGATGAAGTTCGTTCGCCGGCGCTGCTCGAGCAATCCGGCCGGCACGGTCACGTTGAAGTCGCCGGCATCCTTGTGGGTGGCCGCCAGCAGGGCGCTGACGACGCCCGCCGTCTCGATGGAGTCGTTGGCGTTGACGACCCGGATGTACACGCCGTCGATCTCGTCCTTGAGATAGCTGTTGTTGTCCTCGAAGCGGCGCATGACGGTGTTCAGCGGAGCGATCACGAGATTGTTGCGGTTGACCACCTCCAGACCCTCGACCTCGGTGTCGGCGGTCGCCTGGGGCGATAGAACGCCGATGACTTGCAACCATGTATCGTTCACTTTCACGTACTTGGAGACCGCGCTGTCATAGCCGAGCAGGCTGACCTTCGACCCCTCGCCGAGCACGCAGACCGGTGCCGAATCGCGGTTCTCCTGCTCGCTGAAGAAGCGCCCTTCGACCATCCGCAGGCTTTGGATCGCCATGTAGCTGGGCTCGACGCCGATCAGCACCGGCATCTCCTGGGTGGTCTTGGGAAGCACCTTCAGCGGTTTGAACCGCTTGCGCGGCGTCAGCAGCTCGATGCCCGGCACGTTCTCGGCGATCGCGCGAAAATCGCGAAAGGTCAGCCCCGGCGAGATCGCCCGGCGCGCCTGGAGCTCGTTGCGGTCGACGGCCTCTTTGGCCTCGATAATGATGTTGTTCACGCCGAGCAGATCGATGTAGCTCATCATCTCCTGCTGCGCTCCGGCGGTGATCGACAGCATGGCGACCACCGCGCCGACGCCGAAGATCATGCCCAGCATCGTGAGCAGGCTGCGCAGCTTGTGCACCAGGAGGCTCGAGAGCCCCATGTACAGGTCGGGCAGATAGCCCGCGAAGACCGCCATCAGCTCTTGCCTCCCATCGGCATCGGCCCGCCTCCGGCGCCGCCCTCCGGCTCCCCCTTCTTCTTCCGGCCGCCGGGACGCTCGGTCGGGTCCGCCAGCGCCACAATCTCACCCGGCTTCAACCCCTCGGCGATGAGCATCAGCGATTCGCTCCGCTTGAGCGGCTTCACCACGCGCTCATCGAACCGGGCGCCGGTCTTGACAAAGACGACCTGCTTGCCGCTTTTCTCAAAGATCGCCTGCACGGGAATCGAAAGCACATTCGAAATCTTCTCGACGATGATCTCGACGTCGGCGAGCAGGCCCGGCCGCATCAGCACGTCCAACTGATTCTCCTCCTCCGGAGGCGGAGGCAGCTTGGCTTCCGCCAGGTCTTTCTCGCTGAACTGCTGGGCCGAGAACATGGCGGTCATCTGGCCCGGCCCTCCCGGCGGGCCGCCTTCCCCGCGGCGTCCTCCGCCCCCTTCCCGACGCCGGCCACCGCCTCCTTCCTGGCTCGCCAACCCGATCGCCCCCGGCTCGCCGGGCGCTCCCTGCCCGCGCTCGCCGCGCCCACCCTTGCGCTCTCCCTCCGGCCGTCCCCCACCGCCGCCGCGGATCGAGGCAAAGACCTTCTGGCGCTCCTCCTCGGAAAGATCCTGCATGTTGCGCCCGCCGAGCGCCTTCTGGAGAGCCTCGCGCATCTGTTGCCGCTGCTCCTCGGAGCCGCCCCCGAATCCGCCCCGGCCGCCGCCGCCGGTCCCACCGCCCGCACCGCCACCGCGGAACTGGACCATCGCGCCGGGAGGGCCTTCGCCGGCGCCGCCCGGCATTCCTCCGCCCGGCGCGCCCGCGCCGCGGCCGCCCAAAATCATCATCTGCGGACCGCCGCCTTCGAGCATGCCGGCCACCATCCCGCCCATCGAGGGCGACGCCGGCTTCCACCGGTTCTGCTCAGCCTGAGTCAGCACTCGCGCGATCTGCTCTGGCCTGGCGCCGAGGGCGCTCAGCAGCTGCCGCATGTCCACCGAGAGAACCACCTCAAACCGCTTGGTGGGATCGCTGCTGAAGACATTCGAGCTGGCGGTGCCGCTCAACGCCTTGATCTTCCCGTTCAGGCTTTTGTCCGACAGCGCATCCAGGCGGAGGATGACATCCTGGCCTTCCCGCAAATTGGCCCGATCGACCTCGACGACGCGCGCCACCGCCTCCATCTCGGAAATATCCATGACCTCGGCGACCGGCGAGCCAGGCGGCACCTGGTCGCCTTCGCGGATGTCGGGAATCTGCGAGCCGGACGTGAAGTAGCCCGAGCGCTGCTGCTTGATGGCCACCAGGCCGCTGATCGACGACAGCAGCTTCACCTGATTGAGCCGGGAGCGCTCACGAGCCATCTCGACGTTGGCTTTGTTCTTGCGCTCGCGCAGCGTGTTCAGCTCCGCCTGGGCCTGCTCGCGCCGCGACTTGATGTCGCTCTCGAGCTGCGTCAGACGCCGCCGCGCCTCCTCGAGGTTGAGGATGTTCTTCTTGGCGTCGATTGCCGACAACAGCTCGTTCCGCTTCACCTCGAGATCGCCGCGGCGGACCGAGTAGCGCGCTTGCAGCAGCTCGACCTGGTCCTGGTTCTCGCGGATGGCGAGCTCGGCCTGCGATTTCTTGACCTGCTCGTCGACCTGCTCGATCTCGAGTGTCTTTTCCTCCAGCCGTGAAAGCACTTCGGAATCGTCAAACTCGACGACCAGGTCTTTTTCGCGCGCGAAGCTGCCGAGCGGCGCCAGCTTGGTCACCTGGACGGTTCCGAACAGGTTCGGCGCCACCAGCGTCACCGAGCGGACCGCCCGCAGCTCGGCGCGGGTGAACGAGCGCACGACCACATCGCCGCGGCGCGCCCGCGCCGTCGGGATCTGTTGCTGCTGGCTCTGCGGCATCTGCCGGTAGAACCGCAGGCCCGCCCACACGCCCAGTCCAAGCGCGGCCAGAATCGTCAAACGAAACAGCAGTTTTTTCATGGCATTCACTCTTCCGGAAGACGGGTAACTCACCGGCCGGGCCGCGCGCGGGTCCGGGGCCCCGCTTACAGCTTCTTGGCGCGCCGGGCCGCCTCCACCGGGTTCTCCAGGTACACCTCGTCGCCGTCGCGCAAGCCCTTGAGAACCACGATCTCGTTTTCATTGCGTTTTCCGACCTCGATCGGCCGGATCTCGAAACCCTGGCCGCGACGCAAATACACGGCCGGCTTCCCGCGATGCACGATGCTCGCGCGGGCCGGGATCAGCATCGCGTTGGCCTGGCTCTCGATGAGGATCTCGGCGGTCGCGCTCATGCCCGGGCGCAACCGCGGATCGACGCTCTTCATCGTCGCCCGCGCCGGGAATGTTTTCTCCGAACTGCCCGGACCACGCTGGATCACCGACGCGATCGGGCTGAGCCAGTCCAGCTCGGCCTCAAACTCCTTCTCCGGCAAGGCATCGACCCGGATGCGCACCGCGTAGCCGATTTGCAGCTTGCCGCGATCCACCTCGTCCATCTTCAGCTCGATGCGCATCTGGGTCAGATCGGGGATCTCGCCGATCGCCGCTCCGGTCCAGGCGCGGTCCCCTTCCTTGAACGGCGGAGGCGCCGAGCCGAAGTTCCCCTGGCTGCGGAAGTTGGGGAGGATCGTCACGATGCCGTCCAGGGGCGCGCGGATCACCATCTTGGACAAGTACCCTTTGGCGCGATCCATGTCCCGCACCATCTTGTCTTTCTTCTGCTCGAGGCGCGCCAGGTCTGCCTGCTGGGAAATATCGTGCGCCTTGATAGTGGTTTCGACCTGCCCCAGCTGTCCCTGGGAGATGCCGACGTCGATCCGGCTCTTGGCGCCTTCGATCTCGCTGACCACCTCGGCCTTGCTGGCCTCCAGCTTCGATCGCTCGACATTGTACTGGGCGGTCATCAGGTTCATGCCATCCATCTCGTCGATGATGCGCTGGGAAGCCTTCATGTTGATGATCTCGCTGTCGACGGTGCGGACGCTGGTGGTGCGCTCGAGGAAATACTGCTCCTGGGAGGCGGCGTCGAACTCAACCACCACGTCCCCCTTCTTGATCGGGCGGCCCGACTCAGCCAGCTTGACAATACGCGGGTCGGGCACTTGCGGGGCCGCCAGAATTATCGAGTTGGTGCTGCGCAATTCGCCGCGCGTGCGAACGCTGATGATGAACTCGCCGCGCCGCACCTTGGCCGCCGGAATCTCGACCGTCTGCTTGGGGGCCAGCCGCTGGTAGGCCGCGTATCCGCCCCCGCCGCCGCCCGTCAGCAGCACGGCCCATGCAAGAATCCTCTTCCGGCCTGTCATCTTCGACTGGCCGATCCGGATCTTGGGTTTCACATCCTTCGACATAGCTCCTCCGCGGCCGCTAACGCCGCTGGGATCCGGGCGGCTCGAGCGCGATCACTTCCCCCGCCGACAGCCCCTCCGGAACCGCCATGACCACGTGGTTGGCCAGGCCGGGCTTAACCGGGCGCCGCTCCCAGCCCTGCGCCCGTTTCACGTACACGTACCGGGTGCCGTCGTCGGAGGAGAACACAGCCTCGCGGGGCGCGATTGACACCTGCTCGGCCGTCTCGAGGACGATGTCGGCGCTGACCGAGAGATCGGGGATGATCCGCGGATCCGTCTTTTCCAGCTTCAGGGCGACCGGTATCTCCTTGAGGAAGTCGGGCCGCGAACGGCTCGTCTTCGGAACGGCGCCGATGGATCGCACGCGCGCCGGCAGGACCAGCCCGGGAAACGCATCGAAGCGAACATTCGCCCGCTGTCCCACGCGGATCTTTTCCCCATCGACCTGGTTCACGAAGGCGTTGACGACCATCGAGCTGAGATCGACCACCCTCAACAGCGGCTGGCCGGGAAACAACTGGTCGCCTTCCTTGAGCTGATCGAATTCCCCGCCGCGGAAATTGCTCTCCATCACGACCATCCCGTCGATCGGCGCTTTCAACATCATCCGCTCGGCATTGGCCTCGGCGCGCTTCAGCTCGACTTTGGCCTGCTGAATCTCCAGATCGGCGACCCGGATATCGGCCTGCTCGCTGGTGCGAACGTACTGCACTTCTTTGAGAAGCTGCTTGTGGCGCGCATCGGCTTCCTCGGCCGCCAGCTTCATCCGCTCGGCGTCGATCGCCGACAGCACCGGCGTCGTCTTCAGGTTCAGCAAGGCCTTGTCCAGGTCGGCTTTGGCCTCGCCGATGCTTTGCTCGTGCGACTTTCGAGTCACCTCGAGGTCGGCCATCATTTTCTTGTGGCTCATGTCGGATTGCGTCATCGTCGCCCGATAGTCGTCCAGGCGGCTGACCATGTACTGATTGTCGAACTCGGCGACCACGTCGCCTTTTTTCACGATCGATCCCGGTTTGACGAGATTCTGCACCGTCATCTGGAAGTCGCCGCCACCGCCACCAGGGCCGCCGCCACCGCCGCCGGGGCCGCCGCCAGGGCCGCCGCCACCGCCGCCGGGCCCTCCGCCTCCACCTCCGGGAAGACTTCCCGCTGTCGATCCCATCCCCCCGGAGCCCATGGACCCGCCGCCGCCCGACGTCCTCGATCCGCCCGAGGATGAGCCTCGCGACCGGGCCGCGCTCGCCTGCGACGATCCGGTACGGCTGGTCGCCGCCCGCAATGCCGATGTGCTCGAGAACCCGCCCAGAGCGGCGCTGCCGCCTCCACTGGCCGCCGACGACGTGCTGGCGATCGTCGCCGCCGTCCCGGAACCGCCGCCGCTCGAAGAAGAAGAGCCGCCAGAGGATGACTCCGATCCACGACCACCGCCGCCGCGGTCGCGGTCGCCCCGGTCGCCACCACCGCCTCCACCGAACCCACCGCCCCCGCCGGTGGTAACGGTCATGGCCATCATCATCATTCCACCGCCGCCGCCGCTGCCGCGCACCGAAAACGACGTTTGCAGCCCCGTGCGTCCGAAGCCGCTCCGGCTGCCGCGCATCATCGGTGTTAATACGCTGGCGTACTTCTCGGCTCCCGTGGTGCCGGTTATGCGCACCGACTGCTCGACCGGCCCGACAGCGACCGTCGCGGTGCGGAGCGCGGCCACCGGCGGCCCGCCCGAACCCGTATCGGCCATGTTTCGCGCGAACCACAGCGCCGCGCCGCCGGCGGCAACCAGCGCCGCCATCAGCAGCCATGGGCCGCGCCGCCGGGGCTTTGCCGGCACCAGGGCCGGTTTCTGCGGAAACGGTGTTGGTTGTCTTGGTTCTAACGGTTGTGGATGCACGGAGAACCTCCGGACGCCTCCCGAACGGTCGGGCCGTCCAAGTTGCACTCTATACAGACGATATTTTACATGATGTGGTTATGTCCTGGCACTCGGGAAAGATAGGCCCGGGGGCGGCGACCACTGGCGGTGGTCCCATCTCGGCAACGCGTTGAAACTGCGGCATCGTCATGCAATGGATCGTCCCGAGGCCGAGAACCAGGTCCAACGAATGGATGCCCACCACGACCCGGCCCGGAAACAGCCGCGCCAACTTGTTCAGGGCCACGCGATCGTTGGGGTCGTTGAACGTCGGGACCAGCACCAACCCATTGGCGATGTAGAAGTTAGCATAGCTGGCAGGCAGGCGCTGGCCGCCGAAGTCGACCGGCGCGGGCATGGCCAATGCCGCCACCCGGAGCGGTCGGCCATCCTGGTCGCTCATGCCTTCGAGGAGGCGAAGATTCTCGCTCAGCGGCTGGTAGTTCCGCTCGCGGCGGTTGGTCTCGACCATGGCGACCACCGTCGAAGGGTTCACGAAGCGCGCCAGGTCGTCGATGTGGCCATGCGTGTCGTCGCCGGCGATCCCGCGCTTCAGCCACAGCACCTTGCGGATTCCCAGGTAGCGGGCCAAGGCGCGCTCGTAGTCCTGGCGGCCGAGGCCCGGGTTGCGCGCCTGCATTTCGCTCAACAGGCATTCTTCTGTCGTAAGCAGTGAGCCGCGGCCGTTCGAATCGATCGCGCCGCCTTCGAGCACCAGGCCGGTCTCGAGGCGCCGCATCTTCAGCCGCCGGCAGACGAACTCGGGCACTCGGGCGTCTCGACGCCAGTTGTCGTACTTGGCCCAGCCGTTAAATCGCCAGTGGGTTCCGGCGATGGCGGCGCCGGCTTGGACAAAGATCGGGCAGGTGTCGCGCGTCCAGGAGCGGTCGGTCGGGCGGACGAAGAATTCGACGGCAGTCATCTCGGCGCCGCACTTGAGGAGCACGCGCCGGGCGGCGCGAATTTCCTCGCGGCCCTCGATCAGGATGCGCACGCGCTCGAAGCGCGAGAGCAGCCGAACCACTTCGCCATAGACCCACGGGATCGGCGCGAACTTGCCGGGCCAATCCGTGCGCTCGTGGGGCCAGGCCAGCCAGGTCGCTTCGTGCGGCTCCCACTCGGCGGGCAGGCGCGGGCGCCGGCTCATCCGGCGAGCCACCGCTGGGCGATGGGACCGTAGGCGTCGATGCGGCGGTCGCGCAGGAACGGCCAGAGGCGGCGGATCTTCTCGACGCGGGCGGGATCGCAATCGACGACGAGCGTCTCGTCCTCGTTCTGGGAGGCCTCCGCCAGCACGCGGCCGAACGGATCGGCAACGAACGAATTCCCCCAGAACTCGAGCCCCCCGTCTTCCAGCCCTTCCCGGCCGACGCGGTTCACGGCGGCGACATAAATCCCGTTGGCGATGGCGTGCCCGCGCTGGATGGTTCGCCAGGCATCGACCTGCGCGGCCCCGTGCTCAGTCTTCTCGGAGGGGTGCCAGCCGATCGCCGTCGGATAGAAAAGAATGGTCGCGCCTCCCAGACTCGCCAGCCGCGCTGCCTCCGGATACCACTGGTCCCAGCAGACCATCACGGCCAGGCGTCCGTAGCGGGTGTCGAAACTGGGAAATCCGAGATCCCCCGGCGTGAAGTAGAACTTCTCGAAGTAGAGCGGGTCGTCGGGAATATGCATCTTGCGGTAGAGGCCGGCGAGCGAGCCGTCGGCGTCGATCACCGCGGCGGAGTTGTGATAGATCCCGGCGGCGCGCCGCTCGAACACGGGAGCGATGAGGACCACCTCGAGCTCGCGCGCCAGCGCGCCGAGCGCTTCCGTCGTCGGCCCGGGGACCGGCTCGGCCAGCGCGAACAGCGCGTGGTCCTCCCGCTGGCAGAAGTAGTGCGAGCGAAACAGCTCCTGAAGACAGATGATCCTGGCGCCCCGGCGGGCCGCCTCGCGGATGCGCCACTTCGCTTTCTCGAGGTTCTCGCCCGGGTCTATCGCCGAGGACATCTGGATCAGCCCGACGCGAAACTTTCCCGTTTCCGCCATGCTCACAGTTCAACTCAGCGGCTGGAACACGGTCTCGAGTGGAAGCTCGATATCCGGGTTCCGGGTCCTGAGGACATCCGACAGCGACCCGCCGGGGTTCTCCTTCGAGAAACAGATCGCCCGGCGTTCATAAGGATCGACGAGCCACACCCACTCGACGCCGATCGACAGGTACTCCTGGATCTTCGGGTGCATTCGGACGATGCGGTCTTCCGGTGAGAGGATCTCGATGGCGAGGAACGGAGGCTGGGCCGGAATACGGTCGCCAATGTCGTCGGTGGCCCGCCAGACGGCGAGATCGGCGACACGGTAGCGCCTCGGGCCGATCTGGATACGGAGTTCCGAAAGCACACGGATCCCAAGCCTGGGCTCCGCCATCATCAGCAGATGAACCAGCCAGGCTTGAATTCTGGCATGGACATACTCACCCATGTTCCGCTCGACAATCTCGCCTTCAAGATACTCACAGTCGGCGCCCTCAAAGCTGGCGTGGAGGTACTTCTCGACATTCATCGAAACCTTGGCCGGCAGGACCCTGGCGGACATGGAACCTCTGTTCGATTATAGCCGTAAGCGGATGATATGATTATGCAACTATGCGCATGAGGTCCACCGTCTTCTGGCTGCTGCTCGCCTCGCGGGCGTGGGCGGCGGTCCCGACGCCGCGCGAGCATCTCGGCTTCACGCCCGGCGACGATTACAAGCTGGCCGATTATGCGGAAATCATCGGCTATTTCCAGAAGCTGGCCAAAACGAGCGACCGTATCCAACTGACCGAGTTCGGCCGGAGCTCGCACGGCAAGCCGATGTACATCGCCTTCATCTCGGCTCCGGAGAACCTCAGGAATCTCGCGCGCTACAAAGAAATCAACCGCAAGCTCGCGCTCGGCCAGGCGACGCTGGAGGAAGCGAGAAGGCTGAGCCAGGAAGGCAAGGCAGTCGTCTGGATCGACTCCGGGCTGCACGCCAGCGAGGTCGCGCCGGTGCAGCATGCGCCCGAGCTGGCATATCGACTGCTCACCGGCGAGGACGAGGAGACGCGCCGGATCCTGCGCAGCGTCATCGTGATGCAGGCGCCGGTCATCAATCCCGACGGGCTGGACTGGATCGTCGGCTGGTACCGCAAGAACGTCGGCACTCCCTACGAGCTGGCGCCGCTGCCGTGGCTCTATCACAAGTACGCCGGTCACGATAACAACCGCGACTGGTTCATGCTGAATCTCGAGGAAACCCGCCACGTCACCCGGCAGTTCTACCAGGAATGGTTCCCGCATATCGTCTACAACCAGCACCAGACCGGGCCGTTTCCGTCGCGCATTTTCGTGCCGCCGAACGCCGAACCGCTGAATCCGAACATTCCGCCGGCGGTGATGGAAGGGGTCTCGCTGATCGGCGCGGCGATGAGGGAGCGGTTCGCGCGGGAGAACAAGCCCGGCGTGCTCTCCTACCACGGCTACGATTCATGGTGGAACGGCGGGCTGCGGACGACGCCCTACTTCCACAATATGCACGGCATTCTCACCGAGACCGCGCTGTACTCCTACGCGACGCCGCGCGTCTACCAGCCGAGCGACCTGCCGGACCGTTTCAGCAACGGCATCCCGACCAAGGAAGCGTCGATGTTCTACCCGCTTCCGTGGCTCGGCGGCAAGTGGGGCGTGCGCGACGCCATCGAGTACATGCTCACGGCCGATTTCGCGATCCTCGACCTGGCGTCGGCTCGCGCGCCGCACTTCCTGTGGAAAGCGTTCGAATCCGCCCGCTCGGCGATCCTCGCCGGCAACAAGGGGAATCCGTTTGCCTACGTGCTGGCGCCGGATCAGTGGGACGGGCCGGCGGCCATCAACATGCTCGGCCGTCTCCAGCTGGCGGGCATTCAGATCAGCCGGGCGCAACTGGGGTTTCGCGCCGGCGGCCGGAGTTATCCCGAGGGCACTTTCGTGCTTGCGGCCGCGCAGCCGTTCAGGCCCTACCTGGTCGATCTCATGGAAGCGCAGAAGTATCCGGAGCTGCGGCTCGGAACCGGCGGGCCGACTAAGCGGCCCTACGACATCGCCGGCTGGACTCTGAGCCTTCAGACGGGCGCGGCGGTGGATCGGATCGAGGAGCCGTTCGAAGCCAAGCTCGAATCCGTAACGGCGTTGCCCGCCGTGGCCTCGTCGCTGAATCATCGCGAGAACGCGTCGTTCCTCACCACCGCGGATCTACTGGCAAGAAACACGCGGGTGCGATGGGGCTCCGATGGCGAAGTGCTCGCCGAAGGACAGTCGCCGGCGGCAAAATTCGATCGTGCGGCCTTCGAGCTCGCCGCGCCGCGGGTGGCGCTCTACGAGCCGTGGACGGCGAACATGGACACCGGCTGGACGCAGTACGTTCTCGAGAGCTTCAAAGTCCCTCACACGCTCCTGCACAACGACCAGGTGCGCCAGGGCGGCTTGCGCGCGCGGTTCGACGCCATCATTCTCGCTTCGCAATCGGCCAGCTCGATCCTCCACGGCGCGCGCCCGGGCGAGCAGACGGGCCGGGGCCGTTTTTCGGCCGAAGCGATCAGCTTGCAGCGGCCCGAGTACACCGGCGGCATTGGGGTCGACGGGCTGTATCACCTGGACACATTCGTCCGCGAGGGCGGGACGCTGATCACATTCGACGCCGCCACCGAGCTGCCCTCCCAGTTCTTCCCGCTGCCGGTGCGCCCGCTGTTGCGGGCGGCGGCGAGCGAAGGCCCGGCGGTCGAGCCGCCGGCGGGCGGTTACTATTGCCCGGGCTCGCTGCTGCGAATCACCGTCGATACGGCGCATCCGCTGGCCTTCGGCATGCCCCGGCAGGCGGTGGCGTTCTCGAGCGGCGGGCAGGCGTGGGACATCACGCTCGTCAAAGATGCGAACCAGGGAGAGCGCGAGATCCGCTCGGTGGCGCGTTACGCCGAGTCGGACCTGCTGGCGAGCGGCTGGGTCTCGGGCGAGCGGGCGGTGCTGGGCAAACACATCCTGATCGAGGCGCGCCACGGCAAGGGGCGGGTGGTGCTGTTCGGTTTCCGGCCGCAGTTCCGCGGGCAGCCGGCGGGCACCTTCAAATTCCTGCTGAACGCCGTCTACCGGGCATCGGCCAGAGCGCTATGAGAGGCCGTTTTGTGATCGGCGTCTCGCCGGATTTCTACACCGAGGCGCGGGCGAGCCTGGAAGGGGTGATCGCCGAGCAGTTGGCCGGCGTCGACGGCGTCGACGTGGTCCCGATGCCGCCGGAGAACGGCAGGCTGGCGGCTACCGGGGTGCTCGATCTCTACGATGCCGTATTCGCGATGGCGCTCAAGATCACACCCGAGAGCCTGCGCGGCGTCGAGCGCCTGGCGATCGTCGCGCGCTGGGGGGTTGGCTACGACCTGATTGACGTCGACGCGCTGACCGACAACGACGTCGTGTTGAGCATCACGCCGAGAGCGGTGCGGCGGCCGGTCGCCGAAGCCATCCTCACGCTGATCTTCGCGCTGTCGAAAAATCTGATGTTGCAGGACCGGATCGCGCGCGCCGGCGGATGGCGCTCGGACCTCCCGCGGCTGGGCCAGAGCGTGGCCGGCAAAGTGCTCGGTTCGGTCGGCTGCGGCAACATCGCGCAAGAGATGTTCCGGCTGGCCGCGCCGCTCGGCTTTTCCCGGCTGGTGGCCTGCGACCCGTTTGTGACGCCGGACCAGGTTCGGGACCTGGGCGTCGAGCTGGTCGACATGGACGCGGTTTTCCGGATGAGCGATTTCGTGGCCGTGAACACCTTCCTCAGCGCGGCCACGAGGGGCCTGGTCGCCGAGCGGCACTTCCGGCTGATGAAGCCGACGGCCTACTTCATCAACACCGCGCGCGGCCCGATCGTCCAGCACGAGGCGCTGGTGCGGGCGCTCGGCGAGAAGTGGATTGCCGGCGCCGGCATCGACGTGTTTCCCGTCGAGCCTCCGCCGAAGAACGATCCGCTGTTCGATCTCGACAACGTCATCCTGGCGCCCCATGCGCTCGCCTGGACCGACCGGCTGATGCACGACAACGGCTGCGAGGCGTTTGAGAACGCGCTGGCGGTGGCGCGCGGCGAGCTTCCCGGCGGCATCGTCAATCGCGGCGTCGTCGATCGGCCGGGATTTCAGCGGAAGCTGGCGCGGTTCAGGTCCTGAAGGACGAGTCATGAAGGAGAACCGTCTTCGCGGAGCGCTCGTGGAAGGGCGCATCGCCGTCGGCCACATGATCAGCGAGTTTGGCACGCGGGGCATCGCCCGGATCGTCGAGTCGGCCGGCGTCGATTTCGTCGTCGTCGACATGGAGCACACCGGATTCGACGCCGACCGGATCGCCGACCTGATGGCGTGGTTTGAGGCGACGACGGTGGCGCCGCTGGTGAGGGTGCCGCAGCCGCTGTATCATTTTCTGGCGCGCACGCTGGACGCCGGAGCGCTCGGCGTGATGGTGGCCAACGTCGAGTCGGGCGAGCAGGCGCGGGGGATTGTTCACGCCGTCAAGTACGCGCCGATGGGGGGGCGCGGCATCGGGCTCGGCACCGCGCATACCGGATACGTGGTTCCCGATCCGCCGGCCTACTTTGCCGACGCCAACCGCTCGACCACCCTCATCTGCCAGATCGAGTCAACGGCGGGTCTGGGCAGCCTCGACGCCATCGCGTCCACCGAGGGGGTCGATATCCTCTGGGTCGGCCATTACGATCTGACGCAGTCGATGGGCATCCCCGGCCAGTTCGAGAACCCGGATTTCCTCGATGCGCTCGGCCGGGTTGTGGCGGCGGCGAGGAGGCACGGCAAAGCGGCCGGCATCCAGCCGGCGAACGCCGGCCAGGCGCGCCAGTGGAGGGAGATCGGGTTCAATGTGATCTCCTGGTCGAACGATATCGCCGTCTACCGCGCCGCGCTGAGCGCTGCCGTCGCTGCGCTCGGAGAATAACGAGCCGCGGCGCCGCCGCCAGATGAGAGGGAGAAGATGGAATCCTCCGAACGCGCTCCCGTCTACAGCTCCGATGAGAACGATGCGGTTTGCTTCTCCTCGGGCCTGGCCGGCGTGGCCTTCAGCGCCGGCGTGATCCATGCCTACCTGGCGGCCGACCGCAAGCCGCCCCGAGTGGTGGCCGGCATCTCCGTCGGCGCCTTGTCGGCGGCGGCGATGCAGCGCTGCTATCAGGAACTCCAGAAGGCCAAGAGGGACGCGGTCGCGCCGGACGGTGAGAACGCATCGAGAATCGAGGCGGGACGCTGGGAGTGGTTCCGGCGGTATGTCTCGTTTCTGCTCGACCGCCCGCTCGACGTAATCTGGAACTGTATTCCCGATCCGACGGATTTCCTCGCCGAGCTGCCGCCCGTCCAGGAGCCGGCGCTGCCCGGAGGTGAAAAGCGGGCGCAGTGGGAGCAGAAAGACATCGAGGCGCGACGCCTCCTGTGGATCTACGTTCGATTGGGACGGTGGCTGGCGCACCTGGGCATCACGGTGAAGCTGATGGCCACATTGCTGGTGCACTGGGTGCGCTGGCAGGAACGTTATCCGCGCCGGTACTGGGTGTTGTCGGGCCTGCGGCTGGCCGCGTATGTGCCCGTACTCGTGCTGCGGCTGGCGGTGCATTTCTT